>Ga0207851_100271_pt1 | contig 32904 bp, 29 predicted proteins | sample A23E3SouthBayCA_FD_187747 | JGI IMG/M metagenome (GOLD analysis project Ga0207851, IMG submission 187747) | Aerobic enrichment media microbial communities from Eden Landing Ponds, California, USA - A23 E3 (SPAdes) | ecosystem: Environmental > Aquatic > Marine > Unclassified | place: Emeryville... | reverse complement strand
CGGCGCTCACGAGCTCGTCGTAGCGCGCGCCGGTCTGCTTCAGCGTCTCCGTCGAGTAGAGGCGCTCGTGCTCGAACGGGAGGTAGTCGGCCGCGAGTTCGTCGATCTTCGCGTCGACCGCGTCGCCCTCGCGGCCGTGAATCATCGTGAAGAGGTTGTACTCCCACTCCTGCTCTGGTCGGCGCGGTCGATGGTAACACAGCGTGACGTAAGGGAGTTCGCCGACCGCTTGGCCGCGGTCGTCGAGTTCGTCGTCCGGGACGTCCCAGACGACCATACAGTTCGCGTCGAAACCGGTGACGACGTGGTTGACGACGCAGCCGATCCGCTTGATGCAGCCGTCTTCGAGCAGTCGCTCGACGGCCGCGGTCACGTCGGCGGTGTCGGCGTGGATTGCCTCGGCGACGTCCGCATACGGCGTCGCCGACAGCGGGAACCCGTCTTGAATCTCGACGAGCAGGTTCGCCTCCAACTCGCTCAGGTCACCGACGGCCTCCTCGGAGATCCGCGTCGCCGACGCGTCGGTCGCGGCGACGCTCTCGCGGGCGAAGGCGTCGTCGTTAACGACAGGAAATTCGAGGTCGATGTAGTAGTCGGTGAGCATCGGGAGATTGAGAACGTCCCGTCCCGTCCGCTCCTCGATCTCGTCGAGGATGGCGTCCCGTTTGTCCCTCGAAGCCGCGGTGACGACGAACCACATATTCCACTCGTGGTCGCGGCGGTAGTTGTGGTTCACTTGGCGGTAGTCGTTAATGATCTCCGCGACCTCGTCGAAGCGGTCGTCCGGGGCGGAGACGGCCGCGAGCGTCGAACTGCCGATGACCGGCGGATTCAGGACCGCGCCGAATCGCCGGAAGACCCCGCGCTCGCGAAGCTGACGCACGCGATCCAGCGCATCCCCCTCACTGATCCCGAGGTCGTCGCCGACGACCTGGAACGGCCGCTCGACGACCGGGAAGCCGCTCTGGTACTCGTCGACGAGCGCGGCGTCGATCTCGTCGAGGTCGCTCTGCCAGTCGTCCTCCAGTGCGCTCATTACCCCGACATTGGCCCGGACGAACCTACGTATTTCGGCCTCGGCCCGAGATCAGTTTTGGTGTCGATCCGCGCTCGACGCCCCCGTTCACCGGGAACCGAACGGACCACTTTTGACGGTCGCCTTCCTACCTGCGCCCATATGGCGCAAGCGCCGGAGACCGCCGAATTCGGGGAGTGGCCGTTGAAACGACTGATGACCGAAGTCGTCGGAACGGGCGTCAAATCCGCCGAGGATATGACGCGCGAACAGGCGACAGACGCTATGGAGCGCATTCTCGCGGGCGAGCCGGACCACACGACGCTCGGAGCCTTCTGGCTGGCGAACCGCTGGAAGCACAACAACAGCGAGGAACTGGCCGCCTACGCTGACGTCATCGCCGAGGGCGTCGTCTACGCCGAGCCCGACGCCGACCCCGTGGACTGCGGCGCGAACTACGACGGCAAGGGCGACACCGCGATCCTCGGCGCGGCCGCCGGGATCGTCGCCGCGGGCGCTGGCACGCCCGTCGTGGTCCACTCGGGCGACCGCGTCCCGACGCAGAAGCAGGACGCATACAAGCACGTCCTCGACGAACTCGGCATCCGAACCGAACTCGTTCCCGTCGAGAGCGCCGAGATGGTCGACGAGACCGGATTCGGCTTCTACTACCAGCCGGAGTTCGCCCCGCTGATCCACGCGCTGTGGGAGCGCCGCGACCAGATGGGCGTCCGCACGTTCGTCAACACCGTCGAGACGATCGCGAACCCCGCAAAGGCAGATGTCCACCTCGGCTCGTTCTACCACCTCGCGTTCGCGAAGAAGATCACTGACACCTTCGCGAAGATGGAATCCCAGAGCCCCCACCGCGTCGTGATGTTCCAAGGAATGGAGGGCTACGACGACATCCGGCCCGGCTACACGAAGGTCGGCGAGTGGACCGACGGCGAGTTCACCGATTTCGAGATCGAGACGCCCGAGTACGGGATGGACTTCGAGTACGAGGACCTCGAAGTCGACCCCGACGACGTCGCGGGCGACTCCGCCCGCCTGACAGAGGAGATCGTCGCGAGCGAGCGCGAGGACCACTTCGCGGATGCGGTCGCACTCAACGCCGCCTTCCGGATCTACGCCCGCGAGGACGCCGACGACCTCGACGAGGGGCTGGAGATGGCCCGCGAGAGCATCGCGTCGGGCGCGGCTGAGGCCGTACTCGACGATCTGCGCGCGTTCTAATCTCAACGTTTAGCCCGGACGAGACAACGGATCACTTTTATCTCTCTGTGGGTACAACGTACATACAGAACACCGATGAGTACGACCAGAGTCAACTTCCGAGTGCCCGAGGAGTTGATCGAAAAAGCGGACGTCGCGGCCAAAATCACGCACAAAAATCGAACGGAGATCGTCACCGAAGCGCTCCGGGCGTATCTCGATGAGATCGAGGACGAGGACGCGTTCAAAGAAGATGTCATCGAACTGTATCTGGACGACCAGATCGCCTTCGAGACGTTGACCACGTTCATCGGTCGACAGGACGCCGAGTCGGTTCGGGCCTCGAAGACCCTGCTCGATCAGGGGGCCGAACTCGCCGACGAGTTGGCCGAACTGGAATGATCGTCGTCGATACCAGCGCGTTCGTCTCTCTGTCCATCGGTGAGGTGCTCGATATCGTTCTCGCGGAGTACGATGTCCGAACCACAGACCGGGTCGCCGAGGAGCTTCGCGGGACGGCGAGATACGACGATATCCACGGAAGAGCCGCCTCTGAGGCACTCGATTCCGTTGATTCGTTCTCCCTCCACGAGACCGATGCTCCCGATATCGAAACCTCACGAATCGACTCGGGCGAGGCCGGCTGTGTCGCGTTGGCCCGACGCCTCGACGCCGACTTTCTCATCACCGACGACCTCCGTGCGTTGCCCGAACTGCAGGCACTCACTGACGCACAGGTGGCTATATCACCGATTCTACTCCGAGCGTTAGTTACTCGTGAGGTGCTCACGACGGGAGCGGCTCGCAGCTGCCTCGATCAGATCGCGGAGTCGCGCGACTGGTTCGGTGCACCGATCTACAGGCGTGCCCAACGCTTGTTCGAGTGAGAGCCACCGAGTGGACACCGTTTTGTATCCGTCGCTCCTCTCGCTCCTATGGTCGACGATTCCGAACTCGAGAACCCCGAGAACCCGGTTGTCACGCTGCACACCACCAACGGCGACATCACGCTCGAACTGTTCGAGGAACGCGCGCCGCGCACAGTCGAGAACTTCCTCGGCCTCGCGACGGGCGAGAAGGAGTGGAGCGACCCCGAGACGGGCGAGACTCGCACGGACTCGCTGTACGAGGGAACGATCTTCCACCGGATCATCGACGACTTCATGATCCAAGGCGGCGACCCCGAGGGAACCGGTCGCGGCGGTCCCGGCTACACCTTCGACGACGAGTTCCACGAGGACCTGGGCCACGACGGCGCGGGCGTGCTCTCGATGGCGAACCGCGGCCCCAACACGAACGGCTCGCAGTTCTTCATTACGCTTGGGGCGCAGCCGCATCTCGACGGGAAACACGCCGTCTTCGGCCACGTCGTCGAAGGGATGGACGTCGTCGAGGAGATCGGCAACGTCCCGACCGACCGTAACGACGCGCCGCTGAACGACATCGAAATCGAGTCCATCGACGTCGAATAGCGTCACCGACGCTGTTCGTCCCCCTTCCTCGGTCAGTCGCGGCATCCCGCCTGCGACGACGCATTCACTTTCACCGCACTCCCGAACCCTTCATAACCATCCGTCCGGAAGTGGTCCGCACAGAATGACCTCCATACAGTCGACGCTCGGCGAGGAAGAGGGAGGCGGGATCGCCGAGGAGCTGGCCGAGGGCCAGCGAGCGATCTCCATCGCCGAGTTCTTCGAGAAAAACAAACACATGCTCGGCTTCGACTCCGGGGCCCGAGGGCTCGTCACCGCCGTCAAGGAGGCGGTCGACAACGCCCTCGACGCGACGGAGGAAGCCGGAATCAAGCCGGACATCTCGATCGAGATCCGTGAGTCGGGCGAGTACTACACCCTGATCGTCGAGGACAACGGGCCGGGGATCACGCGCGAGCAGATCCCGAAGGTCTTCGGGAAACTGCTCTACGGGTCGCGGTTTCACGCCCGAGAGCAGGCCCGCGGGCAGCAGGGAATCGGGATCTCGGCCGCCGTCCTCTACTCGCAACTCACCTCCGGAAAGCCGGCGAAGATCACCTCGCGCACGCAGCGATCCGAGCGCGCGCAGTACTTCGAGCTCATCATCGACACCGACACGAACGAGCCGGAGATCCAAGTCGAGGAGGAACGCGCCCCCGGAGAATCGGACCTCTCGCCGACGCACGGGACTCGAATCGAAATGGAAATGGAGGCGAATATGCGGGCGCGCCAGCAGCTTCACGACTACGTGAAACACACCGCGGTCGTCAACCCGCACGCGCGACTCGTCCTCTCGGAACCCGGGATCGAGGAACCCCGCCACTACGAGCGCGTCGAGGGCGCGGACCTCCCGGCTGAAACGGAAGAGATCCGCCCGCACCCCCACGGCGTCGAACTGGGGACGCTCATCAAGATGCTCGGCGCGACCGAATCGTACTCGGTCTCCGGCTTCCTGCAGGAGGAGTTCACCCGCGTCGGCGCGAAGACCAGCGAGAAGGTCATCGACAGGTTCCGCGACCGCCACTTCGGGCGGGAGATGGGCTGGGCCGTCCCGCGGGACCCCGACGTCGACATCGAGGCCGCAATCGAGGACTCCGTCGCGAACAAGGGCGCGGCGGCGACGGAGACGTTCGCCGAGCGCGTCGCCAACACGCTCTCCTCGCGGGAGCGGACCGCCCACGCCGAACTCCGGGCGATCGTCGACACCGTCGCCGACGACGTGGAGAGCGAGTTCGACGCGAACTTCGGCGATACCGTCCGCGAAAACGCGGTTGAGGCCGCGTGGAACGTCCTCCAATCTGAGTTGACTGCGGATCTCTACGCGCTCGTCGACGAGGCAACGAGTACCCGAAAGGACGACGCGACCGTTTCGGGACTGGCCGAGCGACTTGCAGACAAGTTCCGCGAGGGCGACCCGCGAAACCGGGCGACGCGGGCGACGGTCGTCGAGTACGTCGACCGCTCGGCGGATCGGATGGTCTCCGAGGAAGTCTCCTTCGGCGAGACGGCGCGCGAGAACGTCGTCGAAGGGCTGTGGGGGGCGATGCGGACCGTTCCGGACGATCCTCCGAAAGTCAAGCGCGTGGCTACCGACCGCGATGTCGCCTCCCAACTCCTCGAGGCGATGCGCGAGACTGACATCCTCGCGCCGCCGACGAACTGCCTCTCGCCCATCACGGCCGAACTCGTCGAGGCGGGCTTGAAAAAGGAGTTCGACGCGGATTTCTACGCGGCGTCGACCCGAGACGCGGAGGTACACGGCGGCGACCCGTTCATCGTCGAGGCCGGCATCGCCTACGGCGGCGAGTTGGAGGACGGGACCGCCGAGCTCCTCCGATTCGCGAACCGCGTGCCGCTGGTCTATCAGCGCGGCGCGTGTGCGACGACGGACGTGATCAAAAGCATCGGCTGGCGGAACTACGGTCTCGACCAGCCCGGTGGCTCCGGGATGCCGAACGGCCCCGCCGTGATTATGATCCACGTCGCCTCCACGAACGTCCCGTTCACGAGCGAATCGAAGGACGCGATCGCGAACATCCCCGCGATTGAGGACGAGATCGAACTTGCAGTCAGAGAAGCCGCCCGCGAACTCAAATCGTATCTGAACAAGCGGCGCTCGATGCAGAAGCGCCGGAAGAAACAGGACGTCCTCGGGCGGATTCTCCCCGAGATGGCGGACAAGCTCTCGGAGGTGACGGGTCGGCCCCGTCCCAACATCGACGGCGCGCTCGCGCGGATTATGAACAACGTGAGTGTCGAGCGCGAGGTCGACGGCGGAAGTGCGACGCTCGTCGTCGAGAACCACTCCGACCGGACCGAGAGTCCGAAGATCACCGAGATCGTCTCGGTCGAGCCCACCGACCTCCCCGACGCCGCGAGCGTCGTCGACCTCGACGGCGAGTGGTACATCACGTGGGAACCCTCCGTCGGCGCGGGTGAGACAGTGAAACTGACCTACAGTGTCGCCGACGACGCCGACTTCGAGATCGACGTCGACGGCGTGGACGCGGAGAAACTGACGGTAGATGCCTAACCAACTATGAGCACGAAACAGGACGAGGAACTCGCACAGGAGCGCCTCATCGACCTCGCCGTGGAGTTCTACGACCAGTTCGCGTCGGGGGAGGTGCCGCAGATGAACATCCCGACGCGGACGAAATCGAACATCGTCTTCGACGAGGACTCGAAGGTGTGGGTCTACGGCGACCGGACGTCGACGCGCTCGGCCAACAGCGTCCGCGGCGCGCGAAAGCTGTTGAAAGCCTCCTACGCCATCGAGTTCCTCGTCAACCAACTCGAAGAGGACCGCTCCTCGACACTGCGTGAGTTGTACTACCTCTCGGAGTCGTGGGACAACGAGGAGGCGCAGTTCCAGAGTCAGGACGAGTCGAATCAGATGATCGAAGACCTCGAGATCGTCTCGAAGGTCACCCGCGAGGACTTCCATATGCGCCCGGAGGAGTCGGGCGCGACGCTGATGGGACCCCTCGAACTCCGCGAACAGACCCGCCGCGGCGAGCGCGACATCCACTGTCAGGAGGACGTCGGTGAGGGCGGCTATCAAATCCCGAACAACCCGGACACGATCGAGTTCCTCGATCACGATATCGACTTCGTCCTCTGTGTGGAGACCGGTGGTATGCGGGACCGACTGATCGAAAACGGCTTCGACACCGAGTACAACTGCCTCGTCGTCCACCTGAAGGGACAGCCAGCCCGCGCGACCCGACGGATCACCAAGCGGCTCCACGACGAACTGGACCTGCCGGTCGTGGTCTTTACAGACGGCGATCCGTGGTCCTACCGGATCTACGGCTCTGTCGCCTACGGGTCGATCAAGTCCGCGCACCTCTCGGAGTACCTCGCGACGCCGGAAGCGCGCTTCGTCGGGATCCAACCGGAGGACATCGTGGAGTACGATCTCCCGACGGACCCGCTGGCGGACTCCGACATCAACGCCCTCGAATCGGAACTGGAGGATCCTCGTTTCGAGACCGACTACTGGACCGAGCAGATCGAACTCCAACTCGACATCGAGAAGAAGGCCGAGCAGCAGGCGCTGGCCGCCCGCGGTCTCGATTTCGTCACGGAAACGTATCTCCCCGAGCGGCTGTCGACGATGGGCGTGCTGTAGGCACAACACCGCTCGTTTTCTTTGCGGCGCGCGCTACTGAGCGTCCGCAAGCCGCTCCACGCGCGCGAGGCTGTCGGCGTCGGCCGCCGTTTTGTCCTCGCGAACGGTCACGAACCGAGGGAACCGGAGCGCGTAGCCCGACTCGTACGTCGGCGAGGGCTGGATCTCCTCGTATCCGACCTCGAAGACGACCTCGGGAGCGATCGAGACCGTCTGCCCGGACTCGTGTTCGATGTGCGGTTCGAGCCGATCGTGCAGTGACTGGAGTTCTTCGTCGGTGATCCCGGTCGCGACCTTGCCGATCGTCGCGTAGGCGTCGCTGGCCGCGTCGGCCTCGCTGGCCGCGTCGCCGACTGAGCTCACTTTCCCGTCGACACGCGCGGAGAGCAGGTACGTTCCCAAGAGATTTGCGCGCCGTCCCTCGCCCCACTCCGCGCCGGTGACGGCCAGATCGAGCGTCTCCACGTCGGGCTTGCGCTTCAGCCAGTTCTTCCCGCGCTTTCCGGGCGCGTAGGTCGACACCGGCTCCTTCAGCATGATCCCCTCGTGGCCCGTTTCGAGCGCGGCTTCCTCGACGGCGGCGATCTCCTCTGAGTCGGACGAGACGGTCGGCTCCGAAACCGCGTCGGTGTCGCCGAGCAGGGCTTCGAGCCGGTCGTGACGCTCGGTCAGCGGCGCGTCTAGCAGGTCGTCGCCGTCGATATGGAGGCAGTCGAACGCGCGGAGTTCCACGCGCACTTCGTCGCGCATCCGCTCGACGTCGTATTTCCGCCGGAAGCGGCGGAGGACCTCCTGAAACGGCAGCGGTGTGCCCTCCTCGTCGACGGCGACGACCTCGCCGTCGAGGACGACCGGGACGTCGATCTCGCGCTCGACGAACTCGACGACCTCCGGCAGCGGGTCGGTGACGTCGTCCATATTCCGCGAATACAGCGAAACCGACTCCCCGTCGTAGTGGACCTGCACCCGCGCGCCGTCGAACTTCGTCTCGACGACCGCCTCTCCCCATTCGTCGAGCGCGTCGGTGGCGCTGCCGGCCTGCGCGAGCATCGCTTGCACCGGTCGGCCGACTTCTAGGCCGATCGCGTCGAGTCCGTCGCGGTCCTCGTCGCGGGCGACGCGCGCGACCATCCCGTAGTCGTTCGAGACCTGCAGCGCCCGCTCGACCGCGGAAACTGCTGTCCGTTCCTCGGTGGATTCGGGACTCGGCTCCTCGTCGGCCTCCTCCCTTGTGTCGTCGGTGTTGCTTGACCCGTCGGTAGCAACGCCGGTGTTCGTCGAGAGGAACGCCTCGGCGATGGCGTCACGGACGGTCCCCCCGCCGACGCCGATGCGCATCTCGCTGAGGACGAGCCGCGCGAGAAACGTCGCTTCCGTCGGAGAGGCGCTGTTGAACAACCCAAACAGCGTGTCGAGCCGCCGCTTCTCGCTCCCTTCGCCGGTCGTCGTCGCGATCTCACGCAGGCGGTCGTCGACCGCCGAGACCGTCAGCGACTCGCTGTCCGCGTCGCCACCGGTGAACGCGCCGAGCCCCCGCTGACCGCCGAAGTCGTAACTCCCCGCGACGGCCCCGATCTCACCGAGCTCGGCGAGCTTCGACTCCACGTCGTCGGCGTCGACGTTCGGGCCCGCGGCGCGAGCGATCGCCTCGTGTAAGAGCGCGGGGCCGACGTCGAGCGTCGTCGCGTCCCACGCCGGATACACGCGCCCCTGCAGGAAGCGCGCGACGGTCGGGAGATCTTCTGCCGCGTCGCGGAGGAGGTCGCAGACGAGGTCGGTCGTCGCAAGGTCTCCGGGTTCCTCTGCGATCTCCTCCGCGCGGGCAGCGAACTCGGCGAACTCCATTGGCGGGGAGTATCGGGTGGGTAAATAAGAGTCCGCCGACTCTGCGTGGACCCTACTGTAGTTCGGCTGTGGGCAAACAGCCGGCACACCGCTCGCGACGACGCCCTCGGCGGCGTCATCGGCTCCACTCCCGCGCTGCCGTGCCGGGCAACCGCTGCACAGCGCGGGACCGGTTCTACGTCACGGGGGCCTCTGGCCGCGCGATTGCATATAAACGTACGGCGGCGGATCGTACCCGACGAAGCACGGGATTGAAGCCGTCGGATCCCGCACGGACGGCTATGACCGAGGACTTGGCGGACGCGGTTCGCGACGCGCTCGCCGTCGATGTCGAGGAGTTCGAAGCGCAGGCGCGCGCAGACGCCGAGGTGGTGAAAACCGAACTCCGCGAGGGCACGTTCGACAACCACCAGTCGATCGTCGGCCTCGAGTACGAGTTCTACGCCGTCGCCGACGGTCGATGGGCGGCCTCGGACGACGCCGACGTCTACGCGCTGATGCGCGTGCCGCGTCGGCTCCTCGACCTCATCGGCTTCGAGAAGGAACTCGGCCTGCACAATGCCGAAATGACCACCAGTCCGCAGCCGCTGAATCCCGACGGCCTGCGCGCACAGGAGTCGGAAGTCCGCGCGCGACTCGGCGCGGCGCTGGAGTGCACCAACGCCGAGGGGATCCGCCTCGTGAGCGACGGCCTGTGGACAATTCCGCCCGCGGGCGAAACAGCCAAGGGATACCTGACAGACAGCGTCGAGGCCGACGGCATCCGGATCGCGACGAATATGAGCAGCTCCGTCCGGTATCACGCGATGGCGAACGGCCCGAGGTCGCCGGAGGAGATGACCGTCGACGCGCCGAACGTCTCGCTGTCCGCCGACACGGTGATGCCCGAATCGCTCATCACCTCGATCCAGCCACACTATCAGGTCGCCCACGCCGCCGACCTCCCCACGTATTTCAACTACGCACTCCGCGTGGCGGGGCCGCTGCTCGCGCTCGGCGTCAACTCACCCTTCTTCCCGCCGGATCTCTACGACGACGTGGGCGCACAGAAGATCCTCGCGGACGGTTACGCTGAGAACCGAATTCTCGTCTTCGAGTCGGTGCTCAACGCCGGCGACATAGAGAAAGTCGCCTTTCCCGAAGACCTCGAACACGTCGAACAGGCGGTCGATCGCGTCGTCGACGACGCGACGATGGTGCCGATGCCGGTCCCCGAGGGCAACCGCTTCGACGACGAGTTCGCCACGCTCCGTCGGAAACACGGCACCTACTGGCGGTGGGTCCGGCCGGTCTTCGACGGGGCGTCGCGCTCGTCGGCGAACGCCCGGATCGAGTTCCGTCCGATCGCGGCGCAGCCGACCGTCCGGGACTCCATCGCGTTCCAAGCGACGTTCGCGGGCTTGATGGAGAGCCTCCCGCGACGACAGCACCCCGCGACGAGCCAGTCGTGGTCGGCGGCTCGCGAGAACTTCTACGCGGCGATGCGCGAGGGCCTCGACAGCGGACAGCGGTGGATCTGCAACGACGGCGCGGAGACCATCGACGTCGACACCGTCTACGACGACATCTTCGCGCACGCGGTCGACGGGCTTACGAGCGCCGGCTGTTCGGAAGAGGAGGCCGAGCGGTACGTGCGCCCGCTTCGCGCGCGGGTCGACCAGCGGATGACACCCGCCGACTGGAAGGTCGAACGGGTTCGCGAGTATCTCGCCGACGGCGACAGCTTCGCCGACGCGGTCTCGGAGATGCAGCGCGATTATGTGCGAAAGCAACGCGAGACACTTCTCGACGGATCGTTCGCGGACTGGCTGTAGCTGAGGGAAGACCGTCGTACTGGCGGCGCGTTACGACCGAAGAGATTGGAGAGGAAACGATCCGAACTGGGAGTGAACCCGACGACAACGACTGCTTACAGGACCTCGTCGAAGTCCTTGTGCTGGGTGATCTCGACGCCCTCGTCGGTGACGACGCAGACGTTGATCCCGTTGCCCGAGGCGAGGTCGCGCTCGACGGCGCTCTCGATCGCGCGGGCGGCGACCGTCTTCGCCTCGTCGATCGACAGCTCGTCGTCGTATTCCTGTTCGAGGACACCGAGGGCGTACTGGCTGCCCGAGCCGGTGACGGTGTACTCCTCTTCGAGGATCGACCCGGCGGGGTCGATGCTGTAGATGTGCGGCCCTTCTTCGTCGACGCCGCCGAGGATGGGCTGGACGATGAAGAACGCGCCCGATCGGAGGAAGTTACCGAGGAGCGTCGAGAGCGCCTGCATACTCATATCCTCGCCGCGGCGCGCCTCGTAGAGGCGGACCTCAGCGCGGATCGAGCTGATCAGCGACTGCGCGGCCGACACCGAGCCCGCGATGGTGAGCGCGCCAGTCGGGTGGATCTCCTCGACCTTTTGGACGTTCTTCGAGGAGACCATATGGCCCATACTCGCGCGCATATCGGTCGCGAGGACGACGCCCTCGCTCGTCTTCAGACCGACGGTGGTCGTCCCGGTCTTGGTCTCTTTGTCACTCATCTGCTCGGCACGCTGTTCGGCGTTCGAGAACTCGCCGAGTTCAGGTGAGAACACGCCGGAGTGCTCGCCGTTTAGCGGATCGAGACGCCCCGAGGCTTCGTCGCTCATAGGAGTACGCATTACCCGGAGTAGTCGCCCGTCGCTGATAAATGCCACCCTTCCCACCGCTGTTGCCCGTACTCGAATCACGGGGTTGTTCGGGTCTGAAGCGGTCGCCCTCTCGGACGCAGGCGTCGCTCAAGGGGGATATCGGTCGGTCGGAAAACGAGTCGACAAGTCCGCTTAGCGGTGTCGTCCGGTCGCGCCGGCACGCTCGTACGTTTGCTCTGCGGATTCGATGAGGGGTCGAACCGGCAGCGTGAGTCCGAGTCGGCGCGCGAACAGCGCGAGCGGCATCGCAAGGATCCCGAAGAGCAGCGTCGTCTGATACAGTATGAAGGCCGCGCTTCGGTGGAGGTCTTTCATCATCGCCTTGCTCGGTCGGGCGCGACGGTGGTATATAAACTTTCCTTGTGCGAGGTGATACTTACCCCGCCGCAGTCGTGCGGTTCAATGCTGGTTGCCGTTGAGACAACTACAGTTGGTCGACTGTCCGCTCACGGCGTAGGAACGGCGTCATCAGTCAGCCCCATCGGCATAACTTATGCGGAGTATTGGAGTCGCGTACGCGCCCGAGTATGCCCGAGTACTGCCCGCCCGAGCGTCGAACAGTGCTATGACCTCGCACGGACGCGTGCGAACCACAAGACACGAAACCCCGCGGTGCATCGTCCGGGTATGAGCAATTATCTCGTCGCGATGGAGGCCGCGTGGCTGGTCCGCGACGTCGACGACATCGACGATGCCATCGGCGTCGCCGTCAGCGAAGCGGGGAAGCGACTCAACGATCAGAACAAGGAGTACGTCGAGGTCGAAGTGGGCGTGACGCCGTGTCCCGCCTGTGGGGAACCGTTCGACTCCGCGTTTATCGCGGCCAACACCGCGCTCGTCGGACTACTCCTCGAAATCAACGTGTTCAACGCCGACAGCGAGGAACACGCCTCCCGGATCGCGAAGAGCGAAGTCGGCGGGGCGCTCCGCGACGTGCCCCTCTCGGTCATCGACATCGTCGAGACCGAAGAGGACGCTCACGAGCGCGACGATTAACGCTCGGCCCGTCGGCCCGGCCCGAAACCTTTTCGTATAACTTCCGGTTATTAGCCGTATGGAACTCCCGACCCCGCAGGACCTGCGCCAGCGCCGCACGGAGTTGGATCTCACGCAGAGCACGCTCGCGGAGATGGCCGACGTCTCCCAACCGCTGATCGCCCGGATCGAAGGCGGCGACGTCGATCCGCGGCTCTCGACGCTCCGCCGGATCGTCAACGCGCTCGAAGAGGCCGAGGGCAGCGTCGTCCGCGCGTCGGATCTGATGAACGAACACGTCGTGAGCGTCGCCCCCGACGACTCGGTTCGCGCCGCGCGCGACGTGATGTTGGACGAGGGCTTCTCGCAACTGCCGGTCATTCGCGATGGCAGACCCGTCGGGATCATCTCGAACAGCGACATCCGGCACGCGCAGGAGGACGACGACGTCGGTACGCTCCCCGTCGCGGACGTGATGCGCGAGTCGGTGACGACCGTGGAGCCGTCGGCGACGCTCGAAGAGATCGACGCCGCGCTCGATCACCACTCGGCGGTGCTCGTCGTCGAGAGCGGCGCGACGACCGGCATCATCACCGAGGCCGACGTCGCAGCGCACCTGTAAGACGGGACACGGCCGATCTGAGGCGGCTCGCTCTCGTCGAGCCCGCTATCGTCGACGGACGCGCATCGGCACTTCGCCTTCCGGTTGGTTCGTCATCTCCGGCGACAGCGACAGTTCCTCGTCGCCGACTCGCTCGAAGCGGAAGCGACGGAGGAGTCCCGCGAGCACGACGCGGGCTTCCACGCGCGCGAACGTCTCGCCGATGCACCGCCGCGGCCCCGCCCCGAACGGCAGATACGCGTCGTCAGAGCGCTCCCGCTCGTGCCATCGCGACGGGTCGAACGTCGCGGGATTCTCCCAAAATCGCGGGTCCCTGTGCAGCGCGAACACCGAGACCAGCAGTTCACTCCCGGCCGGAATGACGTCGCCGTCGAAGTCGACCGCGCGGACCGCCTCCCGCGGCAGCGCGTGCACCGGCGGATAGAGCCGAAGGCTCTCGTCGATGACGCGTTCGAGCGTCGTCAGGTCGTCGAGGTGCTCCCACTCGATCGGGTCATCGCCGACGACCTCGTCGACTTCGGCCTCGACCCGGCGGTACACCTCGGGGTGCGTCGCGAGGCAGTGAAGCGTGTAGGTCAGCGCGAGCGCCGTCGTCTCGTGACCGGCGAAGACGAGGCCGATGAGTTGATCGATCGCGCCGGCCGCGTCCGGTGCGTACCCGTCGGACGCGTCGCCGGCGCTGTCGGCGCTAGGGGCCGATTGGATCACCGTCGCCAGCGCGGAGACGAGGCTGTCGCCGGATTCTCCCCCGCTCTCGGCGTCCGCGAGCAGCGCCCTGAGCTCCGTCCGGAGCGTCGCCTTCGCCTCGTCGAACCGCCGACGGCTCGGCGTCGGGACCCAGTTCGGGAGCGCCCACGTCAGCGGATCGAAGTAGGCGTTGAGATCGTCGGCGGCGGCGCGGAGATCCGCGCGGTTCGTCTCGGGATCGAAATCCAGCACTGTCGTCGCGAGAACGTCGAACGTCAGCGCCTGCATCTCCGAGAGCGTCTCGATCCGTTCGCCGTCATCCCACGAGTCCGCCCGCGCGACCGTCTGCTCGCGCATCGTCGGGAGGAACGAACGGATCTGCGGGCCGAAGAAGAACGGATTGAGAAACTCGCGCTGTTCGCGCCAGTCCTCGCCGTCGACGGCGACGACGCTGTCGCCGAACGCCAGCACGAAATCGTCGGTCTTCTCGAAGGCGTCGCGTTCGGAGACGAGGACGCGGTTCGCGTACGCCGGATGCGCGACCACGTAGCGGTCACCAACTGGAAGGTCGATGCGGAACACGTCGCCGACGTTCTCGACCGCGTCGGTGGTGAACGTCAGCGGGTCGCGGGCGAACGCGACGGCGTTGCCGATAAGCGGGAGTCCGTTCGGTGCGGGCGGGAGTCGGTCGGACGACGGCGATGCGCTGGGCCGACGGTCCGCGGTCGACGAACGGCGCTGTCGGTCCGACCCCGACTGACCCTCGTCGGTCATCGTCGGTTGGAGCTCAGAGCTCCAGTCCGCGGATCGAGACCGTCTTGCCCGACTCGACGTACCCGATCACGCGCCCCTCGGTGGCCGTAGCGAGCGCGTCGGCGTCGTCGGGATCGAGCGCGCAGACGAATCCCGTTCCCATATTGAACGTCCGGTGCATCTCCTCGTCTGTGACGTTGCCCTCCGCCTGAACGAACTCGAAGACCGGCTGGGGCTCGAACGCGTCCTCGACGACGTAGCGGTTCTCGCCGAGCCGTTCGAGGTTCGTCCAGCCGCCCCCGGTGACGTGGGCGGCCGCGTGGACGCCGTGCTCGCGCATCGGATCGAGCAGGTGCGTGTAGAGGCGCGTCGGTTCGAGGAGCGCCTCGCCGAGCATGTCGTAGTCGCCGAAAGGACACGGATCAGTGTACTCGTGCTCGCGGGTGACGGCGGTTCGCGCGAGCGTCAGGCCGTTGGAGTGGATCCCCGACGACTCGAAGCCGACGAGGGCGTCGCCCGGTTCGGCCTGTTCGGTGAAGATCGCGTCTTTCGCGGCGAGTCCCGCGCAGGTCCCGGCGAGGTCGAGACCGTTGATAACTTCCGGCATCACGGCCGTCTCGCCGCCGACGAGTTCGAGGTCGGCCTCCTCTGCACCGGCGCGCAGCCCTTGGCCGACCTGCTCGGCGAATGTCTCGTCCGGCTCGTCGACCGCGAGGTAGTCGACGAAGGCGACCGGCCGAACGCCCGCGGCGACGAGGTCGTTCGCGTTCATCGCGATGCAGTCGATGCCGATTGTCGAGTAGTCGCTCAGCGCCTCGGCGACCAGCAGTTTCGTCCCGACGCCGTCGGTTGCGAGCGCGAGATAGCGATCACCGATGTCGAGCAGCCCGGCGTAGTCGCCCTCGCTCTCGCCGACGGCCCCGATCAGCGCCGCCGTCGCCGCTTCGCTCGCGTCGATGTCGACGCCCGCCTCCGCGTAGGTCAGTTCCTCTCCGTTCTCGGGTGCATCCCCATCCGATGCCCCGGGGTCGTCGTCGGTCATACCGAAACCCCCGTCACGCGGGGAGAAAATACGTCCGGTCTCTGCCTCGCGTGTGGCCCCTCTCACAGCGGGCGATTCGGCGGGACCGACTCACGATGGCGAGCTGCCCCGATACCGGGGCTCGATTAGAAATATGTCGGGATCTAACCGACAGATTCTGCTGATATGAATAATCTCCTCAAAATCGTTCTTGAATGGTTTAGACGGCTCTGAGGCGCTCGTAAAACGTCGGTGAAACGTCTTTGCCACCTCGTAAACCGTCGCGAAACGACTGAACGCTCGTCCCGTTATATGTGGGTAGCCCGCATAGCAACGGGTGAGGCGAAACAGATGTCAAGTGTCCCCCATACCCCCGATCTCCCTCTCGAACGCGACTCCCTCCGTCGCACTGTCGGCGTCGCGAGCGTCGCCGTCAGAACCGGTCTCCGAAACGTCAAAGCCGCGAGCTTCTGGGCTGCGATCGTCCTCCCCTTCACGTACCTCCCGCTGCTCGTCGGCGGCCTGACCGGCGGCGAAGCCCTCCTCTTCGCCGGTCTCGTCGCCGTCAACGCGCTCGCGTTCGTCGTCGGCCACGGCTACGAGCCCGCGGAATCGCAGTAAGTCGACGGAACAGTCAGAACCCGAACCCGAGGACGAACGCGCCGACCGTCAGCGCCAGTGCCGGGAGGAAGAACGCGACGAAGACCGCCTTACTCCACCCGAGGACCGTCTTGCCGTCGAGCGGTCCGAACGGGAGCATATTGAACGCCGCGAGAAAGAGGTTGATCATCAACCCCCGCGACCCCGCGAGCGCGACGAACTCCGAGCCGACGAGGATACCCACGAAGAACAGCGGCAGGAACAGCACCGCGAGCGCGACGTTGGTCGCGGGGCCGGCCAACGCGATGAGCCCGTGTTCGCGAGGGGTGAGTCGCCCGCGGTGGTACACCGCCCCTGGGGCCGCGAAGATGAACCCCGCGAGCGAGGTTACGACGGCCAGAAAGAGCATTCCGTAGTCCGCGCGGAACTCCGCTACTTGGCCGTAGCGGACGGCAACGACCTTGTGCGCGACTTCGTGGAGCAGGAAGCCGACGCCCGCAGTCAGCAGGCTCAAAAGCACCGGCCCGACGACGCCGCCTGCGAGGATCGCGGTCACGGCGCGCTGGCCACCGCCGGCGAAGAAGATGGCGAACGCGACGCCGAGAGCGACCCACGCGACGACGAGGTCCTGAAGCTCTTTGGCGCTAAAGGAGAGCCGAGAGACGCTCATCCCAGCGTCCCCCAGAGGATCTCCCAGCCGTTACGCGCGCCCTCGAAGAGCAACTGCGTCACGCCGGCCGCGCCGCCGAGATCCAGCGCGAACAAGGGCAGCAGATACGCGACAAAGAGCGCGGAGGCGATGACGCTCCCGATGTTGGTCGCGGCGACGACGACGATCAGCCGGAACAACGGCACTGCGAACAGTTCGTTGACGAGATCGGGGATCGGCTTCTCCTCGTCGGCCAGCAGTTCGTTGAGCGTCCCGATGTCGGAAACGTTGACCGGATCGTACTGCAGTTCGATGTAGCCGGTGAACCACCCGGGCGCGAGGAACGGATTGATCGACGTCATCCACGCGACCGCGCCGCCGACGAGCGAGGAGATCCACCGCGCGCCCGCCGCCTTCGCCAGTCCCGCGGCGAAGAGCCCGTTGACGAGGAACCACGCGCCGAAGAGCCGAAGCAGCGTGTCGTCGCCGGCCGACGAGAGCGCCAGCAGCACGAAGAAACCGATCACGACCACCGAAATCGCCGTCCCGACGAGCTTCGCCCACGGGATCCTCCCCCCGGAGGTTCCGGTGATCGACGACATCGGCGGCAGCTCTTCGGGATGGTCGAGGTAGCGCTCGATCCCCTCGCGGTGGCCAGCCCCGACGACGGCGACGACGTCCGCGCCGGACTGCCGGAGCGCCAGTAGTTTGTGCGCGATGAATGCGTCGCGCTCGTCGATGAGCGCCGCCGCGCCGCCCGGCGAGAACTGCCGGAACTCCTCCATCATCGCGCTCACGACGTCGGTGTCGGTCATCTGGGACATATCGAACTCCTCGACGTCCTCCTCTGCGACCTCGGCCACACCGAACAACGAGGCGACCTGTCCGAGCGCGCCGCCGACGAGGACGCCCGCGACGACGCCGATCGTCATACTTCCGATCACGCGGGCGGTGAAATCACCCAAGAGGTCGGCGATCGGCGTCGCGAGACCGAGACCGAGGCCGGCGATGCCGCCGACCGCGACGCCCAGCCCGAGCGCGGCGAGTAGACGGTCCTCCGCGGAGAGCAGCGACGCGCCGAGTACCCAGACCGCCGCGGCGGTCGCGACGGCCAAGACCGCGCTCCCGGCAACCGGCGCGAGCACGGAGAGCCCGAGACCGACGCTGCCGCCGAAGATAGCCACGAGCGGGCCGAGGACGAGACCCAAGACGACCCCGATCGCGAGACCGACCCCGCGGCTGTCGCCGATGCCGAAGGCGAGCCCTCCGATCATCCGGAACTTCTCGACGATCCCCATCTGTGACCAGAACCGCTGCATCGTCTCGTTGATGTCGCGGTCGACGAGCGCGACGTCGATGCCAAGTCCCTCGGCGGTCTCGACCGCTGCGAGCATATCCGCGCCGGGCGTGACGTCGAACTTCTCACCTAAGCGGGCCTGCACGTACGACAGCATCCAGTACGCGATGAACTGAAAAACCGTGTTGCCCCGGAGGAGATCCCCCGGTTCGATGTCGTCCGGTTCGCCCCCCTTCAGCTGTCGGTACCGTCCCTCGTCGAGTTCGACGGCGACGACGTCCGGCCGTTCGGCCTCGATCGCCTCCTCGACATCCCGCACGCTCTCCTCGGAGACGTGCGCGGTGCCGACGACGCGGACGCGACCCTCTTCGGCCGCTTCCTGACTCATTGTGCCTCCTACCGCGCGGTGGTTTTTACCCCTGTCGGAGAATCGGCCGCTCACCGTCGCGATCGGCGACCCTCTCCGTGACTGATTGGATCGTTGAAATTATATTCTCAGGGATATGTGTGCGTACTATGAGAGATAGCGCAGCGCGTCCAGATGGCGGGTCGGACGTGCTGTTCGGGAACGCGGTCAGGACGCCGCTACCGGACCGGCGGGCCGAAACGATCTTTCACGAGAATATGACCGCGATTGCGGAGGGGCGCGAACGGAAGGCGGAGCTACTGTCGGATCCGACGGTCTCGGTCACGAAGGCATACGAGACCGAGTTCGAGCGGGTCGCGGAGACGTTCAGGCGTCGGCTGCGTCACATCGCCGGGGACGACTACGAGGAGATCGCGCGGGCGTACCTCCGGGGAGAGCGCGAGAATCGAGTGGGTCGCCTCGCGGCGTACTACATCGAGGGACTGTGGCGGATCCAGCAGCGCTCGACGATCTCGGAGATGCTGTTTTTCCCGCTGATCCTCCGCTATCCGGACAGTTTCACGACGAACCTTCGGTTCGCTGGCGGGCACACGACGACCGAGTCCGTGCCGTTCGAATCGCCCCAACACGGCGACGCCGACGAGGATGGGCCGCATACGCAGCAGTACTACGACGAGAGCCAGTACGAACAGGAGCAAGCGGCCGAGTACCTCCGCGAAACCGCCCAGATCATCCGCGAGGAGTTTCCGCATCCCGACGAACGTCCCTTCGCGGAACGGAAGTTCGGCGGGATCGTTTCCGCCGGCGGACGACGCGACTCGGAATTCACGGAGATGCTGACGCGCGTGCGTCCGGATTCGGATCGGTTCTCAGAATCGGTCACGGAATCGACGTTGGTGCCGGCGGGGAAGGAAGCCGAGTGGACGGAAGAGCGGTATCTCCCGACGGCGAAAGTGATTATTTGAGGCGGCCGGTCGGGTATCGGGACGCAGCGAGGCGCGTTATTCGACTTCGTCGATCAGGGCGGAAACTGCCTCATCGACGAGGTCCCGCTGGAGACGCCTTGCCAAAAATCGATGTCGTTGTGACTGAGAGATTGAACTCCCCACGGGACGATTCGGCTTTCATCAGGGGTCCCGCCACGAATCCATCCCTGCTCTGAGATCGGGATGAGACCGTCCATCCAAGCCTTCGTCGTCAGCGTCAAAGCGATATACTGCTCACCGTGGAACGGCCGTCCCTCGTGGTTCGAGACGACGAGCCACGGGCGGGCGTTTTCACCGCGCTTGAACGGGTCGTCGCCGTAGACGACGTCACCGCGTTCGAACGTTGGCAACGTCTCGTCATCGTTCACTCGCGGTCCCCCGCGTTCGGATGCGGTTTGTCGGGGGCGTGATCGCGCCATTCGGCTTCGCTCTCTTCGCCAAGTCGCTCGTTGAACAGGGCCGTCGCACGTTCGTACCCGCTGTATTCTTGAAGACGTTCCTCGTCGTCAATCACGGCCCAATACGTCTCCTTGTGCTCGACGAGATCCCGTTCCTTCAGCCGAGAAAGTGCCGTACTCACGGCACCCTCGTCAAGCCCGATCTGTGAGGCAATTTCACGTGCTTTGAACGCCCGGTCTGCATTCGCGGCGAGAAATCCGAGCACACGTTCGGGGACGGAGAGTTCTGTGAGTTCTCCCTCGTCTGCGTTCTCGAACGTTTCCCGGTCGATCGACATCTCATTTGTCGCTACGCTATCGAACGATATGAGTGTTAGGCGTGAAATATGGGAAAATTGTGATGTGTTAGCTGTTCCACATCCAGCTCGCAGATTCGAGTGCGGGGATGGGATATTGAACCACGGTCGCTCTGCTCACTTCGTTCGCGACGCTCTCTGGTTCAAATCCATCCGTAGGATCGAACCGTTCGCTTCGCTCACGGATTCGAGTGCGGGGGATGGGATATTGAACCACGGTCGCAGCAAAGCTGCTCCCTGATTCAAATCCCATCGTACGAAAAATAGCGCTCGCTTCGCTCGCGCAATTTATGCGGGGGATGGGATTTGAACCGAAACCAGACGTGCTCGCTCGCTCCGCTCGCTCTGCGCGACTGGTAGGGTTCAAATCCATCCATAGAATCGAACCGTTCGCTTCGCTCACGGATTCGAGTGCGGGGGATGGGATTTGAACCCACGAACCCCTACGGGAGCGGATCTTAAGTCCGCCGCCTTTGGCCTGGCTCAGCCACCCCCGCGCACACGAAAGTTCCGCGGACGGTCGGTTAGTGGTTTCGCTTCTCCCTACCAGTCGACGCTCAGCGTCCCGTCACCGTGCGGGTCGGGTGCGATTTCCTCGTCGGTCCGGCGTGAGTTCTGCGTCCCCACTCCAGCCTACGATATCCATCGGAATACATTCGATAGAGAATCGGTTCATCCGCATCTGACAGATACACTACTGCAGGGAACCGAGCATCTACTGAGATCTCCAATCAGTCGTCGTCGCTGCGGTACGCATTGCCTCCACGCTTCCGAATCCGAAGTACGTAGAGGGTCTTCTCGGGTCGATCCGCACGACAGCCGAGTCGAAACTGCCCGACGCGGAGTTTGTCGTGAGGCACGCCTTGAAGCGGTTCGAGATTCTCTGGCGGATCCCGCCATTCGTCGGTGACAATCTCCTCGAGCTTGCTGACGATCCGGTCCTGAGCGTGGGTATCGAGACGATCGAAGTCGCGCTGTGCAGTGTCGGTGAGTTCCCAGTCCCACTCACTCATCGCCAGCTGAATCCGAATCGTCGGTATCGAGTGACGCCTTGATTTCGTCGCTGGAGTGGGTCCGCCCCTCTTTGATTTCCACCTCGCCGGCGAGCATCGCCTTCAGATCGGCGCGGTTGAATTCCGGGTGTTTGAGCGCGTCACGAACCACGGCCCGGATGTACTCGCTTCGGCTGTTGAATCCCTGCTCCTGCCACGTGGCGTCGACATCGTCGAGAAACGTCTCCGTCATTCGGATGTTCACTGTCGTATTCTCGGGCGGGGATCCGGCTTCTGCCATACTTTGTGTTGTATTTGTGTATGAATAAGCGTTACGTCAGGCTGAATCGTCGACGACACCCTCGGAGGGTACCTCGTTCTCCTACCAGTCGACGCTCAGCGTACCGTCACCGTGCGGGTCGGGGGCGATTTCCTCGTCGGTCCGGCGGTCGACGACGTGGATGACCCCGCGGTCCTTCTTCGCGGGACAGACTTCGGCCGCGCGGACGTTCTCCGCCAGTTCGTCCTCCGCGATGAAATACGACTTGGGGCGCGCGAGCCCCGAGGTGATGTCCATCTCCCAGTTGTCTGCGACCTCGGCGCATCGGCCAGCACCGATGCACTTGTTGCCCTCGAAGATGATCTTGTAGGGCTTCTCTTCGATCGGCGGCGCGTTGGCGTCGTCGCCGACGTCGCTCGGCTTCAGGGCCTCGTCGCCTTCGGCGTCGCTCATAGCTCCCCGTAGCGGCGGCGGTGTCTTTGCGCTGTCGGTTCGCCCACACACTGTGATGTCGTCGGATCACAGCGGCTGCAGAGGGAGGCGAAAACGACCGGCATACGGGCATAGAGGGATTCATACGTAGATACGCGCCCGCGCGTGCGAGGGTTTAAGAACCGAGGTGGTCTAACGACGGTACGATCAATGTCACGCGATACTGAGTACGGGGCCGGGCAGATTCAGGTCCTCGAAGGCTTAGAGGCCGTTCGAAAGCGCCCGGCGATGTACGTCGGGTCGACGGATTCTCGCGGGTTACACCATCTCGTCTACGAGGTCGTCGACAACGCGATCGACGAGGCGCTCGCGGGTCACTGCGACCGTATCGAGGTCACACTCCACGACGACGGCTCGGTGTCGGTCTCCGACAACGGCCGTGGAATTCCCGTGGACACCCACGAGCAGTACGATCTCCCCGCCGTCGAGGTCATTATGACCGTTCTCCACGCGGGGGGGAAGTTCGACAACAAGTCCTATCAGGTCTCCGGCGGCCTCCACGGCGTCGGCGTCAGCGTCGTCAACGCGCTCTCGGAGCGCCTCGACGTCGAGATCAAGCGAGACGGCGCGCTCTGGCACGACAGCTTCGATCACGGCGAACCACAGCCGGAAGCGTTCGAGCGCGTCCGCGACCTCGAAGACGGCGAGGAAACCGGGACGACAGTCCGGTTCTGGCCCGACGGCGACATCTTCGAGACCGTCGAGTTCGAGTTCTCGACGCTCGAAAACCGCCTTCGGGAGCTCGCCTTTCTCAACTCCGGCGTGGAAATCCAACTCGTCGAAGAGGGGGCGGCGGTGCCGGCCGCAGCCGACGAGGACGCCGACTCGGAAACGGAACGTCGCGAGCGGACCTTCTACTACGAGGGCGGCATCCGCGAGTTCGTCCGCTACCTCGACGAGACGAAGACGGTTCTCCACGACGACGTCATCTACTATTCGGACAGCGTCGACGACATCGAAATCGAGGTCGCGATGCAGGCGACAGAGGAACTGCAGGGTTCGATCCACGCCTTCGCGAACAACATCAACACCCGCGAGGGCGGGACCCACCTCACCGGATTCAAGACGGCGCTCACACGCGTCGTCAACGACTACGCCCGCGAGCAGGGCCTGCTCGACGATCTCGATTCGCTGAAGGGCGAGGACGTCCGCGAGGGGCTTACTGCGGTCATCTCGATCAAACATCCCGACCCGCAGTTCGAGGGTCAGACGAAGACGAAACTCGGCAACAGCGAGGTCCGCGGGATCACCGAGTCGATCACCCACGAGAAGCTCGGAACGTACCTCGAAGAGCATCCCGATACCGCCCAAGCGATCGTGATGAAGGCCGTCGAGGCCGCGAAGGCGCGCAAGGCCGCAAAGCAGGCCGAGGAACTCACGCGACGGAAATCCGCACTGGAATCCACGTCGCTCCCGGGCAAACTCGCGGACTGTCAGAGCCGCGACCCGAGCGAGTCCGAACTGTTCGTCGTCGAGGGCGACTCCGCCGGCGGATGTTTCACCGGTGACACGGAGGTCGCGCTCGCGTCCGGACGTTCGATCACGTTCGAGCAACTCGTCGAGGAGTACGAGAACGGCGAGAGGCACTACTGTTACACCGTCCAAGACAATGGTCGGATCGAACTCGAACGGATCGAGAACCCGCGGGTCACGAGAGAGGACGCGGAGTTGGTTCGCGTCGTGCTCGACAACGGCGAGACGATCCGGTGTACGCCCGATCACCAGTTTATGCTCCGTGATGGGAGTTATCGAGAGGCCCAAGATCTCGACGAAGGGCAGTCGCTTATGCCGCTGTACCGGAAGGTATCGGATACCGACGAAAAGAACATCACCATTGACGGCTACGAGATGGTGAAGCAACCGTTTGCGCGGGACTTCTGGGAGTTCACTCATCTCCTCGCGGATCGATACAACCTCGAACGGGGAGTCTACGAAGAGCGTACGGGCGAACACAAACACCACGTCGACTTCGACAAGCGGAACAATCGACCGGATAACGTCCGTCGGCTGTCCAAAGAGGACCACCTCGAACTTCACCGGAAACACGCCGAGAAAACGCTTCACACCGATGAGTCCCGGGCGAGGCTCAGAGAGATATGGAACTCCGAGGAGTTCCGCAAGAAGATGAGTCAGCGGATGCAGGAAGACGAAACCGTCGAAGTCCTTCGTGAGCAGGCGAAGCAGCAGTGGGAAGACGCGGAATATCGTGAGTTTATGCGAAACGCGTGGCAGGAGTTCTACGAGAGCAATCCGGGGTACCGAGAACGTGTTCGGCAGCGTCTGACCCGGGAGGCTCGAGAGTATTGGGCTAACGAAGCGAACCGTGAGGAGCAGTCCAAACGCGTCGCGCAGTATTACGAGGAAAACCCAGAGGCAGTCGAGAGACGTCGCAAGGAGGCAGAAGAACAGTGGGACGACGAAGAACTACGTGAGTGGCGGAGTGAAAAGACCGAAGAACAGTGGACGGAGGAGTTCCGTTCACGTCGGATGGAAGCGTACAACCAGACGTATTACGAGAATACGATCCCCGTTATGAAAGAAGTCCTCGAAAGCGAAGGGAGCTTGGAGGGCTACGACGAACACAGGCGCGAAAAGGGGAATCCGAACGTCCTGACGAAAGAGACGACGATAGAGAAGTTCTTCGAGGGAGAAGATGAGTTAGTGGAAGCTGTCGAGGCACACAACCACTCCGTCGTGTCCGTCGAGCCGATCGAAGAGACCGAAGACGTGTACGACTTGGAGGTTCCCGGCACCCACAACTTCGCACTCGCATCCGGGGTTTTCGTCCACAACAGCGCCAAGCAGGGTCGCGACCGACGGTTCCAAGCGATTCTCCCACTCAAAGGGAAGATTCTGAACGTCGAGAAACACCGGCTCGATCGGGTATTGGAGAACGACGAGGTCCGCGCGCTCATCACCGCGATCGGCGCGGGCGTCGGCGAGGAGTTCGACGTCGACGACGTGCGCTACGAGCGGATCATCCTGATGACGGACGCCGACGTCGACGGGGCACACATCAGAACCCTCCTTCTGACGCTGTTCTATCGGCACATGCGCCCGCTCGTCGAGGCGGGCTACGTTTACGCGGCGAAACCGCCGCTGTATCGGGTCCGCTATCGCGGCGAAACCTATGACGCGATGACGGAAGCAGAACGCGACCGTATCATCGAGGAGGAGTGCAACAGCAACCCCACGCAGGTCCAGCGGTTCAAGGGCCTCGGCGAGATGAATCCCGATCAGCTGTGGGATACCACGATGAACCCCGAGAACAGAGTATTAAAACAGATCACCGTCGAGGACGCCGCCGCGGCCGACAAGATGTTTTCCGTTCTTATGGGTGACGCCGTCGAACCGCGAAAGCAGTTCATCAAGGATCGAGCGACCGAGGCCGAATGGGTGGACATTTAGATGAGTTCTGACACGACACCGGAGGATCTATAGATGAGTTCAGACGCACCTGACAAGTTCGACCCCGGCACGGGAATCGCCGCCCGCGTCGAGACCGCACGGATCGAGCAGGAGATGGAGCAGTCCTACATCGACTACGCGATGTCCGTCATCGCGGGTCGGGCGCTGCCGGACGTGCGCGACGGCCTCAAGCCGGTCCACCGGCGCATCCTCTACGCGATGCACGAAGCGGGCGTCACCTCGCGCTCCTCGCATCGGAAGTCCTCGTCGATCGTCGGCGAGACGATGGGTGATTACCACCCGCACGGCGACAGCGCGATCTACGACACGCTCGCGCGGATGGCGCAGGACTTCTCGATGCGCTACCCCTTGGTCGACGGCCAAGGGAACTTCGGCTCCGTCGACGGCGACCCGCCGGCGGCGATGCGCTACACGGAGGCGCGGATGGCCCCCATCGCCGAGGAGTTGCTCGACGACATCGAGATGGACACGGTCGACTTCCAGTCGAACTACGACGACCGTCTCGAAGAGCCCGAGGTCCTGCCGGCGTCCCTCCCGAACCTCCTCGTCAACGGCTCGTCGGGCATCGCGGTCGGGATGTCGACGAACATCCCGCCGCACAATTTAGGGGAAGTAATCGACGCGACGGTCCACCTCATCGAGAATCCCGACGCGACGGTCGAGGACCTGATGGAGTACGTCAAGGGGCCGGACTTCCCGACGGGAGCGAACATCGTCGGCCGCAACGCGATCCACAAGGCGTACAAGACGGGTCGCGGGCGGATCCGCGTCCGCGCGGAGTTCGAGGTCGAAGACGACGAGCGGATCGTCATCACCGAACTCCCCTTCCAAGAGAACAAGGCGCGACTCGTCGAACGCATCGCCGACAACGTCAACGAGGGGAAACTCGAAGGCATCCGCGACCTGCGTGACGAGTCCGACCGCGACGGGATCCGCGTCGTCGTCGAACTCAAGCGCGGCGCGAACGCCGAAGTGGTGAAAAACCAACTGCTCGAACACCACCTCGAATCGACGTTCGGCGTGATCAACCTCGCTCTCGTCGACGGCCAACCGAAGGTCCTCACGCTGAAGGAGACGCTCGAAGAGTACGTCGAGCACCGGCGAAACGTGGTTCGGCGTCGCTCCGCGTACGAACTGCAAGAGAAGGAGGACCGCGCGCACATCCTCGAAGGCCGGCTGACGGCGCTCGAACACGTCGACGACGTCGTGGAGGTCATCCGAAACTCCGCGAGCCGCGACGACGCGAAGGCGGCGCTGCGCGGCGAACACGTCGTCGAGGTTAACGGCGAGGAACTCCCGTCCTTCGACTTCTCGGAGGCGCAGGCCGACCACATCGTCGCGATGCAGCTCGGCTCGCTCACCGCGATGGAGGCCGAGGAGATCGAATCGGAGTACGAGGACGTCCGGGATCGAATCGAACGGCTCGAAACGATCCTCGCCGACGCCGACGAACTCGACGGCGTGGTTCGCGAGGAACTCGTCGCGATCAAAGACGAGTACGACGACGACCGCCGTACCTCGATCATCGAGGACACCGGAACGGTCACCCACGAGGACCTCATCGCCGAGGAGGACGTCGTCGTCGTCGTCACCGAAGACGACTACATCAAGCGGATGCCGCTGGACACCTTCCGCGCACAGAACCGCGGCGGGAAGGGGATCATCGGCACCGAGTTGAAGGAGGGGGACCGCGTGTCCTCCGTCTACGTCGCGAGCACGCACGACTATCTCTTGTACTTCACGAACCACGGACAGGTCTACCAGTTGAAGACCTACCAAGTACCGGAGATGTCGCGTACGGCCCGCGGGAAGTCCGCGGTCAATCTGCTCGACCTCGACGACGGCGAGGAAATCACGGCCGTCGTCAACACCGCCGAGATGGAATCGGAAGCAGAGCAGTTCCTCACGATGGTCACGACGAACGGCTACATCAAGCGGACGAACGTCGAGAACTTCCAGAACATCCTCTCGACGGGGATCATCGCGACGAAACTCGACGAGGACGACGCGCTCGCGGACGTCGAGGTCACAAACGGCTCGCAGGATCTGGTTCTCGCGAGTCGTGGCGGAATGGCGATCCGCTTCGCCGAGAGCGAGGTCCGCGCGATGGGTCGGTCGGCCCGGGGCGTCCGCGGGATCAAACTGGATGACGACGACGAGGTCGCCGCACTGGCAGGGATCGATCCCGACCGTCACCAGTGGGTGCTTACCGTCACCGAGAACGGCTACGGCAAGCGCACTGACATCGACAAGTACCGTCGACAGTCCCGAAACGGAAAGGGGCTCATCGACATCAAGACGAACGAGCGCAACGGGCGCGTCTGCGAGATGGAGACGGTCGGCCCCGACGATCACCTGTTCGTGATGAGTGGCGACGGGCAGATCCTTCGGACGCCCGTCGAGGACCTCTCGACCGTCGGACGAAACACGATGGGCGTCATCGTGATGGACCTCGACCCGGGCGACAGCGTCGCCAGCGTCGACGTGCACTCGGCAGTCGAGGATGAGGACGAAGACAGTACCGCTGACGGCGACGCGGAAGCCGGCGAAAGTGCCGATTCAGCGCCTGCAGACGCCGAATCAGCGGGCGAATAAATCGGCGAACGAACCGGCTCATTTCACCGGAAACGTGGTGTGGGGTCTCCTCGCACGACTCCCGCTGGTCGCGACGTCGAGGGCGTCGGCCGCGAGGATTCGGACGTTTTCGGTCCGTGCGCCGATCACGCGGACGGTTCGGGTCGTAGCCTCTCAGCCCCGCGCCTCGCTCTGTGCGTTTTACTGTTCGTAGGGCGCACAGACGCGGGCGACGCCCTCCTCGAAGGAGATTTCGGGCTCCCAGCCGGTCGCCTCGCGCATCTTCGTCGCGTCGGCCATCGTGTCGTGAACGTACACGTCGAGGGGATTCTCGATGTACTTGGGCTCGACGTCGGTTCCCAACTCCGCGTTGATCATCTCGACCATCTCGTTGAACGTGTAGCTCTCGCCGGTCCCGAGGTTGTAGATCCCCTGCAGCCGGTGGTCGGCGGCGCGTTCGATCCCGCGGACGATGTCGTCGACGTGGGTGAAATCCCGGGTCTGGGAGCCGTCACCGAAGAGTTCGGGTCGCTCGCCGTTTGCGATCTTGTCGGTGAACTGCGCAACGGTGTTGGCGTACTCGCCTTTGTGTTCCTCCGCGCCGCCGTAGCCCTGATACACCGAAAAGAACCGGAGCCCGGCCAAGTTCATATCGTAGTGGTGGTGGAAGTACTCGCCGTACTGCTCTCTGGCGAGCTTCGAGGCCTCGTAGCACGTTCGCGCCTCGACCGGGAGTTCCTCCGAGGAGGGCTCGGTCCGCGAGCCGTAGATCGAGGAGGTCGACGCGTAGACGACGGTGTCACACCCGTCTTCGCGGGCCTGTTCGACGCTGTTGACGAACCCCTCGACGTTGACGCGCGTGGCCTCCCGTTTGTTCTCCTCGGCCATCGTGTACGAGGAGTACGCCGCGAGGTGGAACAGGGCGTCGACGCCCTCTGTCGGGAGGTCGTCGTCGAGGACGCTGGCGTCGACGAACTCTACGTCGGGATCGAGGTTTTCGGGCGTTCCGAGGTGTAAGTCGTCGACGGCGACGACGTCGTTGTCCGCCGAGAGATGGTTCGCGAGGTTCGATCCGATGAATCCCGCCCCACCGGTGACGAGGATACGGTTGTTCTCCATACCGGGTAGACGAACGAGCGGCCACAAATCGGTATCGGATGCGAACGAGGTATCTCATCTCGACCCGGCTGTCGAGCGTACTCCGGATTGCAACGGCATCTCACGCCGCCGAAGCGGGGTTGTCTGGTTTTCACACAGTTGGCCGAAAACGATCGTGGATCTGCGGAGAAACGCGAAGCGAACGACGCCGAATCGAAAGAAAATCGGGACACTCAGTCACAGAGAGTGTATCCATCCACCGGATTTAAGACCGTATGCGGCCAACAATTGGCTATGTCATCCATCGAGCTAACGTCCAGTCAAAAAACTATTCTCACCGCACTCATCAACCTCCACCGCGAGAGCGAGGACGCGGTCAAAGGCGAGGATATCGCCGCGGAAGTAGACCGTAACCCCGGGACGATCCGGAATCAGATGCAGAGTCTGAAAGCCCTCCAGCTCGTCGAAGGCGTCCCGGGTCCGAAAGGCGGCTACAAGCCGACAGCGAACGCGTACGAGGCGCTCGACGTCAACCAGATGGACGAACCCGCCTTCGTCCCGCTGTACCACGACGGCGAGGAAGTCGAGAACGCGAACGTCGACGAGATCGACCTTTCGTCCGTACACCACCCCGAACTGTGCCGCGCCGAGATCCACGTTCAGGGCTCCGTCCGCGACTTCCACGAGGGCGACAACGTGACGGTGGGCCCGACTCCGCTGTCGAAACTGGTCATCGAAGGCACCGTCGACGGCAAGGACGACACGGGGAACATCCTCATCCTGCGGATCGAGGATATGCGCGCGCCGGTCGGCGAGTCCGCGCACTGATCGGCGTCCGACCCGGGCGGCACCGTCTCTCTCACTTCTCACTTTTCCCGACGAACTGCGAGCGCCGCGGCTCCGAATCGTCTCGTTCGAGAGCGGGAGAGAAATCTCGAAAAACCGACTGCCGTGGGGCCTCTCGCTACCGCAGCCTACAGACTATCCCACGCGTTGAGCGCGGCCTTTTTCGACGCGACGTCCGCGATCCAGCGGGCCGCGATAGCCTTCTTGAGGTTGCGCGCCGCCGGGCCGCCGAAGACGTTCACCGGGAAGGAGCCGAGGACGGGCAGTTTGACGCCGTGCGCGACGGCGTCGTCGCCGACGGAGACGACCGTTCCCTTATCTTCGTGTCGCCACGTCTTCAGCGGCTTGTTCGCGACGGCTCGCGCGACGTTCTCGCCAGCGACGTCCGCGGCCTGCCACGCTGCCTGCGCCGTCGGCGGCGCGACCGAGTCGGGTCCCTGCTCGACGAGCGCCGTGTCGCCGAGGGCGAACACGCGCTCGTCGGAGGTCTGGAAGTCGGCGTCGGCGAAGACGCGATGGGAGCGCTCGTCCTGCTCCAGTTCCATCCCGTGGACCTCCTCGTGGCCGGTGATGCCGCCGGTCCAGATCAGCGAGTCGTAGGGGAGTTCCGGGTCGTCCTCGCCGCCGCCGAGGTAGACCGTCTCCTCGTCGACCTTCGAGATGAAGTCGCCGGTGAGAATCTCGATGTCGAGGGCCTCCAGCCGCTTGCGGAGTGCGCCCTGCAGTTCGGGATCGTTGTTCGGGAAGACCTCGTCGAGGCCCTCGACGAGCGTAATGTCGATCGGCGCGCGGTGCTCGTCGCGGTACTCGGCGATCTCGCCGGCAGTCTGGATGCCGGAGAGCCCGGCACCGCCGACGATGACCTGTGCGGGGTCGTCGCGGGAGGCGTCCTCCGCGGCTGACTTGATGTCGGCGTGGATCGCGCGGGCGTCGTCGAGGCCCTTCAGTTCGTTCGAGTACTCCTGCAGGCCTTCGATACCGAAGAACGCAGTACCCGAACCGATCGCGAGGAGCAGGTAGTCGTACTCGATCTCGTCGTCTTGGAGTTCGACGACGCGCTCGTCGACGTCGACGTCCGTGACGTGGCCTTTGACGAACTCCGTTGAGTCGGATTTGATCTCGTCGATCGGGATCGTGATCTTGGATTCGACGCTCGGATCCCGGATGCAGCGGTGGACCTCGTGGAGGACGAGGTGGTAGTCGTTCTCGGAGATCCACGTGAGTTCGGCGGCATCATCGAGTTCTTCTTCGAGCCGATTGACGGCACCGGCACCCGCGTAGCCGGAGCCGACGACGACGACCTGTGTGCTCATACCAAGTGCTTTCCCGCATCGGATAAAGGAACTGCGAAACGCTGCTGAGAGATGCGAAACGCTACTGAGAGGTCTCACGACCGGACGAGGTGGCCACCGACGCGCCGAGTCACTCGATCGAGAGACCCGGATGCCAGTGGTCGACGCCCGCCTCGCGCTTCACGTCGTCCATCTTCGCGAGCAGGTGGACCGCCAGACTCGCCGTCTCGGCCGCGCGCGACTCGCCCTCGGTGCGGAACTCGCCGGTGATCCGGTTTGCATAGACCGAACAGACCGCACCGGCCCGGAGTCCGTAGACGTTCGCCACGGTCAGCAGCGCCGCCGCCTCCATCTCGATGTTCTTCACGTTCGCGTCGCGAAGTTCCTCGACGAGCGACTCGGAGCCTGCCGCGCGGAAGTCCTCGAATCCGGGTCGGCCCTGTCCCGCGTAGAAGGAGTCGGCGCTCATCGTCAGCCCGACGTGGTAGTCGTAGTCGAGTCGCTCCGCGGCGGCGACGAGCGCCGCGACGACCTCGTGGTCCGCGACGGCCGGGTAGTCCTCGCGGACGTACTCCTTCGAGGTCCCCTCTTGGCGGACCGCGCCCGAGGTGATGACCAGATCTCCGATATCCATCTCGGGCTGGATCGCCCCGCAGGAGCCGACGCGAATGAAGGTATCGCTCTCGACGCGGGCGAGTTCCTCGATCGCGATGGCCGCGGAGGGGCTTCCGATTCCCGTCGAGGTCACCGAGACGGGCGTCCCCTCGTAGGCCCCCGTCGCCGTTCGGTACTCCCGGTGGTACGCCTTCTCCTCGTGGTCGTCCCACAGCGCGGTGATCTTGTCGACGCGCTCGGGGTTGCCGGGCAAGAGCACGCTGTCTGCGACGTCCTCGGGGCCGACGTCGAGGTGGTACTGCACGTCGTCGTTGGGATCCTCGCTGTCGCTCATACGGGTACTCCCGCGGCCATCGAAAATAGCCTGTCGGCTGGCGTGAAGGCGCTGGAGCGCGAGGTCAATCAGGACTCCCGCGCGTCGTCCGCGGCGGCCTCCCGCTTTTCTTCAGCCGCGGATAGCGTCTCCGGCGAGATCGTGTTGGGGAGCAGTTCGCCGAGCGTGTACGCCGAGACCTCGCCGTCGCCCTCGTCGCAGACGACCTCTAGGTCAGCGTCCGCGAACTCCGCGAGAGTCTGTCGGCACATCCCACACGGTGTTACGCCGTCGCGTGCGCCCGAGCTGACCGCGATCCGCTCGAACTCGCGGTGGCCGTCACTGATCGCGGAACCGATCGCGACCTCCTCGGCGTGGAGGCTGTTGCTGTAGTTGGCGTTTTCGATGTT
>Ga0207851_100270_pt1 | contig 32908 bp, 27 predicted proteins | sample A23E3SouthBayCA_FD_187747 | JGI IMG/M metagenome (GOLD analysis project Ga0207851, IMG submission 187747) | Aerobic enrichment media microbial communities from Eden Landing Ponds, California, USA - A23 E3 (SPAdes) | ecosystem: Environmental > Aquatic > Marine > Unclassified | place: Emeryville... | reverse complement strand
CGAGTCGATGCGGCCGCCGTAGAACGGCACCATCCCGCCGCCGTGGTGGGCGAGCAGGTCGAAGTCGTACGCCTGGACGACCCCGCCGAACACCAGGCGTGACAGGGCCAGCGTCGTGTCGAATGGCCACCCGAACAGGCGGTGTTCCATGTACTCGCTCGCGTAGGGCGTCCACTCGTACAACTGGGGGTGCATCCACAGCGGCGCGTCGTGGCGCTCCGCGCGCTCGAAGAGCCCGTGGAACCGCGGCCTGTCCAGGGGCTCGCCCTCGATGTTCGAGAAGATCTGGACGCCGGCCATGTCCAGGTCGTCGACGCAGCGGTCGAACTCAGCGAGGAACGCGTCGCTCGCCCGCGGGACGGTCCCGACCGGGATGAACCGGTCGGGGTGCTCGTCCGCGATGCCGCGGAGTTCGTCGTTCGCCAGGCGCGTCAGCTCCAGTGCCGTCTCGTCGTCCATCCCGCGCCACAGGGGCGGGAGTGCGAGCGTCAACACCTGCTTGTCGACCCCGAACTCGTCCATGTGGTCGAGGCGGCGCTCGACGTTCCAGAGGAACGACGGGTCTCCGCTCAGCCCCTGGAAGTCGTACTCCTCGAGCAGCGTCTCGTAGAACTCCTCCGTGAGAACGTGCGTGTACGCGTCGATGACAGTCATCTTCGAAGTGGTGTGACCATCGACCACGCGGACAATAAACCTTGAGTTCGGCACAGGAACGCCGTCGAAGCTTCGACGCATCCGAAAAGGAAAGGAGGGTGACCCCGAAAGGGTGAGGCAATAGATGGCATCCAACGAACGCGGCGCGCCGCGAGACGGGGACGCGCTCCACGCGGCCGACGACCGGTCGGACTACGACTACGTCAGCGACGACGTCGAACGGCCGGCCCTGGTCGAAGACCTGCGCGGGCTCGTCGACGGCGAGGTCCGGTTCGACACGTACACGCGTCAGCTGTACGCGACTGACGCCTCGGCCTACGAGATGACGCCCATCGGTGTCGTGTTCCCGACGAGTACGGCGGACGTCGCTGCCGTCGTCGAGTACTGTGCCGAACGCGAGATTCCGGTCATGCCCCGGGGCGGCGGCACGAGTCTCGCCGGCCAGGCGGTCAACGAGGCCGTCGTGCTGGACTTCATGCGGCACATGGACGAGGTGGTCGACCTCCGGCCCGACGAGCGCGAGGCCCACGCCCAGGCCGGCGCGGTCCTCGAGGAACTCAATCAGGAACTCGCGCCCCACGGCCTGAAGTTCGCGCCCGACCCCGCAGCGGGCAACCGGAGCGCGATCGGCGGCGCCATCGGGAACAACTCCACGGGCGCGCACTCCCTCAAGTACGGGAAGACGGACGCGTACGTCGAGGAGTGCGAGGTCGTGCTCGCGGACGGCACCGTCGCGACGTTCGGCGAGATGGACGTCGCGGACCTCCGCGAGCAGGCGGACGCCGACGCCGACGACCTCCTGCCGCGGATCTACGCGGGCGTGCTCGAGATCATCGACGACCACAGCGATGACGTCGAGTCCCGGTTCCCGGACCTCAAGCGCAACGTCTCCGGGTACAACCTCGACCGCCTCGTCGACGAAGCGCAGACCGGGACCGTGAACCTCGCGCGCCTGCTCGCTGGCAGCGAGGGGACGCTGGCCATCGTCACGGAAGCCACCGTGTCACTCGAACCCGTCCCGGAGACGAAGTCCGTGACGCTGCTGACCTACGAGAGCGTCGTCGACGCCGTCTCCGACGTCACACACGTCCTCGAGCACGACCCGGCGGCGGTCGAACTCATCGACGACACGCTCATCGACCTCGCCAGCGACACCGCCGAGTTCGAGGACGTGGTCGCGTTGCTGCCCGAGAAGACGCGGGCGGCGCTGCTCGTGGAGTTCTACGCCGACAGCGACGCGGACGGCCGCGAGAAGACAGCGGACCTGGTCGCTGACCGGGTCGACCACGGCGACGAGAACAGGCGGCCGGAGGGGCGGTACGCGTTCGACGCGCTGGAAGCCCACGACGACGACGAGCGCGCGACGTACTGGAAACTCCGGAAGTCCGGCCTCCCGATTCTCCTGGGTCGGACCAGCGACGCGAAACACATCTCGTTCATCGAGGACGCGGCCGTCCCGCCGGAACACCTCCCGGAGTTCGTCACGCGCTTCCAGGAGATTCTCGCGGACAACGACACGTTCGCGTCGTTCTACGCCCACGCTGGCCCGGGCGTCCTGCACGTGCGCCCGCTCGTGAACACGAAGTCCGAGACCGACCTCGACGCGATGGCGGACATCGCGGACCGCGTCACCGACATGGTCGTGGAGTTCGGCGGGAGCGTCTCCGGCGAGCACGGCGACGGGCGCGCACGCACCCAGTGGAACCGGAAGCTGTACGGCGACGACCTCTGGCAGGCGTTCCGCGACCTCAAGACGGCGTTCGACCCGGACTGGCTGCTGAACCCCGGGCAGGTCTGCGGGGACGTCTCGATGACCGAGAACCTCCGCTTCGACCCCCAGTACGAGTTCGACGCCGGGTTCGATTCGACCCTGAACTGGGACAACGAGAACGGCTTCCAGGGGATGGCGGAGCTCTGCCACGGCTGTGGCGGCTGTCGCACCAGCCAGGACACCGGCGGCGGCGTGATGTGTCCGACCTACCGCGCGGCCGACGAGGAGATCACGTCCACGCGGGGCCGCGCGAACATGCTCCGGCAGGCGATGAGCGGCGACCTGCCGGACGACCCGACCGGCGACGAGTTCGTCGACGAGGTGCTGGACCTCTGCATCGGCTGCAAGGGCTGCGCGAAAGACTGCCCCAGCGAAGTGGACATGGCGAAGATGAAGGCGGAAGTCGTCCACGAGCGCCACCAGCGCGAAGGCGCGAGCCTCCGCGACAAACTGTTCGCGAATGTGGACGCGCTCGCGACGTTCGGGAGCGCGACGGCACCAATCGCCAACCGCCTGCCAGCCCTCCCGGGCGCCCGGACGCTCATGGAGAAGACGGTCGGCATCGCGAAGGAGCGCACGCTCCCGACGTTCGAGCGCGAGACCCTCCAGGACTGGTTCGAGGCCCGAGGCGGCGCACGCGTTCCTGCGTCGGAGGCGACGCGTCGCGCGGTCTTCTTCCCGGACACGTACACGAACTACAGCCACCCGGAAATCGGGAAGGCCGCGGTGCGGGTCCTCGAAGCCGCGGGCGTCCACGTGGACCTCGCCGACCGCACTGACAGCGGCCGGCCGGCGCACTCGAAAGGCTTCCTCGAAAAGGCGCGGGAGACTGCGGAGGCGAACGTCGCTGCCCTCGAGCCCAGCGTTGCGGACGGCTGGGACGTCGTGCTCGTCGAACCCTCGGACGCCGTGATGTTCCAGTCGGACTACCTCGACCTCCTGTCCGGGAACGCCGTCGAGGCGGTCGCAGCGAACACGTACGGCGTCTGCGAGTACCTGGACGCGTTCGACCTGGACGAACTCGCTGACTTCGACGCCCCCGCTCGGGGGCTGTCTTACCACGGTCACTGCCACCAGACGGCGACAAAGAAAGACCACCACGCTGTCGGAGTGCTCCGCCGCGCGGGCTACGCTGTCGACGCGGTGGACTCGACGTGCTGCGGGATGGCCGGGTCGTTCGGCTACGAGGCCGAACACCACGCGATGAGCGAGGCCATCGGCGACATCCTGGTCGGGCAACTCGACGACAGTCCGGGCGAACTCGCTGTCGCACCGGGCGCGTCGTGTCGCACCCAGCTCGAGGACATGCTCGACGAGGACGCTCGCGACGCGGGAGACATCGTCCCCGAGGACCGGGAAAGTCCGCCGACCCCGGTAGAGATGCTAGCGGCGGCCCTGGCCGACTGAGGGGGCTGCAGACGGAGCGGCAGTCGCGGCGGGCTACGATTCGTTCTCGGCGAGGTACTCGCGACCCTCCTCGGATTCGCGCAGCATCTCGTCGAACACCTCGGCGTCGGTCTGGAACTTGTGGACCTGGTGGAGGACGGTGTTGTGGAACCCCGAGATGAACTCCCCGAACTCCTTGAAGAAGTTGTGGATCCAGCGCTGCATGCGGTCGTTAGTCCGGAACTGGGTGATGAACTGCCAGTGGTACTCCGAGTCCGCGTTGAAGAACATGAGGACGTGTGGGTCGTCGCGCAGCGCCCAGTAGCAGTCCTCCCACTGCTCGGCGAAGTTCGGATAGTAGAAGGAGATCCGGAAGAGGTAGTGGTTGAAGATGCTCTGGTCGGGGATGACGGTCTCCCGGTAGAGGCCGTTCTCGGCCATCTCGCGGAGGATCTCGCTGATCCGGTTGTGGGAGAGTTCGATGCCGTAGTCCTCGGCGAGGATGTCAGCCAGTTCGCGCGTCGACGCGGTCGGGTTCGCCACCCTGACTTTCAGGATGACGATGTTCCGGGGGGAGACGACGTCGTCGTTCCCGTACGGTTGCATAGCCCTGAGTCAGAGGGGCGGCGCTAAATTCCTACTGGTTGCGAGGCCAACACGGGAAAACGCGAACGGGCGGTGCTCCGGCCCGAGCTGACGCCCTCAGAACGGGTAGTCGCGGGGCTCGTGCTGGACGCTGATCCACTTCTGCTCGGTGACCTCCCGGAGGAACGACTCGCTGTTGTAGCCGCCGACGCCGGACGCGTTCGTGCCGCTGAAGGGCACGTGGGCTTCGTCGTTGACGGGCTGGTCGTTGATGTGAACCATCCCGGTGTCCATGCGGTCGGCGATGTCCTTCGCGGTGCCCAGGTCGCCGGCGTGGACGGACCCCGAGAGCCCGTACTCGGTGTCGTTGGCGATTTCGACGGCCTCGTCGACGTCCGAGAACGGGATCACGGGCGCGATGGGGCCGAAGTGCTCGAAGCACGCCGCGGACATGTCGTTGGTGACGTCGGAGAGGACGGTCGGCGCGACGACCAGCGAGTCGTCGGCGTCGTCCACGTCGACGGCCTCACCGCCGGTTTCGAGGGTCGCGCCCGCGTCGACCGTCTCCTCGACGAACTCGAGCATCTGGTCGCGCTGGGACTCGTCGATGATCGGGCCGACGACGGTGTCGTCGTCGTGCGCGCTCCCGGCCGGCAGCGACTCGGCGCGCTCCGTGAGGCGCTGGACGTACTCGTCGTAGACGTCCTCGTGGACGACGTGGCGGTTGATGGAGATGCAGACCTGGCCCTGGTGGACGAACGACCCGAACACTGCGGCGTCGAGGGCCGCGTCGAGGTCTGCGTCCGCAGTCACGACGTGGGCGTTGTTCCCGCCGAGTTCCATCGCGGGGACGGCGAGATTCTCGCCTGCAGCCCCGGCAACCTGCCGTCCGACAGGGGTCGAGCCTGTGAACGCGACGACGTCGCTCTCCGGGTGGCCGGCGACGCGGTCGCCGATCTCGGACCCGTGTCCGGTGACGACGTTCAGCACCCCGTCGGGCAGGCCGGCGTCCTCGAACAGTTCGGCTATCAGGAGCCCGCCGACGATTGGGGTGTTCGACGCTGGCTTGAGGACGACGCTGTTGCCCGCCGCGATTGCGGGTGCGACGGCCCGCAGCGTGAGATTCAGCGGGAAGTTCCACGGCGTGATGACGGTGACGACGCCCTTCGGTTCGCGCTCGACGATGTTCTCCTTGCCGGGGATGTTCGACTGGGCGTGTTCGCCTTTCATCCGCCGCGGCAGCGTGGCGGCCTCCGCGACCTGGTCGGACGCGATCTGGACCGACGTTTCGCCCATGATGCGGGAGCCGCCCGCCTCGTGGGCGAGCAGGTCGACGATTTCCTCCGACCGCTCCTGCATGCCGTGCAACACGCCCTGCAGTACTTCCTCGCGCGCTGCCGGCGGGTGGTGTGCCCACTCTGCCTGTGCTGCGGCGGCGGCCTCGTACGCTGCGTCGACGTCCGCTTCCGTCGCCGCGGGGACCTCCGCGATGACCTCCCGGGTTGAGGGGTCCTCGACGGCGAACGTCTCGCCGTTCTCGGCGCCGACCCACTCCCCGTCGATGTACTGTTCGCTGTACTCACTCCCGATTGTGTGCTGGACTGCCATGACGTGTAAAACTACGCGACGAGCGAAATAAAACTACGGCCATCGGCAGCGAGAGTCGGCGGTTACGTGCGTGTTACCGCCTGTTTTCGCGCAAATTGTCGATTGTGGCGTCCGCTGGTCGGCCTGGAACCCGGAACCGGTTGGACAGCGAGGACGTGTGCTGTCCGCGTCCTCACTCGATGGGGAACTGGAGGTCCGCGGCGGAATCGGTCTGCGGATAGACGAGGCGCTGTTCGCCGTTCCACCACTGCGCGCTCGCCGCGGACAGCTGTCCCTGCTCGGGCATTCCGTACTCGTCGAAGCCGAAGTCGCCGATGACCGTGTTGAACTCCTCGCCGTCGAGCGTCGACCGGATGCCCTCCGGGGCGACTTCGTCCGCCCCGGCGATGGCCTGTTCCGTCGTCTGCGCGAGATTGAAGCCGACGCCGACCATCACGCGCGGGGTGCCGCCGTGTGCCTCGTCGTACGCGTCCAGGAACTCCTCGTTCCCGTTCCCGGTCATCCCTGGCGCCCATCCCGGACACATCGTGACATAGTTGCCAGCCTCGTTCAGCGCAGACCACCACGCCTGCGGGTCGGAGGCGCGAACGAACTCGACGAATTCGGGCATGTAGCCGCTCTCGCGGAGTTGCGTCATGGCCGTGATGCCGTCCGGTGGCTGTGGGCACGCGACCAGTGCTTCGACGCCCGCGCTGTCGGACTGCGAGATGAGCGTCGAGAAGTCCTGGTTGCCGGCGTTGTAATCCTCCCGCATCACGACGTCGTAGCCGGCCTCCGAGAGCTTCGTGTCCCAGGCTTCGGCCATCTCTTCGCCCCACCCGGAGTTCTCCTCCCAGATGCCGACGCGCTGTGGCCGGTCACTCTCGGGAATCAGTTCGAGCAGTCCGCGTGTCGCACGAGTCACGTCCCGGGTCTTCGGGAACGGCGTGTACGTCCACTCCTTCGAGCCGTCCCGCAGTGGCTCCTCGTAACACGTCGCGACGGCGAGGAACGGAATCCCCTGTTCCTCGGCGTACGCGCTGCCCGCCATGACGAGCGGACTGGAGAAGCTCCCCCAGATCACGTCCACGTCGTTGTTGCTGGTGATCTCTTGGAGTTGCTGGCGGAGCAGCGTCGGGTCGCTCTCGTCGTCGCGGACGACCAGTTCGACCTCCTGGCCGTCGATCCCGCCGTTCTCGTTGATCATCTCGACGCCGAGTTCGTACCCGCGAAGCATCTCGTTGCCGACCGACGACAGCCGTCCCGTCTCCGGGACGGCCGCCCCGATGACGACCGTGTCCGAGCCGCCACCGCCTCCGCCGAATGCGGTACAGCCGGAGAATCCGGTCAGACTGATCGCGCTCGCCGCGCCAGCGGCTTTCAGGTACGACCGCCTGGTGCGGCCAGTGTCAACTGTGTCCATGTCACTACCGAACACGAACTTGATGTTAAACTTTTCCGTTATAATCGGGGAAGTTGTGTGCGAAATAGCCCATTCTAGTTACCAGCATTAGCCCCACCGTCTGTCCGTCCGTCCGCCCGAGCGGTGAGACCACAGGGCGGGCTTGTCACCACCGGCGTCGACGGCAGTCTCCTAAAGGAACACTGCGTGTAGTTCACGCGCGGGACCGGACGCGCCAACAGCACCGAATATTTTATTGGTTGATAATTATTCGAATCTGGGCATTCGATTACTCTCCGCCCCGTGGATTCTCGGTGCGGTCAGGTTCTCGTCGCGTTTAGGTCTTCGACGCGTTCCGGTACTACACGTGTATCCTATCGGAACGGGACTGTCGCGCGTCGGGGTGATGCGGCACTTGTCGGCGGTGTTGGCTCCGTTCTATCGAGAACGCGTTCGTTAACTGTGTCGCGTCGTTAGCGGGTCGACAAATCGTCACGTGCGAGTGCCCCGCACCGTCGTCGTCGGCCACCAGGGATCGCCCCGGATCAACCCGGACGCGTGAACGTATATTTAATCTGATTAGACTGGGGAAGTACTAGTACCTTGAGTATTGAGGGGACGCGAACGAGGCGGCGGCTGACTATTGATTGTCGGCTGTGTCACCCCACGCGATAGACCGCGAGTTTCACGCCGAACGGCTGTCGGATGCCGGTCGCGACGAACACGCTGTCGGACAGCCAGTCGAGGGCCGGGTCAGCCGTCTCGAACTCCGGCACTGACCGGAAGTAGACGTCCTCGGGATCCACTTTCTCGCCGTCCCGGAGTCGGCGGCTGTCTTCGGGGGCTGTGACCCTGATGCCCCGATTCTCCACGTAGACGCGGGCGCCGCCGTCTGTCTCGAAGGCGTACTTCGCGACGAGTTCGGTCGGTCGGTCCTCGCGGAACAACTGGTAGTCCGCGCCGCCCGGGAGGACGTGCCCGTTCAATCGCCCCGAGACGGTCCCGTCGGTAATCTGGATGATGCGGCGCTCCCCGTCGCCGGTGTCGCCGACGACCAGGGGCTCTGCGACCTCGATGTCGAGGTCCAGGACGTGCTCCAGCGACGGCGTGAGGTGTTCGGACTCGTGTTCGTCGATTGTTCCCGCCATACCTCCCGTATTCCCCGGTATCGGTAAATAAGTAGTGCCGCAGCGGCCGCTGGAAGCGCAGTCCCGGTTCCCGGGGGCCAGGGTGTAGGCTTTTGTACCTCCCCTGCAAATTTCGCTTCATGGCAGTTGTCGCAGCAGTCGACGGCGAGCAGATCCCGGACCGGGTCGCAGCTGTCGGCGCAGACCTTGCGACGCAGTACGGGGAGGAACTCGTCGTCGTGCACGTGATGCCGCAGGACGCCTACGAGTCCCGCGCAGACACCGATCAGACGTCGGGCGTCGGATACCTCACGGGGACCGGGACGAACTACGGGTCGACGAGCGAGACGTCGTACTCGATCGACGAGGCACGCCGGGACGCGGCGGGCGTGGCTCGGGACGTCCTCGAACAGACGGTCGACGACCTCCCGGAGTCGGTCTCCTACGTCGGACGCGTGGGTGAAGCGGTCGGCGAAGTCCTCGAGGTCGCGGACGAACACGACCCGTCGTACCTGGTCATCGGTGGTCGGAAGCGCACGCCGGTCGGGAAGGCGGTCTTCGGGAGTGCAACGCAGTCGTTCCTCCTGAACGCGACGGCCCCCGTCGTGACGGTGATGAGCGAGGAGTAATGCGGTCCCGGCCACCACCGGGGCACAGGTGACCGGTAGACATAAGCCGGGCCTCGGCCCAATTGTGGGCAATGCGAACGGACACCATAGACGAGTTCGCGGCCTCTCTCGACGGCGCCGACGTCGCGTGCACGCGCACAGAGGCCGCTGATCTCGCCGCCGTACTGGACGACGTCGTCGACGACCCCGCAGTCGGCGCACCGCTCGGTATCGACGGCGTCTCGCTGGAGGACACGACGGTGCAGACGCCGCCGACTCCGCAGTTGCTGTCGGACGCCGCGACCGGCGTCACGCGCGTTCACGGCGGCATCGTCGAGTACGGGAGCTTCGTCATCCAGGCCGACGAGGCCGGGACTGAGCCGGTGAGCCTCTATCCCCGCGAACACGTCGGCGTCGTGTGCGCCAGCGACCTCCACGACAACGTCCACGCGGCCGTCGACTGGCTCGGCGACGAGTTCGATGCGGGACGCGACACGGCGGTCCTGGCGACCGGTCCGAGCGCGACAGCCGACATGGGAGAACTGGTAACGGGGGTGCACGGCCCGCAGACTGTCCACGCGGTCGTCGTGACCGACCGATGAGCCGTCGCGAGAAAGCCCAGCACATCCGCCACCTCCTCGACACGGAAGGCGACGCAGTCTTCGAGAACACGACCCACGTCAACGACGGCCGCCTGGAGGCCAACGCCACCCGAGACGACATCGAGGAACTCCGGACGGCCGCCCGACGCATCAAGGAGGACGCCATCGAGCAACTCCCCGACCTCGTCGAAACCGTCCGCGAGCAGGTCGAAGCCAACGGCGGCGAGGTGTATCTCGCCGAGGACGCGGCGGACGCAAACCAGTACATCACGGAGGTCGCCGAGTCCAAGGACGCCGACCTGCTCGCGAAGTCGAAGTCGATGACTAGCGAGGAGATCGAAGTCAACGACGCCCTCGAGGCCGCGGGCGTCGACGTCTGCGAGACGGACCTCGGGGAGTTCGTCCTCCAGGTCGCGGACGAAGCGCCCTCCCACCTCGTCGGCCCCGCGTTCCACAAGTCCACGGCCGACATCGCGACCCTGTTCAACACCCACTTCGACACAGGGGAATCCCTGGACACGGCCGAGGACCTCACGCAGTTCGCCCGCGACCACGTCGGCGACCAGATCCGGGCGGCGGACGTGGGGATGACGGGCGCGAACTTCGTGTTCGCGGAGTCCGGCACCCTCGCGCTCGTGACCAACGAGGGGAACGCCCGGAAGTGCGCGGTGACGCCCGACACCCACGTCGCCATCGCGGGCGTGGAGAAACTGATTCCGAGTCTCGACGACTTCCCGCCGTTCGCGGAACTCATCGCGCGCGCCGCCGGCGGCCAGGACATCGCGACCTACCTCTCGCTGTTGACGCCGCCGGTGGACTCGCCGGTCGTGGACTTCGAGAACCCACACGAGCCACTGGACGGCGCCTCCGACGACCGCGAGTTCCACCTCGTGTTGCTGGACAACGGCCGCACGGAGATGCGCGAGGACGAAGAACTACGGGAGACGCTGTACTGCATCCGCTGCGGCGCGTGCGCGAACTCGTGTGCGAACTTCCAGCACGTCGGCGGGCACGCGTTCGGCGGCGAGACGTACACGGGCGGCATCGCGACGGGCTGGGAAGCCGGCGTCCACGGGCTGGACTCGGCGGCGGAGTTCAACGACCTCTGCACGGGGTGCTCGCGGTGTGTGGACGCCTGCCCAGTGAAAATCGACATTCCGTGGATCAACACGGTCGTCCGCGACCGCATCAACCGCGGGGACGACCAGGAATTCGACTGGCTCGTCGAGGGGCTGACGCCGGACGCGGACCCGGGCGGCGTGGACCTCCAGAAGCGCCTGTTCGGGAACTTCGGGACGCTCGCGAAACTCGGTTCGGCGACCGCGCCGGTCTCGAACTGGCTCGCCGACTGGGGCCCGTCGCGGGCGGTCATGGAGCGGGTCGCTGGCGTCGACAGCCGCCGCGACCTCCCCGCGTTCCGGCGCGAGACGCTCGTCGACTGGTTCGAGTCGCGAGAACCGCTGGAGGCGGCCGGCGACGCCGACCGCGAGATCGTCCTCTACCCCGACGCCTACACGAACTACGTGCTCGTGGACCGCGGGAAGGCCGCCGTCCGGACGCTGGAAGCGCTCGGCGCTGACGTGACCGTCGCACCGTGCCACGAGAGCGGACGCGCGCCGCTCTCCCAGGGGATGATTGAGACGGCACGCGAGAACGCCGTTCGGGTCGCCGACAGCCTCGACCCCTACCTCCATTCGGGACGGGACATCGTGGTCGTCGAACCCTCCGACCTCGCCGCGTTCCGCCGCGAGTACGAGCGCCTGCTCGACGGGGAGCGCGCACGCCGGCTCGCCGAGAACAGCTACGAGGTCATGGAGTACGTGTACGGCCTCCTGGACAACGGCGCCGACGCCGACGTGCTCGCCGCGGGCGGCGACGTGGCGTACCACAGCCACTGCCAGCAGCGCACGCTCGACGTCGACCAGTACACGGAGGCGGTGTTCGAGCGCCTCGGGTACGACGTCGTGACCTCCGACGTTGAGTGCTGCGGGATGGCCGGCAGCTTCGGCTACAAGTCCGAGTACTACGAGCTCAGCGTGGACGTCGGCGAGACGCTGGCGGGCCAATTCGAGGACGCGGGCGTCGAAAGCCGGGAACTGGTTGCAAGCGGAGCCTCCTGTCACGAACAACTGGCGTCCCTGCTCCCGCCGGAGAACCGTCACCCAGTGGAGCTCATCGCACCGGAGTGAGCGCTCGAAGCACGGTCGCGCTGAACCCGTTGCTGCGACGGGGGCGCTCCGGGGAATTCGGAGGCCGGGAACCCGAACTCGTCGACCCGCCGAAACGTCCGTACAGCGGGGTGTAGGATTGCCTCTCGGGAAAATTTTTTATACAACTACCGCTACTACAGGAGTGTGACACACCACCACAGTGAGTGTGGGCTGCAGCCACACGGGTACGGCCGCCGTCCGGCGAACGCAGGTTCGTTGGCAGCGCCCTCCTCGTCTGACGACCGAGCCGTGACAGACGAACGCGAGTCACCTGAACCCGCTCTTCTCACCGTTCCCTCGACGCATGACTGAACGCACACTCGACGGCCACGTCTCGATTTCAGACCTCGAGAAAGTCTACGACGACGGCGCTGAACGCACGACCGCTATCAAGGACCTCTCGTTCGACATCGAGGGCGGCGAGTTCGCCACCATCGTCGGCCCCAGCGGCTGTGGAAAGAGCACTCTCCTCTACCTCGTCGCGGGCTTCCTCGACGAGACCTCCGGCTCGATCGAGGTCGACGGCGATCCCATCGACGGCCCGGGCACGGACCGCGGTGTGGTCTTCCAGGACTACGCGCTGTTCCCGTGGCGGACCGTCATGGAGAACGTCACCTACGGCCTCGAAGAACAGGGGTACAACAAGGAGGAGCGCCGCTCCCGAGCCCAGAAGTACATCGACATGATGGACCTCAGTGGGTTCGAGAACAACTACCCGAAGGAGCTCTCTGGCGGCATGAAACAGCGCGTCGGGCTCGCTCGCACGCTCGCCTACGACCCGAAGATTCTGCTGATGGACGAGCCGTTCGGCGCACTCGACCAGCCGCTTCGGGAATCTCTGCAGGACCAGCTCATCGACATCTGGGGCGACCTCGACAAGACCGTCGTGTTCGTCACCCACGACGTCGAGGAGGCCGTCTACCTGTCTGACAGCGTGATGGTGATGACGCGCCACCCCGGGACGAAAAAGAACGTCACCAAGGTGGACCTCGACCGCTCGCAGACGCGCGAGGAGATCATCACCAGCAACGAGTTCACCGAGACGAAAAACGACGTCTGGAAGTCCCTCAGGGAGGAAACGCAACCGGAGGTGCAACCGTAGCCGTGAGCAACGTGTCCGTCCGCTCCGTCGATGCGGTCCCCGCGCCACTGCTGCGCGCCGGGAAGTTTCTCTTCGACTGGATTCCGCTCGTCATTCTCACCGTCCTCTGGGAGTACGCCAGCGGCACCGCGGTGCCCGCCGAGATCCTCCCGCCGCCGACGCGCGTCGTCGGAGAGATCCAGGAACTGATCGTCTCCGGCGAGGTGTACTCGCACCTGTTCACGTCGCTGTTCCGGATCGGTGTCGGACTCGGACTGAGTATCGCCGTCGGCGTCCTTCTCGGCATCGGCATGGCTCGCCTCGACCCGGTCGAGGACTTCTTCGAGGTCCTGCTCGCGCTGACGTATCCGATTCCGAAGACCGCGCTCGTGCCGCTGGCCATCCTGTGGCTCGGCGTCGGCACCGAGACCGCGGTCCTCATCGTGTTCCTCGCGTGCCTGCTCCCCATCGTGTTGAACGCGTACAACGCCGCCGAGAACGTGGACAAGAATCTGGTGTGGGCGGCGAAGATGATGGGGACTGACGGCCGCCAGCTGTTCCGCAAGGTCGTCATTCCCGCGACAATTCCCGAGATTCTCACGGGCGTCCGGCAGGCGATTCCCATCGCGTTCATCGCGCTCGTGAGCGCGGAACTCATCGCCTCCGACGAGGGCATCGGCTACCTCATCCTCACTGCCGGACAGGTCGGCAACTACCCCACGATGTTCGCGAACATCGTCATCATCTCGGCGGTGGCGTTCTTCGCCGTCCGTGGGTACGAACTCCTCCGTGAACGGGTGTTAGTATGGACGTGAGCGTCAGGGAGCTGGACGCCTCGTCCGTCGTCAGCGTCCTCAAGTCGCTGTACTCGCTGATCCTGGTACTCGTGCTCTGGGAGGTCGTCACACAACTGGGGTACATCCACTACTACTTCCTGCCCCCGCTGTCGGACGTACTCGCGAGGTTCGTTGAACTCACGCAATCGGGCGAGATGCTGGATAACGCGTACCTCACGCTGAAGCGCGCGTTCCTCGGACTCGCCATCGCGTCCGTGCTCGGCGTGATCGTTGGCATCCTGAGCGCACGGAACCGGGTCGCGAACTGGTTTTTCGACCCGATCATCAAGATCGGGTACCCGGTCCCGATCATCGCGCTCATCCCGGTGTTCATGCTGTGGTTCGGCATCGGTGACACCTCGAAAATCATCATGGTCGCAGTCGGCACGTTCTGGCCGATCGCGGTGAACGCCCGGGACGCCGCCAGGCAGGTCGAACAGAACCTCGTGTGGGCGGCGCGCATGATGGGGACCAGTGACTGGAAACTGCTCTGGCGAGTCATCATGCCAGCGGCCGCCCCCGGGATTGTCACCGGATTACAGATCGCACTGCCGCTGTCGCTGATCATCACGTTCGTCTTCGAGATGGTCGCCGGCGGCGGCGGTCTCGGCGCCCTCGAGATCCAGGGCGTGCGGTCGTTCCAGTCGACGCAGACGTACGCCGCGATCATCGCGATTATGCTCGTCGGGCTCGCGTTAGACCGTTCGCTGCGCGTGGTCCGCGGCTACCTGCTGCGCTGGACGTAGCCGTCGCGGGTTTCACGTCACCCCGTTCTCGTGGCGTTTCCGTCCACCGTGCTCCCCAGCGGAGCTAGTGGGTTCGTGATACGCGACGCGTAGCTTCCAGTGGTGACTATCGGTGCCAGAAATTGCGCGATACGACAATCCGGTGACCGGACCGGCTGTGCCAGATCGGAACCCTCGATTGGGTCGGTTGAACGAGCGGACGTATCGCGTCAGTTGATCGAGGGGACGTAGTCGTTGGTCGCGTACTCGGAGACGTCGAAGGACTCCTCGAGGAAGCCGAGGTCGACGAGTTCGTCGATGGTGCTCTGCAGGCGGTCCATGTCGATGGTGATGTCCTGTCGGTAGTAGTCGTTGTTGTTCAGGAAGAAGCCGTCGACGACCGGCTCCGGGAGTTCGAAGTGTTCGGCTGCCATCGTCACGACCTCCGAGCGGTTGTCGTAGCAGTACTCCACGAGTTCCGCGAGGTCCTCGCCGAACAGCTCGATGGCGTCGGACTTGTTGTCCAGCGAGTCGTTGGACGCGACCGTGTACGCGAACGGGTACTCGCTGTCCCAGAGGTCCTGGCTACTGACCACCGGCGTGAACCCTTCGGCGCGCGCGCCGACCGCGAACAGCGCCGGATAGATCGCGACGTCGATGCGCCCGTCGTTGAGCGCGGACGTGATCGACGGGAACGGCAGTTCGACGATCTCGGCGCCGTTCTCCGGGTCGATGTCGGCCGAACGGAGTGCCTTCGCGATCACTGCGTGCGTCCCGGTCCCCTGCGCGTTGACGCCGATCTTCGCGCCCTCGAGGTCCGCGGGCGCTTCGATGCCGGTGTCCGGGTGTGCGTACAGCGTGAACCCGTACCAGTCGGGGTGGGCGTCCCAGAAGTCCGTCGAGATCATCGAGATGTTGCCGGGGACCGCCTCCTCGCTGACCGCGGACCCGTAGCTCACGGTGGTGAGCAGGGCCATGTCGACCTCGCCGGCGGCCATCGAGTTCAGCGAGTCCGGCGTGCTCTCGTTGCGCGTGACGCTGAGTTCGTACTCGTCGCCGACGTTCGTCAGTTCCTCGCGCAGGTCCTCGATGTCGAACAGCGACCCGAGATTCTCGACCGGGACGGTGAACGCGAGGCTGAGGTCGGAGACGCCGCCGCCCCCGCCGCCGAGGCAACCGGTGACGCCGGTGAGTCCGACAGCCGCGGCAGCCGTACCCGTTTTGAGAAACGTTCGCCTGTTGGTGCTCTGTTGCGGCATTGTACCATGACCCACACTCGACCCACAAAAAGTTACCTATTTACGTTATTTTCGACACGAACTGTTAGGTAAAGATTTATGCTGGGGTTCTACCGTTCAGTTTCCAGCCGCTATCGCCGTGCCGTGGGCGGGTTCGAGACACGACGACACCGCGCGGACAGAGACAGCCGGGAACCGGTTAGTCTTCGTTTACGTACACGACACCGTCTTCGACGACGACGTCGTACATCGGGAGGACGTAGCCGTCGTCCCCGATGTGTTCGCCCGTCTGCACGTCGAACGACCAGCCGTGCCACGGACACGACACGATGCACTGGTCGTCGTCGTAGTGCTGTTCGACACGCTCGCCCGGGCCGCCCCACTCGCCGACCAGGCGGGGTTCGACCATCCCCTCGCAGACCGGGCCGCCGTCGTGAGGGCACTCGTTGCGGAGCGCGTAGAACTCCCCACCTGCCTTGATGACGCCAACCTCCACCCGGCCGACCTGCACGACTTCGGCGTCGCCGTTCTCGAACCCCGCCGCTGGCCCGACTTCGACGCGTCCGTCGGCGCTCACAGGTCGAACACCTCCAGGGCGTTCCGGCCGAGAATGTCCTTTCTGTCCTCGTCGTCGATCATCGGGAGATCAGTGATGACGCTCGGGCTGTCGAAGTCCCAGTGCGGGTAGTCAGAGGCGTACAGGAGTCGGTCAGTTCCGATCATGTCGAAACACAGCTCGAGGAGGTCAGGGCGTGCGGACACCTCCAGTGGCTGCGTGCCGAAGTAGAAGTCCGTGATGTACTCTCCGGGGCGCTTCTCCAGCAATGGCGCTTCCTCCGACCGTTTGAGGTACTCCTCGTCGAGTCGGCTGACGAGCCCCGGGATGTAGGTGACGCCGGACTCCATGAACACGATGTCCAGGTCCGGGAACTTCTCGGGGACGCCCTGGCTCGCGACGCTGACGATCTGGGACATGTTCGACTCCAGGAAGCCCAGCGTGTGCGTCTCGATCATGTCCTGGTAGCCGGCGCGCACGTATTCGTCCAGGCCCGAGCCGCCAGTGTGGTAGACAACCGGATACCCCATCTCCTCGCAGCGCTCGTAGATCGGGTCGTACTTGCGGTTGCCCAGGGGCGGACTGGCGCCCGCGGTGACGAACACGACGCCCGTGATGGCTTCCTCGTCTTCCACGCGATCGAGAACGTCCATCGAGGCGTCGATGTCGTGGTACGGCATCGGCGCGAGGCCGTAGATTCCCTCGTCGGGGTCCAGGACCTCCTCCAGCATGTAGTCGAGGTACCCTTTGACGAACGATTCCACGCGCCGGTCGTCGGCGGTCACACCGCCCATCGCGAGGATGAGGTGCGAAATCTGGAGGGAGACGTCGATGTCGAGTTCGTCCATCCCCGCGACCACGTCCTCCTTGGTGTCGCCGCCGTCCGGATACTCCGAGAACTCCCGCTGGATCTTCCCGTAGTTCGCGCGACTCCCCGTCGAGGCCGGGAAGAACGCGGCGAGGTTCTGTTTGACGCCCGTGTCGCCGAACCCGCTCTTCTGGTACTTCGTCTTCCAGGGTTCGGGCATGTACGGTGCGATTTGCGTGAACGTGTCGGCGTAGTGCCAGTCGCAGTCGACGACAGTGTGCTCCTTGGGGTCAATCATCCCCGCATCACAGTGGCATGTTCCACCATACACAACAGGTGGGGAGGCCCTACAATAAACTTTTACTCGATCCGCGTTGCGCGCCAGGCCACTTTGGGCCGGTAGTCTGGACACTCCTGCGGCCTGGGACTTGGGGCGCCACGGCCGTGACGGAGTCGCTGGCGCCACCCCCGCATTTATTTACCCGCCTCTCCTTGCGATAGTCGTCGAATGAGCGAGAACGAACCAACGGAACATCCAGCCAACGCCACGGTGAGTGCTGGCGAGCCCCGGTTCCTGACGCAGGACGACCTCTCGGTGGACACCCACCAGGTCGTCGCGCCGGACGGGTCGTACGACTCCGACGACGTCCCCGACCTGGACGACGAGCAGTTCCGGGACCTCTACCGGTGGATGCTGACAGACCGCGTGTTCAGCAAGCGCATGGTGAGCATCCAGCGGCGCGGCGAACTCGGGACCTTCGGGTCGACCAGGGGCCAGGAAGCCAGCATCATCGGCAGCGCGTACACCCTCCAGCCCGACGACTGGCTGTACGTCGGCCGCGCGTGGACGCCGATGTTCATGCGCGGCGTCCCGATGAAGGACATGATCCTGTTCTGGCGCGGCATCGAGGAAGGACAGCAGTCGTTCGCCGACCACAACTGTCAGATCGCGATCTCTATCGGGTCGCACCTCCCGCTGGTCGCCGGCCTCGCGTGGGGGATGGACCTCAGCGGCGACGACGCCATCGCCACCGCCTATCTCGGCGACGGCGCGACCTCCACGGGCGCCGCCCACGAGGCGATTAACTTCGCAGGCGCGCTCGACGTGCCCGCCCTGTTCTACTGCCAGAACAACCAGTACGCCATCTCGCTGTCCGCCGACGAACAGACGGGCGCGAACACGCTCGCCCAGAAGGCACTCGCCTACGGCATGGACGCAATCCGCGTCGACGGGCAAGACGTCCTCGCCGTCTACGAGGCAGTGAGCGAGGCGCGCGAACGCGTCCGGAACGGCGAACCCGTGTTCGTGGAGTCCGTCACGTACCGGATGGACGCACACACGACGAGCGACGACCCCACGCGCTACCGCCACGACGAGGAAGTCGAAGCCTGGGAGGACGCCGACCCACTGGAGCGGTACCGCGAGTTCCTGAAAGCCGAGGGGCTGTGGGACCACATCGACCACGACGCCATCGTGGACGAGATTGACGCGGAGTTCGACGCCGCCCTCGAGGAAGCCAACGCGTTCGAGGAACGCGGCGTCGAGGAGACCTTCGCGCACGTCTACGAGGAGCTGCCCCCGGACCTCCAGCGCCAGTTCGAGGAGTTCAGCGACCTCCTCGAGCGCCGTCCAGAGCTGTACGACTACATCGAACAGCGGCCCAAGGGGTGACCATGCAGGCAACTATCGTCGAAGCAGTCAAGGACGCACTACACACGGAGATGGCGGCCGACGACGACGTGGTGGTGTTCGGCGAGGACGTCGCCGAGAGCGGCGGCGTGTTCCGCGCCACGGACGGCCTCCTCGAGGAGTTCGGCGAGGACCGCGTCGTCGACACGCCGCTGTCGGAGATCGCCATCGTCGGCGCCGCGACAGGGCTGGCGATGTACGGCTACCGGCCGGTCGCGGAGATCCAGTTCTCCGGGTTCCTGCCGCCCGCGTTCGACCAGCTCGTCACGAACGCGAGCCGCATCCGCTGGCGGACCCGCGGCGCGCTCTCCGCGCCGATGGTCGTCCGGATGCCGTACGGCGCCGGCGTTCGCGCGCTCGAACACCACTCCGAGAGCATGGAAGGCGCGTACGCCCACATCCCCGGCCTGAAGGTCGTCGCGCCGAGCACGCCCCACGACACGAAGGGGCTGTTGCTCGCGTCGATTCGCGACCCGGACCCGGTGCTGTTCATGGAGCCCAAGCGCATCTACCGGTCGTTCCGCGACGACGTCCCCGAAGAGGACTACGAGGTCCCGCTCGGCGAGGCAGCCGTCCGCCGGGAAGGCTCGGACGTCACCGTCGTCAGCTGGGGGTCGATGATGCCGCCGACCCTCGAAGCCGCTGACGAGGCCGACGCGGACGTCGAAGTCGTCGACCTCCGCACGATCTCCCCGATGGACACCGAGACGATCGTGGAGTCCGTGAAGAAGACCGGCCGCGCCGTCGTCGTCCACGAGGGCCCGCGGAGCCACGGCGTCGGCGGGGACATCGTCGCACGCATCAACGACGACGCGCTGATGTACCTCGAAGCGCCCGTCGAGCGCGTCACCGGCTTCGACACGCCCGTCCCGTTGCTCTCTATGGAGGACTACTACTTCCCGCATCCGCCGCGCATCCTCGACGCCATCGAGGACGCGCTGTCGGTGTAGACCGCTTCGAGTTTCAGCCGTCGGTCGCTGCCGTCCGTCGCGGTTTCGGTCATTCGCTGTTCCTGACGGAAATACGAGCGCTACGGAAATACTGAAAGGGCCGGGCGACGCGTACGGTGTATGGCCAAGCAGCAGTTCGAACTCCCAGACCTAGGCGAGGGTATCGCGGAAGGCGAACTGGTCTCCTGGCTCGTCGCGGAGGGCGACGCGGTCACGGCCGACCAGACGCTCGCGGACGTCGAGACGGACAAGGCGGTCGTCGAGGTGCCGTCACCCTACGACGGCACCGTGACGGAACTCCACGCAGACGAGGGCGAAGTGGTCGACGTCGACTCGGTCATCGTCACGTTCGACGTGCCCGACGCCGAGGTCGACGACGAAGCGGCCGCCGAGTCCACCGACGCCAGCGCAGAACCATCCGCCGAACAGGCCGTCGAGCCAGCCGTCGATGAAGCGCCGACGGACGCCGCTGATGACGCCGGCAGCGAGGTCACGGGACCCGCGGAGGGTCGGGTGTTCGCGGCGCCGAGCACGCGGACGCTGGCGCGCGAACTCGGTGTCGACCTGGCTGCGGTCTCCGGGAACGGGCAGGGCGGCCGCGTCACCGCCGCGGACGTCCGGGCGGCCGCCGCCTCCGGGGCGGACACGGACGACGACGTCACTGTGGACAGCGGCCCGGTCGCGGCCGCCAGTACCGGGGCCGGAACTGAACAGGCGGCGACCAGCGAGTCAGCGGGAACTGCGGACCGGGAGCCAGTCGTCGTCGAGAGCGAGGACGCGGCGCGCGACAGGACGCTCGCGATGCCGGCGACCCGGAAACTCGCCCGGGGGGCCGGCGTCGACATCAACGACGTGCCGGCCAGCGTGCAGCGCAGCGGCGAGCCGTACGTGACGCCCGAGGACGTCCGCGCGTACGTCGAATCCGGCGACACGGCCGCGGAGGCCGGCGGGAGCGAGGTCGCAGCAGGGCCGTCCTCGGGGGAGCGCGTCCCCTACCGCGGCATCCGCCGCACGATCGGAGAGCAGATGGCGCGCTCGAAGTACACCGCTCCGCACGTCTCCCACCACGACGAGTTCGACGCCACGGACCTGGTCGGCGTGCGCGAGGACCTCGCCGCGCCTGCGGAACAGGAGGGCGTCAACCTCACGTACCTCCCGTTCGTCGTGAAGGCGGTGACGCGAGCATTGCAGGAGTTCCCGTTCCTGAACGCCAGTCTGGACGAGGACGCCGAGGAGATCGTGCTCCACGACGAGTACAACATCGGCATCGCGGTGGCGACGGACGCCGGCCTGATGGTCCCGGTCGTGGAACACGCCGACAGAAAGAGCCTCGTCGAACTCGCCGCGGAAATCGACGACCTCGCCACGCGCGCTCGCAATCGCGAACTCTCCCGCGAGGAGATGCAGGGCGGCACGTTCACCATCACGAACATCGGCGTCATCGGCGGGGAGTTCTCGTCGCCGATCATCAACCACCCCGAGGCCGCCATTCTCGCGATGGGGCCTATCGCCAAGCGGCCGTGGGTCGTGGACGACGACGTGGTCGCCCGCAAGACGATGCGGCTGTCCATCTCCGTGGACCACCGACTCGTCGACGGCGCGGACGCCGCACAGTTCACGAACCGCATCCAGGAACTGCTCGGGGCGCCGGCACGCCTGCTGCTGTAGCACCGGACCAGTCCTCCAGCTATCGTGTCCGTACCGTAGCGCGGGCCCAGCGGTGTTCGCTCGCGAACGCTGGCCGGAATACGTGGACTTTTGCGAGCGGGCCGTGAAGCCAGTTCCATGGTAATGGGCGACATAGCGACTGGCACAGACGTGCTCGTCATCGGGGGCGGTCCCGGGGGGTACGTCGCGGCGATTCGGGCGGCCCAACACGACCTCGACGTGACGCTCGTCGAGAAAGACGCGTACGGCGGCACCTGCCTGAACTACGGCTGTATTCCCTCGAAGGCGTTCATCACGGCGACGGACGTCGCACACGCCGCGGGCAACGCCGGGGTCATGGGCGTCGAAGCCGACCCAGACATCGACATGGCGGCGATGGCCGAGTGGAAGGACGGCGTCGTCGACCAGTTGACGGGCGGCGTCGAGCAGCTCTGCAAGGCCAACGGCGTGAACCTCGTCGAGGGGACGGCCGCGTTCGAGGACGAACACACCGCGCGCATCGCCCACGGCGGAAGCGGGCAGGGGATGGAGACCATCGAGTTCGAGCACGCAATCGTCGCGACGGGGTCGCACCCCACGCAAGTGCCCGGGTTCGAGTTCGAGAACGACCCCGTCTGGTCGTCGCGGGACGCGCTCGCGACCGACTCCGTGCCAGACGAACTCGTCGTCGTCGGCGCCGGTTACATCGGCATGGAGCTCTCGACCACGTTCGCGAAAGCGGGTGCGGACGTAACCGTCGTGGAGATGCTCGACGACGTACTGCCGGGCTACGGGATCGACCTCACCGGGGTTGTCCAGGAGCGCGCGGCCGCCCTCGGCATCGACTTCGAGTTCGGGGAGGCCGCGGCCGAATGGGAGTCCACAGGGGATGGCATCGTCGTCACGACGGAGACGGAGGACGGCGCGGAGTCGACGTACGACGCCGACAGAGTGCTCGTGGCGGTCGGGCGGGAACCGGTCACGGACACGCTCGAACTGGAGGCAACGGGTCTCGAGCCGACCGACGGCGGCTTCCTGGAGACCGACGGTCAGGCGCGCACGGACGTCGACAACATCTACGCTGTCGGCGACGTGGCGGGCGAACCGATGCTCGCGCACACGGCCAGCCAGGAGGGCGTCGTCGCCGCCGAAGTCATCGCGGGCGAGCCCGCCGCACTGGACTATCAGGCCGTGCCCAGCGTGGTGTTCACTGACCCGGAGATCGCGACCGTCGGCATGACCGAGGCCGAAGCCGCGGACACCGGATTCGACCCGGTTGTCGGTCAGATGCCGTTCCGCGCGAACGGCCGGTCGCTCACCACCGGGAACGACGACGGGTTCGTCAGGATCGTCGCTGGCGGCGACGACGAGTTCGTGCTCGGCGCGCAGATTGTCGGACCGGAGGCCTCCGAACTGGTCGCCGAAGTGACGCTCGCCATCGAACTCGGTGCGACCCTGGAGGACGTCGCCCGCACGATTCACACGCATCCGACGCTCTCGGAGGCGGTGATGGAGGCCGCAGAGAACGCTCGCGGACAGGCGATCCACACGCTCAATCGCTGACCGCCCAAAGAATTAGGCCCGCTCGCGCTGACGGTCGCGTATGACAGTTCCAACGGCCGTCCAGCGACTGGCTATCGTGGCGTGGGGCGACCACCCGTGTCCGCCGACTCACCTCCGGGACCAACTCAGCGACCTCGACTGTGACGTCGTCGTCCGCGACGTCACCGACCTCGACGACTGCGACGCCGCGGTCACGGTCTACCACCACGAGGAGTTCATCGGCAGCGTCGACTGGGTGCACACGATTCGCTCCGGCTACGACGACTTCCCGCTGGACGCCTACGAGGAACAGGGGATCACGCTGACCAACAGCACGGGGATCGCCGGCGACCTCGTGGCAGAGACGGCGCTCGGCCTGATGCTCACGCAGGCCAAGGGCCTCCACCGCTACCGGGACAAGCAGCGCGACGCTGACTGGGAGCGCATCCCGTGGCAGCGCCCGTTCGAACTCGGCAGCGAATCCGTCTGCGTGGTCGGGCTCGGTGCGCTCGGGTCCAGCGTCGCGACGCGGGCAGCGGCGCTCGGAATGGACGTCTGGGGCGTGGACGTCCGCCCTGTGGCCGCGCTGGGTCTCGACCGGGTGTACGACGTCGCCCGAATTCAGACGGCTGTCGAGAACGCGCGCTTCGTCGTTCTGACGGCGCCCCTGATGGAGTCGACCCGCGGCCTCGTCAGCACGGCGGAACTGGCCGCGATGCGCGAGGACGCCTTCCTGGTGAACGTGAGCCGCGGCGAAATCGTCGACCAGCCAGCGCTCGAGGCCGCGCTACGGGGCGAGGAGATCGCCGGTGCGGCACTGGACGTGTTCGCGACAGAACCGCTCGCGGACGAATCGCCACTCTGGGAGATGGAAAACGTCGTGGTGACTCCGCACGCGGCGGCGCAGTCGAACAACTACGGCGAGAAGGTCGCGACGCTCGTCAGGACGAACGCGCGCATCCTCGACACCGACCGCGACCCCTGGAACAGAATCGTCTGACCGGATTCGGGAAATCCGAACCGAACGTTTTTCTTCCCGAACGCTGTTTGTGGGGGTATGACACAAAGCGACGCGGGGCCGAGGACGCCGGTCAAGACGGCCGAACGGACCCTCGAACTCGTGGAGTTCCTGAAGGCTGCAGACGGTGCGACGCTGTCCGAGGCGACCGACGCGCTGGACCTCCCGAAGAGCAGCGTCCACAACTACCTCCAGACGCTCGTCCACCACGGCTACGTGGTCGAGAACGACGGTACCTACGAGGTCGGGTTACGGTTCCTCGACCTCGGCGCGTACGCCCGGACCCGTGTGCCCCTGTACCCGGTCGCCGAACCGGAACTGGAGACCGTCGCCGAGGAGACCGGCGAACTCGCGAACCTCCTCGTCGAACAGGACGGCCGCGGCACGTTCATCTACCGGAAGAAGGGCGAGAACGCCGTTAACATCGACTCCTACAACGGCCAGCAGATCCTCCTCCACACCACCGCAATCGGGAAGGCGCTCCTCGCGAATCTGCCCGAGGGTCGTGTCGAGGACATCCTCGACCGCTACGGCCTCCCCCAGAAGACCGAGAACACGATCACGGACCGCGAGGAGCTGTTCGCTGAACTCGACAGGATTCGCTCGGAGGGGTTCTCGTACGACGACGAGGAACGAATCTCCGGTCTCAACTGCGTCGCGGCGCCCATCCTCCAGGGCGACGACGTCGTCGGCGCGATCAGCGTCACCGGGCCGACGAGCCGGATGTCCCAGTCCCGCATCGACGACGAGATCAAGCAACAGCTCCGGAACGCGAAGAACATCATCGAGCTGAACCTCTCGCACGCCTGATTGCTCGCGGGGGACAGATCGCTCGACGAGGGCCTACATTCTGGAAATCCGAACGCCTCCCCGCACGAACGATTATACTCTTGTTCGAAGTGTGCAAGATAGTGGGGTAGCGGGGTTGACACGTGATGTCACACCAGTACTATTGCTCGTGTTCGTATTTTACGGAACACGGGGCGCAGGCGGGGCAGAATCGCGGAGCTATTTAAGTGTCGTCGCCCCAGGTCAGCGTTTATGTCGCCCTATCCACGTACGGGATGGCCTGCCCATCCCTTCCACTCGGGTCACTGTACAGCGGTTCCTGGTCACCACGGGACGAGCAGCGACCGAGACGAGCGTTCGCATTTCCCGAATCGACGCCCCGGGGAGCAGCACTTACTATAACAGGCGTACCTTCGTTATTCTAAGGCGGGCGCACACGCGGCCCCATTTAGAATACAATTCTTATATTTTCGGCAAATACTAAAATCTCTGCTAATTCCGACGCCCTCGCCGGTTTGAAACGCGTTCGTGGCACATTCTCCGCCTGTAGGGCCTTAAGGTGGATGATTACTTTTTTCAGTTTCGCTCGACTGCCTGGGGATAGGGTATTCTACGATTGCTGTTGCGGACGTACTTACGGCAATTGACAGTCAGTAGGCGATCTCTATGGATATAGTTGTGATAAACTAACCAAAATTTTCTGTACTATCTGTATATATGGGTATTTGTTGACGACTTTCGCGGTGGCGGAGCGCCGTCTCGAGGAGTGTTCACTGACGTGGTATCCCAGTCACCAGTGCCGGGGCGTCGAGGAGACGCGCGCTCGTCGTCAGGGTTGCCGGAATGAGCCGTCCAGCGAGGGGCCCGGAGGAAGACGCGCTGTGGGATTTGAGGACCGGCTTCGAGTGCGCCAGGTGGGGCTGCGTGGCCGGGCCTAGAGGCCGGTGTACGGACCGTCCTTGGCTTCGGTGAGCCGCTGCACTTGCTCGTCGCTGAGGTCGATGGCCGCCGCGCCGAGGTTCTCCTCGAGCTGGTCGACGGTCCGCGCGCCGGCGATCGGGGCGGTGACGCCGTCCCGGTGCATCAGCCACGCGAGCGCGGTCTGTGCCGGCGTCGCATCCACTTCGTCGGCGACGGCGTCCAGTTCGTCGTGCACGTCGAAGTTCTCGCTCGTGAGGTAGTTCTCTTCCCAGCGCGACGACTCGCTGGCTCGCGATTCGCCGGTGAGTCCCTCGGAGCGGTCGTACTTGCCGGTGAGGAAGCCCTGTGCGAGCGGGCTCCACGGACACACCGCTAGCCCCTCGTCGCGTGCCATCTCGAGGTAGTCCCCCTCGACCTCCCGGTCGACGAGGTTGTACCGCGGCTGGAGCACCGAGAACGGCTCCCAGCCCTCGCTGCGCGCGAGTTCGTTCGCTCGCGCGACCTTCCACGCGTCCGGGCGGAGCGTCGAGGCGCCGATGTAGTGGACCTTCCCGGCCTCGACGAGGCCGTTCAGCGTCCGCATCAGCTCCCGGGTCGGCGTCTTGTCGTCCCACCGGTGGATGTAGAGGACGTCGACGTAGTCGGTGCCGAGGCGCTCGAGGAGGCCGTCGATGCGGTCCCGGACGTTCTTCCGGTTCGTGCCCCAGCTGTTCGGGTCGCCGTCGCGGGTCTGCCAGAAGATCTTCGACGCGATGGTGTAGCGCTCGCGGTCGCGGTCGGCCAGCCAGTCGCCGATCCACTCCTCGCTCTTCCCGCCGCCGTAGACGTCAGCCGTGTCGATGTACCGGCCGCCCGCCTCGGCGTACGCGTTCAACAGCTCTTTCGCTCGCTGTTCGCCGATTTCGAGGTTGCCGGCCTCGTTCTCGCGGCCGAACCGCCACGTCCCGAACTGGAGTTCGCTGGTCTGGAGTCCCGTCTCCCCGAACTGCACGAAGTCGAGGCCCTCGTCTGGTTCGTCACTCATAGTCGTTCGTGGGTTCGGTCCCCCCGCGAAAAAGGGTTCAACAACCGGCAATCCCGCGACCGACCGACTCGTTCGAACGTGGTGCGGCCAGTCGACCGCTCAGCAGCGTGTGCGGGGAGTTCGCCGCCCGTTCGAGAGAAGGAGCGGTTTTACGGTCGCACCGGGACGACCGCCGTGTCCCCGGAGGCGTTCCCTTTCGGCGCGAATATCTATATGGTTTTCCGTCCCGTAACGGACTCCATCTCGAGTTCGTACAGCGAGAATTCGACGGTCCCGGTCGATTCACCGAACAGGCGGAACGGGGGAAACCACTCGTTGAGCGTCTTCTCGTCGACGTCGCCGTTCCACTCGGTGACCGGTCCACGAATGTGGATGCTCCAGGACTCGTCCGCTGACGCCGCGTAGCAGACGAACGTCGCGGTCTGAGTCGTCTCGAGGTACGCCACCTTCTCGCTGTCGTCGTGCTCGCTCACCCGGAGGAAAACGCGCTCGCCGTCGTAGTGATAGCTCAACGGGACCACGTACGCGTCGTCGCTGTCCGCCAACCCGAGGACGCCGTGGTTGCCGGCACGGAGCCGATTCTCGAGTTCGGACTCGCTCATTCCACTGGTGTAGACGTACTCGACGTGCTCCATGCGTAGCGCTACGCAACCGAGACACATATAGGGTCCTCGACATTCAGGGGCGGTTCGCTGCTACTCGACCACTCGACGAGTCTGGGACCGACGGACGTCTTGGGCAACGTACCACTACACTAACTTCCAAGAGGGCGGGGAGTGTCAGTTCAGACGTGGCAGACGCTCCACATAGCCAGCCGGCCGACTCGGTCCTGTCGGCCCAGGAAGTGACCGCCGAGGGGTTGTCCGCCGAGGAGGCGGACCGGCGGCTCGCCGAGCACGGCGAGAACGAAGTCGTCCGCGTGAGCGAGCGCACTCCGCTGGACATCTTCGTGGCGCAGTTCGACAGCGTCCTCATCTGGGTGCTGCTGGCCGCCGCTGCGATCTCGGTCTGGGCCGGCCACACGGTCGACGCCGTCCTCATCGTCGTCATCGTCGTCGCCAACGGCCTCTTCGGGTTCGTGCAGGATTACCGCGCCGAGCAGAGCCTCGAATCGCTTCGCGACCTGACGGCGCCGACGGCGACGGTGCGGCGGGACGGCAGCGCGGTCTCGGTCGACGCGAGTGAACTCGTCCCCGGGGACGTCATCGAACTGGAGAGCGGGGACGTCGTTCCCGCGGACGCCCGACTGCTCGAGGAGACGGACCTCGAGGTCGACGAGGCGGCGCTCACGGGGGAGAGCGTGCCGGTGTCGAAGTCCCCGGAGCCGGTCGACCCGGACGCACCGCTCGCGGAACACACCAGTATGGTGTACAAGGGGACGAACGTTCTCCGTGGCCGGGCGATCGCCGTCGTGGCCGCGACGGGAATGGACACAGAAGTCGGCGCAATCGCGGGGGCACTCGCGGCCGCAGAGGAGACGCAGACGCCGCTCCAGCGTGAACTGGACCGCCTCGGCCGCCGACTGGGTATCGGGGTACTGGCGCTGGCCGCGCTGGTCGTGCCGCTCCTGTTGCTCCGCGATACGACGCCGCTCCAGGCCGCGTTGACCGCGGTGTCACTCGGGGTGGCTGCAGTTCCGGAGGGACTGCCGGCTGTCGTGACGCTGACGCTCGCGATTGGTGTGCGAGCCATGGCCGACGAGAACGCGCTCGTCCGTCGGCTGCCCGCCGTCGAGGCACTGGGGTCCGTCGACGTCATCTGTACCGACAAGACCGGGACGCTCACCGAGGGACAGATGACCGTCAGCGAAGTGTGGGTGAACGACGACGTCGTGGCCCTCGACGAGACGGCTGACGTTGCCGCTGAGCGCTCACTCGACGAGCCGGCTGAGATGTCCGGCGAGCGCTCACTCGATGAACGCGTCGGATTGTTGTTGCGGGCCGGCGCGCTCTGCAACGACGCGACGACTGACGACGGGGACCCGACCGAGCAGGCGCTGGTCCGGGCGGCGGCAGACCACGGATTCGACGTCGGCGCGCTCCGGGACCGGAACCCCCGAACTGACGAGATCCCGTTCTCGTCGGAATCGAAGTGGATGGCGACCGTCCACGACGACGTCGCGTACGTCAAGGGCGCGCCGGAGGTCATTCTCTCGAAGGCATCGAAGATAGCGACGGCGGACGGGACGAGGGAACTCACACCGGAGACGGCCGACCGCGTGCGTGACCAGGTCAACGCGTTCGCTGACGACGCCCTCCGCGTGCTGGCTGTCGGGTACGCCGAGGACGTCTCCGGCGCCGCAGACGTGGAAGCCGACCTCGTGTTCGGCGGTCTGGTCGGATTGATCGACCCGCCGCGCAGGGAGGTCGCGGACGCGATCGCTGCGACCGGACGGGCCGGCATCGACGTGAAGATGGTCACCGGCGACAACGTCCGCACCGCCGCTGCGATTGCGGAGACGCTCGGGATGGGGCAGGAGGTGATGGAGGGCCACGACGTCGAACAGCTGGACGACGACGAGCTCGGCGAGCGAGTCGAGTCCGTCGACGTCTTCGCACGGACCGCGCCGGAACACAAGGTGCGAATCCTGCAAGCGCTCCAGGCGAACGGCCACGTGGTCGCGATGACGGGCGACGGCGTCAACGACGCGCCGGCGCTGAAGAACGCCGACATCGGCGTGGCGATGGGGGAACGCGGGACCGACGTCGCCCAGAACGCAAGCGACGTGGTGTTGCTGGACGACAACTACGCGACCATCGAGCGAGCCGTCGAGCGCGGCCGCGCCATCTTCGACAACGTCTGGAAGTTCGTCGCGTACCTGCTCAGTGCGAACATCGCCGAAGTCGCCATCGTGTTCCTGGCGTCGCTGTTCGGCTATCTCGTGTTGCCGGCGGTCCAGTTGCTGTGGATCAACCTGCTCACCGACGGACTGCCGGCGCTGGCGCTCGGAGCGGACCCGCAGAGCGGCGACGTGATGGACCGGCCGCCGCGAGACCCCGACCGCGGAATCGTCGACGGGCAGATGCTCGGCCTCATCGGGGGTGCGGGGAGCGTGTCGACGGTGGTCATGCTCGGGCTGCTGTTCTACACGCTCGATGGCATGCCGGCCATCACGCCGTACGTGATGACGATGGTGTTCACGGCGTTCGTCGCCCTCGAGTTCGAGAAACTGTACGTGATCCGCTGGCTCCGGGAGACCCCGACGTTCTCGAACCCGTGGCTCGCGCTCGCGGTCGCGGGGTCGCTGCTGCTCCAGTTCGCCGTGCTGTACACGCCGCTGCGCCAGTACTTCGGAACGGTGTCGCTCGGGCTCGCGGACTGGGGGCTCATCGCGGTCGTCCTCGCCGTCGCGCTACCGGGCTACGTGGCCGTCGTCGCCGCGATAAAGCGGTACCTCCCACGCGGCGGTCGTGGGGAAGTCAGTTGAGGCCCGCACTGCGCGGGAGAGGCGACCGACAGGTGCGCGGCAGAGACCAGTAACCCTCGGCACATGTTTTTACTGCCCCCGGACGAGACATCGAACCATGGCCCAAGTCCGACGCCTGGTCGTCGACGTATTGAAACCGCACGAGCCGCCGCTCCTCGAGTTCACTACCAGCGTCGCCGAGACGGAGCACGTCGACGGCGTGACGTCGTCGCTCATCGAACTGGACCAGGAGGTCCAGAACGTCAAGCTGACCTTCGAGGGGACTGACCTCGACTTCGGGGCGGTCGAGGAAGCGATCGAGAACCTCGGCGGGAGCATTCACTCCGTCGACCAGGTCGCGTGCGGCGAGCAGGTCGTCACCGACCGTCCCACGCTCCAGGACGCCTGACAGCCGTGCCGTCGCTCCGCCAGCGCCTGACGCGGCTTCTCGCCCGGGAGGACGTCGTCGCGATTTCGCGGCGCTACTTCATCTCGAACGGGTTCGACGGGACGCTCACGAGTATCGGAATCATCGTCGGCGCAGTGCTGTCGGGGGTGCCCGACGGAATCACGGTCATCAAGATCGGGGTCGGTGCGGCGGTCGGCCTCGGCACGTCCGCAGTGTGGAGCGTCTGGGAGATCGAGCGCGCCGAAACCCGGGCCGAACTCAGGCGCATCGAGCGGGCAATGTTGACCGACCTCGACGACACCCACATTGAGCGCGAGCAGAGCGGTGCTCGACTCTTGCACGCCACGCTCAGCGGACTCGGGCCGCTGATTGGAATTCTCGTGCCGCTGATCCCGTTCGCTTTCGAGGGCGCGCTCGTGACGATGCAGGAAGCCGCCCTGATCGCGGTCGGCCTGGGCGTCGGCGTACTGGGCGTGTTCGGCGCGTACATGGGCTCGATTTCCGGCCAGCGGTGGTACGTCGCCGCGGCCAGGATGGGACTCGCCGGACTGGTCGTCGCCGCCATCAACGTCGTTCTCCCCGGGTGAACACTGCAGGAGGCCCGCCGGATGCAATCGAGTGACGCGCATCCGTGGGCAACCCGGACCGGCTCGCCCTCTGCGCTCAATCTCGAGCGAGAGCCTGTATTCGCCGGCCCACACCTGCAAACAGTGAAGAGCGTGCGGACGGAATGTCAGTACAGGATAATGTACGAGCGGGTCCTCATCGCCGTCGACGCGAGTGACGAAGCGAAACACGCGGCGAGGCGTGGCCTCGAACTCGCAGCGGGGTTCGACGCCGCCGTGGACGTCCTCCACGTCGTCCCGAAATCCGCGCTCAGTCTCACGCAGACAGCCGACGAGCGGGCCGAACTCAGGGGCCGCGGCGAAACGCTCCTCGACGAGATCGAAGCGCTCGCGGCAGACGCCGGTCAGTCAGTCACTACGACGCTCCTCGACGGGAAGCCAGCGCCCGCGATCTGCGAGTACGTCGCCGAACGGGATGCGGACCTGGTGGTGCTCGGGCGACAGGGGATGACAGGCCTCGGCAAGCGACTGCTGGGCGGTGTCACCGAACGGGTGCTCCACCAGAGTCCCGCGCCCGTGCTGGTCGTCCCCGGGGAAGCCGAACTGACGGGCGACGACACCGCGTTCTCTCGCATCCTCGTGCCGACTGACGGCAGCGAGAACGCCGAGCGAGCGACGCCCCACGCCATCGCGCTCGCGGAGACCCACGATGCGACGATTCACGCGCTGCACGTCGTCGACCTGCAGGCGGCGGGCGGCGTGTTCGACGTCGGCGGACTCGAACCGGAGTTCGTCGAACGACTCGAGGCGAGAGGACGAGCGGCGGTTTCCAGCGTCGCCGGCGACGTCGATGAATCCAGCGCGGGCGTCGACGTCGAAACAGCAGTGGAACGGGCGACGTCGTACGACGGGACCGCTGCCGGCATCCGCTCGTACGTCGACAGCGAGGACGTCGACCTCGTCGTCATGGGCTCACACGGCCGGTCGAATCTGCAGCGCCAGCTGCTGGGGAGTGTCGCTTCGACCGTGCTCAGGACCGTCGACGTTCCGGTGCTCGTCGTCACACGGGCACAGTGACTGGGTGGCCGTCGTCTCGCCGGTCGCTCAGTGCGCCGTCGAGGCCTGCTGTGGCTGATCGCCGGGGCCGCTCCGGTACGCGAGGTACCCGACTACGACTGCCGAGAGCACGCCGACCGGGAAGCCCGCGAACAGCATCGCCGACGCGAGCCCCACGGCCTGCGTCCAGACGACCGCTACGGCGAGCCCGCCACCGCCGACGAAGCCGACTGTCGCACCGGCCAGCGTCCGGAGCCGGCGCCGCGTCTTCTCCGACGCCTGCCCCGTCTCGCGGCGCTCACTCCAGTAGGTCAGGCCGAGATACGTGAGCGGCAGCGCAACTGCTCCGGCGACGAGCCCGGCCGGCACTCCGAGCATCAGGGACGGCCAGACGTACGGCGCGAGCGCTTCGGTCACGGCGACCCCGACGACGACGAATGCGAGCAGCCCGACGAGGAAACTCGCGATTGATTTCACTAATTTGTTCATATATGTTCTTCGACAGCAACGGGGGTAACACCAGTCGCCGATTCTACAGTCGTGGGAACGACGGACGTGGAGCGGTACCCGACGCGACGGTCACGCCGGGAGTACTCGACGATTCGCCGGGACTACTCTGCGGCGATTTCGTCAGCCGTTCGTTCTTCGATCTCGACAGACTCCGGGTCCGCCCGGCGCGCCCGTCGGACGGCCGCGAGCCCGGCCAGCAACCCC
>Ga0207851_100269_pt1 | contig 33081 bp, 32 predicted proteins | sample A23E3SouthBayCA_FD_187747 | JGI IMG/M metagenome (GOLD analysis project Ga0207851, IMG submission 187747) | Aerobic enrichment media microbial communities from Eden Landing Ponds, California, USA - A23 E3 (SPAdes) | ecosystem: Environmental > Aquatic > Marine > Unclassified | place: Emeryville... | reverse complement strand
GCGGCACGGACGTCGACGTCGGCGTCCGCGCGGATGAACAGTTCGTCCGTCGAGTAGACGACCGTCACCGATCGGTCGTCGGCCCGTCGATGCAGGGCATCGGCGAGCAGCGACGTCGGCGGGAAGTCGAATCGATGGCTGTAGGAGTCAGCGTCGAGGACGGCCACGTCGACGCCGTCGAGAACGCGGATTTCGAGGTTCGCTTCGGCGGTTTCGACCTCGTCGTCGAGTTTGTTCCGGTACTGCTCGGAGACGTGGCCGGCGAGGCCGCCGCCGTCCTCGAACAGCAGGTCGGTTATGAGTTCGCGTTTGTCCTGATAGGACTGGTAGTACGCTTCGAGCGCGACGGCCTCGCGGAGTTCGCGCGTCCGGTCGGCGTCGTAGCCGGCGTCGGCCGCGAGATCGAGGTACGCGTCCGGCGCGCCCTCCCAGTAGCTGACCGCGGGGAGGTGGGCCAGATCGTCGATCACATCGGCGTTGACCGCCGCCGCGAGGTTCGAGCCGAGCGCGCCCGTCGAGAGGTCGGCCGCGTCGACGTCGACGAGGCTCGGCGAGACGAGCACGCTGGCTTCGTCTTCGATCTCCGAGTCGATCGACTCGGCGTCGACGACGACTTTGGACGCGCCGTAGACGCCGAGCAGTCCGAGGCCGTCGAGAGAGTCGGTCGTGCCGCCGACGCCCACGAGGACGACCAGCGGGAGCTTCTCGTCGTGGCGCTCGTTGTCTTGGAGCATCCGCGTCACGTCGTTCGTCGCGGCGTCCATCCCGTAGACGGGGTCGTCGAGCGGGCGGCGCGTGAAGAAGTGATACTCCGCGTCTGCGCGGGCGTGCTCCTCGCGAATGAGCGGGAGCACGGCGCGTTCGATGGCCGCGCCGGCGACGTAACCGTCGGCGGTGGCGGCGTGGCGGACGACGATCGGTCGCGATTCTAATACGGCTGCACGGATCGACTCCGCGGCGTCGACGAGCTGCTCCGTGACCGCTTCGACGGCGTCGTCGTCAGCGAGCGGTTCGACCGACTCGGGACGGGCCTTCGCCGAGAGCGCGTCGGCGAGTCGTTGTGCGACCGCATCCGCGTCGTCGTCGATGAGTTCAGTCAGTTCCTCGGTTTCGACCTGCAGTTCGCCGCGTCGGAGCTCGACTTCGCCGTCGAGACGAACGATGTCGCCCTCGTCGACCTCGGGGTAGGCGCGGACGCCCGCTTCGATGAACGCCGCGCAGTCGATGACGCCCGTCTCGTCTCGGACCTCGAAAATCGTCGGTCCGCCCGTCTGGCGCGCGCCCACGATTTCGCCCTCGATGCGGACGACGTCACCGACACGGTCGCTCAGCGACTCGACGGCGACGCGCTCGGGCTCCTCCTCGGATTCCTCGTCGGCTTCGCCCGCGGTCGTTTCGGTATCTGCGGGGGCGTCGCTTTCGTCCACGTCCGTCGCGGCTACGGCGTCTTCCGTCGCGGCTTCGGTGCCTTCCGCACTCTCGCTCGCTGCCTCGTCGGCGGTCGCGTCGGCAGCGGTATCGCCGTCGAACTCGAATGCGCTGTCTGCGGCTTCCGCCGGCTCCGACTCGGGAGCGTCGTCGTCGGCCTCTGAAGCGGCATCGTCAGCTTCGGAATCCGCGTTCTCAGCCGCGTCGTCAGTTGCTTCGGTCTCAGCGGTCGGCGATTCCTGCTTCGCCGCCGCCTCAGTCCCGTTTCCCGTTCGAGACTTCGTTGCACCCCCCTTCGGCTTCTTTTTCACTGGGGTCGGTCCGTCGCTCTCCTCGGTTTCGATCGGGTCACCGTCTGCGTCGCCGTCGGGATCGTGGACGCGAGCGCCGCGGAACTCGGATTCTGACTGTCGGATCGACCAGCCGAGGTCGATGTTTCCGTTGCTCCGGACGTTCTTCACTTGGACGAAGACGGTGTCGCCCGAGTCCCAATCGAGGCTTTCGAGACGACGGTCTAGTTCGCTGCGGTGCAGGAGCCCGGTCACTCCGGGCGCGAGGTCGACGAAGACGCCGAAATCCGCGAACCCATCGACGGTACCCTTATAAAACCGTCCCGACGTGAGCTGTTTTGGGGAATTTCCCCTGAAATCGAACCAAACGTCCTCGTCGTGCGTAATCCAATCCATTGCGAGAACAAAATGGGTCGGGCCTAAAACGACTGTCGAATTCCTGTTCGTCGCGCGGCCAGTCTTCAGCGGATCCCCGAGTGGATTCAGATGAGCCCCAACACCCGCAAAACGACCGTTCCAGCGTCGATACCGCCGAAGGCGGACCCAAACAAGAGGATCGAGGGAACCGCGGCCGCCGCAAACGCGCGAGTCGTCGTCGTTCTATGGACCTCGCGAAGTCCGACCACCAGCAGTGCGGCACCGTACAACGCGCAGGCGAGTCGGAGCCACGGCGATGGAACCCCGGCGACGACGCAGGGGGCCGTCGCGTACGCGATCACCTGTACAGTCTCGCTGACTCCTGCACGGTCCCGGACAGCGAGGATCAGAAGCACCGTCTGAAGCGCGGCCGTGAGATGAAGCGCCGCAGGTGCGATGACCAGTGCGACGAGCGCGAGGGCGATCGCCGCGGAGACCACCTGCCCGCCCGCGAGCGACGGGATCCGATCCGGGACGAAGGCGAAGAGCCCGACCGTATACCCGACGGCGACGACGACCGCGAAGATCAGTCCGGGTGCCTGATCGCCGGGAGCGACGCCGTTCCGGAAGAACTGCCGCGGCCGCAGTAGAACCTCGACCCACGCCCGCGCGAGTCCTCGTGGTCCGCGCTCGCGGCCACCGCTCGGATTCTCGACCCAAGTCGTCACGTTCGACTCCTCTTCGGGTTCGACTCCCCTTAGTCGCTCCGGAGGGAACAACAGCTCCGGTATCGCGCCTCGGAGGACTCGTCGGCCTCGACGTGCGCCGGCTGGCTCACGACGGGGCGTTGGTTCCGCTACTCTTCGGCCACCGCGTGGCTCCCCCGTTTTTCAGCGGGCGCAGGCGGTTCGTGCGTGCCGAACTCGGGGTGGGTTTCCTCCATCCAGACGTACACGACCGCCCCAGAGAGGAACATCAACCCGGCGGTCAGATAGAACGCCGCCTCGGCGCTCGCGAACTCCATCGAGAGGCCGATTAGAATCGCACCGACGCCGTACCCGGAATCGCGCCACATTCGATAGACGCCCATCCCGGCGGACCGCCACGACGGATGCGCGGCGTCGCCGGGGACGGTCATCAGGTTCGGATAGAGTAACGCCATCCCGAGACCGGAGACCGCGGCCAACACTGCCCACGGGAGGTAGCTGTCGACGAGTGCCATTCCGAGGACGCCGGCACCGGCGAGGAACATCCCCCAGATCACCGGGGGGCGGCGACCGATCCGATCGGCGAGTCCGCCGGTCGCGATCTGCGCGAAGTACATCGCGCTGTGGACGCCGACGACGAAGCCGACTGCGGCGATTCCGAGCCCCTGACTCGTCAGATACAGGGGCACGGCGATCCAGAAGAGCGTGTCGACGAAGTTCTCGATATGCCCTGCCTGTGCGGCGGCAAAGAGCGTTTTATCCCCGTACGTCGCTCGCTTCAGCACCTCGTTGAACGGTAGATTCGCGTCGTGGTGGTCGTCGTCGGCTTCGGCCTGTGCGTACTGGACCGTCTCCTTGATCAGGAAAATCGATATCAGCAACGCCAGCACGACGACCACGCCGAGGAAGTAGAACGGTTCGGGCCGGAGGCTCGTCTGCGCGGCGATCACACCGGTCAGCCACGCGCCGACGGCGACCCCCGTGTAGCCGAACGCCTCGTCGATACCGACGGCGAGGCCGCGCTGGTCGGGCCCCGCGAGGTCGATCTTCGCGTTGATCGCCATACTCCACGTCAGCGCCTGATTGATCCCGAGGAGGACGTTCCCGACGGTGATCCACGCCCAGTTGGGCGCGAAGATCAGAATCACCGGGAGCGGGAGGGCGGTGATCCACCCGAGTACGAGCACCGGCTTCCGGCCGTACTCCTCCCCCCATTTCCCTGCATAGAGGTTGAGCAGCGCCTTGACGAACCCGAACGAGACGACGAAGGAGCCGATGACGAGGAACGACTCGACGCCGAGGATCTGCTCTCCGAGGACCGGGACGACGGTCCGTTCGGATCCGATCGTCAGTCCCGTCGCGAACACCAATAATACGTGCAGCGAGAACTGCCCGAGATGCTCGCGGATTCCCTGAGTGAGTTGTTTGCCAGTGCTCATCGGTTACTCCGCCGCACAGTTGTTGGGGCCCAGTTCGAGTTCGGCCAGTTCGTCGGCGGGGACCGACTCCTGTCCGACGTTCGTGCGCTTCACGCGTTCGAAGTTCGGCGGATGGTCCGGGATGTCGGACGCGAGCTCCTCGACGAATTCCTCGCGGTCGCGACTGAGATCCGCGTTTCGGTCTTTGACCGCTTCGAGCGTCGCGGTCACCGGCGGCTCGGGCGAGCCGGGGTCGTGTGCCGGGAGTACCAGCGCGTCGTCCGGTCGATCGAGCAACCGCTGCAAACTCTCATAGAGCGTGGCGGCGTTCGCCTCGACGTTCGAGTCTTCAATTCCCGCTTCGACGCCGAGTTCGACACGCCCGACGCTCTCGTGGAAGAGCGTATCGCCCGTAATCAGCGCAGCGCCGTCGATATCGAACGAGACACTGCCTTCGCTGTGTCCCGGTGTGTGGATAACCTCGATATCGAGACTGCCGACTGCCACGGTCTGTCCGTCTTCGATCGGCGTCGCCTCGACAGCGAGCGCGTCCTTCGGGTGTAAATAATAGGGCACGCCGTGGCGCTCCGCGAGCTCTCGACCGCCCGAGACGTGGTCCGCGTGAGCGTGCGTGTCGAACACGTCGACGAGTTCGGCGTCGTGGTCGTCGAGAATCGCCTCGTACTCGTGGAGATAATGCGACGGGTCGAAGACCGCGGCTTCACCGTCGGAGACGAGGACGTGTGAGAGACACCCCTTCCCCGGCCGGGCGATCTGAACGAGCGTGCCGTCGATATCGGCAGCGACGGCCGCCTGTCGGTGAACGCGACTCCAGCCGTTCATTCCGTCGGTGAGCGTCGCCGCGTCGTACCCCATCTCGTCGAGGAGGTCGGTCGCGGTCGCCGCGACGATGCCCGCACCGCAGACGGTGACGATCTCGCGCTGCTCGGGTAAGTCGCCGAGACCCTCCTTCGCGTCGTTTGGATCCGCGACCAGTTCGTCGTACACGTCGACGTTGACGCTCTGCGGAATATGCCAGTCCTCGAAATCGGCCTCGTGGCGAATGTCGACCACGAGGGGAGCCGCTTCGTCGTCTTGTAGCTGTTCGCTGAGTGCCTCTGGGCTAATCTCCGACATCAGTAGCAAAACCAATGAGCTATTACCCGATATAGGCGCTGCCGGACATGACCGGTACCGTTACGTGTCGCCGGGTCGAAAGCGCTCGTATGGGTCTGTACGAAGCCTCTTTTCGGGTCAAACACGAGTGCCCGTACCGCGAGATTTCCGAGCGGTTTCCGGATCTCACGATCCGCGAGTGGTACCTGAGCGACTGCCAAGTGATCGAGGTCACGGCGTCTGGATCGCCGACCGACGAGCTCCTCGACGAGATCGAGCGCCTCGGAACGGTGCTTCACCAGTCGGTCGATAGCGGCGGGCTCCACGTCGTCACGCAGTCGTGTCTCTGCTCCTTGGAGGATTCCATCATCGAGCGGTTCGAGCGACACAACTGCCTGTATCAGCCACCCACGGTCCACCGGCAGGGGTGGGAGCACTACACCGTGATCGCGTTCGACGAGAGCGACGTCCGCGCGCTCCTCCGCGAACTGGAGGCCGACCGCGACATCGAAGTGCTCTCGAAAACGTCGATCACCGAGCAACAGATCCCCCACAGTATGCTCGCCCCGGTCGATCAGCTGTTCGAGGACGTGACCGAGCGACAGCTGGCGGCGCTTCGATTGGCCCTCGAATCCGGATACTACGAACAGCCGCGGAAGACCTCACTGCGCGAACTGGCCGCACAGACCTCCGTGGCTCGGTCGACGTACGAAGAACACCTCCGGAAGGCCGAAAACAAACTGCTCACCAACGCGGGGCAGTTCCTCCGACTCGTCACCGCGACGTCGTCGGATCCACTGGAAATCGAGCGATCCGGAACCGTCGGCAAAGCGGCCGACTGAGCGTCAGGCGCGCTTTCGACGTAGTGCGACTTCGACGCAGATACGCTCTTCGTCCTCGACGCGATTGCTCGGGCCGAGTCTCATTCGTCCTCGTCGTCTGTCGCGGGTTCACGTTGGACGACGAGAACGGGGCCGAGGAACTGGTCTGCAACTTGGTCGGCCGGCATCCCGAACACAAACGTCGCGAGCGACGGATCCGTCTCACCCATCACGACGGTATCGTACGTCTCAGCTGCGTCGACGATTGCGTCGAGGGGGTCCTGCTCTCGCTCGACTCTTGTCTCGATCCTCGCATCATCGATACCCAGCTCGCCCAGCCGATCGACCATTCCATCGAGAAGCGTCCCGATGTCCTCGTCCGTTTCCGCTGTCTCGGCGACGTGGTACAGCGTAATCGAGGTATCTCTCGGCCCGAACACGCCGGCGACGACGCGGGCGAGACGGTCGATTCCCACGGTTCCGCGGACGGCGACGAGCACATCGTCGACTGCCCCAATGGCGTTCGGGACGAGCACAGCCATACAGTCGTGCTCGTGGATCGTGCGATCGATCGTTTTCTGCCCGTCGTGCGTGAAGACGAGCCGCCGTTCGACGGTCGCACCCGCCTCCTCGAAGATCGCCTCGTAGTCGTCGAGACGGGCCGTGGCTCGCTCCTCGAACTGCATCTGTGCCTGTCCCGGTGCGGTCTGTTCGGGAATGACGTGGTATCCCAAGAGGACGACGTGGGTGTTCGAAAGGAGGTCGGGGATCCCTTCCGGAACCGACTCTCCTTCGAGCACGCGAAGCGGGATGAGTACCGAGATTCGATCCGTCATGTCAGATATCCCCCTTGAGAGTGACGTCCCCAGCGTAATAACGATACCAGAGGTACGACACGAACATAACCACGATGCCGATGGCGATCGACGTCGGTTGCATGAAGGCGATCAGGCCGAAGCTGGCGAGGGCACCGACGCCGGGCAGCACTGGATACCCCGGGACGCGGTAGCTGGGCGAGTACCACTCCGGATCTCGGCGTCGCAAGACGAGCAGCGCGACGCACATCAGCCCGTACATAATCAGGTGGAGGAACGAGGCAACCTCCGCGAGCAGTTCGACCCGTCCGGTCGCCACGAGCGCGAGTATCGGGCCTCCCGCAGCCAACAGCGCGACGTGTGGCGTCCCGTAGCGGAGGTTGACCTCGCTCGCTTTGCGGGGAAGCAAGGCGTCTCGACTCAACGCGTACACCGCTCGCGAGGCACTCAGTATGGATGCGTTCGCACTCGAGAAGGTCGCCAACAGCCCGGCACCGAGAATGGCGACAGCACCGGGCAGTCCGAGGAACTCACGGGCCACTTCGACCATCGCCGTCTCTCCGAACCGGCCGAGCTGATCCGCTCCGAACGCGCTAGTCGCGACGAAAATCGTCACGACGTAGAACACGGTGACGACGAGCACCGATCCGACCATCGCCAGCGGTAGGTTCCGCCCCGGTTGTTTGATCTCACCCGCCACAGTCGCGACTTGGGCGAATCCCAGATACGACGTGAACACGAGCGCGGCCGTCGTCAACACCGGGAAATACCCTCTGGAGAAGAACTGCTCGGGGACGCTGGTCCGACCGAAGACCCCGAAGGCATCGAGGAGGCCATACGAGAGAAACCCCGTGAGAACCACGAGGAGAATTCCGACGACGATGTTCTGGAGTTTGGCCGTGTTCTCTGTGCCGCCAATACTCAACGCGGTCAGCGCCGCGCCGAACAACAATCCGATTCCGATAACCGGGCTGAACGGGAGTCCGATGCCGAGTTCGGCGAACACGGCGCTCGCGTAGTGACCGAGACCCACGAGGTAGAACGCGGAGGCGAACATCAACCCCAACCACAGCCCGAGTCCCACGATTGCCCCGTAGGCGGTGCCCATTCCTCGCGAAATGAAATAGTAGCCGCCCCCGCTGCGGGGCATCGCGGTGGCGAGTTCGGAGCTCGGAAGCGCCACGAGAAGCGCGATTAGCCCGCCGATGGCAAACGAAAGCGTCGCAGCGAGTCCCGCGTTATTCGCCGCTAACCCGGGGAAGACGAAGATCCCCGCGCCGATCATCGTCCCGATTCCGATTGCCAGCCCGCCGATCAATCCGATCGTCCGCTCCAGTTCGACGTCGTCGTCGTGGACGGTCGTGTCGTCGGTGACGGATTCCGGCTCTGCTGCAGGCGTCTCACCGGCGACGTTTTGACCTGTTGGCTCGACGTCGACCGGCTGTTCGACCATACCGGATTTTCTTTCAACAATCAAATAAAACCGGCGGTGGGTGGGGTCGCTGTGTTGTGGATTCGTTGCGCGTATTCGGTCGAATTCGAGAGTGAGAACTACACCGAAATACACCGCAATCTGTATTCACATAGTTTCTGTATACCGACTATCACGGTCAACGTTGGTTGCCCATCGAACGAAGCAACGGGACTGCATTCGATCGGGAGACCGATCCGGTGCTGTCGGGCGATTATACCCCTCGAAAATATGGGCGTTGCAGGCTCCGGTTCGACTGCCGAACGAATCGACCTTTCAGCCGTGAGGCATCCGAATACAGCGGGTATAATATACATCGAAAGACACAGTATCCTGTGTTTACATAGTTTTGTGTATGCCAACCATCACGGTCAACGTGGATGACGACCTGAAAGAGCGTATGGAAAAGCACCCCGAGATCAACTGGAGTGAGGTCACACGACAGGCCATCCAAGAGAAGATCGAGACACTCGAAGTGATGGACGAACTCACCAGCGAGAGCGAACTTACCGAGAGTGACGTACAGGAGATTGCGGATAAAATCAACGAGAGTGGACGAACTCGCGTTGATGAGGAATCGGCGTAAATTCGACGGATGAAGTTGGTCATCGACGCTAATGTCGTCATCTCTGCACTCATCGCTGATTCAAAAACTCGGGAGCTTATTGTCACGCTCGAACCCGACCTTTTGACACCCGCGTTCGTCCACGACGAAATAGAGAACTACGAGGATCTAATCGTCGAGAAATCTGGGATGAAACCGACCCGAGTGGCACAGTTCATCGACCTTCTGTTCCAATACATCGACGTTGTCCCCGCCAGCGAGTTCTATCCGGCTATCGAGAGCGCGAACGAGGCAATTGGTGACACCGACCCCGACGATGTACTGTATCTGGCCTGTGCGATCGCCCGAGATGCGGCCATCTGGAGTGACGACTCCGACTTCGACGAACAGGATCTGGTTGAGACATACTCGACGAGTGATGTGATCGACTCGTTCGACACGCTTTGACTCAATGTGTGGTTGATTTTCTCTGTAGGCCCAGTTTGGACGTACGCGAATCCCGGTTACATCCACTCGCCCAATCGCCCATCGAACGAAAGCAAAATCAGAATCGTTCGATTATAATTGCCACGCTGTCTGTCGATTATTCCACTCCAAGTGTATGGGCGCTGCAGGATTTGAACCCGCGACAACTTGGTCCGAAGCCAAGCACTCTGTCCAAACTGAGCTAAGCGCCCTCACTTCCGACTACTGGTGTGGGTCTGTTTAAACCCACGGATTTGACGCGTGGACTCGCGCCTGTCAATTGGTCACAGGCGACCCTCCAAACCCGATCACAGCGAAAGCCCGCGGGCGACGTACTCTCGAAACGATCGTACCGCGCTACCGACTCTCACGCTGTTCAACTTTGTTCAGTTCGATGAGCAAGCGAAACACGGCTTTGACGAGGTTCGAGTCGACGTCGAACTGTTCGGCGTTTCGGCCCGCGCGTTCCATCACCCGTTCTTCCTGCCCCTCGTCAGTGGTCGGCAGATCGTTTTCGGCTTTCACTCGGGCCACGGAGTCTGCGACGTACGTTCGTCTGGCGATCAGTTCGACGATCTCCCGGTCGATGTCTTCGATCTCCTCGCGCAGTTCGTCTAGCGAGGCCCCATCGGCCTCGATGTCGATATCGGATTCGGGTGCGTCTTGGCTCATAGGATGTGTGCTCCGTCAGTTCTGGTCGTCGTTCGCCACGTGTGGCCGCTTCGGGCGTCCCACAGCTCTCTGACCGCTTCGAGTCCCTCGCTATCGCCGACTGCCACGACGCTCGGGCCGGTGCCCGACAACGACACGCCGGCGACGTGCGGCATCGCCTCGACTGCTGGCTCGGCGGAGAAGCCGAGCGCGGCCGAGAAGGCGAGTCCGTTCACGGTCATCGCTTCGGCGTAGCGGCCGTCGAGTGCGAGTTCGGCCACGAGTTCGGCCATCGGGGCGACGTTGGCACAGCGCTCGACGTCGGCGTCGGCGCTGTAGGCGCGCTCGGCGGGCGTCCAGACGAGGACGTCCCACTCGACCTCGTCGCGGGCGAGTACCTCATCGACGTCGTTGTCGGTGACGGTCACGCCGCCGAGCATCGACGCCGAGGCGTCGTCGAACGCGCCGGTAACGGTCACGCCCACGTCGCGAGCGGCGTCGACGCCCAACCGGCACGCCTCCAGCGGGTCCGGATCCGCGCCGAGCGCGTCCGCCGTCGCCAACACGGTTGCGTTGGCGGCGGCACTGGAGCTTTTCAGGCCCGCCGCCATCGGGACGTTGCTCTCGGTTCGGACGGTCCCGCCGTAGCTCTCGCCGTCCGCGCCGTAGGTCTCGATGGCGCGTTCGACGCAGCGCTCGATCAGTCGGGTGTCGGCGTCGCTGTCCTCGGCGACCGCGCCGGTGACGGTCTCGGAGTCGTCGAGTTCGACGGTCGCCGTCGTCTCGGCGTCGATCGCGAACGCGGAGCCGACGCCCGTCGAGAGAGCGTTCAGCACGGTGCCCGCCCCCAAGGCGACTGCACGGCCGTACATACTCGCAGACTGTCGACCGAAGGGAAAGGTGTAGCGATTGTTCGTTGCAGACCGCGGGATCACTCGGCTGCGTCGGTGTCGACCTCGCCGCGGCGGATCAGCCCCAGCACGCGCCAAGAGACGACCGATTCCCCCGATGGATCGCGTCCCGTCACGTCGACGTCGACGTAGCCCCGGTGCGGATCCGAATCCGAGGGCCGCATCACTACGATCTCGACCTCGACGGTGAGCTCGTCGCCGGGTTCGACCGGTCGGAACCACCGGAGGTCGTCGACACCGCGGCCGCCGAGGAACGCGACGCGGCCGAAGAACGCCTCGGTCGCGAGCCGGTTGCAGGCGCAGTAGCTGTGGAGGCCGCTCGCGACGAGGCCGTCGAAAGGTGAGGCCTCGTCGGCCTCGTCGCCGAGGTGGAACGGTTGGGGGTCGTACGCGGACGCGAAGTCGACGATCTCCTCGCGGGTGAACGTCACCGTCCGATCCGCCTCGAAGCAGTCGCCGACCGCGAGGTCCTCGTAGGTCAGCGGGTCGTTAGGGCGTGGAATGGACCGCGCATCCGAATTCGTGGGGTCTGGATCCGTCATTGGATATTCGTCGTCGACCGCGCTGAAAACCGCTCCGCTCGGCCCTTGGGTGAGATGGCCGACAGCTCTCGCGCGGCGTCGCCATCGCGTTCTTGACATCTCCATCGCGTTCCTTTTGAATCGGCCGCTCCTTTCTTTGGATATGAGCGCGCGCAACGACGTCCCGCCGAGCACCGTCGGCGTCGAACTGCTCGACTACGGGGTCGAAGTAGAGTACTCCGACGGGCGGAAGACGGTCTACCGGGGCGTTCCCGAGCCTGTCACTGACACGCTCACCACGCCGCCGAAGAAGGAGACCCACGTCCTCGTGACGGATCCGACCGAGACCGAAGGCGTGATGCTGTACGTCAACGATCTCAAGACCCACGACGACATTCTCGAATCGACCGGCGTCGGACGGGTCGTCCTCGAAGACGGCGAAGAGGAGGAGATCTTCCCCGGCGTGACGGTCAGACGCCCGGGCGGGATGCGAACCGAAGTCGAGGCCGATCCCGAGATCGCGCGCGGTCGGGTGTTCGTCTTCGTGGAGGACGACTGGAGCGAGCAGTCCTACGAGTTCGTCGGCGACGACGGAGACGGTTCCGGGACCGACGAAGCCAGTGGTTCCGATACTGAAGCATAATGGCGCTCCGAAAGCGCTGGAAACCGTTGACGCGCGAGACCGTCGGCTCCGCACCGGCGGCGTACGGCCTGATCGAGTTCGGCGACGGCGAGGGCGATATCGTCGCCGTCACCGCGGGATTTCTCCCCGACGAACTCCGCGAGGAGCTATCCTACGGCGACGCCGAACAGGTGCGCTGGCAACGCGCACAGTCGCTCGAACACGCCGAACGGCTTCTCGAAGAACGGTAATAGGGGGTCCGTAGCGCGTTTGCGCTACGACTCCTCGGAGTGCGTCGGCGTCCCCGAGAGATTTCCTTCTTCGTCGAATCGCTTCGCCCGGAGGAACCGCGCCCGATAGCGGTTCGCCCCCTCGTAGACGTCGGCCTCGCGGATGTCGTCGACGCGGCCATCGGCGACGGCCTCGATGATGGCCTCGATCTGCTCCTTCTCGGAGGGCGTCAGCTCGAACTCGTAGGTGTGCGTCTCCTCTGCCTCCAACTTCGTCCACTTGCGCGCGGCGGCGACGACGAGCGAACAGGGCTCCCGACACGGGAACGCGCCCGAGCCGCCATCGACTGTGAGTTCGTCGCCGTCGTCGTACTGCCACTCGCGGCGCTTGAGGCACTGGGAGTCGACGCAGCACGCCTCGGCGACCCACTCGACCCCCTCGCGAGGAAGGTCCTCCACGACATCGTAGATCCCGGTCTGTCGCTCGGCGGTCTCGCGCCAGTGGGTCACGTCGAGTTCGCCCTCGCGTTCGAGGTTCCAGTTCGCGACGGAGGCGGGATAGAGCACGTCCAACGTCTCGACGGCGTCGCGGCCGTCGAGATTCTCGAACACCCATCCCGAGACGAGCGAGGGAGCGCTTTTGAGCGGTCGATACCGTCCCCGTTCGTCGTAGGTCGAAAGCTCTCTGGCCTCTAGGGGGTCGTCGTAGGCGACCAGCGTGTCGGCGTCGTGGTCTCCGGTGTCGGCGTCGTTGTCACCGGCGTCGACGTCGTCACCGTGGCGGATCTGGTACTGGCGTTCGCCGTTCGCGCCGAGCGTCGCGGTCACGACGACCTCGCCCCACTCGGTGTGCATTCCATCGCCGAACGCGGCGTAGCGCTCGGGAACTGAGTGGTGGTGCGCGCCCTCGGCGTGGCGAAGGAACGCGCGGCGGTGCCGACCGCGGTGACCCACGACCGCCTCCCAGTAGTACCAGTTCGTGACGTACGCCGCGAGATCGCTTTCCTTGAGAGCGGAACGGAACGCCGCTTCGTCGAGGCCCGTCTGTTCCCCGCTGTCGGGCGTCGACAGCGCGTACCCGCTCTCAATCGCCGCCGCGTGCAGTCCGTCGAACTCGATCGGGTCGGCGTCCGATTCGAGCCGATCGAGGAGTTCGTCGATCTGCTCTTCTCGCACGGCGACCTGCGCCGTCTCGGCGCTACGCTGTTCGCCCCCCACGTCAGTCACCCGCCGCTTGCGTCTCGCCCTCGGCGTCTTTCTCCGGATTCGAGTCGGCCTTGCGGGTCGCCTCCCGGACGGCCGCGATCGCCGATTTGATCTCCGCGCCGGCGTCGGCGACGCGTTCGAGGATCACGTCGGCCATCAGCCCCTCGGTGCCGACCGCGCCCGCGTACCAGATCCGGTGGCCCTCCACCTCGGCGGGGACGTCGTAGCCCGTGCGGTAGTCGTCGGTGAGGCCCATATCTTCCGGAATGTCCTCTTGGGTGTGGAACCCGTCGGCAATGAACAGTGGCACGACGACGACGTCCTCGCTCTCGAAGTAGTCGGTCACGTCGTCGACCTCGGGCTCCTCGTCCATATAGAGCGCCTGCACCTCGTCGAAGCGGTCCATCTCCCGGACGCGCTCGGCGTGATACTCGATCGCCTTTGCCGAGTTTTCGTTGCGCTCGGTGCCGTGGCCGACGACCGCCAGACCGAATCCCTCTCCCACGTCGGGATCGCCGGTCACGGTCTCGGCGCGGCGGACGAGCACGTCCGTCATCGCCTCGTGGGTCCCGACGGGGCCGCAGTAGTGGACCGTCTGATCGGTGTCTTCCGCCGAAAGCGTCGCCGTATCGGCGCTCAGCCCATCCGACTCCCACTCGGAGACGTCCCAGCCCGAGAGCCGGAGTTCGCGGGGGATCACCTGCTCGGTGAAGTACCCCTCGCTGATGAACAACGGGACGACGTAGACCTCCTCGGATTCGACGGTACGGAGCACCTCTCTGAGAGACGGTTCTTCCTTCCAAAAGCCCGTCTTGACCTCGTCGAACGCCCCCGTCGCGCGGATGGTGTCCGCGTGGCGGTGCGTCGGTGCCGACGAGTCCGGATTGAGGTGGGACCCGTGCGCCACGATGACCAGCGCTTGCATAGGTAGGAGGGGGGACGGAACGCCCTTAGGGACTTCGGCCGGCGGCGATTCTCCAGCGACAATCGCCGCGATATCGGCGAGGGTGGCGAACCCGACCCGCGGATTTTTCTCCCTCTCCCACGTGCCGGTCAATATGTCACTGGCCGCCGAGACGCGGGCCGCCGTCCGGGCCCGCCCGTGGCTGCTCAGAGCGCTCCGCGCGGGCGTCATCAACTACGCGGCCGCCGCGGAGTCGCTGGACGTCGACGGCGACGCCGACTCGATCGCGACCGCCTTGCGACGCTTCGCCGAGGACCTCTCGGAACCGGAGTTGACGACACGGGACGTCACCGTGCGGATGCGAAGCGGCGTCGGTCTCGCGGGCGTCGACGTTGCGGAGAGCGACTCGGAAACGGGCTCCACCGCGGACGCGGAAGCGCTCCTCTCCGTCGGCGAGAGCGCCATCGTCACCAGCGACGGGAGCCTCACCGCCATCGTCGTCGACGGCGACGTCGATTCGAAAGCCCTCGCGGCGGTCGTCGAGCGCCTCGCCGCGGAGAACGTCGTCGTCGACGCCGCGGGCGTCGCTGGCGACGAACTCGTGGTCGTCGTCCCGCGGCGCGACGGCGCGAACGCGCTCCGGCACGTGGAATCCGCCCTCGAATCCGTTCCTGTCGGGTGACTCGTTCCCAGCTTCGTTCCGACGATTTAACAACGACCACGCGAGTATCCTCCTTCGATGACGCTGTCCGTGACCAACACCCTGACGGGCGAACGCGAGGAGTTCGAGCCGCGGAACGACGACGAAGTCCTGTTGTACGTCTGCGGGCTCACGGTCTCGGACGACGCACACCTCGGGCACGCCCGCCTGTGGGCGCAGGCGGACCTGATGCATCGCTGGCTGGCGCACGAGGGCTACGACGTGCGCCACGTCGAGAACTTCACCGACGTCAACGAGAAGATCGTCGCGCGGATCGGCGAGGACGACTTTGGAGAGCGTGAGGAGGATGTTGCCGAACACTTCACCTCGCACGTGATCGAGGATATGCGTGGGCTGAACCTCAAGCGCGCGGAGGTGTACCCCCGTGTCTCCGAACACGTCCCCGAGATCGTCGACCTCGTGGAGACGCTCGTCGACCGGGGGTACGCCTACGAGTCGAACGGCTCCGTGTACTTCGATGTCACTGCCTTCGAGGACTACGGCAAACTCTCGAATCAGCGCCTCGACGAGATCGAATCGCAGGGCGTCGACGACGAACGCTCCGAGAAGCGCCACCCCGCCGACTTCGCGCTGTGGAAAGCAGGCGCGGTCACGCCGGAGGACATCGCCGAACACCGCCACGCCGACCTCCCGGCCATCGACGACGCCTGCGGTCAGACGTGGGCGTCGCCGTGGGGGGAGGGCCGCCCCGGCTGGCACGTCGAGTGCTCGGCCATGTCGATGACGCACCTCGACGAGACCATCGATATCCACGTCGGCGGCCGCGATTTGGTCTTTCCGCACCACGAGAACGAGATTGCTCAGAGCGAGGCCGCGACGGGCCAACAGTTCTCCCGCTACTGGCTACACGTCGGCCTGCTCCAGACCGCAGGGGATAAGATGTCCTCCAGTCTGGGCAACTTCCTCACCGTCTCCGACGCCCTCGAAGAGTACGGCGTCGACGTCGTCCGGACGTTCTACCTGTCTACCTCCTACCGCAGCGAGCAGACGTTCGGCGAGAGCGAGATGCGCGAGGCCGACGAGCGCTGGGAACGGCTCGAACGCGCCTACGAGGCCGCCGTCGACGCCTGCGACTCGACCGACGCGTACGCGAAAGTCGAAGACGAGCCGTTCCGCGAGACGCTCTCGGAGACGCGCGAATCGTTCCGCGCGGCGATGAACGACGACTTCAACGTGCGCGAGGCGATGGCGGCGCTGCTGGAACTCGCCACCGCGAGTAACCGACACATCGACGCGCACGACGAGTACGACTTCTGGGCGCTCCGCGAGACGGTGGAGACCTTCGAGGAACTCGGCGGCGACGTCTTCGGGCTCTCGTTCGGGCGAGACGGAAGCGAGGAGGGAACGGTCACCCTCGCGGAGGATCTCGTCGAACTGGTGTTAGAACTCAGAGAGGCAGAGCGCGAGGCCGGCAACTACGAGCGCGCGGACGACCTCCGCGACGACCTCGCCGCGCTCGGCGTCGAAGTCCACGACGGCGACGACGGTCCGACGTTCCGCTTCGAGTAGCCCGTCGAACGGGCACTCGCCACCCGCCTCCGGAAATCTGCTACCTGCTACTCCATCGTAAACAGGTGCGTCTCGTCGGGGATCTCGAAGAGCCCCATCCGAACGCCGGCGTCGAGCCACCCGTAGCCGTACGAGAAGGACGCGAGAGCGTTGACCGGGTCGTCGTTCTCGCGGAAGTGACGGCCGTCTTCGAGATACGACAGCGCCATCTCTCGGATCTCCGCGGCCGCCGTCCCGAGCGGCGTCAACGGCGGGACGGCGATCTCGGCCGCTGCGAGCGCGTCGGCGAACATCTCCTCGTATCGATCCGTCTTCGCGATCAGGTCCGCGGGCATACTCGCAGTCTCACGGGATCGGTTGTAAGTGCTTCCCGACCGGCCATCGACAGCGGAGTACTCGGCCACCGACAGAGAGTGATCGGTCACCAGCGGAGTACTCGGTCACTCACACTGTGCGAATCGTCGCCCCCAACAGTCGGCTGCGGATCTCGACGGGGGTGAAAAACGAATATTTATGTCTGTTATGTTCATCTACCGGATACGTTGTTAGGGTTTCCCGCTTGGATCATCGCGGCCGGTTCGCTCGCCGCTGGGGTCGGTTCGCTCGGACTCGTGTGGTACCTGAATCAGTACCGCGGGAGTCCGGGTGCCGACTGGTTCATACTCACGCTGTGTGCGCAGGCGCTCTGGACCCTCGCGTACGGCGTGGGCGTCCTGCTGTTCGACCCGCCGTTTCGTCTCGTCGCCGAGGCCCTCACGTGGATCGGAATCGCTTGGCTCGGGCCGCTGTTTTTCGGGTTCGCGCTGAAGTACACCGGTCGAACCGAGTTGTTTCGTTCGTGGGGGTTCCGAAGCGTGTTCGTCGCTCCCGTGGCCGGAACGGCACTCGTACTCACGCATCCGTTCCACGAGTTACTGTGGCGGGAGTTCCGGATCGAGCCCCTGATGGGGCTGGCGACGGTCCAGTACACGATTCAGCCCGCGGCGTACCTCGTGGCCGCCGTGTCGCTCATTACGGCCGGGGTCGGCGTCCTGTTGCTCGTCGAGACGATCCTCAACTACGGCCCGCTCTACCGTCGCGAGGCGATCGCCGTCGCGCTCAGTACCGTCGCACCCGCCGGAGCGACAATCGCTTGGTTGCTGGGCATCAGCCCGTGGCCCGGACTCAACCTCGCGCCGGTGATGTTTCTCCCACACGTCGCCCTCGACGCGTACGCGTTCGTCGGAACCCATATGTTCGACACGAATCCGGCGACGCAGCGGGCGGCCGAACAGAGCGCGCTCGAACGACTCGACAGCCCGCTGCTCGTCGTCGATCCCGGCGAACGGGTGGTGAAGCTGAACGGTCGAGCCGCCGACCTGTTCGACCTCTCGGGGGACGCCTCGCTGCCGGTCGCACTCGGCTCGCTCGTCGGATCGGATCTGGAGACCCTCCGGGGGCGCGGGGAGTACGAATCCGACGTCGACGACCGCGTGTTCGCCGTCTCGATCTCGCCGCTCACCGATCCCCGGGGCGAGGCGGTCGGTCAACTCGTCGTCCTCTACGACATCACGGCGGAGCGACGGCAACAAGAGCAACTGACGGTGCTCAATCGGGTCCTCAGACACAACCTCAGAAACGAGCTGACAGTCATCCAAGGTCGGGCGAACTTGATCGCACGATCGCTCGAAGACTCCCAGGCCGACGCACACGTGGAAACAGTCCTCAGGGCCAGCCGACGTCTCTTATCCATCTCCTCGAAAGCTCGTGACTTCGACCGGCTCTCAGACCGCGGCCCCGAGACCGGCACTGTCGACGTGGAGACGTTCCTCGACGACGTTGCCGCCGAGTTACGGGAGGCCCACCCGGAGGCAACCATCGAGGTGAAGACGCCCGCGACCGCGGCGTCGATCCGGACCGATGCCGGGTTCCTCTCGACGGTTCTGGAAAATCTCGTCGAGAACGCGATCGTCCACGCGCCCGACGACGCCCCGGCCGTTCGAATCTGCGTGCGTTCGGGGGTCGACGAACGACACGTCGTTTTCGAGGTGCGCGATGAGAACCCCCGGATCGCGGCGACCGAAATAAACGCGATTCGAAACGGGGGGGAGACCTCGCTCCGACACGGGAGCGGTATCGGCCTGTGGATCGTCGCTTGGTGCGTCCGGGCGCTCGACGGCGAGATCGAATTCACGTACGACGACGGCAACGTGGTTACGGTGATACTCCCCGATGTATCCGACCCGACGCTAGTGACGGCGGAATCACGGGAGAACGCGACGGACGACCAACGTCGGGAGCGCTCGCTCCGCGGCGCACCGACTTCGAACGACGACTGAGCATCGGACGACTGAGCATCGGCCGGCTGGGCATCGAACGAGTCGGCATTGGAAGATCGGGAATCGGTCGAGTCGGCATCGAACGAGTCGGAAACGCCCGCCGTCGCTCGTTCTCGGCTCCCAACGGAGCGGTATTGTGTGATAGTAACAATACAGTCTGGCAGGATCCACGCACGACAGCGGAATCTAAAAGGGCCGGTCGAACGAAAGGTGTGATATGACAGCCAACGCTGACGACGTCGTCGAACACCGACCGTTGATCGTGGCCGGTTCCGGCATTGCCGGCCTCTCGGCCGCGATCTACGCGGGGCGATCGAACAACGAGCCGCTGGTCTTCGAGGGCGACGAACCCGGCGGACAGCTCACGCTCACCACCGAGGTCGACAACTATCCGGGCTTCCCCGAAGGCATCTCCGGCCCCGAACTGGTCCAGAATATGAAGCAGCAGGCCCAGCGCTTCGGCGCGGAGATCAAAAACGGCATCATCGAGTCCGTCGAGGCGGAGGACCGACCGTTCACCGTCCGGCTGAAGAACGGCGATGTCTACACCGCCGACGCGATCATCGCCGCCTCGGGGGCGTCCGCCCGCACGCTCGGCATCCCCGGCGAGGACGACCTGATGGGCTACGGCCTCTCGACGTGTGCGACCTGTGACGGCGCGTTCTTCCGCGACGAGAAGATTATGGTCGTCGGCGGCGGCGACGCCGCGATGGAGGAGGCGAACTTCCTCACCAAGTTCGCGTCGACTGTCTATCTCGTCCACCGCCGCGAGGAGTTCCGCGCGGAGGACTACTGGATCGACCGCGTGATGGAGAAGGTCGACGAGGGCGAAATCGAAATTATGCGGAACACCGAGGTTACGGAGCTCCACGGCAGCAAAGAGGAAGGTGTCGATCACGTCAGCCTCGTCAGCCACCCCGAAGGGCACCCGACCGACAAGCTCGACGACCCCGAGACCGAGGCGTTCGACTTCGACGTCGGCGCGGTGTTCTACGCCATCGGTCACACGCCGAACACGGGCTACCTCGAAGGTACGGGCGTCGAACTCGACGAGGAGAACTACCTGATCGCCCAAGGCGGCTCCGGCGGCAATCAGACCGCGACCGACGTCCCCGGCATCTTCGGCGCGGGCGACGTCGTCGACTCCCACTACCAGCAGGCCGCGACGGCCGGCGGGATGGGCGTGAAGGCCGCTCTCGACGCCGACGACTACCTCGAAGAGCTGAAGCGCGAGGAGAAGGCCGCCGCGACGAGCGAGGTCGCGGCCGCCGAGAGCGACGACTAGCCACCTTTTTCCACGGAGGGGTCCTGCGGACCCCTCCGCGCAAAAACCTGGAGGGAAAAAGGCCGCGAGGGTCGCGGCCGCGACCCTCGCGGTGAACGCCGCGCTCCGCGCGGCGACACATATAGTAGCGTTTGCAACTGATTGCTCACTCGACTGCACGCTGTGACGCAGTCGGGTGAGCGAAGACTTGCAAACGCTACTGTACGGACCGATGACTCGAATCCGGCAACCGCGTCCCCAGAGCGGAAGCGATTAGCCCTGCGAGTGCGTCGCGGTACCCGTGTCACGGCTCCGTCGCAGCGGCTCCACGATCGCCCGAACCTTAGAGGAGGCGGGTATCATCGAGGAGTCGCATCTGCGTCCGACCGTCGACCTGGCGTGGCCGCGGATCGTCACCGGCCTCGCGATAATGTCGAAACAGACGGTCGATATGGCGCTCGTCGGGCTGGTGATCGGGCCGACCGCGGTTGCCGGGTTGACGCTCGCGCGGGCGTTCTGGATGGTCGCGAAGTTCGCGGCGATCGGACTCGCGGGCGGCACTGTCGCGCTCGTCTCGCAGAACTACGGCGGCGGCGACAACGACCGCGCGGCGGCGGTGGTTCGACTGAGCGTGTTGCTCTCGGTCGCCCTCGGGATTCCGATCGTCGCGCTGTTCGGCCTCGGCGCAGAATCCCTCGTGGGCCTCGTCGGCGACGACCCCGAGAGCATCGGTCACGGCGCGGTCTATCTCGCGGTGGTCGCGCCCGGCCTCTTCTTCGAGTTCCTCAATCTCATCGCCAGCCGGACCTACGCGGGCGTCGGCGACACCGTCACCCCGATGGCGGTCCGCGCGGGTGGCGGGATTGCCAACATCGCGCTGTCGGCGACGTTCGTTCTCGGGCTCGATATGGGCGTCGCGGGCGCGGCGCTCGGGACCGCGCTGGCGACGTTCCTCGTGACGGTCATCTTCGCGTGGGGGATGACCGGTCGAACCTACGTCCGCGGGCGCGGCGCGAGCCCCGTGCCGATCACGTTCGAGGGACCGCTCGTCGACGTTTCACTCCTCAGACAGATAGCGCGCGTCTCCACGCCGCTCGTCGCGCGGCGGGCGGCACAGGGATTAGTATTGTTCCCGCTGCTCGCCATCGCGGCGACCTTCGGCCCGATCGCCGTCGCGGCCATCGGTGTGGGCCGACAGGTCCGCGGGCTGCTCGAAAGCTTCTCGTGGGGCTTCTCGATTGCCGCCTCGACGCTCGTGGGACAGCAACTCGGCGCGGGCGAGGAGGGAGAGGCGGCCGCGTTCGGCTGGGGGATCGTCCGACTGTCGGCGGTGGTGTACGTCCTCGCCGCGGCGGTCGTCGTCGTCTTCGCCGATCCCATCGCGTCGGTGTTCGTTAACGAGCCAGAACACCGGGCACTGTCGGCGCAGTTCGTCCGGATCGCGGCGGTCAGCGTCGTCGCACTCGGCGTCGACGGTTCGATCACTGGGGCCCTCCGCGGCGCGGGAGACACGCAGATTCCGTTTCTCGCCGCACTCGCCGGACTGTATCTCGCGGCGCTGCCGATCGCGTGGCTGGGGACTGTCGTCCCGGCGCTCGGTGTCTCTGGATTACTGCTCGCGCTCTTGGCCGAGACGGCCGTCCCGATGGCGGTGAACCTCTGGCGGTTCCGCTCCGACCGATGGAAGGAAGTGAGTCGGTCCTACCGACCCACGCCGAGCGACTGACTGCGGCTTGGTTGCGCGTGGCTGCGTCCGATTCCCACAGACCCTTATGGCGAGGCGACGCAGAGACGGTATGGTCGAAACCGAGACCTACACTATCGAAGCACCGAACGGAGACGTCGAAGAGATCGAACTTCCGGAGGGCCTCGCGGACGTCTTCACCGAGCAGGGCGAATCCACGACGGCCGTCGTCGGCGACCTCCTCATCCAGTCGTTCGCCCAGCAGGCTCACGGCGTCGTCCACCACGGCCAGGGCGAGACGCCCGCGGACCTCGAAGCGCTCAACGAGAAGATGGAGGAACTCTTCGAGGACCGCTTTGGTGTCTCGCTCAGCGAAGCGATGGGCCACAGCCACTGAACGTCACGCGAGTTCGGCGTTCGCTGCCGAGTTAGAGAAACGCGAGGGGAATCATCACCGCAATGCCGGCGACGAGGCCGCCGAACAGTTCCCGACGCCCGTCGCCCGGAAGCGACTGCCCGACCTCGCGAGCCTCCGGAATGAATTCGGTGATGACGAGATAGATCATCGCCCCCGCGGCGAAGCCGAATCCCGCGGGGAGGAACTCTCTGGCGACGCGCACGAAGTAGAAGGCGATCACCGCGCCGATCGGTTGCGGAAGACTCGAAAAGACCGACCACCAGACGAGCTTCCAGTTCGCGACGCCCATCGACCGCAACGGAATCGAGATGGCGACGCCCTCGGGGATGTTATGGATCGAGATCGCGATCGTCATAAAGATCGCCAACAGCGGGACGACGAACCCGAACATCTGGGTTCCGCCCTGAATCCCGAGATCCGCGAACGAGACGCCGACGGCGACGCCCTCCGGGAAGGAGTGAACCGTCAGGACGCCCAGAATCAAGACGAGCTTTTTGAAGTCGGCTTCGGCGTACTCCTGTGGGTCGATCTCCGCAGCCTCGATGAGGTCGTGGGCGACGTACACGAGGACGACGCCGGCGGCGAGACCGACCGCGAGGAGGAGCAGCTGGCGTTGCGGGATCGGATCGACCGCGACGCCGCTCAACGAGACGGACACGTAGGCACCGAGGGCTTCCAATATCAGCCCGAACACCGAGGCTGACAGCATAATTCCCGATGCGATCCCCCACAGCGCGACGTTCCACCGATCGCTGACGTCCGAGAAGAAAAAGAACGGCAGCGCTCCCAACCCGGTCGCGAGCGCGGTGATCAATCCCGCGAGGAAGACAAATCCGAGTGACCACAACTCGATCATACCGGAACGTCGCGCCGGACGGAAATAAATATTTCACATTTCTGATGGTTTTGGGTGGCCTAAAATATCGGTGCCTTCCGAATGTACGACACATCTGGAGTGCTATCAGATAACATATGACAGTTCTGCGGAACACCGGAGAATCGTCAGTTCTATGTCGGGTCAGAGAGGGTCGAACCGATCAAGTCAGAGAGGATCGAACCGATCAAGGGTGACCGCCCGTCACCCGACTGAGACTGATTACTGAGTCCTCGACGCATCTATTCGCCGACAGAACTTCGGTACGGGCTGTCCTATCGGTATGTATGGCCACAGATACGGAAGTCGGGCACCACGGCTCCGAATCCGACGACGACCGAGAGCGGGTCTGGCTCGTCGAACGGACGTACTCCGACGACGAACAGAACATCGTCATCCTCGTGTATGCGACGCCCGACGGCTCGCGCTACCTCCGTAAGGAGCGCGCGCTGACCAGTTTCGACGACGCGCGCGAGACTACCGCGGCCGTGTTGGCCCGCGAATCGAGCCTCGGCGAGGTGTCGGACCCCGAGGACCGAGCGCGCTACGCTGCGGAGGCCGCACGAACGCGCGAGCAGTACGATCCGGACGAAGAGATATGACGCCGCACGGGATTCGCATAAATAAAAACTCGGAGACGAGTACCAAATACCCGAATTTAACTGTCGGGTCCGAGTAGGTGCACGTAATGGGAGAGTTATCCGCGTTGTTCGCGCCCGAACGCATCGCCGTCGTCGGTGCGACCGAACGCGAGGGCTCGGTCGGTCGGGCGATTATGCAGAATCTCCTCGACGCGTTCGAGGGGGAGGTGGTGCCGGTGAACCCCAGCAAATCAGCGGTGTTCGACCTCCCGGCGGTCGACGGCGTCGGCGACGCAGACGCCGACTTGGCCGTGGTGGTCGTCCCGCCCGATATCGCCGTCGACGTGGTCCGCGAGGCGGGCGAGGCCGGGATCGACCGGGTGGTCGTCATCACCGCCGGATTCGGCGAGACGGGCAGCGAGGGCGCGACCCGAGAGGCGGAACTGATCGAGGTCGCCGAGGCGTACGACATCGATCTCGTGGGGCCCAACAGCCTCGGGATTATGTCGACACCTGTCGGGATGAACGCCACGTTCGGCCCCGAGAACGCCCAATCCGGTCGGATGTCGTTTATGAGTCAGTCGGGTGCGTTCATCACGGCCGTCCTCGACTGGGCGAACGCCGAAGGAATCGGGTTCAAAGACGTCGTCTCGCTGGGTAACAAAGCCGTCCTCGACGAATCTGATTTCGTCGAGGAGTGGGGCGACGATCCTGAGACGGACGTCATCATCGGCTACCTCGAAGGGATCGACGACGGACAGGAGTTCATCGCGACCGCCCGCAAGGTCACCCGAGAAACCCCGATCGTCCTCGTGAAATCCGGCCGAACCGACGCCGGGGCGCAGGCGGCATCCAGCCACACGGGAACGATCGCCGGCTCGGACGCAGCCTACGAGGCGGGGCTCGAACAGGCGGGCGTGATCCGTGCCGAGTCGGTTCAAGAACTGTTCGACGCCGCGCGCGTGCTCGAAAATCAACCGCTTCCCGAGAGCGACGACGTGGCCGTTATCACGAACGCGGGCGGACCGGGCGTGATGAGCACCGACGCCATCGGCGACTCGCGGCTCTCGATGGCGTCGTTCTCCGATGAGACGCTCGACGCATTCTCGGAGTCGCTTCCCGCAGAGGGGAACATCTACAACCCCGTCGACATCGTCGGCGACGCCGACAACGAGCGCTTCAGAGACGCGCTGGACGTCGCCTTGGGCGACGAAAACGTCGGCAGCGTGATCGTCCTCTCGTGTCCGACGGCGGTCCTCGATTACGGGCAGTTGGCCGAGGACACCGTCGAACTGCAGGAGGAGTACGGCAAGCCCGTCGCGGCCTGCTTCATGGGCGGCAACCGCGTCGCACCCGCGGCGGAGATCCTCTCGGAGGCGGGGATCCCGAACTACTTCGACCCCGCGCGGGCGGTACTGGGTCTCGACGCCCTCTCGCGGTTCCGCGATATCACCGAGCGCGAGTACGAGTCGCCGACGACGTTCGATGTCGACCGAGAGCGCGCCGGCGAGATCCTCTCGTCCGTGGAGGGACGAACCGATACTCGGCTCGGCGTCGAGGCGATGGGACTGCTCGACGCCTACGGCATCCCGACGCCCGACGGTGAAATCGTCGACTCGCCCGCCGACGCGCGGGAGGTCGCCGCGGGCATCACTGGCGACGTCGTGATGAAGATCGTCAGCCCGGACATCCTGCACAAGTCCGACATCGGCGGCGTGAAGGTCGGCGTCGCCGACGCGGACGTCGAAGACGCCTACGAGGACCTCGTCTCCCGCGCCCGCAACTACCAGCCGGACGCGACGATCATCGGCGTGCAGGTGCAGGAGATGGTCGATCTCGACAGCGGCGTCGAGACGATCGTCGGGATGAACCGCGATCCGCAGTTCGGCCCGCTCCTACTCTTCGGCCTCGGCGGCATCTTCGTCGAGACGCTCGAAGACACGACGTTCCGCGTCGCGCCGGTCTCGGAGTCCGAGGCCGAGGCGATGACCCGCGAGATCGACGCCGCGCCGTTGCTGCGCGGGGCACGCGGTCGCGACCCGGCCGACGTGGCGGGCGTGGTCGAGACGATCCAGCGCCTCTCACAGCTCGTGACGGACTTCCCCGCCATCCTCGAACTGGACATCAACCCGCTCGTCGCCACCCCGGACGGCGTCGAAGCCGTCGACGTGCGCCTCACCGTCGACCCCGACGAACTCTAAGGAGTCTCACCAATGCACAACGACACCATACTCGTGGCCTCGATCGAAGACAGCACCGGAAAAACGGCAGTCACACTCGCGCTCGGACGGCTCGCCCAAGAGCGCGGCCTGCGCGTGGGATATATGAAGCCGAAGGGAACCCGGCTCCAGTCGAACGTCGGCAAGACGCTCGACGAGGACCCGATGCTCGCCCGCGAGCTGCTCGGATTGGAGAGCGAGATGCATCAGATGGAGCCGATCGTCTACTCGCCGACGTTCGTGAAGGGCGTGCTCCGCGGACAGGAGAACGCCGACGAGCTCGGCGAGATCGTCGAGACGCAGTTTGCGGAACTCGCGGCCGACACCGACCTGATGCTCGTCGAGGGCGGCGGCACGTGGACCACCGGCGGGATGGTCGACCTGACCGACGCCGACATCGCCGAACGCCTCGACGCGGGCGTCCTCCTCGTGGCGAACTACGAGCGCGCGAACGACCTCGATGACGTCGCCGCGGCCGCCGCGGCGTTCGGCGACCGACTCGCGGGCGTCCTGTTCAACGGCGTCACCGACGCGGCCTTCGACGAGCTCGAAAGCGAAGCGGTCCCGTTCCTCGAAGACCGCGGCGTCCCCGTCCTCGGCGTGGTTCCTCGCGAGCGCGACCTCGCGGGCGTGCGCGTCGGGGATCTCGCATCGGAGTTGGGGGCCGAAGTCGTCAACGAGGGCGATTCCGAGAGCTACGTCGAGCGGTTCCTCGTCGGGGCGATGAGCGGCGACGCCGCACTACGGTACTTCCGCCGGACGAAGAACGCCGCGGTCATCACCGGTGGCGATCGCTCCGAGATCATCACGGCAGCACTGGAGGCCCCGGGCGTCACCGCCATCATCCTCACCGGCGGTCACCGGCCGACCGGGGCGATCCTCGGAAAGGCGAAAAAACGGGGGGTCCCGATCCTCCTCGCGACCGGCGATACGCTCTCGGTCGTCGACCGCGCGGAAGCGATCGTCAATACGGGTCGCGCTCGGGACGAAGAGACGATCTCCCGGATGCAACACTTACTCCACGATCACGCCGACGTCGACGCGATCCTCGGCGACGGCGGCGATCGAGACGAACAAGATAGCGACGAGGACGACGGTAAAGCGGTCGATGAGAGCGACGGTGATGCGGGTGAGCGCAACCGCGACGACTCGTAGGCACTCCTTCGGCCGTCGCAGAAATACGCTGTTTCGTGACCTCAGACCGGAAGAATCGTTTTGCAGCGATCCCGGAAGAATTGTCCTGTAGCGGACGCGTAACCAGTGATTAACTATTACCATACGGCCCGAATCGGGAGTATGGACTTCGACTGGCCGACATACTTCGAGTGCGCCGCGTGCGGTGCCGAATTCCCCGCGGAGGAGGTCCACTACGACGGCTTAGGCTATCCCGAGTGCCCGAGGTGTGCGGCGCGGACGGGGCCGCTCGCGAGCCTCGAAGCCGTGGAGAGCCCAAACCCCGGAATCGCCGATTGATACTGAGCACACCCGCGCCGCTGGCTGAAACGTCGGAAGATACAGGCGGCCGACCGACAAACGGTCTGTATGGAATGGTCACGGAGCGACGAGGACGGGGAGTTCCTCGAATTGACGCGCGAGGACGGCTACGCCACGATCCGCCGGCGACGCCGCGCCGACGGTGGGTGGATCGTCAGGTACGACCGGCTCTATCAGGCCGCTGAGGGAAGCGGCTACCGTCGCGAACGCGTCGACGACCGCGACGCGGCGGACGAAGTAATCGAGCGGTGGAAGGAGACCGATCCGATCGAGTGACGCCGCGGTCCGGCCACGTGAACACCTAGTCGTTATTCTTGGAGGCGGTGCGTCGTTTCGATCAGCGGGTGGCGTCCGTAATCCTCGATATCGATGTCCTCGATCGACTCCAAGCCCTCGTTGTCTGCAGTGCGTTGCATCCCCAACTCGACCGGCTCCGAGAGGACGATCACCGACGCGTCCATCTCCTCGATACCGAGTTGGTGGGCGGCCATCACGCGGTGGTGTCCGTCCGCGAGAAGGAGTTCTCCGCCGTTATCGATGACGACGAGCGGCTCCGCGAGTCCGCGTTCGAGTTCGTATTTTCGCCCTTCGAGCTCGTCTGCGTAGACGCGCCCCTGCGTCGGCGTGAGGTCGTCCAGTTCGACGACGCGGGGTTCCTGACTCAGCTGTACCTCGTGAATCTGTTCGAGCGTCCGCATCAGCTGTCCGACCTTTTCCGGCGTTGCCCGCTCGATCTGCGAACGGACGACGTCGGTGTTCGAGATGATTCCGACGAGGTTGTCCGCGTCGTCGACGACCGGGAGCTTCTGAATCCCCGAGCGCAGGATCACTCGCGCGGCGTCGATCACGTCCATATCGGGGTGGGCGACGATGATGTCCTCCGTCATCACGGTGAAGATCGGCGCGTCGTCGTCGACTAAGAGCAGATCGCTGGCCGTGACGAACCCGTCGACCTTTCGCCCTTCCGAGACCGGAAATCCATTGTGCCCCTCACTCTCCTTGATCCGCCGTGCGACGTCCGCAACGGTGTCGGTCGGCGCGACCGTTTGCACTTCTCGTGTCATGTACTCCTTGACCTTCGATCGCCCACTCATCGTTGTCGGTACGCGTCGCGAATCCAAAAACGTGCGGCATCATTCCGGGATCTCGCCGTCGGGGTGATCCGAACCGATATACCGCTCCCGGCGTCCCCGCTGTACGTCATTCCTCCAGCGACTCGAACGGCGACTCGTAGGTCCACTCCGTGCCGTCGACGCCGACGTCTAGGAGCGTTGTCGCGTCCTCAAGCGTCTCGAAGAGTCGGCCGGCGATGACCTCCGTGACGATCTCCGTCAACTCCGCGACCGACTCCTCCTCCGCCTCGCCGAGAATGCCCAGCGGGATCTGTGCGCCCGCCATATCCGCGTGCCCGCCTGCGCTGCCGATGGCGTCGAGCGCGTCTCGCAGCGTTTCGCCGAGGTCGACGTCGGTCCCCCGCGCTCGACCGGAGACGTAGACGGTCCCGTCTTTGAACCCGTAGACGACGGCGATGCGGACGCCCTCCATATTCAGTAATCGATCGGATGCCTGCGCTAGGGCGTCGCGGTCGGTGATCGCGCCGACGTTCGACGCGAGCGCGTCGCCGCGGACGTCGCGGTTTCGGATCGCCCGCGCCAGCGTCTCCACCACGGCGGACGTCATACTCGGTGACTCCACCTGATCCAAAAGCGAGAGATCGGCGTGTTCGAGCAACCACGCGGCGGCCTCGAAGTCGACAGCCGAAACCTCACGCGAGAAATCGTTCGTATCGATCCGGATGCCGAAGAGCAACGCCGTCGCCAGCGACTCCTCGGGGGTGATCCCCGCGCGTCGAAGGTACTCCGCGAGGAGTGTGCTGGTCGACCCGACGTCCCGTCGGAGGTCCACGAAATTCGCCTCGACGGGCGCGCGCGGTGGGTGATGATCGACCACGATGTCGACGTCCGTCTCCGGGGGTAGCCCGTCGTTGACGCCGGGCCGAGAGTGATCGACGAGTGCAATTCCGTCGTACGTCGTTACGTCGTCCTCGTGGTCGAGTTCGACCAAATCAAGCCCCAGCAGATTCACCAGCGCGCGGTTCTCTTGGTGGGAGATATCGCCGAAGTAACACGAATCCGCGTCGACGCCGACGGTCGCGGCGATTCGGGCCAACGCGAGCGCGCTCGCGATCGCGTCGGGATCGGGGTTGTCGTGCATCACCACCGCCAGCCGCCCATCGATGCGCCGGAGGGCAGTGAACAGTCGGTGCAGCCGATTCGCCCCGAGTCCGATCGTGAGATCACGGAAGCGGTCGTGGAGTGCCCGCTTAGCGTCGACGATCCGATCGGCGACCGACTCGATTCGCTCGCGGGTCGCGCTATCGGCGTCGACGCCGACGTAGGCGACGAGTTCCGCGTTCGGATACGCCGATCTGGCTGCGGCCGCCGCCGCGGCGTTCGTCGCGTCGTCGTCGCTTCCCACGAACACGATGTCCGCCCGCGGCGGGTAAGCTTCCACGTCGTCGGGGGCGGCCTGCGTGACGGTGACGCCGCCGATACCAGTTCCGAGCGTGTCCCGATCGCACTCTCCGACGACCGTTAGCTCACCGGGCCACTCGGCGAGTCGTTCGATGGTCCCGCGGACGGGCGACCCGCAACCGAGAACCAGCCGCCGTTGCATACCGTGGTATCCGAGGCCCCGCCATTTCACTTCGTCGGGTCGCGCGGAGATGGAATCGAATTACGTGGATGAATCGAATTACGTGGATGAATCGAATTACGTGGATGAATCGAATTACGTGGATGAATCGAATTACGTGGATGAATCGAATTACGCGGGGGTCGATTCGAAGACCGGCTCCGGGGCAGTGGGTTGGGTGTTGTCACAGACCCGAATGTGGCCGTCCCCACGCACGAACACGTTCCACGTCTCGACACGGAAGCTGAGGAGCGTATCCGCGTTAGATGTCGCGGCCTGCTCCTCGAAGAGATTATCGAGGGCGTCAAGATCGACGTGCTCATACAGTGGTGGGAGATCGGTTGGGTCAACCTCGGCGGCTTCCGCCAGCGCCTCGAGGAGTACTTCTGTGACCGAGCCATCGCCTTGGGGGCCGTATTTGGCATCCACGACTGGTTTACAGCCACGATACACGTTCAGTTGTCCCTTGTTCATACCCGTTATCCGGTCTGGAGTCACTTTATTTTATTGTGGGCGATATCCACAATATCACACACAATCATTTGGGAATAGTCGAATCGCTGGATTCGAAATAAGCACCCACAACTGCCGGGTCGTTTGCAGTCAGTCGATGTGAACACTGGCAGACGAGTCGCTATCTGTTTGCAATTACGCGCAGGCGACGTGGCAAGCGTTTCACCGCCGACGAGCGGCCGCAGGCCGCGAGTTCGGCGGCCCCACCAAGTTTTTCCCTCCAGGTTTTTGCACGGAGGGGTCCACAGGACCCCTCCGCTGGAAAAAGGTGGATTTAGAACAGCGCCGCAGCGACCGACTGCGCGGTCTCGATGACCGGGCCGAAGCCGGGAAGCAGCAACAGCGTGCCGAGTCCCGCGAATAGGACCGCGGCGTAGAGGCCGACCGGTCGGTTCGCGATCTCGAAGTCGGCCGCCGGCTCTTCGATCCACATCGCCTTGACGACGCGGCTGTAGTAGAACAGCGACAGCGCGCTGTTGATCGCGCCGACGGCGGCGAGCCACCAGAACCCGGCCTCGATGGCCGAGTAAAACAGCGCGTACTTCGAGAGGAAGCCGCCGAACGGCGGCAGCCCCGCGAGGCTGAACATGAAGACCGTCATCGCCACGGCGGCGATCGGCGCGACCGACGCGAGGCCGTTGTAGTCCTCGAACGTCCGGCCGACGCCCCAGTGTTCGGCCATCGCGATGAACAGGAACGCGCCCGTGTTCATGAAGCCGTAGACGAGCAGATGCGCCATCGACGCGCCGAGGACGTCCCCGTTGGGACCACCCGCGGTCAGCGCCGCGAGACCGATCAGCGCGTAGCCCGCGTGCCCGATCGAGGAGTACGCGAGCATCCGCTTGACGTTCTCTTGGGTCGCCGCGGCGAAGTTACCGAGCGTCATCGTGACGACGGCGAGCACCTGGAAGGCGAGTACCCAGTCGATACCCGCCGGAATCGCCCCGAGCGGGAAGGCTTCGACGAAGATGCGGAAGCCGACCGCGAAGCCGGCCGCCTTCGACGCCGATGAGAGGAACGCCGAGATCGGCGCTGGCGCGCCCTCGTAAGCCTCCGGTGCCCAGAAGTGGAACGGCACGGAGGCGGTCTTGTAGGCGACGCCGCCGGCGATCATCAGCACGCCGACGCCGAGGACGCCGACCATCTCGGTTCCCTCGCCGATCGCGCTCGCGACGTCACCGAGGATCAGCGATCCCGTGGTGGCGTACACGAGGCTAATGCCGAAGAGCATCACGCCCGAGGAGACCGAGCCGATGAGGAAGTACTTCAGCCCCGACTCGACGCTGCCGCGGTTCTTCTTGAGGAACGCGACCAAGGCGTACGACGGCAGCGAGGCGAGTTCGAGGCTGATGAAGATCGTCGCCAACGAGTTCGCCATCGACATCAGCGTCATCCCGGTGGCGGCGAAGAGTACCAGCGAGTAGAACTCCGCGCGGTACTCGTGATCTGCGAGGTAGTCGTAGGCGGCGACGGCGACCATCGCCGTGACGACGGTGAAGATGAGCGTGAAGAAGAGGCTCATCCCGTCGACGACCATCGTATCGCCGAACAGCGAGATCGCGCCGCCGGTGTGCTCCTGTCCGGTGCCGGCGACGAGGAACCACGCCGCGACGCCGAAGGCTAGGAGCGATCCAGCCGCCGACGTGGCGGCTAGGAGCGTATTGCTCGTTTCATCGGGATACAGCGTGTCGATCCCGAGCAGCACGAGGCCGGTCAGACCGAGCAGGATCGCCGGCAGGAGCGCGGTCCACGCGGCGACCGGTTCGGATTGGAGTGCAACGTCGAACATCACATCCCACCTCCCGTGAGGATCGGGTTAACAGCGTCTTGGATCATCCCGAAGAAGAGGTCGGGAGCGACGCCCAGCACGATCGTCAAGAGCAGCAGTACGGCCAGCGGCGCGACGTCGTGGAACGGCGCGTTCGTGATCTCGTACTCGCCGTCGAAGCTGAACGGCCCGAACAGGGTCCGCTGCATCGCGAAGAGCAGGTAGCCTGCGACGATCACGATGCCGAACATCGCGGCCGCCGTGAAGATCGGCATCGCGCTGTGGACGGTCGACGCGAAGGAGCCCTTGAAGATGAAGAACTCGCCCGCGAAGCCGGCCATCAGCGGCAGTCCCATATAGCCGAACGCGCCGGCGACGAAGATGCCCGCGGTGACGGGCATCCGGTCTGCGATACCGGACATATCGCCGACCATCCGCGTGTGCGTCGTGTTGTAGATGACGCCGACCGCCATGAACATCAGCCCCGAGATGAGGCCGTGGGCGATCATCTGGAACGTCGCGCCGC
>Ga0207851_100265_pt1 | contig 33274 bp, 34 predicted proteins | sample A23E3SouthBayCA_FD_187747 | JGI IMG/M metagenome (GOLD analysis project Ga0207851, IMG submission 187747) | Aerobic enrichment media microbial communities from Eden Landing Ponds, California, USA - A23 E3 (SPAdes) | ecosystem: Environmental > Aquatic > Marine > Unclassified | place: Emeryville... | reverse complement strand
CCTCGCGCATCTGGCTCGCGAGTTCCTCGCGACGGCGCCGGTCGAGGGGCGCGTCGCCGGCCTCTACACCCGGATGCTCCCCGGCCTCGACGGCGAACCGAAGATGGCCAAGTCGATCCCGGGCGCGGGCGTCTCACTCGCCGACGATCCCGAGGGGATCCGGGAGCGGATCACCGTCGCGGGCGCGAGCGACACCGACGGGTCCGCGGCCGACGCGGTCTTTCGGGCGATGTGTCTGACCTCGCGCTACGACGCCGACCGTCTCGACGAGATCGAGGCGGCTCGCGCGTCGGGTACGGAGGCGTGGACCGCGGCGGTGGCCGAGTACGCCGAGTTCGTCGCGGACCTGGCCGAGCGGTGGCGGGCGACCGCCTGACGTCGTCGGCGCCGCTCGCCCACGCAGCGGAAGCGGAGGGGCGTTCCCCGAGGCACAGATTCAAACGCGGGCCGGCCGACTCGCGGGCCATGGGTCCCGAATACGACTTCGATCTCGACGACGACCCCCGCGAGCTCGACATCTCCGACCTCGAGCGCATCGAGCGGTTCAAAGAGGCCGGCTACGGCGGTGCCGTCGCCGACGCTCTGCACGACGTGGGCTGTCGCGAGTTCGTCTTCGACCAGGACTTCTTCGGCGTCGACGACGACGAGACGCTCGTCGGTCGCGCCCTGCCCGTCAAGCTCCACACCTACCCCAAGACCGACGAGGTCGAGGAGTTCCTCGAAGAGAAGTGGGAGGAGCAAAACGACGGCGTCCACCCGCAGAAGACGATGATGCGCGAGGTCGAGCGCCAGCCCGACGGCTCGATCCTCTGTTTCGACACGGGCGGCGACATGCAGCCCGCACATTTCGGCGAGATGAGCTGTACGCTCGCGAAGGCCCACGGCGCCCGCGGGATGCTCTGTGGCGGGAACGTCCGCGACACCCGCTACGTCCGCCAGCTCGACGACTTCCCCATCTACACGATGGGCACGGTGCCCAACTGGCACGGCGGCTGGGAGATCATCGAGGTGAACCAGCCCGTCCAGTTGCCCGGCCACCTCAGTCACTACGTCGTCGTCCGCCCCGGCGACTTCATCTTCGGCGACTTCGACGGGGTCCAGCTCATCCCCCGCGAAGTCGTCGACGAGGTCCTCCTCCGCGTCGAGGACATCTACGAGGAGGAAAACGAGGAGCGACGCAAGATCGAGGAGGGCATGCCGATCGACGAGGTCTACGAGGAGTACGGGGTGCTGTAGTCACTCGTCGGCGTACTGGTCACTCGTCGGCCATCGGCCGCTTGACGGCCACGACTTTCACGTCGCCTCTCCAGTCCATCGTGATTCGATAGCCGGCGTAGGAGAAGGTGATCTCCATCTGCGAGGCGGGCGAGGGCGGGTTCTCGAAGAGCATCTCGACGAAGTGGTCGACCTCCGTGTAAAACGAGGGGAGTTCGTCGATCACCACCCCCTCCAGGTCGGCGACGATCTCCAGCAGGTCGTGTTCCGCGGTCTTCGGGTCCGGGTCGATCGTCGTCCTGACGACGTGGGACTTCTCGGACGGTTCGGAGCGGCCGCGTTCGACTGGGTCGTCTTCCATACCGAACCCTCGGGGCGTCACGGTGATTTTCGTAGTGTCGGCCTGCTTGCGACGTACTGACGCCGTCGCTTCCGGTTGGCCAACCCTTTTGCCCGGAACTGTCCAATCGCGGCCATGGAACGCGTCACCACCCACGGCGTCGACGTGCCGGCGCTCGGCTTCGGTACCGCCCGCATGGACGACTACGACGTCCAGTACCGCGCCGTCGAGGCCGCCCTCGACGCCGGCTATCGCCACCTCGACACCGCCCAGATCTACGGCAGCGAGCCCGCCGTCGGCGACGCGCTCGCCGACTCGGATCTGGACCGCGACGAGGTCTTCGTGACGACGAAAGTCGCCGGCGAGCACGAGACCTACGACGAGGTCGTCGACTCCGTGCGGGGGAGCGTCGACGACCTCGGACTCGACACGGTCGACCTCTTTCTCCTCCACTGGCCGGTCGACGACGCCAGCACCGAAGACCGCCTGCGCGCCCTGAACGACTGCCGCGACGACGGCCTCCTGCGTCACGTCGGCGTCTCGAACTTCTCGGTCGCGCAGACCCGCGAGGCCGTCGACCTCTCGGACGCGCCGATCATCACCAACCAGGTCGAGTACCACGTCCGCGAGCGCCGGGACGACCTGCTGGCCTACTGTCTCGAGACGGAGACGATGCTCACCGCCTACAGCCCGCTCGGGGTCGGCGACCTGCTCGACGACGAAACCCTGGGCGCGGTGGCCGAGCGCCACGGCAAGACCCCCGCGCAGGTCGCTATCCGGTGGCTGCTCCAGCAGCCCCAGGTCTCGACCATCCCGATGTCCTCCTCGCCGGCGCACATCGCGGAGAACGTCGAGGTGTTCGACTTCGAACTGACCGACGCGGAGATGCGCGAGCTGTTCGACGTGACCGGCGGGATCGGCGACGACCTGGCCGCGGCGCTGGGGCTGTGAGTCGATGCAGTCCGATCGCGGAGACCGCAGCATCAAAGATAGGCGATGGGACGGTCGCTGTCGTCGCGCTCGCTGAGGTGCGCGTCGACCACCTTCACGACGTCACCGATCTGGCATCCGGCCTGCTGGACGTGTATAAGACCGGCGTGGTCGAGTCCCTCGCCCTCGACGAGCGAGAGAAAGTCGTGATCGAAGGTCAGCAGTAGCCAGTCGTTGTCGGTCGCGTACCGTAGCTGCTCTCGGTCGGGATCACCGAGCGTCTCCTCCTCAGCCGCAGTTTTGACGGACCACCCTCGACGACGGACCCCATCTGCAACCGGAACCCAGAGACTCTCGTCACAGTAGACGGGCCGCGTCATACCGAGGCGGACTCGGTCGACGGCGACCTGAAGTCGTCGATGTGGTCGTAGTAGTACGCCAGCGCCCGGTGAACGTCAGAAAGCGACAGAGCGGGATATAGCTGCGTGATCTCGTCGGGATCGTATCCGCTGTGCTCGTACGCGGAAGCGATGTCTTCGACACGGATGCCCGTCCCCTCGACCGTCGGCGCACTGTCGCTGTGTCGCTCGTCACGGACGATTCCCATACACAATCGTACTCCGCCTTTCGACTTGAATGAACGGGTGGACGCCCACGTTTCAAATCCCTCCGCCGACAGCACCAGATATGCACGCCATCGGAATCGACCACGTCAACCTCGCCTTTCCGACCGACCGCCTCGACGAGGTGATCGACTTCTACGTCGACCGACTCGGCTTCGAGACCGACTTCGCGGACCCGCACGCCGCCGTCGCCGACGAGCCCGGGCTGTTCTCCATCGACCTCGGTGAGGGTCACGGCCTCTTCGTCAATCCGACCGACGAGTTCGATCCCGAGGCGGCGAACTTCCGTCACGTCGCGCTCCGTATCCCGGAGTCGGCCGAGGACCTCCGCGCGGTCCTCGACTCGGAAGACATCGAAATAGGGCACACCGCCGAGCGGACCCACGAACGCTTCGGCGCGTACACGTCCTACTACGTCGACGACCCCTTCGGCTACACGGTCGAACTGATGGCCGTGGCCGAGCAGTAGGCGGAAAAAGCAGGACTGAGCGCGCGCTCTCAGTCGTCCGCGGCCGCCTCGGCCGACGCGCTGACGCGGCGGTCGAGGAAGTCCTCGAGCAGGCGGAACATCCGCAGTTTCTGCTCCTGGTCGGAGGAGGCGTGGCCCTCCTCGCCGAGTTCCTCGTACTCGTAGTCGTCGCCTTCCTCGTAGCCGGCCTCGTCGAGGGCCTCGCGGAAGATCCGGGCCTGCGAGACGGGGACGCGGCGGTCGTTGACGCCGTGGACGAGGAAGAGGGGGGCGTCGACGTTCTCGGCGTGGGTGACCGGCGAGCGCTCCTCGTAGAGGTCGGGGTTCTCCTCGGGCGTGCCGAGGTACTTCTCCATGAGCTCGGTCCGGAAGTGGGGCATCGTGTTCTCGAACATGTCGTCGAGGTCGGTCAGGCCGATCCACGCGATGCCGGCGTCGAACAGGTCGGGGTACTGCACCATCTCCCAGTACGCGGAGTAGCCGCCGTAGGAGCCGCCGAAGACGACGACGCGGTCGTCGTCGAGCCAGTCGTGCTCGTCGAGGACGTGCTCGGCGCCGGTGACCACGTCGCCCTGCTCGGCCCCGCCCCAGTCGTCGATGAGTTCCTCGACGAACTCGCGGCCTCGCCCGGTCGAGCCGCGGTAGTTGACCTGCAGCACCGAGAAGCCCTGCGAGACGAGCACCTGGGTGTAGAGGTCGAAGCGCTTGGCGTCGCGGTGGCGCGGGCCGCCGTGGGGGTTGACGATCAGCGGCGACGGGCGCTCGCCCGAGTCGTAGAACAGGCCGCCGATCTCGAAGGTCTCGTACGGGTCGTGCTCGACGGCGGCCTGCGGGGTCTCGGGGACGCCGTCGGAGTCGAAGGTGACGTACTCGGCGTCGGCGAAGTCGTCCGGTTCGAAGGGGCCGTACTCGGCCTCGATCAGCGTCTCGTACTCGTCGGTCTCGAGGTCGTAGGCCAGCAGTTCCGTGCGGGTGGTCGGCGTGGTGTGCGAGAGGACGACCCGGCCGTCGGCGAGCGTGTAGCGGTCGTGGCCGCCGACGGCGCCGGCGACGCCGTCGGGCAGGTCGAGTTCCCGGCCCTCGCCCGATTCGAGGTCGTAGACGACGGGCATCGTGACGGCGTCGCGGTCGCGGCTGACCAGCACGCGCTCGTCGTCGACGAAGCCGACCGCGCCCTCCTCGTAGGTCCCGTCGCCGAGCCAGCGCACCTCGTCGGCGTCGAGGTCGTAGACGCCGACCCGGCTCAGGTCTGGCGTGTTGTCGCTGACGAGCAGTCGCGCCCCCTCGGGGCCCCAGTCGGTCGGGACGGACTCGGCGCCGTCCTCGCCGATCCGGAGGTTGCGGACGTTCGAGCCGTCGATGTCGGCGACGTAGACGTCGCGGTTGTCGAAGTCGTCGCTCTCGTTGGTCGAGAAGGCGAAGCGGTCGCCGCCGGGCGCGATGGTCGCGCCGCCGGCCGCCCGCTCGTACTCCGTGATCTTCGTCGTCTCCTCGCCCTCGAGGTCGTGGCGGTAGAGGTTCATCTGGCCGTCGCGGGAGGAGCCGAAGAGGACCGTCTCTCCGTCGGGGCCGACGGCGTTGAGGGCGTTCTGTCCGTCCATCTCGACGACGGCCTCGTGGTCGCCGTCGCGCGAGAGCGTGTGGAGGTCGTTCTGTTCGTTGCCGGCGTCGTCGAGGTGGAAGAACACGCGCTCGCCGTCGGCGTGCCACGTCACGGGCCACCGGGCGTTGCGCGGGACCTCGCCGTCGGACCACTGGGACAGCTCGCCGCTCTCGACGTCGAGGACGTGGAGTTCGTTCCGTCCCGAGATGTCGTAGTAGCACGCGACCTCCGTCCCGTCGGGGGAGATCGTCGGGTGGGCCATCGTCGGGAGACTCGCCAGTTCTTCCAGGACGTCGATGTCGTCGGAGGACATACGGATCGACAGGACCGCACCCTCCTTCAATACTTGCCGAACGATCGTTCAGTAACTGATCGGACAGAACGACGGGGGCCTCAGTCGTCGCCGCACTCGCCGTGTTCGCGCGCCAGCACCGCCGCGAGCGTCCCGCGGTCGGGCGCGCCGACGAGATGACCCGGACAATCGCAGTCCGACGCGCCGAACTCGGTCACGCGCTCGGCGCCGTCGGCATCGGCGAGGGCGTCGCTGACCGCGCACTCCCGGTCGGCCCCCGGCGATTTCGCCACGGCGTCGATCCGCGCCTCGGGGTGACCGAGCAGGTAGTCGACGTGCCAGTGACGGGTGTCGCGCTCGCCGCGTGCGAGTTCGCGGTGGCGGTCGACGCGGGCGAACCCGCCCGGCCCGAACGCGCTTCCGGTGTAGGCGTACCAGCCCGCCGCGAAGTCGCGCTCGCCGAGCGCACCCACCGTGATCGCCGCCGGCGCGACCAGTTCACAGAGGAGGGTGTAGGTGCCGCCGTTCGCGTCTCCCTCGGCGTCTCCGGCCATATATCCGGGTCAGACTCCCGTCGCCATGGGCGTTCGGATGTGGTCCTGTGTGCCGGATCCGGTGGCCGCCCCCGCAACGCTTTTGCCGGCGAGGACCGCCTCGCCTGACGTGCAATCGGACCCTGCGGACGCCGCGCCGGTCGCGCTCGTCACCGGGGCGGGCGGGGGCATCGGCGCCGCCATCGCGCTGACCTTCGCCGAGCGGGGCTGGCACGTCTACGCCACCGACGTCGAGACGCCGCTGCCGGCGCGCGTCCGGGAGCGCTGTGACACGCGCGCGCTCGACGTGACCGACGAGGCGGCCTGCGAGTCGGTCGTCGAGGCGGTCGTCGACGAGGCCGGGCGACTCGACTGTCTCGTCAATAACGCCGGCTACGCCGCGGCGGGGCCGGTCGAGGACGTACCCGTCACCGAGAGCCGCGCGCAGTTCGACGTGCTCGTCCACGGCCCGCACGCCCTCGCCCGGGCCGCGCTGCCCGCGCTCCGCGAGTCGGGCGGCCGGATCGTCACGGTCTCGAGCGTCCTCGGGTTCTCCGCGGCGCCGGGAGCGGGCGTCTACGCGGCGGCGAAGGCGGCGACCGAATCGCTGCACGACGCGCTCCGGATCGAACTCCGGGGGACCGACGTCGCCGTCTCGCTGGTCGAACCCGCCTGGGTCGACACCGACTTCGGCGATAGCGCCCGCGCCTCGCTGCGCGATCGCTCGCGGACCGCGGTCTACGGGTGGGTCTACGACGCGCTCGAAGACGGCTGGATGCTCGACGGTAACCCCCTCGCGACCGACCCCGAGCGCGTCGCCGCGACGGTCTACGCGGCTGCCGCCGCCGAGCGGTCGCGGGCGCGCTACCCGGTCGGCGGCTTCGCCTCGCTCGTCCGCTGGGGGCGGGCGCTCCCGGCCGCCGTCGTCGACCGGATCCACGCCGGCTACGCACGAGCATCGACGGTGCTGGGGCGCGTCGCCCGGGCGCTCGGCCGGGACCGGTAGCGCCCGCGCCCCGACCGGATATACCGCTCACGCCTCGTCCGGGAACGGCAGCGCCGCTCACGCTTCGTCCGGGAACGGCACCTCGATCCGGTCGCCGTCGTCGGGGACGAACGCCTCGCCGTCGAAGGCGTCGCTGGCCTCGCGCTCGATGGGCGAGACGTCGCCGGCGTAGCGCGTGGAGACGTGAACCAGCGCGAGTCGCTTCGCGCCGGCCTCGCGGGCGAGCTCGCCGGCCTCGCGGGCGGTCGAGTGCGCGGTGTCGCGCGCCCGGTCGGCCCAGTCGCTCGCGAACGTCGCGTCGTGGATCAACAGATCGGCGTCCGCCGCGGCCGCTCGCACCTCGTCGACCGGACGCGTGTCGCCCGTGTAAACCATCCGCCGGCCGGGCCGGGGCGGCCCGACGACCTCCTCCGGTTCGACGGTGCGGCCGTCGTGTTCGACCGCCTCGCCGCGGTGGAGCTTCGAGTACTTCGGCCCCGGCGGGATCCCGAGCTTCCCTTCGGCTTTCTCGCGGTCGAACCGGCCCTTGCGGTCGTCCTCGACGACGGCGTAGCCGAGCGACTGCGTGCGGTGGGCGGTGCGGACGCCGCGGACCTCGTAGTCGCCGCCGTCGAGGACGGTGTCGCCGGGGCCGACCTGATTGACCCGTACCGGAAAGTCGGGGTCGGTGCCGGCGACGCCGACGACCTCCTCGATCCGCTCGCGGGTGCCGTGGGGGGCGTGGACCGCGAGCGGCGCGTCGCGGCCGTTGAAATCGAGCGTCTGGACCAGCCCGGGCAGGCCGAGGACGTGGTCGCCGTGCGTGTGCGTGACGAAGACGTGGTCGACGGCAAAGCCGGTGCCGAAGCGCATCATCTGCCGCTGGGTGCCCTCGCCGCAGTCGAACAGCAGCCTGTCGCCCTCCCGGTTGACGAACACCGCGCTGGTGTTGCGCTGTGTCGTCGGTACCGCACCGCTCGTCCCGAGGAAGGTGACGCGCATACCCGTCCTCGGCGACGGTCCGGTAAACGCGTGTCGGAATCCGGGCTGGCGAGCGTGTCCACCCGCTTCCGTCCGCCGCGACAATTAATATAAAAAGCTTGCGTCCGTTTAGTTCGGTAGAATCTCAGGATTCGAGGAAAACGCAAGATAGCAACCCGGTCAACCGGATCGAAAATCCGCCTTAATCGCTGTTGATCCGGCTTCGCTATGACCTTTTTATATGGGGGTACGGCCACAAGCACGGGGTACGATGTGGCAGGCACGACGACCGACGACCGATGCGGAATCGAGCACAGAGACGGCGCGGCCGCGGATGGAGGTGGCGTCATGAGTCCGCGCCTCGGTTCGAGGCAGGCGCTCGCGGCGATCGCGGTGACGCTGCTGGTCGCGACGGCGGGCTGTGCGAGCAGTCTCGGCGGCGCGACGCCGCTGTCGCCCACCGACGGTGACGACGGGGCGACCGACGCGCCCGGCGCGACTGACGCCAGCGGCGGGAGCGACTCGGCCGCCGGTCAGTCGGGGACGGTCAACTTCTACGTGAGCGACCGCCCGAACGACATGGACGACTTCGAGCACCTGAACGTTACCGTCTCGACCGTCGAGTTCCACCTCGTCGACGCGGCCGAGGACGCGAACGAGACGGACGACGCGAACGAGACGGCGACCGAAACCGTCGACGGCAACGCGACGGCGACCGAAACCGTCGACGGCAACGCGACGGCGACGGCGACGGCCACTGCGACGGCCACGGCGAACCAGACGGCCACCGCGACCGCGAACGGTACCGCGACCGTCACGGCGACGGCGAGCGCCGGTGGCAGCGCGAACGCGACCGGCGACGGCGGTGCGGACGCGGTCGCGACGGACACGGCCACCGCGAACGAGACCGAAACCGACGCGGACGACGAGTCGGAGACCGAATCGGAGTCGGAGACCGAATCGGAGAGTGAGTCCGACGCCGAAGACGACGAGGAAGACGAGGAGAACGAGTCGGACGGTGACGGCCGCTGGGTCACTCGCGAGGTCAACGCCGCGACGGTCGACCTGACGGAACTGCGCGGCGCGAACGCGACGCTGGTGAGCCAGTTCGACCTCCCCGCGGGCGAGTACAACAAGGTCTTCCTCTACGTCGACGAGGTGAACGCCACGCTGACGAACGGCGAGTCGGCGAACGTCAAGCTCCCGAGCGGCAAACTCCAGCTCAACAGCGAGTTCACCGTCGGGAACGGCTCCGAGATCGACTTCGTCTACGACGTGTCCGTCCACAAAGCCGGCAACAGCGGGAAGTACATCCTCCGACCCGTCGTCAGCGAGTCCGGGACCGAGGTGGCGATCGACCCGGTCGGCGACGCTCGAGAGATGGGCGACCGCGACGATGACGACGACTCCGACGAGCGCGAGCTGACGGTCCGGGTCGTCGGTGAGGTCGCGCCCGGCGAGAACGCGACGGTCGTCGTCACGGAGAACGGCTCGGCGGTCGCGAACGCGACCGTCTCGGTCGACGACGGTCCCGATGGCGTCACGAACGCCGACGGCGAGTTCGTCCTCAGCGTCGGCGACGACGCCGAAGAACTCGAGATCGAAGTCGAAGCCGGCGATAGCGAGGGCGAACTCGAACGCGAGTTCGAGGGCGACGACGGGCGGGAGTCGGACGGCGACGACGAGCGCGAGACCGAAGACGACGATGGCGACCGCGGGAACGACGGCGACCGCGACAACGGGCAGAGCGGTGACCGCGGCAACGGCAACGGTCGATAGCTGAGCGGCGCGGCCCCCACGCGGGAGCGTGACAGGCCACACCGCCCCTTCGGAACTGTTTTACCCGCCGCTCGGCCACTAGTCGCCCAACGAATGAGCGACCTCGAACGGGAATATCGGCTGGACTACTTCGCCGAGGAGGGCTTCGAGCGGAAGTCCTGTTCCGAGTGTGGGGCCCACTTCTGGACGCTCGACGCGTCCCGCGAGACCTGCGGTGAACCCCCCTGCGAGGAGTACGACTTCATCGGCGACCCCGGGTTCGCCGAGGCCTATACGCTGGAGGAGATGCGCGAGACCTTCTGCGGTTTCTTCGAGGAGCGCGGCCACGGGCGGATCGACCCCTACCCCGTCGCCGCCAGTCGCTGGCGCGACGACGTCCTCCTCACGCAGGCGTCTATCTACGACTTCCAGCCACACGTCACCTCTGGGGAGTCGCCCCCGCCCGCGAACCCGCTGGTCGTCTCCCAGCCCTGCATCCGGATGCAGGACATCGACAACGTCGGCAAGACCGGCCGGCACACGATGGCCTTCGAGATGGGCGGCCACCACGCGTTCAACGCCGACGAAGGGACCGACTACGCCTACGAGGGCGAGATCTACTGGAAAGAAGAGTGCGTCGAGTACTGCGTCGAACTGCTGCGCGAGGTGGGCGCCGACCTCGAGGACGTCACGTTCATCGAGGACCCGTGGGTCGGGGGCGGCAACGCCGGGCCCGCCTTCGAGGTCATCTACCGGGGGCTCGAACTCGCGACGCTCGTGTTCATGAAGTTCGAGCGCGACCCCGACGGCGACGTCGAGATGAAAGACGGCAACACCTACTCGGAGATGGACCGCCGGGTCATCGACACCGGCTACGGCATCGAGCGCTGGGCCTGGATGTCACAGGGCACGCCCACCGTCTACGAGGCCGTCTACCCCGACATGATCGAGTTCCTCCGCGAGAACGCCGGCCTCGAATACTCCGAACAGGAGGAGGAACTCGTCCGGCGCGCGGCGACGATGGCCGGCCACATGGACATCGACGAAGTCGAGGACATCGAGGGCGCTCGCTCCGAGATCGCGGCCGAACTCGGCGTCGAGACCGACGAACTGGTCGAACTGCTCGAACCGCTCGAGGACGTTTACGCCATCGCCGACCACTGCCGGACGCTCGCGTACATGCTCGGCGACGAGATCGTCCCCTCGAACGTCGGCGCGGGCTATCTCGCCCGGATGGTCCTCCGGCGGACCAAGCGGCTGGTCGACTCGGTCGGCGTCGACGCCCCGCTGGACGAACTCGTCGACATGCAGGCCGAGCGGCTGGGCTACGACAACCGCGACACCGTCCGAGCGATGGTCCGCTCCGAGGTCGAGAAGTACCAGGAGACCCTGGAGCGCGGAACCCGCAAAGTCCGACAGCTGGCCCGCGAGTACGCCGAGCAGGGCGAGCCGATCCCCTCCGAGGAGGTCGTCGAACTCTACGACTCTCACGGTGTCCACGAGGACATCATCGCCGAGGTGGCCGCGGAGTTCGGCGCCGAGGTCGAGATTCCGGACAACATCGCCAGCCTCGTCGCCGAGCGCCACGGGAGCGGCGAGATCGTCGAGGCGGCCGACGAGCGCCCCTACGCGGACCGCCTCGGCGAGTTGCCCGACACCGAGAAGCTCTACTACGAGGACCAGAACCGCATCGAGTTCGAGGCCGTGGTGCTCGAGGTGTTCGAGCGCGAGGACGACCGCTACGACGTGGTGCTCGACCAGACGATGTTCTACCCCGAGGGCGGGGGCCAGCCGCCGGACCACGGCACGCTCTCGACCGACGACGTCACGGCGGAGGTCTCGGACGTCCAGATAGTCGACGGCGTCGTCCTCCACACGACCAACGCCGACCCCGGCAAGGGCGAGTTCGTGCGGGGGCAGATCGACGCGACGCGCCGCCGGCAACTGATGCGTCATCACACCGCTACGCACATCGTGGTCCACAGCGCCCGGCAGGTGCTCGGCGAGCACGTCCGCCAGGCCGGCGCGCAGAAGGGGACCGACTCCGCGCGCATCGACGTCCAGCACTTCGAGTCGGTGTCGCGCGAGCAGGTCAGGGAGATCGAACACCGCGCGAACGACCTCGTTCGCGAGAACGTCCCGGTCACCCAGGAGTGGCCCGACCGCCACGAGGCCGAGGCCGAGCACGGCTTCGACCTCTACCAGGGCGGGATCCCCGCCGGACAGAACATCCGGCTCATCCACGTCGCCGACGACGTGCAGGCCTGCGGCGGCACGCACGTCGCCCGCACCGGCGATATCGGCCTGATCAAGGTGCTCGGCACCGAGCGGATCCAGGACGGCGTCGTCCGCATCCAGTTCGCGGCCGGCGACGCCGCCGTCCAGGCCACCCAGGACACCGAGGACACCCTCTACGAGGCCGCCGAGACGCTCGACGTCTCGCCCCAGGAGGTTCCCGAGACGGCGGCGCGGTTCTTCCGCGAGTGGAAAGAGCGCGGCAAGACCATCGAGGACCTGAAAGAGGAACTCGCCGAGGTCCGCGCCGCGGGCGCGAGCGGCGGCGAGGAGGTCGACCTCGGCGACGAAGTCGCGGTCGTCCAGCGCCTCGACGGCGACATGGACGAACTGCGCGCCACCGCCAACGCCCTCGTCGAGGAGGGGAAAGTCGCGGTGATCGGCTCGGGTGCCGACGGCGCCACGTTCGTCGTCGCCGCGCCGGAGGGATCGGCCGTCAACGCCGGCGAAGTGGTGAGTCAGCTGGCCGCGAAGGTCGGTGGCGGCGGGGGCGGCCCGCCCGACTTCGCGCAGGGCGGCGGCCCCGACGCCTCGGCACTGGACGACGCGCTCGCCGACGCGCCGGACGTGCTGAAGCAGGTCGTCGGCGCCTGAGCGAGGGTCGACCGGCCTGAGCACGAGCGACCCGTCAGCCCTCGGCTGGCGGCAGTTCGATCCCGGTCAGTTCGAACCGCGCGCCGCCGTCGGAGCCGTCGGCGATGCGGACGTCCCAGTCGTGGGCTTCCACGATCCGCCTGACGATGGTCAGCCCGAAGCCGGTGCCGTCAGTCGTCGAGGAGTGGCCGGCTTCGAAGACCGTCGTGCGCTCGCCGGCCGGGATTCCAGGGCCGTCGTCCTCGACGTAGACGGTGTCGGCGCCGTCGCGCCCGACGCGAACGGTGACGGCCGGTCCGGCGTGCTCCACGGCGTTGCGGAACAGGTTCTCGAAGACGTGTTGCAGGCGGTCACGGTCGCCCTGAAACCGCATCTCGTCGTCGATCTCGATCGTCGCCTCGTCCGGGTCGACCGTCGCCCAGCACTTCCCGGCGAGGTCGGTCAGGCTGACCGGTTCCGTCTCGCCGATCGTCTCGCCCTGTCGCGCGAGCGTCAGCGTGTCCTCGACGATCGCTTCCATGCGGTCGAGCGCCCGCACGAGCGGTTCGGTGTGTTCGCTGTCGACCTCCTCCTGGAGGAGCCTCCCGCGCCCCTGTGCGACGTTGAGCGGGTTGCGCAGGTCGTGTGAGATGACGCTCGCGAACTCGTCGAGACGTTCGTTCTGTCGGCGCAACTGTCGTTCCCGCTCGACGCGGTCGGTCACGTTCCGGGTGATGCCCACGAGGCGCGTTATCTCGCCGCCGGTGACGACCGGTGCGAGGTTGGTCTGCCAGATCCACGCCTCCTCGTTGATCCGAAGCTCCTCCTGATACGAGACCGGTTCGCGGGCCTTGATACAGCGGTGGTAGTTCGCTTCGAGTTTCGCGCCTTCCTCCTCGCCGAAGACCTCTCGCGGTGTCTTGTCGCGCACTTCCTCGGTCGTGATCCCGGTCTGTCGCTCGTAGGCCGGGCTGAGACGCTCGAACTGAAAGGTGATATCGCCGTCCGACTCGTCGACGTCGAGGAAGAAGATCCCGTCTTCCGCGTTGTTCAACAGCGCCTCGTACTCCCCGGCGAGTTCGCGGAACCGGCGGTCGCGGTCTTTCCGCTCGCTGATGTCACGGCTGTTGAGGAGGATCCCGTCGACCGCGTCGTCGTCGAGTCGGTTCCGCATCGTGGCCTCGATCCAGCACCACGACCCGTCGGCGCGCCGGAACCTGACCTCGGTGGTCACGGTTTCCCCGGGGTTTTCCAGAACAGTTTCCAGGGCGTCGGCGTTTCGGTCCCGGTCGTCGGGGTGGACGTACTCGAATCCGCTGTCACCGACCAACTCCTCGGGTTCGTAACCCAGCACTCGCCTGACGGCGGGGCTCACGTACGTTATCGTGCCGTCGGTGTCGACGACTGTAGCGACGTCGTTCGACTCCTCGACGAGCGTCCGATACCGGCCGGTCCGGTGGTCGTCGGCTCTCTCCGTCCGCTCGGCGTCTCCCATACCTCCGTTCGGGACTGGACCCAATTAAGCGCTGGTCCTGGAACGATTCCACAATCGTGTCTCAACAGCACACGCCTCGATCCGCGCGAGGCGCTCGTGGGCGGCGTCGATACCGGGCCGTTCGGTGCTGGTTCGGCCGCCGATGGATCGGGGACGCTCCGGGGTTCAGGTCGGCTTTGCGCCGCGCCCGCCGAGTCGCGACTCCGCCAGCGCGAACGCGAAGGTCGAGAACAGACCGAGCAGGGTCGCGCCGGTGAGAGTAAAGGCGAGGTAGGACAGGTCGCCGTAGCCGAGGACGTACCGGCTCACGCCGTGGAGGATGAAACCGATGGCGAGCACGTAGACGGGGGCGTTGAGGTGGCGCCACTCGAACTCGCCGTCGATGTAGCCGTCGACGACCCGTCCGAAGCTACTCACGACGCCCGCGGCGGCGAACCACTGCAGCGACCCGTAGACCATCGCCGCGATCACCTCGGCGACATCGGGTGCGACGGTCGCCTGGTCCTGCAGCGCGGTCACCTCCTCGACGCCGGTGAACCCGCCGATCACGAGCAAGAGGAGCGCGACGAGGTAGGTCACCAGCGAGACGCGCCCGCCGAAGAGGCTCTCGCGCACCCGGTCGACGAACGAGTCGAGACGCTGGCCGAGCGCGAGCCCCCGCGAGAGCAGATAGAAGCCCAGCAGCGCGGAGGTGACGCCGAAGACCGCCCCCGGCGCGCCCAGTTCTTCGGCGACGATGGCCAGCGGGTAGATCAAAAGCAGGATGCCGAGGGGGACGAGAATCGTGCCTCTCGTCTCGGGGTCGTCGAGCACCTGCTTGATCGTGTAGTACATCGATTCGAGGTCCTGGGCCTGCCGGACGACGACGCGCTGGACGCCATCGATCGGCACGCGCGAGCGGATGACGGGCAGGACCGACTCGTCCTGCGCGCCGTCGGTGACGACCAGCGCGCGGACGTCCTCGCCGGTCGAGAGGCCCGCGAGGACGGTGTCGAGTTCCTCGCCGACGGCGCGGTTGGCGGCCACGTCGCTCCCGTCGACGCCCGTCACCGCCGCGACCTCGACGGCCTCGTCGGTGATCTCCTCGGCGACGTGCAACCCCTCGAACAGGACGTTCACGTCGCTGTCCTCGGGGTCCGCGGTGGCGAGGTCGACGGCGGCGGCCTCGACGGCGTCCCGACCGACCACGGGCGTCTCGACCCCCGTCTTCCGCCCGAGGTCGTCGTCGAGGTCCACGCACAGGACCAGCAGCATTGCGTGGGGGTAGGCCGTCGCCGTATAACTGTCTTCGGTCGGATCGGCGTCGTTTGCTGATCTGATGCGATCGGAGCGCCGCGGTGGACGCTCGTCGGTGTGGCCCGCGCTCGCGGAGGGTGTCTGCGGTCGCGGAGGCCGTCTGCGGGCACGGTGATTGAGAGCGGGTGTCGTCGCCTGTTAGAGGAACTCGCGGACGTCGGCGTACCACATGTCGTGGTGGTCCAGCGCGTCGATGGCGCGGGCGATCCGGACGGCGATGGCGTGCCAGCAGAGTTCGTCGGGGTCGGCGTCGTCGAGGTTGTACTCGGCGTCGGCGCAGTCACAGGAGCCCCCCTCGACGACGTACTCGTCCTCGTAGCCGACGACGACGGTGAAATCGCGGTACTCCTTGACCCGCCGCTCGGAGACGGCCTCGATGGCCCGCTTGCCGCGGTTGCCGTGCGCGTCGAGGATGCGGTCGACTATCGCCGGCGTGAGTTCGCCGGCGTCGCGCAGGTCCGCCGCCCACTCCTCGACCCTGCTCACGGTGTCTCGTTTCGACATTGCGACGCCCCGCCTAAACAGGTTCGGTGCCTGACTTCCGAAAACCGGCGGGCGATCGCCCGCGGGACGGCGCCCGCGGAGCGTGTGGCTTTTCGCGCTCGCCCGACCAGAGGGGGTATGCGCGTCACCGAGGGCGGCGTCGAGGTGGAGGTCCCCGAACAGGCCGACGCGGGCGTCGGCGACGCGGTCTTTTTCAATCCCGTGCAGGAGCTGAACCGCGACGTGACCGTCGCCGCCCTGCGCGCGCTCCGCGAGCGCGGCGACCTCGGTGACCTCGACGACCGCACGCCCTCGTATCTGGACGCGACGGCCGCCTCCGGCGTTCGGGGCGTCCGCGCCGCCGCCGACGGCTGGGCGGCGACGCTCTGTGACGTCGACCCCGACGCCGTCGCCCTCTGTCGCGAGAACCTCGCGCGCAACGACCTCGCGGGCGACGCCGTCCACCGCGACGCGAACGCCCTCATGCACGAGGAGCGTTTCGACGTCGTGGACCTGGACCCGTTCGGCACGCCGATACCCTTCGCCGACGCGGCCTTCCGCGGTGCGCGCCGGCTCGTCTGCGTCACCGCGACGGACACCGCGCCGCTGTGTGGCGCCCACTTCGAGAGCGGCGTCCGCCACTACGGAACGGTCCCGCGCAACACCGAGTACCACGCCGAAATGGGCCTGCGCGTCCTGCTGTCGGCGATGGTCCGTACCGCCGCGCGCTACGACCTCGCGGCCCGGCCGGTCCTCAGCCACGCGACCAAACACTACGCGCGGACGTACCTCCTGCTCGAATCCGGCGCGCGGGCGGCCGACGCGCTGATCGACGAGCTGGGCTACGTCGACCACTGCGAGCACTGCCTCTACCGCGAGGCGACCGAGGGGCTGATCGCCGACCCGCTGGATTCCTGTCCGCACTGCGACCACGGGATCCAGACCGCCGGCCCGATCTGGCTCGGGCCGACCTGCGAGGCCGAGTTCGTCGCCGCGACCCGCGAGGCGGTCGACGACAGGATGGGCACGGCCGAGGAGGCCCGGGAGCTGTGCGAGACGCTCGCGGCGGAACTGGACGAACCGACCCACTACGACCAGCACCGCCTGTGCAAGCGCTGGGGCGTCGGCGCGACGGCGATGGACGACTTTCTCGCCGACCTCCGCGCGGCCGGTCACGACGCCTCGCGGACCCACTACGGCGGGACGACGTTCAAGACCGACGCCGACGTGACGGAGATCCGGGCGGCGACACGGGAGTGACGGCGATCCGGGCGGTGGTCCGAGAGTAGCGGCGCTACGCCGCAGCGACGCGCGAGGCCAGCCCGTACAGCAGCTGGTAGACGGGGCGCAGGAAGTAGTTCACCATGCCGGCGAGGCCGAGCAGGCCGCCCAGCGCCTGCACCTCGCCGGCGCTCGCGCCGAGGAAGGCGAGGATGACGACGCCGGCGGCGACGGGGCCGCCCCAGACGACCGGCACGACGCCGGGGGTGTCGAGGCGGTCGATCTCGGTCCCCTCGGCCATCGGCGCGAGCGCGTAGGCGATGGCGCCGAGGCCGAACAGCACGGCGACGAGGACGAGCGAGCCCGAGAGTCCGGCGGCACCGGCGCCGACGAGACAGAAGCCGGCGGTCACCAGCACGACCGTCAGGCGAAACACCGCGCCGGTCAACCGCTGGTCCATACCACCGCTCGCGGCGGCCGCGTCTTGGGTCTTTCGAGAGGGCGCGCCCGGGCTTTCGGAGCGGCCCCGCGGGACTGCCGCGCGCCGGCGGTCGACCGGCGGCGGTGCCCGGCGGCACTCGACCGGCGGCGTCGCCCGGCCGACGGCGGTATCCGGTCGACAGCGACGGCGTGAGACCTGTGACGTGTGCTCTCCTAACCCGCATTGATCCAGCAACCGTCCGGCCAGCCACTGGATTTATATAGCAAACGTATTGATAGTATTTCAGCTATGGATCGACGACGATTCCTCAGACGGGCCGGTGCGGCGACTGTCCTGACCTCGAGCGCCCTCGCCGGGTGTTCCGGCGGCGGCGACGGCGGTGACGGCGGCGATGGTGGAGATGGCGGCGACGGAAACGGTGGCGACGGGGGAGACGGCGGTGACGGCGGAGATGGGGGAATGGCGGGAACCGCGACGCCGACGAGCGGCGGGACGGCGAGTTCTGGGCCGTCGGGTTCGATCGGCGCCGGGTCGGCGGCGGCCTACGACGCGTGGGCGACATCGGGCGTCTTCAGCGGCGAGACCGTCCAGGCCTCGACCGTGGAGATGCAGGCGCTGCAGAGCCCGTCGATGGGCCCGACGCCGACCCCGACGCCGGGCGGCACGCAGGGGCCGATCGACCCCATCCTCGGCCTGCCGCTCGTGTTCAGCCTCACCGCGGCCTTCTCCGGGTTCGCCCTCGCCGGGTTCGGGCTCAGCCAGATGGCCTCGGAGGGCGGACCGACCGAGCGGATCCACGTCGTCGGCGACGCGGTCGTCTTCGAGGGGTCCTACGACGTCGAGAGCGTCACCAGCACCGCCACGGGCTCGCAAGCCTCCGAGTCCGGGTCCTACGGCGGCCACACGCTGCTCTCGTCCGGACAGGGGTCCGCGATGCTGGCGGCGTCCGAAAACACCCTGATCACGACCGGGTCCGAGGCGAGCGACCCGCAGGCGGTCGTCGAGGCGGCCATCGACGCCGCCGCCGGTAGCGCCACCGCCTACAGCGCGGAGCACGACGCCTACGCCGACCTCGCGTCGGTGCTCGACGCGCACCCGATCACCGGCCTCGCGTTCTCGCCCGAAGGACCGATCAACGCGGGCACGCCGACGCCGACCCCGACGCCCTCGATGGGCGGCGGGAGCAGCGACTTCCTGAACATGAGCGACTTCAACCCCGAGGGCGCCATCCACGGCTACGCGTCGGGGCTGTCCTCGGTCGAGGGGGAGGCCACCGCCCAGATCGCCTTCCGGTACGCCAGTTCGAGCGAAGTCGGGGACACCGACGCGCTCGCCTCGGGGGTCGCCCCGTCGTCGAACGACGTCTCCGTCGCGAGCAGCGGCTCGCTGGTCCTCGTCACCGCCGGCTACGCCGACGTCTCGACGCTCTGAGCGGCGGAACTGCCGTCGCGCCGGTCGACGCTCGCGGCCCGCCGGGCCGTACCGGGCCGCGACGATGCGGCCGCAGGCCGCGCCTATTTGTGTCCGACGCCCGGACCTGTGCGTGTGGCAACGGACTCACGCGCGGAGCGAGCGCTCGCCCGCGGGCACGACGCCGTCGCGCTCGCTCGGGAGGTCGTCGACCTCCTCAGGGGCGAGCAGGTCACCTTCCTCGCGGCCGGCATCGCCTACTACGCGTTCGTCTCGGTGTTGCCCGCGCTCCTGTTGTTGCTCGCGGTCGCATCGGCGCTCGGGGGCGACGATCTCGCGACCCGCGTCGTCGAGGCCACCGGCGACGCGCTCTCGCCCGTCGGGCAGGACCTCCTCCGCGAGACGCTCGTCTCGGCGGCGGGGCGCGCGCCCGCGACGCTCGTCAGCCTCCCGCTCCTGGCCTGGAGTACGCTCAAGGTGTTCCGCGGGCTCTCCATCGCGTTCGGGCGGATCTACCGGACCGACTCGACCCCCTCGCTCGTCGAGCAGGTCCGCGACGCCGCGACGGCCCTGGGCGCCGTCGGTCTCGGTCTCGCCGCGCTCGTGGCCGTCGGGACGGCCATCGGGTACGCCGACGTGGCCTTCGTCGGCCTGTTCGGGACGCTCGCGCTCGTCGCCGTCCTCACCGTCGTCTTCCTGCCGCTGTACTACGTCTTCCCGGACGTGGACACGTCGATCCGAGCGGTCCTGCCGGGGACGCTTCTCGCGGCGGTCGGCTGGACCGTCCTCGGGACGGCCTTCCGACTGTACGCCGTGTCGGCCGACCAGTTCGCCCTCTACGGGATCCTCGGCGCCGTACTCCTGCTCGTGACGTGGTTCTACGTCGGCAGTCTCGTCTTGCTCGCGGGGGCGACGCTCAACGCCGTGCTGGCCGCGCGGGCCGACGAGACCGGCACGCCCAAGAGGCCCCCAGCCGACAACCCCGATATCGAGCGCGCATGACGGCCGACACCGGTGCCGACGACGAGGACGTCGCCGCCAGCGACGCGGCCACCCCGGACGGTGAGTCTGGGAACCCGGACATCGACCCCGAGGACGTGGCCGCCATCGCCGCGGCGCTGGAGAACCTCGACGGCGACGTTTCGGAACTCGCCGACGACCTCGACGACCTGGAGACGCGCATCGACGAGAAGACGGTCCACCGCGACGACATCCGGTCGGAGCTCAGACGCTACGTCCGCAAGCGACAGCGCCGCGGCCACGCCACCGGCTGGGGCCCCTATCTGGTGCTCCTCTACGGCACCGCCATGACCGTCGCCGCGTTCTTCTACCTCGGCGACCTGTGGGCCGTCGTCGCCATGCTGGTCATCTGGCTGTCGACGCTCGGCCTGTACGTCTTCATGCTCGTTATCGGCGCCTTCCTCGGCGTCGGCCGCCGCGTCGCCGGCCTCCGCGACCTCGCCGGCAAGTTCCGCTGACCGTCTTCGGGTCGGTTCGACAGCCCGCACGTGACCGCCGGAGCCGAGGCTGCGGTCGCAGTCACTCCGACTCGGGTGACGGGTGGTCGCCGGTCCCGAATCCGTTCGGGACCAGCCATAGCGACGTGGGTGCCGATCGGTCGGACATGGTCAGCGTTCCATCGCCGTTCGGCGGCGACGACGACGTCTTCGAGCCACGCGACGAGTTCGTCCCGGAATCGATCCCGGCGCCGGGCGACTTTCTCGCGGGTCACGACCTCCTGACCGGGGGGCGCCACCTGGCTTTCCACCGGCTCTCGCGGGCCCTGTTCGAGGAGCGGGCGGTCTACGACATGACCTTCGGGTACAACCTCGCGCGACTGAACGAGGACACGCGCCACCCCACCGCGGGATACCGCTACGCCGTCGAGGACCCCCACGTGGTCGCGTCGTCGGACGGTGTCGACACCGGCACCGGCACCGATGCGGGCGGGGACGACGACCTCCCGCGGTCGGACGAGGGCCTCTCGCGGCCGGACGACGGGCCGGTTCTCCGCGCGGAGTTCACGCCGACGACGGCGTTCTGTCCGCAGAGCGACACGCTCACGAAGGGGTCGTTCCGCGCGTGGAACGGCCTCGCCGACCGCCACGAGTTCGCGCTCGTCCGGGTGCGAGTCGCCCCGATGCACCAGCGCGCGGCCGTGATCAACGAGCAGTTGCGCGAACTGGAGCGGGCGGTCGTCGAGACGGGGTCGGTCCCGGACGGGAGCGGAGGGGGACTGACCGGGGACGACGCGGCCGATGGCGGACCCGCGACCGCTCGCGACGGCACGCGGTCGCCGTTCTGACGGGTGCGAGTCGACAGTGGAATGTCGGGCGAGGCCGTAGCGACGCCCATGACAGCGAGGCGCGACCGCGTCGTCCTCGCGGCGATGGTCTTCGCCGTCCTGTTCGCGCAGGTCCTCCTCTACCCCGGTGTCGACCGACTCGTGGGCGCGCTCGGCGCCGAGACGGCGCTCGACGCGAGCACGTACTTCCTCGCCGCGGAGTTCGCCGCGTTCGTCCTCTTCGCCGGCGTCTGGGGCGCCGCGAGCGACCGCGCCGGCCGGCGGACGCCCTTCATCGCCGTCGGGGCCATCGGCGGCGCGGTCGGCTACGCCGCGCTCGCTGCCGTCCCCGCGTGGGCCGACCTCTCGTTCGGTGCGGTCCTCGCGATGCGCGCGCTCCAGGGCGCGGCCACCATCGGCGCGTTCTCGCTCGCGATGACGATGCTCATGGACCTCGACGGCGGCCACGGCCGGAACATGGCGGCGGCGGGCGCGGCCATCGGCGCCGGCACCGCCGTCGGCGCGCCCGTCGGCGGACAGCTCTACGAGGTCGGCCCGTTCGTCCCGCTCTGGGTCGCGAGCGCGCTCCTCGCCGTGGTCGGCGTCGTCGCGCTCTCGGTCGACGACCGCGCCCCCGACGGCGCACGGGATTCGCTCGCCCGGGTCCTGTCGGGGCTGCGCCGGACGCCCGCGCTCGGCCTGCCATACGCCTTCGGCTTCCTCGACCGCTTCACCGCGGGCTTTTTCGCGCTCGTCGGCACCCTCTACTTCCGCGAGGTGTTCGAACTCGACCCCGGCACCACGGGGCTGGTGCTCGCGCTCTTTTTCGCTCCTTTCGCGCTCCTGCAGTACCCGATGGGCGTCCTCTCGGACCGGGTGGGTCGCACCGCGCCGATCGTCGCCGGGTCGGCCGCCTACGGCGTCGGCGTCATCGCCGTGGGGCAGGCGCCGACGGTGGCGCTCGCGGGCGCGGCGATGTTCGCGGTGGGCGTCCTCGGCGCGTTGATGTCGCCGGCGACGATGGCGCTCGTCACGGATCTGGCCGACGCGAGCGAGCGCGGCGTCGCGATGGGCGGGTTCAACATCTTCGGCAGTCTGGGATTCCTCGCGGGCGTCGTCGTCGGCGGGACCGTCGCCGACGGGTTCGGCTACCCCGCCGCCTTCCTCGTCGCCGGCGGCCTCGAGATCGCGCTCGCGCTCGCGACGATCCCCGTGTTCCTGCGGCTCTCGGTCGCGCGGACGGCGACGTTTGCGGAGTAGCGGCCGACGGCTACGGCGGCAGGTGTCGGTCGTAGACGTTCCGACGGTGGCCGACGGCTTCGACGACCAGTACGTCGGCCTCGCGGTCCCACGTGACGATCGCTCGGTAGTCGCCGGCGCGCAGTTTGTAGTAATCCCATCCGGTGAGCGGGTCGAGGCGGTGTTCGGTCCAGTCTCGGGCTTCGCCGAGTTTCTTCAGGATCCGCTCTCTGGCCTCGGAATCCAGGGCGGCCAGATGCTCGTCGGCTTGCGGCGTGATCTCGACCTCGGTCATACTGCCTACTCGTCCAGGTCGACGTCGTACTCGTCTGCCACTTCTTCGAGCGAACGGGTTTCGCCGCGCTCGCGCTGTTCGCGACTCGTCGCGAGCGCCTCGACGAACTCCTCCGAGAGTTCGACCGGCGGGTCGACCCAGTCCCGGAGCGCGTCGCGGATCGCCTCGGAGCGCGAGGCGTACCCGCGGCGTTCGTACTCCTCGTCGATCGCCTGCAGGAGCGTCGCCGGAACGCGGACGTTGATCTTCTCCATGTCGCCGTCGTCCGGGTCGTCGACGTCGGTGCTCATATCTGTGTGATACAGTCGTATCACAGATAAACGTTCGCCGGTCTGGTACCGGTGTTCGTCGCGACGATCCCCGTCTTCCTGCGGCTGTCGGTCGCGCGGACGACGACGTTCGCGGAGTGTGGGCGCTGGAGGGACGGGAATCGCCAGCATACCGGGCGAGCGAAGCGAGCGCGGTTTCACCGGACGCGAGCGAACGGAGTGAGCGAGTCGTCCGGCTTTTTGGTCCAGCTTTTTCAAGGATGGTGCCCGCAGCGAGCCTCCAGCTCGCGAGGACACCGGACGCAGAAAAAGGTGGTACGCCAGGACTGGGATTTGAACCCAGAATCCCGGAAGGGAACACGCTTTCCAGGCGTGCGCCTTACCGTTCGGCCATCCTGGCTCGCACTCGAACGTGCGTGATCGGGCGCTTAAGAGCTTTCGTTCTCGGTCGACGGCGAACGGCGTCCTCGCGAGCGGGGTGAGAGCTTTGACTCTCCGGGGGACGGCCGGCAACCGTACTGGCTAAGTGCGGCCGAACCGAATTCGGGGGTATGAACGAGCGCGAACTGGGCTCCTCGGGCGTCACCGTCTCGGAAGTCGGCTTCGGCGCGTGGGTCGTCGGCACCGACTGGTGGGGCGACCGCACCCGCGAGCAGGCCGTCGACATGCTCCACCACGCGGTCGACCGCGGGGTCACGTACTTCGACACCGGCGACGTGTACGGCCACGGCGACTCCGAAGAACTGGTCGGCGAAGCCCTCGGCGAGTACCGCGACGAGGTGACGGTCTCGACGAAAGTCGGCTACGACTTCTACAACAACCCGCAGGCCGGCCACGGCGAACTGCCCAAGCGGGTCGATTCGGAGTGGATCGAGACCGCGCTCGACCGCTCGCTCGACAGGCTGGACATGGAGTACGTCGACCTGCTGATGCTCCACAACGCGAACACCGGCGAGGTCGACGCCGAGGTGCTGGAGACGCTCGACGCGCTCCAGGAGTCCGGGCGGATCGAGTCGGTCGGCTGGGCGCTGGGCCCCTCGATCGGCTGGCTCGCCGAGGCCGAACGCGCCGCCGAGGAGGGCTTCGACGCCGTCCAGCTCGTCTTCAACGTCTTCGAGCAGACGCCCGGCCGTCACGCCATCGAAGCGATCCGCGACCTCGACGCGGACACGAGCGTCGTCCCGCGAGTGCCCCACTCCTCGGGCCTGCTGAACGAGCAGGTCACGCCGGAGACGGAACTCGGCGAGGGCGACCACCGCGCTCACCGGCCCGACGAGTGGTACGAGACGGGCTGGGAGAAAGTCGAGACGCTGCGCTTCCTGGAGGACCCGGACCACGCCGAGGGGACGCGCACGATGGGCCAGGCGTCGATCCAGTGGCTGCTCGCCCACGACGAGGTGGCGACGGTCACGCCGACGTTCCGGACGACCGACGACATCGACGAGTGGGCCGGGGCCGCGGAGACGCCGCCGCTCTCGGACGCGGAGTTCGAGCGCGTCGAGGAGCTCTATCGGGACAACTTCGGGATCGACCGCGACGACGGGATGGACGCGCTGCGTTCCTCCGTCGGCGGCGCGGACCTCGAAGGCGTCGACAAGCAGGCCGCCGGGGACTGATCGGACGGCGCGGCTCGTCCAGCGCTGCTCGAACCGCTCCGCGACCGCGAACCTCCTTTTCGACACCAGATCGAGAACCCCTTCGTTTCGCCTCAACCGGTCGCTATCTGGCGGTCTTCACCTGAACCCCCTCGTTTCACCTCGAATCCGGCCTACGTCTTGCGATCACGTCACACCCTGACCACTTTCACTCCGCCCCGTCAGACGCGCGTCACACGGGCGCAGTCATGCGGTTCGTCCCCACGGGTCGCGTGTGGGTCGGTTCCACACGAAATGGGGGTGTGTCAGTCGAGACGGTCGAACGTCGTCTCGGCCCACTGGACGGCGAAGTCGGCGCCGTACTCGCGGTAGGCGGCGGTGTCGAGCGCGCCGAAGGGCGTCGGCGGTTCGATCCCGTGCTTGACGGCGCTACAGGCCAGTTCGGCGGCGTCGCCGAAGTCGGTCGACCCGGCGGCGAGGTCGCTCGGCAGGTCGGCCAGGCGGGGTTCGAGCCGTTCACCGGCGTCGACCCACGCGTCGTGGAGGGTGGGTCGGGCGTCTCGGCCGGGTTGTTCGCCGTCCCAGTCGGCGAAGACGTCGCGGGTGTGCAAGCCGAGGTAGGCGGTGTAGAGGGCGGCGGCGAGCTGGTAGGTGCCGACGGGGTCGAGGCGGTCGGCGACCGCCCTCGCGAGGTCGGCGTAGCGCTCGCCGAAGAAACCGAGGAAGTGCTCGGGCAGGTCCAGCCCGACCTCGACGAGCGCCTCGGCGAGGAGGAAGTCGACGAACGCGTCGGGCGAGCCCGCGAGCCGCGGCTTGACGAGGACCACCGGGGGGCGGGTCTGATGGGTCCAGGCGACGCCGCCGTCGCCGGGCGCGCCGATCGTCAGCTCGTCGCTCGCGTACCGCCGGAGCAGGTCGGGGGCGTCCGCCGGAAGCCACTCGGCGGGGTAGCTCGCGGGTTCGAGCGACTCGGTGACGAGGCCGAGGTCCTCGGCCTGCGCAGGTGGTAGCGTCTCGAAGTCCCGGGCGCAGTCGAGGACGAGCGCGTCGGGCGCGTGGGCGTCGCGGACGGCCGCGACGGCGGGCGAGAGCTCGCGGTCGGTGAACATCTACAGCGCGGTCAACAGGAGTTGGCCGACGACGAGGATGGCGGCGACGCCGATGGTCCCGAGCGTGATCTTCGTTGGGGTGCTCATGCGCGACGGTTCCGAAGCCAGCGACCTAAAGCCCTCGTTCCGCGCTCGACGGGTCGGCGGGTTCGGCCGAAATGGGGTCACTTATCAGCCGGTTGGGCGAATCTCGCCGCGTATGTCACGCGAGTACTCGCGACGCCGCCTGCTAGCGTCGACCGGTCTCCTCGCGTCGGGTCTCGCCCTCGGGAGCGCCGCCGGCGCGCCCGCCGGGACCGCCGACGAACCCTCCCTCCGATGGAACCGCGCGTACGCCGAATCGACCGTCAACAACGTCGTCGCCGCCGTCGAGTCCGGCGACCAGTACGTCGTCCTCGGCCGGACGGGCTCGCAGTCCAGCCTGGTCGGCTGGCTGTTCGGCCTCGATCCGACGACCGGCGAACAGCGCTGGTCGGTGCCGGTCCGCAACGACGAGCTGGACACCCAGCCCTCCTTCCTCGCGGCCGCGCCGACCGGCGACGGCGGGGCCGTCCTCGCCGCCGCCGCGACCGGGACCGGAGCCGTTCACCTCGTCCGGACCGACGCCGAAGGCGGCATCGAGTGGTGGCGCCAGTACGACTCCGGCTCGGGCGACGGCACGCTGCTCCCCCAGGACGTCGTCCCCGCGGGCGAGGGCTACCTGATCGGCGGCTACCGCGTCGTCGGCCAGTCGGCGACGGCGTTCACGATCGGGGTCGGTACCGACGGCGCCGAGCGGTCCCGGTCGACGTACTTCGGTGACCGCACGTCGACTATCCTCGGCCTTCTCCCCCGCGAGGACGGCGGCTTCGTCGCCGCGGGCGAACTGCGCGAACAGGCCAGCGGCGACGAGCAGCCGCCGGTCCGCGGGAACCTGTTCCGGGTGGGCGCCGACGGGAGCGTCGGCTGGCAGCGCACGCTCACCGCGCCGTTCGACGGCGAGACGGGCCAGAGCCAGCTCCGGGACGTCGTGCCCGTCGACGGCGGTTTCCTCACCGTCGGGCTCGCGATCGGGCCCTCCGGCTCGTCGTTCCAGGGCTGGGGTGTCGGCACCGACGCCAGCGGGGTCGAGCAGACCAGACGCCGGATCGCGCCCCGGCAGGTGACGATCGTCACGGACGCGACCGTCAGCGCCGACGGCGTGGTCATCGTCGGGCAGGCGCTCGAGAGCATCAGCAGTGAGACCGGCGCCGGCTTCGTCGCGGAACTCGCCCCGACCGTCGAGCCGCGCTGGGTGCGGACGTTCGCCCCGGACGACGTCAACAGCCTGACGACGGTCGTCGGGAGCGGCGACGGCGGCGTCGTCGCCGGCGGGACCACGCAGCCCGGATCGCGGAACACGGACCCGCGGTCGCGGGGCTGGCTGTTGAAACTCGGCGGCGAGAGCGCGCCGGGCGCGCCGACGACCATCGAGACCCAGACGGCGACGGCGACGCCGACGCGGGCCCCGCCGACGGAGGTCACCCCGTCGACCCCGACGCCGACGGCCTCCCCCACACCGACCGCATCGCCGACCGCGACGGCCGTGCCGACGACCGTGCCGACCCCGACCGAGACGGTCACGGACACCGCGACGGCGACGGACGAGGGCGGCGTCGAGACGCCCGGGCCGGACACCGAGACGACCTCGGACGGGGGACCGGGCTTCGGCGTCGGCGCCGCGGCGGCGGCGCTGGGCGCGAGCGCGCTCTGGTACCGATCGCGAACGGACGACGAGGAGTAAGCGGGCGCGAGCGGTGGAGAACGGGCGTTACACCGAGGCGTCCTCGGGGTCGAGACGCCGGTAGGTGAGGTAGGAGTAGACGGTCAGGTACAGCGCGGAGACGGCGACCGGCCCGACGAGAAAGTAGACGCCGTACTCCGGCAGGGCGACGGCGCCCAGCGCGGCCAGTCCCGAGAGCTTGAACAGCGGGGCGCCCCGCTCGTGGGTCCGCTCCCAGACGCGCTCGCTGCTGAGCGTCCACGGCGTCCGGATGCCGACGAACCAGTTCTTGTCGACGCGCCCGATGACGACGCCGGCGACGAAATAGACGACCGCGACCGCGGGCGCGAGGGCCTGGACTATCTCGAACTCCCAGCCGAGGTTCCAGGCGATCACCACGCCGTGGACGTACGCCAGCAGGCCGACGACCGTCACGACGAGCAGGTCGTAGTACCCCTCGAGGTCGGTGATCGCCTCGCCGAGCGGGTCGATCCGCGGGAGGAGTTCGAACATCGCGAGCATGGCGAGCGCGAGCGCCGGGAACACGGCGAGCGCGACAGTTCTGTCCATCGAGCCGTCCGGACCGTCGGTGCCCCAGTGGGTCACCATCTCCGCCGGCATCTCGGGGTAGGCCAGCGCGCTCGCAAGCGCTGTCAGCAGGACGATACCACCGCCGACGAGGTGTCGCGTGCGGAGGGTCATGTGTGGTGTGAGAGGTGCGTGTGTCGGAGTCGGGTGTTCGCGAGCGATACGGCGGACCGCGCAGGGCGGCGACGGTCCCGTTCGCCCTACGTCCAGCGACGAAATAAATCCGGGTGCCGCGTCGTCGGCCCGTCGTCGACGGCGCGCAGTGCGACGCTTCCGGCGCCCCCACGCTTAGGTGCGGTGGGGCCGAGGCGACGGTATGGAGGTCGTCACACACGCGGCCCGCGAGACGGTCGAGGCCGTCGAGGGGGTCCACCTCACGCAACTGGCGGTCGGCGAGCGCGCCAGCGTCCAGCACTTCCACATCGAGCCCGACGCGGTCGTGCCCGAACACAGCCACGAACACGAGCAGGTCGGCTACGTCACCAGCGGCTCCGGCGTCTTCCTCGTCGAGGGCGAGGAGCTGCCCGTCGGTCCCGGCGACTCCTACGCGCTCGAATCGAACGAGCCCCACCGCGTCGTCAATCGCGGCGACGAACCGCTGGAGGGGATCGACGTCTTCGCGCCGCCGCGAGCGAATCCCGACTGGATGGAGTGAGCGGCGCGAGCGACGCGCCCGCGGGGAACGCGCTCACCCCTCGGAGTCGTGATCGCGGTGGGCCACGCCGAACAGGAACCCGGAGAGAAAGAGCAGTTCGTTGCCGAGGTAGATGTCGACGACGGGGTCGGCGACGGCGACGACCGACGCCGGGAGCGCGATCCCGAGCACCACCAGGACGAGCGCGGCGACGGCGGCGACGCCCGCGAACAGCCGCGTGACCGCTCCCGAGACGTAGCCGACCACGAATATCACGACCGCTTCGAGCAGGCCCATACCCGGCTTTCGACGGGAGTCGAGGTAAGCGTTCGCCGCGAGACTGCGGCGCGCGCCCGGCCTCCGGAGCACGGAGTCGTCGGCGTGGAGCGCGGAGCCGCGAGACTGCCGCGCCCCCGCGGGACCGGCGGGGCTTTTGACGCTCCCGACCGGAGAGCGGGCATGGACCAGGTCTTCGCGCCGTGGCGCATCGAGTGGGTCGAACGCGAGGACGGCGGCGACGTCGAGGGCTGTGTCTTCTGTGCCTTCGGCGCGGGCGAGGCCGGCACCGACCGCGAGCGCCGCGTCGCCGCCCGCTCCGAGCACGCCTTCGTCCTCCTGAACAACTACCCGTACAACCCCGGCCACGTGATGGTCATCCCCCGCGTCCACGCCGGCGACTACCGCGAGCTCTCCGACGACGTCCTCCTCGACCACGCCCGGCTGAAACAGCGGACCTTCGACGCGCTCGATTCGGCGCTGGACCCGGACGCCTACAACGCCGGGCTCAACCTCGGCGGGAGCGCCGCCGGCGGCTCCATCGACGACCACCTCCACACCCACGTCGTCCCGCGCTGGACGGGCGACACCAACTTCATGCCCGTCGTCTCTGACACGAAGGTCATCGTCGAGGCCGTCGACGACAGCTACGAGCGGATCCGCGAGGCCTTCGCCGCGCAAGAGGGTGCGACCGTCGACGGCGAGGACGACGCCGTCGCCCTCTCGTTCGACTGAGACGAGGCTCGCGCGGCCAGTGTGCGAGCGAGTCCGGACGACCGGAACCGGACGCTCTTTGTCGGCGGGGTCGAACGTCGACCCATGCGACAGGCACGCCTCCTGACACCCGACGGTCCGGTCTCCGGCCGGTACGAGGACGGACGGATCCGCGCCGCCGACGGCGTCTACGAGGTCGGCCGCGACGGCCGACTGCTCCCGCCCTGCGAGCCGTCGGCGCTGTACTGCGTCGGCCGCAACTACGCCGAGACGCTCGACCAGATGGACTACGAGCGCCCGGAAGAGCCCGACTTCTTCATCAAGCCACCGGCGTCGCTTTCGGCCCACGGCGAGCCGATCCCCTACCCCGAGTTCACCGGGGAACTCACCTACGCGGGCGAACTGGTGGCCGTGATCGACGAGCGCTGTCGGAATCTGGATCCTGCGGACGTGCCCGACGCGGTCCGCGGGTACACCATCATGAACGACGTGGACGCCCTCGACCAGCAGGGCCGCACCGCCCGGAAGGCCTTCGACGGGTCGGCGCCGCTCGGCCCGTGGATCGAGACGGATCTGGACCCGACGGACATCGACATGCACACCGAGATCGACGGCGAGCGCCGGCAGGACGCCAGTACGGAACTGATGCTGTTCGATCCCTTCGAGGTCGTCGCCTACCTCTCCGAGCGGTTCACCTTCCGGCCGGGCGACGCCGTCGCCTTCGGCAGCCCGCCCAATCCCGGGACCGTCGAACCCGGCGACGAGGTCGAGATAACCTACGAGGGTATCGGCACGCTCCGGAACACCGTCCGCGAGTGAATCGGCGAGCGCGACCTGACCGAGAGGGCCCGACAGGAGGGTCGGAACGGGCGGCAGGTCGACACGGCTTTGAGCGCCCCCCGTCAAACGCCGACGATGACAGACGAGCGGGCGAGCGCGCTCCGACGGGTCGGCCTGCTCTTGCTGGGCGTGAACCTCGCGCTGGCGCTGGTGAAAGGCGGCGCGTGGGTCGCGACCGGTAGTCTCGCCGTCCAGAGCGAGGCGATCAACAGTCTCGCCGACTCGGTGTACTCGCTCGTCACCGTCGCCGGCCTCTATCTCACCACCCGCCCGCCCGACTTCGAACACCCGCACGGCCACGAGCGCATCGAGCCGTTCGTCGGCCTGTTCGTCGCGCTGGGCATCTTCGCCGCCGGCGGCACCGTCCTCTATCAGGCGGGCGCCTCGCTCCTGTCCGGAGACGTGTCGGTCTCGCGGGGGCCGGTCGCCGTCGGCGTCCTCGCGGCCGCCGCCGTGACCAAGTACGGCCTCTACCGGTACGTCCTCGCCGCCGCCGACCGGCACAACTCCCCCGCGCTGACCGCCACCGCGCTGGACAACCGCAACGACATCCTGACCGCGTCGGCCGCCATCGTCGGCGTCGTCGGCGCCGGCGCGGGCTACCCCGTCCTCGACCCCGTCGCGGCCGTCGTCGTCGCCGTGAGCATCCTCTACACCGGCGTCGAGGTCGTCCGCGACAACATGGGGTATCTCGTCGGCCGGGCGCCGCCCGAGGACCTCCGCCGGGAGATAATCGAGCGCGCGCTCGCCCACCCGGACGTCGAGGGCGCCCACGACGTGATCGCCCACTACGTCGGTCCGGAGGTCGACGTCTCGCTCCACATCGAGGTCGAGGGCGACCGCACGCTGCTGGAGGCCCACGACATCGAGACCGCGATCATCGAGTCGATCCGGGAGATCCCCGAGGTCGACGACGTGTTCGTCCACGTCGACCCCCGCGAGGCCGGCGAGTGGAAGCCCGACGCCGAGGTCGACCGCTTCGCGGGCGAACCCGGCGTCGAGGAGTGAGGGCCGCGCGGCCGCGACCACCACCGACCGCGGCCGCGGGCACCGCCAGACATTCGGTCACGGCCCGAGTTGACCCGGGAGGACCCATGTCTCTGTTCCCCACGCGGATCGAGACCGACCGGCTCGTCTTCGAGCGACTCGCTCACGACACCTGCGACCCGTTCGAACTCTACGAATTTTTCGCGCGCGAGGACTGGGCCGAGGCCGCCGCCGACCACATGCCGTGGTTCCGGTTCGACACCCTGGACGAGGTCGCCGAGTTCGTCGACCACGCCGAACAGCAGTGGGCCGACCGCGAGACCGCGCGCTATCTCCTCCGCGCCACCGACGAGGGCGGCGACATCGTCGGGACGACCGCCTTCGGCCCGGAGTGGGACACCCGCCGCGCCGGGTCAGGGATCGTCCTCGCCAGGGAGTACTGGGGTCGCGAGTACGGCCTCGAGCGCGCCTCGGCGTTCATCGAACTCACCTTCGAGCGGTACGACCTCGACGCCTACTACACGACCTGCGCGGCCGCGAACGAGCCATCGCGGCGGATGATCGAGAAGTACGTCGAGCGCTACGGCGGCCGCCACGAGGGGCTGCTCCGCCAGCACTCCGAGCGGCCCAGCGGCGACGTGACCGACCAGCACCGCTTCACGATCACTCGCGCGGAGTACGAGATCGCCACCACCGACCGGGAGACGATGGCCTTCGACCTGGAGTGGTGAGTCGGCGCTCGAGGTCGTCGCTCCAGTCGGCGCTCGAGGTGGGGTGGTGAGTCCGCGCTCGAGGGACTGCCGCCGTCTCACTGTCCCCGGCGTTCCTGCGGCGCTCGCAGTCGGCGGTGTTACAGCGAGTCCCCGTCGCGGAACTCGAAGCGGGCGCCGCCGTCGCGACTCTCGGTCACCTCGACCGTCCAGCCGTGGGCGTCGGCGATCTGTTCGACGATCGCCAGCCCGAACCCGGTGCCGTCGTCGTCGGTCGTGAACCCGCGTTCGAGCACGTCGTCGCGCTCGTCGGGCGGGATCCCGGGACCGTCGTCCGCGACGAAGAACCCGTCGGCGAAATCGAGCGGACCGACCTTGACGTCGACCCCGTCGCCGCCGTGTTCCACGGCGTTCCGGAACAGGTTCGACAGGAGCTCGCGCAGTCGGTCGGGGTCGGCGTCGATCGGGGAGTCCTCGACGGCGACGGTCGCGTCAGGGGCCCCCGTCTGGCCCCAGGCTTCCCGGGCGATCCCCGCGAGCGACACCGGCTCGGAGTCGAGCACGAGCTGTCCTTGCTCGGCCATCGTCAGGAGGTCGTCGACGAGCGCCCCCATCCGCTCGGCGACGTCGGTGATGTCGGCGCACTGCCGCCGGACCGTCGCCGGGTCGAGCGCGCCGTCGGCGCGGTCGGCGGTGAGTCGGAGCTGCTGGATCTCGGCGTGCAACAGGTTCAACGGGTTCCGGAGGTCGTGTGCGACGGTGTGACCGTACTGCGCGAGCCGCTCGTTTTGCTGTTCGAGTTCGCGCTCGTACGCCTTGAGGTCGGTGACGTCCCGGTTGACGGCGACGAACCCGGTGATCGCACCCTCGTCCGCGGAGCCGTCGCGCTCGGTGATCGGCGCGATGGTCTGGTCGATGACGTACCGTTCGCCGTCTTTCCGCTCGTTGACGACCTCGCCCTGCCAGACCTCGCCGGCGAGGATCGTCTCCCAGAGGTCCCGGTAGAACGCCGAGTCGTGCTCGCCCGATTTGAGCATCGCGGGCGACCG
>Ga0207851_100264_pt1 | contig 33393 bp, 28 predicted proteins | sample A23E3SouthBayCA_FD_187747 | JGI IMG/M metagenome (GOLD analysis project Ga0207851, IMG submission 187747) | Aerobic enrichment media microbial communities from Eden Landing Ponds, California, USA - A23 E3 (SPAdes) | ecosystem: Environmental > Aquatic > Marine > Unclassified | place: Emeryville... | reverse complement strand
CCGCCGACTCCGTCGAGGACTTCGAAGAGCTCGCCGACGACCGCTTCATCTACGGCACGCCCGAGCAGATCATCGAGCAGGTCGAGGCCATGCAGGACCGCTTCGCGCTCGACCAGCTCGCCCTGCGCTTCCACCACTCCGGCATGCCCAAGGACCTCGTCGAGGACCAGATCCGCCTCTTCGGCGAGGAAGTCGTCCCCGCGTTCGACTGAACTGCGACTTCTCCCCGTTCTCTCGCTGTCCACGTGACCGCGATGAGTGCCGTCTTCGGACCGACGCGTGCCCAGCGATCGTACAGAAATATATCCCCCACATACAACATGGATATTTGGTAGTTCTCAGTTCCGGATTCACGATCGAGACCGACGACGCCGTGGCCGGAACACGGCCGCATGGGCCTAGAACGTCCAGAACATCGGCTTCTAGCCTTCCATCCGGCGTCGAAACGGAACGTCAGTCACAACCTGCGACGGTCGCAAGTCGAAACTCCCTGGTCGGCAAAACAAATGCGAGAGGTGAACTATTGTCCGATATCGGGCTGTTGTCTCGTCGAATCACGACAGGCATACTCTCGCACCCGATCCTGATCCGAAATGTGGGAATCCCGAACTGAGACTGTATTACTCAGTATTCGATTACGTCCTGGTCCTTCCAGAACAGCCCCGACGGTGAGCCGGGTTCGAAGCGCGCGAGCCAGACCGGGGTTTCGGCGCCTTTCTCTGGCTCGCGGGGCGCTTGCTCGCCGCCCAGATCGGTCGCGACCCAGCCGGGGTCGACCGAGTTGGCGATCAGGCCCTCGTCGCCGTAGGTCCGGTCGAGCGAGACGGTGAGCGCGTTGATCCCGGCTTTGGAGATCCGATACGCGGGCATCTCGTCCTCGATGGGGTCGGTGAGGATACCGACGCCGGAGGAGACGTTCACGACGCGGCCGCCCTCGCCGTCGAGCAAATGCGGCAGAGCGTGCTTGGCGAGCAAGGAGGCGCCGCGGAGGTTGACGTCGAGCACGCGGTCGAAGTCGACGGTGGCGATCTCTGCCATCCCCGAACCCGTGCCGCCGACGCCGGCGTTGTTGACGAGCACGTCGAGCCCGTCCGCCTCGTCGACGACGGTCGCGACTGCTGCTTCGATCGTTTCCTCGTCGGTCACGTCGAGTTCGACCGGCGTGGTCCCGTCTGGCACGTCGTAGCCGGTGTCGCGGACGCCCGCGAACACCGTCGCGCCGTGGTCGACGAGTCCGCGGGCAGTCTCGCGGCCGATCCCGCGGTTCGCGCCGGTCACCAGCGCGACCTGTCCGTCGAGGGTCTCGTACAGTTGCGGTTGCACGTCCGACGAGTGCGCCCCTGCGAGCGTATCGGTTGCGCTCGCGGAAGTTTCGACGGCGAGTTCGGACCCGCCGGCGCCGCCGGATCGACCGCGCCGCCGGACCGACCGCGCCGCCGGACCGACCGCGCCGCCGAACCGACCGCGCCGCCGGACCGCTTCAGGACAGATCGAAGTGCTCGGCCGCGGTCTCCATGTCCTTGTCGCCCCGACCCGAGAGGTTCACGAGGATGGTGTCGTGCTCGCCTTCTTCGGCGAGTTGCAGCGCGCGGGCGATACCGTGGCTCGATTCGAGCGCGGGGATGATCCCCTCGCTCTCGCTGAGTTCGCGGAACGCCGCCAGCGCCTCGTCGTCGGTGACGCCGGTGTACTCCGCGCGGCCGATCTCCCGGAACATCGCGTGCTCGGGGCCGACACCCGGATAGTCGAGGCCCGCCGAGACCGAGTGGACCTCCACGTCGTCGTCGATGACTCGCGTCATCATGCCGTGGATCACGTCGTCTTTCCCCTCGGCGAGCGGCGCGGCGTGGCGCTCGGAGTCCGATCCCTCGCCGCCGCCCTCGGCGCCGTAGAAGGCCACGTCGTCGTCGCGGAAGGCGTGGAAGAGACCGATCGCGTTCGACCCGCCGCCGACGCAGGCCACCGCGGCGTCGGGCAGGCCGCCCGTGCGCTCTCTGAACTGCTCGCGCGCTTCCCGGCCGATGACCGACTGGAAGTCCCGGACCATCCGCGGGAACGGGTCGGGGCCGACGACGCTCCCGACGAGGTAGTGGGTGTCGTCGATGTTCTCGGCGAAGTCCTCCAGCGCGGCGTCGACGGCGTCCGCGAGGCCGGACCCGCCGCGGGTGACCTCGTTGACCTCCGCGCCCATCAGGCGCATCCTGAAGACGTTCATCTTCTGGCGCTCGACGTCCTTTTTCCCCATGTAGATCTCGGTGGGAATGTCGAGCAGGGCGCCGACCATCGCCGTCGCGGTGCCGTGTTGCCCGGCGCCGGTCTCGGCGATCAGCCGCTCTTTCCCGGCTTTCTTCGCCATCAGCCCCTGCCCGAGGGTGTTGTTGATCTTGTGGGCGCCGCCGTGGAGCAGGTCCTCCCGCTTGAGGTAGATGTCGGCGCCGTAGCGCTCGCTCAGATTGCGCGCGTGATAGATGGGCGTGGGTCGGCCGGCGAACTCCTCCAGAAGGCCGCGCAGTTCCTCCTGGAACTCGTCGGTACCGGCCACATCGTCGTAGGCCGCGGCCAGCTGTGCCAGCGGTTCCTGGAGCGGTTCCGGGACGTGTCGACCGCCGTACTGCTCGAACTCTCCGGACATACGCGCCCTCTCGCGGTGACGATACTAATCCCTTGCGTGAATTCGGCGCGCGGACAGTCCCGTTTACCGTAGCCCCGGTCCCCGCGATTACCGCAGCGTCGCGGTCGTGATGCCGGCGAGTTCGGTCGCGATGTCGTCGGTCAGCGCGTCTTCCGTGACGCGCCAGCGCCAGTTGCCTTCGGCGGTTCCGGGGGTGTTGAACCGCGCCTCGCTCCCGAGGCCGAGCAGGTCCTGCATCGTCGTCATCGCCAGGACGGCTTCGGAGTCCCAGACCGCCTCGATCAGGTCCCAGTTGATCTCCGACCCGTCGGTCGCGAGCGCGTAGCGGAGGCAGTCGCGCTGTTCTTCGGGGAGCGACTCGTAGTAACCGACGGCGGTGTCGGTGTCGTGGGTCGAGGTGTACGCCACGGCGTCGCGCGGGTAGTTGACCGGTTTGTCGCGGCTGTCCTCGGAACACCAGTCGGCGTACTGCGGGACCCTCATCCCCGGGATAGAAAAGTGGTCCCGGAGCGCGACGACGCCCTCGTCGATGAAACCCAGGTCCTCGGCGAGAAACGGAAGGTCGTCGGCCGGGAGTTCGAGGTCGGCGGCGACGGCCTCGAAGAAGTCGGCGCCCGGCCCCTCTCGCCACTCGCCCGCCGCGGGCGAGTCGGCGTCGGCGGGGATCGCCCAGAACTCGTCGAAGCCCTTGAAGTGGTCGATGCGGGCGACGTCGACCCGGGAGAGCAGTCGGCGGACCCGGTCGAGCCACCACTCGTAGCCGGTCTCGCGGAGGTGGTCCCAGTCGTAGACCGGGTTCCCCCAGCGCTGGCCGTCGTCACCGGGGTTAGGTGGCACGCCCGCGACCACCGCGGGGCGGCCCTCGTCGTCGAGGTCGAACGTCTCCGGCGAGGCCCACACGTCCGCCGAATCGGCGGCGACGTACAGCGGCAGGTCCCCGACGAGTTCGATCCCGCGTTCGTCCGCGGCCTCGCGGAGACGCTGCCACTGCTCGTCGAAGACCCACTGGACGAACGCGTGATACTCGACCGCCTCGGCGTGTCGCTCGCGAGCGTCGGCCAGCGCGTTCGGATCCCGGTGGGCGAGGTCGGCGGGCCAGTCGGTCCACGCGCCCTCGTGGGCGTCTTTCAGCGCCGCGTAGAGGGCGTAATCGGCCAGCCACGAGGCCTCTCGCTCGCGGAACGCCTCGAAGGAGTCCCGCGCGGACTCGTCGTCGGTCTCGCGGAACCGCTCGTAGGCCCGTCGCAGTCGGTCGCGCTTGTACGCGGCCACGGTGTCGTACTCGACCGTGTGCGGATCGGCGCCGTCCGGGCCGCCGAGGTCACCGTCGTCGAGGTAGCCCCTGTCGACGAGGCTGCGCAGGTCGACCAGCAGCGGGTTCCCCGCGAACGCGGAGTCGGCGGCGTACGGCGAGTGGCCGTGAACGCCGCTGGTCGGCCCGAGCGGGCAGAACTGCCAGTAGCGCTGGTCGGCCCGGTCGAGGAACTCGGGGAAGGTGCGCGCTCCCGCGCCCAGGTCGCCGATACCGTCCGGCCCCGGGAGCGAGGTGAGGTGCAGGAACACGCCGCTGGTGCGGTGCTGTGGCATTGCCCGCTCTTCGACCGCAGCCGGTTTGAAACGTCCGGCTCCCGTCGACGACGCCGTCGACATCGGCCACCGTCCAGCGTCGCTCGTCACCTGTTGCCACGCCCACGTATCACAATAACCCACTTGTTAATATATAACGCACCTATTGTTCGATAGTGTGCAATAGTTCTCGCTAACTGCACCTATATCCGAGCAAAATTGGAGTGATCGGTGGATATTTATCCGATATGGTAGTGTGTTCGAATATGGGACGATACCCTCGAAACACCCGGAACGCTCGGCTGAAGTGCATCGACTGCAACGCGCCCGTCGTCAAGACGACCGACGCGGAGTTCGTCTGCGTGGACTGCGGGACCGCGCCGGTCCAGTGAGTCGGCAACGGCCGACGCCATCGGAAAGCCGGCGCTTCGACCGCCGGGGTCGAACGCAAAACACGTGTGCGAGGGCATCGCACGCGGCAGAATGCGTGTGAGGGTATCGCACGCGACGTGCCGGTAGCGCGGGCGAACCGGTAAAGTGGGGGGGTCCCGAAGGGGTAGATCATGGGACCGCGCGTTCTGATGCTCGGGTGGGGATTTCCACCCAACGTGAGCGGTGGGCTGGACACCGCCGTCGGTGAACTGTTCGAGGAGTTCGACGCGCGCGACACGGTCGAAATCGAACTCGTGCTCCCGGCGGAGTACGCTCCAGACGGGTACGACAACATCCGCGGTGTTCCGACCGGCGACGGGGACGTGAGCACCCGGATCAACCGACTGGCCGGCGAGTTCGTCGACCGCGCGGCCGACGCCGACGTGGTCCACACCCACGACTGGTTCGGCTACGGTCCGGGGTCGCGAGCCCAGGGCACTCACGACCTCGAGTGGGTCACCACGTTTCACTCGCTGACGACGGACCGTAACCGAAACCCGCCGGATCGCGAGGTCGAGACCGAACAGCGCATCGTCGACCGCGCGGACCACCTCGTCGCCGTCAGCGGCATCGTCCAGCGCGACATCCGCCACGAGTACGGCGGCGAGTCGACGGTCATCCACAACGGCTTCAGTTCGGTCGAGACGACCGGCCGCGACGTCAAGGCCGAACTCGACATCGACGGCGAGATGCTGTTTTTCGTCGGCCGTCACACCGACCAGAAGGGGATCGAACACCTCATCTACGCCATGTCGAAGCTCCGCCGGGAGAACGTGACGCTCGTCCTCGGCGGGTCGGGCCACCTCACCGACCAGCTGGAGCGGTTCGCCGAACTGCTCGGCATCGAAGACCGCGTCGCCTTCGTCGGCTACGTCCCCGAGAAGGAACTGGGCGACTACTACGCCTGCGCCGACGCGTTCGTCTCCCCGTCGCTCGCCGAGCCGTTCGGCATCACCATCGTCGAGGCGCTGTCGGTCGGCACCCCCGTGGTCGCCAGCGAGTCCGGCGCCGCCGAGGTGCTCCCCGAGGGCTGCATCTTCGAGGTCGAGACCGACTCCGACTCCATCGTCGCGGGGATCGAGCGCGCGCTCGACTCCGGCCCCGTCCCGGACTACGAGCCGCGTACCTGGGAGACCGTCGCCGACGAACACATCGCCTTCTACGAGGACATCCTCGCGGAGTGAACCGGCGACGACTGCGGCCGCTCAGTTGCCCCCGTAACAGTCGACGGTCCCGCCCTTCGAGACGGCGACCTCGCCATCGGGACCGATCTCGACCGTGATCTCGGTACAGCTCAGGATGTGACCCGTCCGGTACCGCTGACGCTGGCCGCCGTCGAGCCAGTAGGAGAGCACGAACTCGTCGCCCCTGCCGTCGAAGTCGGCGATCCACTCTTCGGTCCGCGACTCGTCGCCGTCGTCGGCCTCCGTCGTCGGGTCCAGCGTGACCGTCCGGTCGACGAGTGGTTCTCGTCCCCGGACCGCGTCCGCGTCGGCGGCTTCGTGTAACTGTACTGCGACCGCGTGCGGGTCGTCGTCGCGGTTCCGCACGACGACCCGCGCGATCTCCGGCGGGAAGTCGTCGGCGACGCGGTCGGAGCCCGAACCGCAGCCGACGACGCCGACCGTCCCGAGGGTCGCGAGCGCCGCGAGCAGTCGTCGTTTCCGTCTATCCATCGGTGGAGGGTTCGAAAGGCGGTTTCGAGGGCGGTGAGCAGGCGGGGGTGGGCGGTGGACGGTGGGCGGTCGGTGGGCAGTCGGTGGTAAGCAGCCGATTCAGCGCAGGATCCGGAAATCCGTCACGGGCTCGGGATGGACGATGCGGAAGCCGGTGCCGGTGGCCGTGAGCCCGAGCGACGCGGGCACGTCTCGCGCGGAGCTGTAGGGGCTGTCGTCGGGGATCCCCTCGTAGGGGCTATCGCCGCTCCCGGCGGGCCGGTACGGGCTGTCCCCGTCGGGCTGCATCGCCTCCTCGGGCGGGAGGTAGATGCGTTCGCCCGAGCGCGAGCGGACGACAACGGCGGCGTCCTGGTCGCCCGAGACGGTGATCGTCGTCCGCCCGTCGCTGATATCGACGTCGACGGACACCGGTCTCTCCCCCGCCTCCGTTCCTGCTGACATGGATCCACGCGGGTCCGGCACGGACTTAACCGTTCCGTCGGTCGCCGTCGCGGTCGAAGCGATGCCACCACCGCAAGTGAAAAGAGGGCGTCAGGCGCATATCTCGGCAATGCACCACCCGGGACCGCCCCGATTCGTGGCCGTCGGCGACGAGGTGGAACTCGCTCCACGCGACCCGGACCCGTCCGCGACCTACGCCTGGCGAGTAGCGACCGCACCGACCGGCTCCGCGGCGACGCTCGGCGACGACCCCGTCGAGCACTTCGAACCCGACGTGCCCGGCCGCTACGGGATCGAGCTCTCCGCGCCCGACGGCACGCACACGCTCACCGTCCGCGCGTACCCCGGCTACATGGGCGCCAGCGGGTCGGGTGGCGGTCACTACGGCCGCTCTGGCGAGGAGGAGACCGAGTTCGAGACGACCCCGGCGGGCGAGGAAGAGGGCGAGAGCGGTGAGAGCGGCGTCTCTGGCTCGGCCCGGGCCGACGACGAGGCGGCCCCGACCGGCCCCGGCGGCCGTCCGCGCCTCTCCCTCTCGTCCGAGGTGACCGACGACGCGGTCGTCGTCCGCGCCGACGCGAGCGGTCACCCCGACGGCCCCGAGACGACGAGCGACCTCGCGATCGAGTTCCTGCTGGACGACCGCGACGACCTCTCGCGCGACGACGTGACGATCGACGGCCCCGAACTCCGGATCCCCCGCGAGAGACTCCCCGATCTGGCGCGGGCCCACGCCGTCGCGATCGGCCGCCACGGCTTCAGCGTACCCGACGCCGTCGAGATCGAGCGCGACGGGTCGGATCTGCGGACCGAACTCCCCTATCACCCGCCCGAATGGGCCCGGGACGCCACCATCTACGAGATATACGTCCGGACGTTCCCGGGCCAGGACGCCGACCGCGCCGATCCGGACCGGACCGTTGCCGACTCGGACCGAACGGTCTTCGACGCCATGATCGACCGGCTGGACTACATCGCGGACCTGGGCGCGGACACGATCTGGCTGACGCCGGTGCTCGAGAACGACCACGCGCCGCACGGCTACAACGTCACCGACTTCTTCGCCATCGCCGAGGACCTGGGGACGCGCGCGGATTACGAGCGGTTCCTCGACGAGGCCCACGACCGCGGCCTGACCGTCCTGTTCGACCTCGTCTGCAACCACTCGGCGCGGGCCCACCCCTACTTCCAGGCCGCCGTCTCGGACCCCGACAGCGAGTACCGCGACTGGTACGAGTGGCGCGGCCCGACCGAGCCGGAGACGTACTTCGACTGGGAGTACATCGCCAACTTCGACTTCTCCCATTTGCCCGTCCGCCGGCACCTGCTCGACGCCGTCGACGAGTGGGCGCCGCTTGTCGACGGCTTCCGCTGCGACATGGCCTGGGCCGTCCCGAACTCCTTCTGGCGGGAGATCCACGACAGCCTCAAGGCCCGCGATCCGGAGTTTCTCCTCCTCGACGAGACCATCCCCTACATCCCGGATTTCCAGGGCGGTCTCTTCGACGTCCACTTCGACTCGACGACGTACGCCGCGCTCCGCCGCGTGGGTAACGGCGAACCCGCCGAAGCGGTCCTCGACGCCATCGACGAGCGGACCCGAATCGGCTTCCCGGACCACGCCGGGTTCATGCTCTACGCCGAGAACCACGACGAGACGCGCTACCTCGTGGAGTGCGGCCGCCCCGCCGCCTTCGCGGCGCTGGGTGCCCTCTTTACGCTCCCCGGGTCGCCCATGATTTACGCCGGCCAGGAGTTCGGCCAGCGCGGCAAGCGCGACGACCTCGCGTGGGCCCACGCCGACGAACAACTGCGAGCGCACGTCCGGCGACTCGCGGCGGCGCGCACCGAGACATCGGCTCTCGCCGCCGACGCTTCCCTCGACCGAGTGGCCTTCGAGGTGGTCGACGGCGCGCCCGCGCCCGTGGTGGCGTTCGAGCGTGACGCGACCGATGGAACGACCGCGGCTGACGCCACCGCCAGCGCCGTGGTCGTCCTGAACTTCGCCGACGACCCGGCGACGGTCAGGGTCGGGCCGTCGACGGGCGGGACGGACCTGGTCACCGGCGAATCGGTCGCGACCGACGACGGCCTCCGCGTCGACGACGTGGTCGTCGTTCCAGTCGACGGCGAGTGACTGGGCCACGGTTCGACGGCGGACCCGTCGCGTGCCGAGTATTCGAATGTCCGATCACTTTTCACGGAGATAATAAAGAATAACCGACAGTAAACAGAGGAGAACGTCCCGGATGTTTTCCAGGTCGGCTGTGAGGCGGGCGGCGGAATATCGGGATTTATATGCGTATGTGCGCTGGTGACGGTATGCGGCTGACGACGGCGCTCGACGAGTACAAGCGGGCGGGCTCGGAGCGCTTTCCAGAAGAGAGCAAGACGGTCGACGGTGCCTTCTCCGGCCACGGCGACCGGCTGGTTCACGTCGACGAGAACGGGTCGCTGCGGGACTACTCCGCGCCGCTCTCGGGGCTCTACGGGATCGACCGGTCGAAACTCGGCATCCGGACGAACAGGGGCACGAACTGGTTCGCGGACCTCGAGACCATCCGCCAGCACTACTACCGGGACACGCGGCTGGTCGAGACCGAGTACGACGCCGGCGGCTACACGATCCACCAGTACGACCTGACGCTGGGTCGAGCGCACGTCACGCACGTCGAACTCCGCGGGCAGGTGCCGTCGGACGCCCACCTGGTCGCGTTCGCGACCATGGCGCCCGAGGGCAAGGAGGCGGGCGTCGGGGCGCTGATCCACGACGACAGCGGCCCCGCGGGGTCGGAGGTGCTCGAGGTCTTCCACCGGGAGGAACACGACTACCTCGCGGCCTCGACGGGGCTCAACGGCGTCCACGGCCAGCGGCCCGAGCGCTTCTCGGAGATCCTCGACGACGACCCCGTCGAGTTCCCCCGCGGCGAGGACCCCCGCTCGTACGACGAGACGCGCCTGAGCGGCGACTTCGTCGTGACGGCGCCCCTCGAACGGGCCGGGCGGAGCTACCGGACGACGCTGGTGAGCCAGCTGTCGAACCACCGCGAGGTCGACCGCGGGACGGCGCTCGCGGACCTCAGGCGATGTGCGGCGGCCCACGACGGCGCCGACGCCATCCGATCGGCGGCCCGCGACCGGACCACGATCACGGTCCCGCAGTCGCTGCCCCGGGCCTCGCTGGTCCGGACGGACCTGCGCGTGACCGACCTGCTCGAGGCGCCCTCCGGCGCCCGGATCGCCGGCCCGGAGTTCGATCCGTTCTACGCCAACTCCGGCGGCTACGGCTACGTCTGGTTCCGCGACGACGCGGACGTGGCCCGGAACCTGCTCGCCGCGGGCGACCGGCTCGACCTCGACGTGGTCGACTCGGTCGAGCGCAGCGCCCGCTTTCACTGCGACGCCCAGCTCGCCGACGGCACCTGGCCCCACCGCGTCTGGGCGACCGACGGATCGCTCGCGCCCGGGTGGGCCAACGCGAACGTCGAGCGCAACGAGGACTCCCGCGAGTACCAGGCCGACCAGACCGCGACGGTCACGGCCTTCCTCGCGACGCTGCTGCGCGAACGCCACGGCGACCTCGACGACGACCTCGCCATCGACATCCGCGAGACGGTGCTCGAGGGCGTCGACGCGCTCGCCCGGGACGTGGCCGACAACGGCCTGCCCGAACCCTGCCAGAACGTCTGGGAGGACGCGATCGGGCAGTTCACCCACACCGCGGCGACGTTCGTGCAGGCGTTCGCGGCGGTCGCGCGGGCGCCGGTCCGCCACCCGCTCCGTGAGCGCGCCCAGTCGATGGCCGAGACGGTGCTCGAGGGCCTCGACGCGGTCTACGACGAAGAACAGGGGGTCTACCCGATGCGGGTCGCGAGCGGATCGCCGGACACGCGCCTCGACGCGGCGACGCTCGCGCTCGCCGACGCGATGCACGGATACGACGCCATCGAAGGCGCGACGATCAGCGACGAACGGATCGAGCGACTCTCGAGACACGTTCGCGCGACGCTGAACGGTCTCTTTCGAAACCCGCGGGACAGCCCCGTCGCCGGGATGATCCGCTACGAGGGTGACCGCTGGCGCACCGCCGACCAGGACGAGGAGAAGGTGTGGTCGGTCGCGACCGCGATGGGCGCGCTCGCGGCCGTGCGGACCGGGCGACTGCGAAACGACCGCGGTATGAGCGGCGATGGGTACGTCGACCGCGCTGGCCAGCTCTACCGCCTGCTCGGCCCCGACGGCGCGCTGACGACCGACGCGGGCTACCTCGCCGAGCAGGTCTTCGACGACGGCTCGCTCGACAGCGCCGCCCCGCTGTGCTGGTCGCACTCGCTCCGGCTCCGCACGACGGCGCTGCTCGCCGCGGAGGACGCGCTGCCGGCCGTGACGACCGAGATCGAGGGGCCGAGCGAGCGCCTGCGCTGGACGACCGGCGAGAAGTACGGCCTCGGGACGGCCGCCGACCACGGCGGCGACGACCCCTCGCGGGTGTGGTTCACGCTCACCGAGGGCGCGATGACGGAAGTCCGCTTCCCGCAGGTCGACCTGATGAACCTCCGGACCCTCGACTTCCTCGTCAACGCCCGCGACGACGCCGAGTACACCGTCCGCACGCACAACGAGGCCCGCGACACCGACGACACGGTCGAGCGCCGCGTCGAACCGGTCGCGAACGACGCGCTCCTGTTCCGGCACGTCTTCACCGAGCCCGGCGACGGCCGCGGTCACGAGTGGGAGCTCACCGTCGACTACGCCACCGATCCCGCACACGACGCCGTCGTCGCCGACGTGAACTTCGAGGCGAGCGACGGCCGCGACTACGACCTGTTCGCCGTCGCCGACACGGCGCTGGTCAACAGCGGCGCCGCAGACCGCGGACTCAGACTCGGGCAGGACGGCGCCCACCACCTCGTCGCCCGCGACCCGACGGCCTACACCGGCGAGACCGACGAACCCCTGCTCGTCGACGAGAGCGGTGAGGGGTACTCCGTCGCGATGGCGATGGCCTGCGCCGACTACTTCGACTGGGCGACCGTCGGCGTCGCCGGCAGCGAGCCGCTGCGCGCGATGTTCACCGAGGGCGAACTCCCCGAACCGCAGGAGTCCGTCGACAACGAGAGCGTCGTTCTCGTCGGTCGCCTCGGCGACGGCGAGAGCGTGGACACGGAACTCGCGCTCGGGTTCGCCCGCGCCGCCGACACCGCCGCCGCGCTCGGCGAGGCCGACGGCGCGCTCGAACGCGGCTTCGAGACGGCCCGCGCCGACTACGGGCGCACCTGGCGCGAGTTCCTCGACGACAAGCCGCTACCCGACTCCGTGGCCGACGACGACGCGCTGGCCGACCAGTACCGCACCGCGCTGATGAGCCTGCTCGCCGTCGAGGACAAGACCTACCACGGCGCCTCGATCGCCTCGCCGTCGGTCCCCTGGGGGGAGGCCGTCACCGCCGAGGAGCCGAAGGGCTACGGTTACAACTTCGTCTGGTCGCGCGACCTCTACCAGGTGTTCACCGTCTTCGAGATCGTCGGCACGCTGGACGTGGCGGCCGACCAGCTGGCGTACATCTACGAGTACCAGCAGGACGAGACGGGCTTCATTCCGCAGAACACCTACATCAACGGCATCACCCGCTGGGGCGGCGAGCAGATGGACAACATCTCCTACCCCGCGGTCATGGCCTACCACCTCGCCGAGCGCGGCGTCGGCTTCGACGACGCCGGCTACGACTACGAGAACGTCCGCCGGTCGGCCGACTACGTCGCCGCCTACGGCCCCGACACCGCACAGGAGCGCTGGGAGGAGGAATCGGGCTACTCGCCCTCCTCCATCGCCGCCGAGATCGCGGGCCTGGCGTGCGCCGGCAAGCTCGCCATCGACCAGGGTCACGACGCCGACGCGCTCGTCTGGCTCGGCCTCGCCGACCACTGGGCCAACAACATCGAGAACTGGACCGCGACGACCACCGGGACCGAACGCCACGACGCGACACCGTACTACGTCCGGGTCACCCGCGACGGCGACCCCGACGCCGGCCACCTCCGCACGCTCGCCAACGCCGGCCCGACCCTCGACGAGCGCGACATCGTCGACGCCGGATTCCTCGACCTCGTCAGGATGGGTATCAAGCCGGCCGACGACCCCGTGATCGAGAACTCCGTGGAGACCGTCGACGAGACCATCCGCGTCGACGCCGGCTCGGCCGCCGGCTTCTACCGGTACAACGGCGACGGCTACGGCGAGCGCGAGCGCGGCGACGCCGGCGGCCCGTGGTCCGTCGAGAACAAGGGCAAGGGCCGGCTGTGGCCCCTCCTGACCGGCGAGCGCGGCGAGTACGAACTGCAAGTCAACGATCCCGACCTCGCCCCGGAGGACTGCCTGCGCGCGATGCAGGAGTTCGCCAACTCCGGGCGGATGATCGCCGAGCAGGTCTGGGACCGCCAGCACGCGACGGACTACGACTGGGAGTTCGGCGAGGGGACCGGCTCGGCCACGCCGCTCGCGTGGGCGATGGCCCAGTACGTCCGCCTCGCCCACGGCGTCAGCGCCGGCGAGCCCGTCGAGACGCCGGCGTTCGTCCACGAGCGCTACCGCGAGCGCGAGCTTCACGAGCCCGACCGGAGCCCGGCGCTGCGCGTCGACACGCAGTTCCGCGGCAACACGCTCGTCGTCTCCGGCGAGACGACCGGCGACCGCGTCGCCGTCAAGACGCCCGTCGACCGGGCCATCGTCGACGTCGACGGCACGGAGTTCGAGACCACCGTCGACATCGAGCGCGGCCAGAACCAGGTCATCGTCTCCGCCGGCGGCGCGGACGTGGCGGCGTCCGGGACGACCGTTCGCCGAATGAAGCTCTGAGCGGCGATCCGCCGACCGGAAATCGAGACGCCGGCCCGCCGGATTTTTCTCCCGGCGGCGATTCGCTCCGGGCATGAGCGACGAGTCCGGTTCCGACGACGAGCGCGACTCCGGCGACGAACGCGACCCGGAGGCCACCCTCGACGAGTGGAAGGAGTCGATGCAGGCCGAACACGCCGAGGCCATCGCCAACCCCGACCCCGCCGAGGACCACCGCATCGAGGGCGTCACGCAGGTCCCGCATCGCGTCTTTTTCGCCTACGACGCGGAGACCGACTCGCTGGAGCGCGACGAGGTCGAGCAGGTCGGCGAACTGACCGACCCCGAGTTGCGCTCCTGTTCCTGCGGCGTCCGGGGGATGACGCCCGAAGAAGCCCGCGAGCACGTCCGAGCGGCGCGCGACGGGACCGAGGCCCCGACCGAGTGAGCGCGCGGGGACGACGACGGCGACCGGACGAAGCGGCGACCGGACGAAGCGGCGACGACCGGACGAAGCGGCGACGACCGGACGAAGCGGCGACGACCGGACGACGGGGTTATACGTCTGCCGCTCGGCGTTTCGCTGTGGATTCTCACGACGTTCGACGCCAGTGGGCCGAGCGCGACGGCGAGTACTCGCCGACCTACTACGCCCACCGGGGTCGCGACGCGACCAGCGAATTCCTGCGGGAGACCCTCGCCGAGTGCGTCGGCACAGACGCGCGCGTCCTCGAAGTCGGCTGCGGCGTCGGGCGCCACCTCGCCGAACTGTTCGAGGCCGGGTTCACCGAGTTGACCGGCGTCGACGTCAACGACGAGGCGATAGACGTGCTCGCGGAGACCTACCCCGATCTCGCCGCCGCGGGGGAGTTCCACGCGACGACCATCGAAGAGTTCCTCCCCGACCTCGCGGACGGCGCGTTCGACGCCGTCTACTCCGTCGAGACGCTCCAGCACGTCCACCGCGAAGCCGAGTGGGTGTTCGACGATATCGCGCGGGTCACCGGCGAGTGGCTGGTCACCGTCGAGAACGAGAGCGGCGAGTTCGGCACGGTCAACTACGTCGACGACGACGTGCCGCTGTACTACCGCGACTGGGAGCGCGTGTTCACCGAGCGCGGCTTCGAACAGGTCGCGACGAGCGCCGGCAGGCGGGACAGGCGACGGGTGTTTCGACGCGAGTGAGCGGCGGAAGGACGACTGTATCGGTCGGGCGAGGGAGACGCGTGCGCCGCTGGTGAGTTCGTCGACCGAGGCCTCGGCACTCATAGGGGTCGTCACGGCCGGGTCGTCACGCCGGCTCGGGGACCGCGAGTCGTCATCGGCCGCGCGACGGTAGGGTCGGGCGAGGGATGAATATTCCTCTCCGGTCGCGCGTGGGTTCGCGGCCCGTCACGGGATCGGACAGTAGACACAAGACGCTGGGGATCCCAGGGCCACGCAGAGAATGGACGGAACAGGCGACCGCCGGGCGCTGGACCGGCGGTCGTTTCTCGCCGGTGTCGCCGGCGGTGCCCTCGCGTCGACCCTCCCCCTGTTCGGCCGCTCGCGAGCCGCGAGTACTGACGACGAGCGGGCGCTGTCGGTGCTGACGCGCAACTGCTACGTCGGCGTCGACCTCTCGGGGGTCGCCGACGTGGACTCGGAGTCGGAACTGCGCTCGCTCGCGACCGACCTCCTCGCGACGGCGCGGACTCACCCCTACGAGGCGCGTCTCGACGCCATCGCCGACGAGATCGCGACCCACCGCCCCGACGCCGTCTCGCTCCAGGAGGCGGTCCGGATCCGAACGCGCCCGACCGACTCCGACGGGGACTGGACGGTCCTGGTGAACCTCCTGCCCGCGCTCGTTTCGCGACTGGCCGACCGCGGCCTCGATTACGAGGTCGCCGCGTCGGTGCGGACGACGCAGGTGACCGTCGAGGCCGACGACGAGTCCGGACCCGTCGACGTGCAGTTGCGCGACAGGGACGCGGTGCTCGTCCGCGCGGACGCCGAAGTCGTCGACACGCGGAGCGGGCGCTACGCGGTGGCGCTGACCGTGCCGGTCCCGTGGAACGACGACAGTTTCACGCTCGCCCGGGGCTACTGCGTGGCGGACCTGGAACTCGGCGGGCGGACGGTGACGGTGGCCGGCACCCACCTGGAGTCCGCGTCGACGATCCTCAGGTACCTGCAGGCCGAGGAGTTGCTCGGGCGACTCCCCGGCGACCGACCGGTCGTGCTCGCGGGCGATTTCAACAGCGGACCCGGGACCGAGACGGCGACCTACGACAGGCTGACCGGGCCCTACGCGGACGCGTGGGCGGCGCTGCGCGGCGAGGACGGGAACACCTGCTGTCAGCGCTCGTCGCTGCGAAACGAGGACTCGCACCTGCGCTCGCGGATCGACGCCGTCCTCTACCGCGGTGCCCTCACGCCGACGGCGGTCGAACGGGTGGGCGAGGAGCAACGCGACCGCGTCGAGGCCACGGTAGACGGCGAGACGGTCACCGTGTGGCCCTCCGACCACGCCGGCGTCCTCGCGAGGTTCGACCTCGACTGGGCGACGCCGACGCCGACGCCCACACCGTCACCGTCTCCGACGCCGAGTTCGACCCCGTCTCCGACACCGAGTCGGACACCGTCTCCGACCCGCTCACCGACCGCTGCCTCCACACCGACGCCGTCCGACACGCCGGAACCGATGCCCACTACCGCTGGTATCCGGTCGACCGACTCGTCGGACGGAGAGACCAGCGTGGACGGCAGCGGCCGCGCGACGAAAACCGTTCCGTCGGCCGGCGACAGCCCGGCCGACGCGACGAGCGGGTCGGCGCCGGGGTTCGGCGGGGTCGCGGGCCTCCTCGGCGTCGCTATCGGCGCGCTCGCCCGTCGTCGGAGCGAATGAGACCGTCCGTCGTCGTTTCTCCCGCTGTCACGGGTCCGGCCCTCGTTCGGTCGAGGGGCGCTCGGCCACGCTCGGCGGCCGCTTCCGACGGACCCGGAGCTCGATGGACCGATAGATGACAATCCGGCAACTTACCGGCACGCTTATGATGGAGAGTGTGAACTACTCGCAGATATGGGACAGTGTCCGAACTGCGGTGCGGAGATCGGAGAACGGGACGTGGCCTGTCAGGCCTGCGGATACGACCTGACGGGCGGGCAGTCCGGGGGGCAACAGCGGGGCGGCCAACCGCGCGACCAGGGAGGCTACGGCGGACAGCCCGGCCGGGGCGGGCAGCCGAGGCAGGGACAACCGCAGCAGGGGCAAGGGCAGGGGCAACCGCAGCAGGGGCAAGGGCAGGGGCAACCGCAGCAGGGGCAAGGGCAGGGACAACCGCGGCAGGGTCACGGACAGGGACAACCGCGAAACCAGCCTCAGCGGGGACCGCCACAGCAAGGACAGCCACAGCAGGGCTACCAGGGGAACCAGCGACAGCAGGGTGGCGGACAGCCCGCGCAGCAGGGCCGCGGGCAGCGGGCACCGCAGGGCCGCGGACAGCAACCCCGCGGTGGCCAGGGACAGTACGGAAATCAGCCCCACCGACCCGCCGACGACGGCGGTCTGGGGCGGCGCGAACTCCTGATCGGTACCGGTGGGCTCGCACTCGTCGGCGCTGGCGGGCTGTACTTCTTCACCGACATCCTCGGCGGCGGCGGAGCAGACCTCTCCTACGGCGAGACGGTCCAGGGGGAGATCACGTCCGACTCGGAGACGGCGCCCGTCGACGACAAACTCGCCGCGACGCACACGTTCAGCGGCGACCAGAGCGACATCGTGCAGGTGAGCATGCGGCCCGTCGCGCCGAGGTTCGACACGTTCCTGGTGGTGACCGACGGCGACGGACAGGTGGTCGCGACGGACGACGACGGCGGGGCGGACACGAACAGCCGGCTCCAGTTGCAGCTCCCGGAAGACGGGACGTACACGGTCTACGCCTCGTCGTTCTCCGGCCGCGCCACCGGCGAGTACGAACTCACGCTGACGGCGCTGCGGGAAGCCGGCGCGGACTCGTCCGGTGACGGGTCCTCGGGCGACGGGTCCCAGGCCGACCTCACCTACGGCGATACCGTCACGGGGGACATCGTCCAGAGCTCCCCGCGAGACCCGGTGTTCGGCAAGCTCGCCGTCCCGTACACGTTCTCCGGGAGCGCGGGCGACAACGTCGAGATCCGGATGAACTCGGAGGTGTTCGACACCTACCTCGTCCTCACGGACGAGAGGGACCGGGAAGTCCAGTCCGACGACGACGGCGGATCGGGCGTGAACAGCCAGATCCACCAGACGCTCCCGGAGACGGGTACGTACACGATCTGGGCCACGTCGTTCAGTGACGATTCGACCGGGCGGTTCACCCTCTCGCTCGATCGCTTCTGAGCGGGCTCACTCCCGGTGCTCGTCGGTCACGTCGTCGAGGTTGACGACGCCCTCGGGGACGCGGTAGGCGACCATGACCTCGCGGTCGGCGTCGGGTGAGTTCTCGGTCTTGTCGACGCTGTAGGCGACGTACCGACACTCGTCGCGGTCGAACGTGAGCGTCGAGTACCCCCAGTTGTGGCTGTCGAAAAACTCGATGTGAGGGTTCATCCCCGTGACCAGTTTCGAGAGGAGCGGCTCCGTCACTTTCCCGCGCCGGCCCCGCGTGAGATGCAGCGCCTCGGCGACGTTGATCGAGGTGATAGCCGGCGTCATGAACTCGACGCCGAAGCGCTCGCCCTCGGCGACGCCCTCGCCGCCCGTCACGCGCCCCGGGTACGAGGTCTGCTGGTAGCCGGCGATGTAGCAGTGCATGTCGCCGGTGACGGTGACGAAGTTGTCTACGTCGGCGGCGGCGATGGTCTCGGCGATGCGCTGGCGCTCGCGGGTGTAGCCGTCCCAGCCGCCCTGAACGGGATATATCGAAAGGGGTCCCGAGCCGATGCGGAACGGCATCGTCAGCACCTCGTCGGCCCAGACCGTCCAGGTGGCGTCCGAGGTCGTCACGGTGTCGAGCAACCACTCGCGCTGTTCCTCGCCGAGCATCGACCGACCGGGCGGTTCGCGGTGCGGGCCGACGTTGTCGACGGTCGGGATGGCCTCTCGCGGGGGGTCGCGGAACAGTCGCTCGTCGGTCATGACCAGATCCACGAGGTCGCCGAACTCGATGTCGCGCCAGAGCTTGAATCGCTCCTGGAGCGACTCACCGTTCGGGTCGTACTCGACGCGTGCGGGCATGTACTCCCACCAGGCGTGCATCGCGTCGGCGACCAGCCCCGTCATGAATTCGGGGTCGTCGCCGCGGGGGTGCTCACCGGCGGGCGCGTCGGTCTCGCGGTCCCAGTAGACGTCGTCGACCATCTCGTGGTCGTCCCAGCCCGCGATGAGCGTGTGCGATTCGAGGGCTTCTTGCATGAACCGGTCCGCCCGATAGGTCCGGTAGAGGTAGCGGTAGTCTTTCAGGTCGTGGACGTGGTCGTAGCCGCTGGGCAGCGACTTCTCGCGGCCGGGGTAGTCGTACGAGCCGAGCCCCTTGAACGCCCCCGAGTCCGACTCGTAGATGATGTCGCCGAGGTGGACCACGAAGTCGACGTCCTCCTCGGCGACGTAGTGGAGGGCCGGGAAGTAGCCGTTGAGGTAGTCCTGACAGGTGAGGACGGCGAAGGAGACCTCCTCGGGCGAGGCGTCCGGGCGAGGGAGCGTCCGGCACTGGCCGGTGCGTGAGGCGACGCCGTCGTAGACGAAGCGGTAGTGGTACTCGCTGTCGGCGTCGAGCTGCCCGTCGAGGTCGACCTTGACGGTGTAGTCGTGGGCGGCGATGCGCTCGTCGGAGACGACGACGCCGTCGTAGACCACGTCATCGAAGTCGGCGTCGGTCGCGACCTGGACGCCCAGCGACTCGTCCGGGTCGAAGGCGCCGGGGTCGATGCGCGTCCAGAGGATGACGCCGGTGGGTGTGGGTCCACCGCTGGCGACCGACTGCGGGAACGTTTCCAGCGGGTCGGCGTCGGGATCGTGGTCGAAGACGTCGGCGTCGCTGGCGTCGACCACGTCGAGCGCGAGCGCGAGGTCGTGGGAGTCGAGTTCCGAGAGCAGTTCGGCGTGGTCGTCGTCGTCGCGCGCCGGCTCGTCGCGACCGTCGAGGCCCGCGTCCCCTGTCATGCCACCGGATCCGTCGTGGGAACGTATGGCTCTTCCCCTGCCGACCCCCGTTCGGTCGCGCCACCGGGAGGGTTAATCGGCCCCGCGTCGAACGGTCTGTCATGATCGAGGTCGACGGGAGCGCCGGGGGCGGCCAGGTCCTCCGGAGCGCGCTGACGCTCTCGATGCTCACGGGCGAATCGGTTGCGGTCGCGGACGTGCGCGGAGACCGACCGGAACCGGGACTGAAAGCCCAGCATCTGACCGCCGTCGAGACGGCCGCCGCGGTCTGCGACGCCGACCTGAACGACGGTGACGTGAGCGACGCCGACGTGAGTGACGGTGACAGCGGCAGCGGCGTCGAACTGGGGAGCGAAACCGTCGTCTTCGAACCGGGCGCACCGACCGGTGGGAGCTACCGCGCGGACATCGGGACCGCCGGGAGCGTCGCGCTCCTGTTCGACACTCTCCTCCCGCTCGCGCCGGTCATAGACGAACCGCTCGCGCTCACCGCGACCGGCGGGACCGACGTGAAGTGGTCGCCGCCGCTGGACTACTACCGTTCGGTCAAGCTCCCGCTCCTGCGCTCGTTCGGGCTCGCAGCCGCGGTCGACGTCGAGCGGCGCGGGTTCTACCCCCGGGGCGGGGGCGAGGCCACGCTGCGGCTCTGGCCGTCAGAGCCGCGGACCCTGGACCTCGCCGAGCCCGGACCGGTAACCCGTGCGCGCGTCTACTCCACGGCGACCGCCGACCTCGCGGACGCCGACGTCGCAGAGCGACAGGCCACTGCCGCGGTCTCCGGACTCGACGAGGCGGGCATCGAAACGACCGAGCGGCGAACGACGTACGTCGAGTCGGCGAGCGCGGGGTCGGTGGTCGTCGTCCGCGTCGACCGCGAGCGGGGCGTCGCGGGCCTCGACGCCTACGGCGAGCGCGGGAAACCGGCAGAGGACGTCGCGGCCACCGCCCTGGCGGACCTCGAGTCAGTCACCGCCCCGGGCATCGCCGTCAACGCGCACCTGGCCGACCAGCTCGCCGTCGTCCTCGCGACGGTCGGCGGAACCGTCGCCGTGCCACGGGTCACGGACCACCTCGAGTCGAGCCTGGACCTGCTGGCCGCGTTCGGGTTCGACGTCTCGGCCGACGATCGGGGCGATCGAGTCGTTCTGACGGTCCCCTGACCTGTCGGGACCGACCCTTCCGCGATCACTCGATCGGGCGGCGGACCGAGGCCGCAGTCGCCGGTGACCGCTCGTGGTCACCGAGCGGAGCTTACTCGTCGAGATGGGCAGCGAAAGGCGGCGCAATCGTGCGGTCTCGGCCGCGATGGATAGGTCCGACGTACCGGTCGAGTGCCAGTGTATAACTATCGGAGCGGGGGGCGTCTCTCGATCCGGTGAGAGATGATGCAAACCGAAGGCAGAGTCCGCGTCAGTATCGTCGACTGGGCAACCCTCGCGCTCGTAATAGTAGGGGCGATAAACTGGGGGCTGGTCGGCGTCGGCCAGTTCCTGGACGAGAACTGGAACGTCGTGAACATCATCTTCGAGGACTTCTCGAACGTCGAAGCGGGGATCTACGTCCTCGTCGGGCTCGCGGGCCTGTACGAGCTGTACTTCGCGTACCAGCTCTACACCGGCTCGGCCCGCCCGCGGGGCGAACAGACCACCTGACGACGGCCGGAGACCTGACGACCGTACCCCGGCCGGCGGACCGCACCAGTCCGCCGACCACCCGACGCGCGTCGGAACCCGACGCGCTCCCGACCGCGCTGTGCGGTCGACCGGAGACCCGCTCCGTGCGGACCCGCGCTGTCGCCGCTCCACACGGCGCCCGCGCACGATTTCTTCGCGACGCCCCCGGCGGCGATCACTCGATCCGCTCGCGAGCGGCGGCGACGACCAGCGGGAGGGTGATCGTCGCGTCCGCGTACACCGATGCGTTGCGCGCGGCCTTCTCGAGTTTCCCCCACGAGCGCGCTTCGTCCAGCGTCGCCCCCGAGAGCCCGCCGGTCTGGGGCGGGTCCATCGTCAGCTGGACGGCGTAATCGTATGCGTCGGGCGCGACGAGCATCGTCTGGAGCGTGTAGTTTTTCGGCACGCCGCCGCCGACGACCATCGCGCCGGCCCGCTCGGCGTCGAACGCCTGGTCGGTGATCGTCGTCATGTCCGCCAGCGCGTCCAGCGTGAACGCGCTCGTCTGCGAGTACATCCACGCCTGCAACCCCAGCACCGAGTCCTGCACCGCCGGACAGTATATCGGCACGTCGTGCTCGTGCGCCGCCGCCGCGATGCCCGGCCTCTCCGCCACGTCCTCGGCCTCGTTGACCTCGGCGTTCGCCCGGCCTAACTCCGCGGTGAAGCGCTGGATACTGACCGCGCCGCTCCCGCCGCCCGCGCCGTCTCCGTCGCTCCCTTCACACTCCGCTTCCAGCGGCGGGAACACCTCGCTCCGCAGGTGGTCTTCGAACAGCGCGAAGTGCTCCTGCGGGAGGTAGACGTTGTAGATCCGGTCGACCCCCTCGTCGCGCAGCTGCTCGTCGTGCTCGCGCTCGGTCTTGCCCTCGGCGTGGACCTGGCCGTGGTGGTGTTTGCCGCCGATGGCCTCGATGGCGTCGTGGGTGAGGTTCGCGCCGGTCGTCACCAGGGCGTCGATGTGGCCGTCGCGGATGAGGTCCGCGACGATGCGGCGCATCCCCGTGGGGACCATCGCGCCGGCGAGGCCGAAGAAGTTGGTCACGTCGTCGTCGCCGATCATCTCCGCGTAGACGTCGACGGCCTCGTGGAGGTCCCGGGCGCCGATTCCGGCCTCGCCGTACTGCTCTGCGAGTTCGCCGACGGTCATCCCCGCCCGCGCTTCCGCGTGGCCGATGGGGTCGTGCGCGAACGTCTCGCGGTCGTGGTGTCCGTCCTCGGTCATGGACCCGTATCGCCCCGCCGCGCGTTTGAACCCCGCGATCCGTTCGCCGAGCGGAAGGCTTCCGAATGGCACAAAAGCGAAATGCGTCCCCTCCGTTGTCGGGACGATGACCGACGGTGCCGCGGCCGGGATACTCGACGACGCCGACCGCGAGCGGTTGCGGTCGCTCGTCCGGACCGACGACGACCGGGAGTCGCTCGCCGTCGAAGCGCCCTACACCGGTGAGACGATCGGGACGGTCCCCCGCTGTGCGCCCGCGGACGTCGAACGAGCGGTCGAGCGGTCGCGCGAGGCGCAGGAGTCGTGGGCCGCTCGCTCCGTCGACGAGCGCGCGGCCGTCCTCCAGTCCGTCGCCGACACCGTGCTGGCCCACCGCGCGGAACTGCTCGACCTCGTGCAACTGGAGACGGGCAAGGCCCGCTTCGACGCGCTCGAAGAGGTGCTCGACATCGTCGTGACCGCCGATTACTACGCCCAGCGCGGGCCGGGCTTCCTCGCGTCGAAGCGTCGAACGGGCGCGATACCCCTCCTCACCAAAACCACGGAACACGCCCATCCGGTCGGCGTCGCGGGTCTGATCGAACCGTGGAACTACCCGCTCACGCTCGCCGTCTCGGACGCGCTCCCGGCGCTGCTCGCCGGCAACGGCGTCGTCCTCAAACCCGCGGAGGCGACGCCGTTTATCGCGCTCCGGGCGGTCGAACTGCTGGAGTCGGCGGGCGTTCCCGAGGGGCTGGTCGGCGTCGTCACCGGCGAGGGCGAGCGCCTGGGCGAGCCGCTGATCTCGCGGGTGGACCACGTGACGTTCACCGGCAGCACCGCGGCGGGCCGCGATGTCGCGGCGACCGCCGGCGAGCACCTCACCGACGCCTCGCTCGAACTCGGCGGGAAGAACGCGGCCGTCGTGCTGGCCGACGCCGACCCGGACACGGTCGCTCGCGGGCTCGTCACCGGCGCGTACGCCAACGCCGGGCAGCTCTGCATCGCGACCGAGCGCGTCTACGTCGAGCGCGAGGCCTTCGACGCCGTCCTCGCGGCGTTCGTCGCGGCGACCGAGCGCGTCGAACTCGGCGCGGCCTACGACTTCGGTCCCGACGTGGGCTCGCTGATCAGCGAGCGGCAACTGGCGACCGTCGAATCGCACGTCGACGACGCCCGCGAGCGCGGCGCGACCGTCGAGACGGGCGGGGAACGGCGCCCGGACGCGGGCCCATACTTCTTCGAACCGACGATACTGACCGACCTCCCCGGAGAGGCGGCGGCGGCGACCGAGGAGACGTTCGGGCCGGTCGTCTCCGTCGTCCCGGTGGACGGCGTCGACGAGACCGTCGCGCGGGCCAACGACACCGACTACGGCCTGCACGCGAGCGTCTGGACGGGCGACCCGGACCGCGGCGAGCGGGTCGCCCGGCGCCTCGACGCGGGGAACGTCACCGTCAACGACGCCTACCGGGCGACGTGGGCCTCGACCGACGCGCCGATGGGCGGCGTCGGCGACTCGGGGATCGGGCGCCGCCACGGCCGACAGGGGGTCGCGAAGTACACCGAACCCCAGACCGTGGCGACCCAGCGCGGTATCCCGCTCGCGACGCCCGCCGGCCTGCCAAATCGGCTCGTCGCGGCCGGCGCGACCGCCGGAGTCCGCGCCGTCCGGGCACTTCGGAACTGGAGCCCGTTCCCCGACGGGAGCGACTGACCGATGCACCTGCTCACCGGCTTCCCGGGCTTTCTCGGCTCAGCGCTCGTCTCGCGGCTACTCGACCGGACGGACGACCGGGTCTGCTGTCTCGTCCAGTCGCACTACCGCGCGGCGGCCGAGCGGCGAGCGGCCGACCTCCTCGCCGACGCGGGCGCGGCCGACGACCGGATCGAACTCGTCGACGGCGACATCACGGACCCGGAGCTCGCACTGGACGACTACGGAGGCCTCCGGGACCGCACCGACGCCGTCTCCCACCTCGCCGCCGTCTACGACCTCGGCGTCGAGCGCGCGCTCGCCGAGCGGGTCAACGTCGACGGCACCGAACACGTCCTCGACTTCGCCGAGAGCGCCGGCGTGGACCGGTTTCACTACGTCAGCACCTGCTACGTCAGCGGCCGCTACGACGGCACCTTCACCCACCGAGACCTCGACGTCGGCCAGTCGTTTCACAACCACTACGAGGCCACGAAGTTCGCGGCCGAGGTCGCCGTCCAGCGCCGGCTGTCCGACGGGTTCCCCGCCACGATTTACCGCCCGGCCATCGCCGTCGGCGACAGCCGGACCGGCGAGACGCAGAAGTTCGACGGCCCGTACTACCTCCTCAAACTAATTCTCCGCCAGCGCGGCGTGGCGCTCGTCCCCGTCCCGCTCCGCCCGGGCGCGACCCGACTGAACGTCGTCCCGCGGAACTTCGTCGTCGACGCCATCGACGCCCTCTCGGCCCGCGAGGACACCGTCGGCGAAGTCTACCAACTGTGCAATCCGCACCCGCCGACGATCGCGGACCTCGTCCGACAGTTCGCCCGCGCGACCGGCCGGCGAGTGGTCCCGGTCCACGGGACGACGAAGCTCTCGCGGCTCTCGCTCGAAGCGGTCCCCGACCTCGCCGACCGCCTCGGCGTCGAACCCGCCGCGCTCCCCTTCCTCTCCCAGCCGACGACCTACACCGACGAGAACGCGCGCCGCGCGCTCGCCGATTCCGGCGTCCGATGCCCGCTGTTCGAGTCCTACGTCGACAGGCTGGTCGACTACGCCCGCGAACACGCCGACGAGAACGTGGGCGCGATGACCTGACCGGCCGCGGCTGCGACGACCAGGCCGCCGCTCGTTCGAGCCCGCGGCGGAGTCGCCTCACCCGAACGACGAACTCGGGGCTACGCGGCGGCGATCTCGTCGGCGTCGGCCTCGAGTTGCGCGACCACGTCGGGGCGTCCGCGGAGGTCGACTCGCACTTCCTCGCCGCCGTAGTCGATCGATTCGACGGTCGCGCGGTCGTAGGCGCGCGAGACCAGCCCCATCGCTTCGTCGCAGTTGGGAAGCGTCAGTTCGGTCGCCTCGGTCGGCAGTCGCTCCAGCATCGCGTCGACGAGCGCGTCGACGTTCGTTCCCTCGGTCACGCTGACCGGTATCGGCTCCGGCGCGACCTCGCGGACGAGCGCCAGACGCTCCGCGCGCTCGTCCTCGTCGAGCAGGTCGGTCTTGTTGACCGCCGTCACCACGTCGCCCTCGTCGACGCCCTGCGCGTCGAGCACGTCGAGCGAGACGGCGAGTTTCTCGCGCAAGGATTCTGGCTCGTCGCTGGCGTCGGCGACGAGCACGACGGCGTCGGCGGCCGCGGCCTCCGAGAGCGTCTCGCCGAACGACTCGACCAGCCAGTGTGGCAGGTCGTCGACGAATCCGACGGTGTCGGTACAGAGCACCGGCCGCCCATCGAGGGTGGCGCGCCGCGTCGTCGTCTCCAGCGTCTTGAACAGCCGGTCCTCGACCGCCGCCGTCGGGTCGCGCTCACCCGCGTCCGAGGAGTTGCCGCTGCCGTCGCCGCCGTCGCTGTCGCCCTCACCGCCGTCATCGATCGCATCGTCCAGCGACATCTCGTCGGCGAGGCGGTGCAACAGCGTCGACTTCCCGGCGTTCGTGTACCCGGCGACGGTCACGAGGTCGAACCCCTGCTCGCGGCGCTCGGCGCGGAACTGCTCGGCCGGGCTCGGCAGCTCGTCCAGCTTCCGCTCGAGCTCCGCGATCCGGTTTTTCACGCCCTCGACGCGCGACCCCTTCTCGAGCAGCTTGTTGAGGAACTGGAGGTCGGCGGTCTCCTCGATCCGCGGGAGTTCGTACCGCAGGCGGGCGAGCTCGACCTGGAGCTGCGCGCGCCGCGTCGTCGCCTGGTCGGCGAAGATGGCGAGCACGAGCCGGTAGCGGTCGTACACCACCGTGCCGGCCGGGAGCGCGTCGCGCACCGCGATCGACTGTTTCGGCGAGAGCTCGCCGTCGACGACGACCAGCTGCGCGCCGGTCGCCGCGACGCGCTCGGCGACCTCCTCGAGCTTTCCGCTGCCGAAGTAGGTGCCCGCGTCTTCGCTTCGTACCTGGGTCACCTCGCCGACGACATCGTGTCCGGCGGCGTCCGCGAGCGCGCGGATCTCCGCGGTCTCGACCGGTCTTTCGTCCGTTCGTTTCGCGATCACTGCGTTGCCTGTCTGCTGTGTCATGTTGGTCTGGTATCTGCTGTCGGTCTGAAAACGGGACAGTCACCCGGCGGCGCGGCAACGGTCGAGCGTCGAAATCGACGGCACGCGTCGAGACCGAACGCCGGAATCGACGGCACGCGTCGGAGCGGCCGCTGGGCTACGCGGTCACGAGCCACCGGCCGCGACGAGAGCGGCGACGCCGTTCGACACGGTCGTCACCGGAGCGCGAACCGGCTCAGAAAGTGGAGAGGATCTCCATCGTACTCCCGACAACTGCGAGCAGTGACAAAAAGCTTGGGTCGTGGTTCGCGACAACACCGCGCCGACGAGGAGAGCCGCGTCCGCTCAGTCGTCGCTCAACTGGTCGAGGACGGCGGCCGGCATCTCCTCGCGGACGCCCTCCGGGATCTCGGCGGGGTCGACGCTCATCCCCTCGCCCGGGACACTCGCGTCGTCGCCCGCCCCGAACTCGGGGTCGAACAGCTGGAGCGCGGTGTTGATGGTCGACCAGTCGTCTTCCTCGGCCGCGTCGCGCAGGCTCTTGGTCGGCGCGGCGAGCAACTGGTTGACGACCGCGTCTGCCATCGACTCGACGACCGCTCGCTGCTCGTCGTCGAAGTCGGCCTCGTCGAGGGCGCGCTCGAGTTCGGCCGCCTTCACGCGCTCGGCGCTCTCGTACATCGCCGAGATGACCCGGTCGGCCCGTTTGCGCTTGTACTGGGCGAGCAGACGCTCGAACTCCACGTCGATCATCTCCTCGACGACCGTCGCGGCCTCCGCGCGCTGTTTCCGGTTCTCGTCGGTGACGCTCTCTAAGTCGTCGATGTCGCGGACGAAGACGTTCGACAGGTCCGCCGCCGCGGGCGAAACGTCTCGCGGCTGGGCGATGTCGACGACGAACGTGTCGCCGGCGTCGGCCAGCGTCGTCGCGTCGAGGACGTAGTCCGTGCTCGCCGTCGCGGTCACGACGACGGAGGCCGACGCGGCGACCCGTTCGAGGTCGTCCACGCCGGCGATGCTCGTCTCGGCGTCCAGCGTCTCCGCGAGCTGGACCGCCCGCTCCCGCGTCCGGTTCGCGACCGTGAGATGCGCCGCGTCGTCGGCGAGCGTCTTCGCCGCGATCCGACCCATCTCGCCCGCGCCGACGACCAGCGCCTCGGCGCCGTCGACGCCGACGGCCTCGTCGGCCAGCCGGACGGCGGCGGTCGCCAGCGAGACCGACCCCTCGTTGATGGCCGTCTCGGTCCGCGCGCGCTCGCCGACGTGGATGGCTTTCGTCACGCCCGCCTCCAGGACGGGGCCGATGCCGTCCGCGGCGCGAGCGCCCTCGTAGGCGTCCCCGACCTGTCCGAGGATCTGGTCCTCGCCGACGACGAGCGACTCCAGACCGGCGGCGACGCGCATGAGATGTCGCAGGCTCTCCTCGTGACCCAGGTCCGCGACCACGCGGTCGGCGACGCCCTCGAAGAAGACGTCCAGCGCCGCGCGGCCGTCCGGCTCGTCTGCGGTGACGACGTAGGCCTCGACCCGGTTGCACGTCTGGAGGACGTAGGCCTCCTGGACGGCGGGCACCGAGCGCAACTGCTCGACGGCGCCGCGCTGACTGTCGACGGCCGCCGCCTCGAGGTCGTCGACCGTCGCGCGCTCGTGGGCGACGCTGGCCCCCGAGATCACGCCCGTTCCGACTGTCACGTCCGATCACCTCTCACGACTGATCACCTGTTTCCTCAGCTATCACGTCGGCTGCCACTTGGCGAGGCTTTGCGTTCCGGCTATCTAAAGCCTTCCAAACCTCGTCCGACCTGACAACGGCCCGCACGGCCGCCCGACGCCCCTCGGGCGCCATCCCCTCGGCTTTGAGTTCCGCCCGGATATCGGCGGTCAGCGTCGCCATCTCGCCCGCTCCCGCGAGTTCGTCGTCGAGTCGCTCGCGGAGGTACTTGCTCAGCGCCGGACTCCGCCCGCCGGTCGCGACGGCCGCGAGGACGGGGGCGTCGCGGACCGTCGCCGGGACGACGACACTCCCCGGATCCCGGTCGCCCGACTCGTCGGCGCGGTTGACCAGCGCGCCGCGCTCGCGGGCCTCGCGCTCGACCGCCTCGTTGAGCGCCGCGTGGTCGGTCGCCGCGACCGCCAGCGCCGGCTCGGTCCGCTCGAACCACGCCGGCACGTCCTCGGGTTCCGGCCGCTCCCGAACGCGCTCGGACGCACCGAAATCCGCATCGGCGAAATCGGGACTGACCACGACCACGCGGGCCTCGCGGGCGAACCGACGGGCCTTCCGCGCGCCGACGCGCCCGCCGCCGAACACGAGCACCGTCTCGCCCTCGAAGTCGTGGAGCAGCGGGATCATTCCTCCGCCGATGCCTCCGCGTCCGCCTCGACCGTGTTCGCGTCGGCGCGGTCGGCGATCCTGATGCCCGTCTTCTTCAGGATCCGCGTCGAGAACAGGGTGTCCCAGTCCTCGTCGGTGACCTCCCAGAACTCGGCCATCACCTCGCGGACCTGTTCGACGCGGGCGTCGCTCTCTGCCTCGCTGCGGCCGTGGGTCATCGCGAAGAAGTTGTACGGCCAGACGCCCTCGTGTCGGGGTCGACGGTAGCAGTGCGTGACGAAATCGAGCGCCGCGACCTCCCGACCCACGTCCTCGACCACGTCGTCGGGCACGTCCCAGACAGTCATCCCGTTCTCGGAGTAGCCCAGCGCGTAGTGGTTCGGGATGACGCCCACGCGGCGGACCTTCCCCTCGGCGTCGAAGCGCTTGATCGTCGCCAGCACCCACTCGACGTCCTCGCCGAGCGCGTCGGCGACGTCCCGATAGGGCGTCCGAGTCGTCGGGAGCCCGCCCTGGATCTCGACGACGAGGTCTCGCTCGCGGGGCGTCAGCGTCTCGCTGTCGGTCGGCGTTACCGCTGGCCCGAGGTCGGAGAGATCGATCCCGCCGGGCACGTCCTCCAGGGGCCCCTCGACGGGGAACTTCGCCTCGACGTGGAACTCTCGCTGTTTCGGGAGGTTGTACGTCTCCTGACCGGTCTCGGCCTCGATTTCGGCGAGGACCGCCCGGACCCTGTCTTCGTCCGCGACGGAGACGACGAACCAGACGTTGAGATGCGGGTGTTCGCGCTCGTAGTTGTGCGCGACCTCGGGGTGGGCGTTGACCCGCTCGACCACCTCGTCGAACCGCTCCTCGGGGGCGTGCATGGCGACGAGGGTGGCCGTGCCGCCGATCGCCTCGGCGTTGATCAGCGCGCCGAACCGCGTGAGGACGCCCTCCTCGTCGAGTCGCACGAGGCGCTCGTGGAGGTCGGCGGCGGTCACGTCGACGCCGCGCTCGCGCAGCGCTTCGGCCGCCGGCTCGTAGGGGTCCGCGACGACCGGGAACCCGCCCTGGAAGGCGTTCAGAACCGCGCGGTCGGTCGCGTCCAGATCCGTGGCGTCCGACTCTGTCATGGCCGGAACTCGGGCCGGGACGCCTATAAACGGCGCGTCTCTCGCGCCCGGGGCCGGTACGGTGCGACGGGAAAAGTGGTATGTCGCTTGACAACGATGCACAACGTATGCGGCCCGAACGGAAGACGGAAGCGGCGAACATGATAGACCGCTGGGACAGCGTGTTCGAGGCGTTGACGGCCGAGCCGAGGCGCCAGATCGTGGTCGCACTGATGGAGGCACCGCCCGACCGCGAACTCTCGCTGCCCGAGGCGGCGAACCCCCCGTACCTTCTGCGAGACCCGGAGGAGCTGTACCTCGGCCTGGTTCACACGCATCTGCCAGCGCTCGCGGACGAGGGGTTCGTCGAGTGGGACGAAGACCCGCTGCGCGTCCGGCGCGGCCCGGCCTTCGAGGAAGTGGCGGTCGTGTTCGAGGCGCTCCACGACAGCGCCGACGAGATCCCGCCGCAACTCACCGAGGAGTGTCAGCGCCTCGAGGAACGCCAGCGAGGGAAGCGACCATGAGCGGAGCGGACGACCGCGTGCTCGATATCGTACGGGCGGTCGCCGTCGTGGAGGGCGTCGAACCGCACGAGCTCGAGTTCTCGCTGCACACCCACGTCGACACCGACGCGATCCAGTCGCTGACGACGGGGGACACCGAAAACTGGGAACTCACGTTCGAGGTTCCGGACCACGTCGTCACGATCGACGGATCCGGCGCGATACGGGTCGACGGGGACACGGTCAGGCAGAGTGACGGGATCAGGGCCGACGAAACGGCGTGACCGCGGCGGACAGCCGGTGAACTCCGCTACTCGAAAGCGAAAGCGACGGTGTCCGCTACTCGAAGACGAGCCCTTCGTCGTCGTCGTAGAGCGGGTACTCCTCGCACAGACCGTTGACGATCTCGGCGACTTCGGCCTTGACGTCCTCGTCGTCGGGGTTGTCGATGACCTCGGCGATGCAGTGGCCGACCGTCTCGCAGGCGTCGGCGTCGAACCCGCGCGTCGTCAACGCGGGCGTGCCCGCTCGGATGCCCGAGGCGACGAAGGGCGACCGCGTCTCGCCCGGGACGGTGTTGGCGTTGAGGACGATCCCCACGTCCTCCAGCGCTTCCTCGGCCTGCTTGCCCGTCACGTCCGGGTGCGAATCGCGCAGGTCGACGAGGACGAGGTGGTTGTCGGTGCCGCCCGAGACCAGCGAGAAGCCGTGTTTCTGGAGGTGGTCGCCGAGCGCCTTCGCGTTCTCGACGGTCTGTTCCGCGTACTCCTCGAAGTACGGCTGCAGGGCCTCCTTGAAGCCGACGGCCTTGCCGGCGATGTTGTGCATGAGCGGGCCGCCCTGGGTGCCGGGGATGATAGCCGAGTTGATGGCGTCGCCGTACTCCGCGTCGGCCATGATGATGCCGCCGCGACCGGCGCGGATGGTCTTGTGCGTCGATCCCGTGACGAAGTCGGCGACGCCCACGGGCGAGTCGTGGACGCCGGCGGCGACGAGGCCGGTGATGTGCGCGATGTCGGCCATGTGGTAGGCGCCGACGGCTTCGGCGATCTCCTGGAAGGCCTCCCAGTCGACCTCGCGGGGATACGCCGAGAAGCCGGAGACGACCATGTCGGGGTCGAACTCCTCGGCCTGTTCGCGGATGGCGTCGAAGTCGAGCCGGCCCGACTCGGGGTCGACCTCGTACTGCTCGACGTCGAAGACCTGGCCAGCGAAGTTCTTCGGGTGGCCGTGGCTGAGGTGGCCGCCGTGGGTCAGGTCCAGCGAGAAGATCTTGTCACCGGGCTCGAGGACGGCCATGTAGACGGCCATGTTCGCCTGCGAGCCGGCGTGAGGCTGGACGTTGACGTACTCGGCGCCGTAGAGCTCTTTGGCGCGGTCGATGGCGAGCTGTTCGATCGTGTCGGCGTGCTCGCAGCCGCCGTAGTAGCGCTCGCCGGGGTAGCCCTCGGCGTACTTGTTCGTCAGCACTGAGCTCTGGGCCTCCAGAACGGCCTCGCTCACGTGGTTCTCGCTCGCGATCATCGCCAGCGTGTCGCCCTGGCGCTCGACCTCCGCCGCGAGCGCGTCGGCGGCCGCCGGATCCACCTCCCGCACGGTGTCGTAGTCCATCTGTACACCCACCTCCTCGCGGGCGCGCCAATAATCTATTTATCCGTCCTCGCCGGTCGCCCCGTTCACGCGCTCCGTCCTCGCCGGTCGCCGCGTTGCCGTCCGTTCGCACAGGCGCCCGCGACGCCGGTATCGACCAGCCGGATACCTTCCATCTCTCAGGAACGACGGGACCGAATTCAACCCCACCCTCCCGGTAAAATTAAGTGTGATAATTCGAAACACACAGCCGGCGCATGAACACGACGTTTCTGGAAGACGACGTGGGAGCGGTACTCTCGGCGGCGTTCGGCGAGGTGGCGGGTGACGTGTACGTGGTCAATCCGATCGGCGAGAGCATCTCGGACCTGATCTTCCGCCTGCACGAGAACGAGGACCCGCCGACCGTGCGGTTGCTCGCCGCGAAGGACCCGATCAAGGCGGCGGTGGCCGACTTCATCGTGGCCGGCCACGCGGCGGACCTCGTCGCGGCCGGGACGCTCTCGGTCCGCGTGCTGGAGGAGACGCCGAAGGCGTCGCTCGTCGTCGCCGACGACACCGTCGTCTCGCTGGTCGCGGGCGGCGACAGCGTCGGCGGCCTCACGGCCACCGACGACGCGTTCGTCACCGAGGTCCGCGACCACTACGAACGGGTGTGGGAAGAGTGCGACGAGTTCTCGCTGCGGACGCCACCGCTCGCGCGCGTCCGCGAGACGCTCGCGACCGACCTCGGCGAAGACACGGCCGCGGACTTCGACGCCGTGCTCGACTCGCTGTCGGTCGCCAAGGGCGACGGCGAGGGACTGGACGAGGTGACGATCACCCTCCTCGTGGCCGCCCGCAACGGCGAGTTGCTCTACGACGTCAGCAAGTGGGGAGAGGACGTGGGCCTCGCGAGCAAGGCGACGTTCTCCCGGAAGAAGACGCAACTGGAGGACGAGGGCCTCATCGACACGGACAAGGTCCCGATCGACGTCGGGCGCCCGCGCCTGCGACTCCGCCTCGGCGACGACGAACTCGCCGAAGCCGACGTCGAGGACCTCGCGGGCCTCGTCGGCGAACGGCTGGCCGCGGACGCGAGCCACTGAGCGG
>Ga0207851_100263_pt1 | contig 33447 bp, 29 predicted proteins | sample A23E3SouthBayCA_FD_187747 | JGI IMG/M metagenome (GOLD analysis project Ga0207851, IMG submission 187747) | Aerobic enrichment media microbial communities from Eden Landing Ponds, California, USA - A23 E3 (SPAdes) | ecosystem: Environmental > Aquatic > Marine > Unclassified | place: Emeryville... | reverse complement strand
CCCGCGTGTACGAGACTACGAGAATGTCGCGGATCGTGACGTCCTCTCGCTCTAAGAGTTCGTCGACCCGATCGAGTAGCGCCGTCGTCTTCCCGCTACCGGGGCCACCGAACAATCGGGTGACTGCCGCGTCCGAATCGCTCATTGGACACGTACACGGGCTTGTGCGTGATAAACTACCGGTTTCGAAAGACGCCTATACCGACGGCGTTCGCCCAGTTACGCCCGCGGGTCCCAGCCGCAGACCCCACAGTTGATCGCGCCGTCGTCGTGGAGCGCACCGCACTCCGGACACTGCTTTTTGTTATACGACCGCTCCCAGTCTACTGTCTCGATGTCGTGGCCACGGTCGTCGAGGAACTGATCGAACAGTGCGTCGTCCGAGCTTGGTGCTGAGGCCATACACGCTATGGTATGTCTTACCAATACTTAGTCCTACTGCCGGACACAGGGAAGTGGGAACCCGACCGAGATCTTCTTTTGGCTCCGGCTACGCCGATTCGAGATCGTAGAGCGTCCCGTATTTCTCGGTCACGTAGTCGACGAACGCGTCGGCGGTGAAGTCCGATCCCGTCGCCCGCTCGACGAGTTCGTTCGTCTCGTAGCGCGCGCCGTGGCGGTGGACGTTCTCGGTGAGCCACTCGTGGAGCGCGTCGAACTCGCCCGCGGCGATGTCGTCGTCGAAGGCACCCAACTCCGCCTCGGCGGCGGCGTACAGCTGGGCGGCCATCGCCGAGCCGAGCGAGTATGTTGGGAAGTACCCGAAGTTGCCGTGACTCCAGTGGATGTCCTGCAGGCACCCCTCCGAGTCCGTTTCGGGGCGGATTCCGAGGTACTCCTCGTACTTGTCGTTCCACACCTCGGGCACGTCGTCGACGTCGAGTTCGCCGCGGATCAGCGCGCGCTCGATCTCGAAGCGGACCACGATGTGGAGGTGGTAGGTGAGTTCGTCGGCCTCGACGCGGATGAGGTTGTCCTCGTACACTTGGTTTACTGCCTCGTAGGCCTCCTCGGCGGTCACGTCCGCGGCCTGCGGGAAGTGCTCTTGGACCGTCGGGAGGAAGCCCTCCCAGAACGCCCGCGAGCGCCCGACGTGGTTCTCCCAGAGCCGCGATTGCGACTCGTGGACCGAGAGGTCGCGGTCCTCTCCGAGCGGGGAGCCGTAGGCGTCGTCGGGGAGACCGTGGGTGTAGGTCGCGTGACCGAACTCGTGGATTGTCGAGGTCAGCGAGCCGAGCGGGTCCGAGTCGTCGAACCGCGTCGTCACCCGCGCGTCGAACGTCGTCCCCGTCGAGAACGGGTGCGACGCGGTGTCGAGACGGCCCCGTTCCCACGGATAGCCCAGCGTCGTGAGGGCGTCGCGACAGAGCGCCTCCTGCTCCGCTTCCGGGTAGGTTCCCAGCGCGGTGAACGCGTCAGTCGCGAGATCGACGTCGGACTCGCGGATCTCCTCGATCATCGGCACGAGCGTCTCCCGCATCGATTCGAGGATGGTTTCGGCGCGTTCCAAGGAGAGACACGGCTCGAAGTCCTCGAAGAGCACCTCGTAGGGGTCGCGGTCGGGGTCGATGTGCTCGGCGTACTCGCGCTTCAGTTCGACGTGTTTGCGCAGGTACGGCGCGAACGACTCGAAGTCGTCCTCGGCTTTCGCGGACTCCCACGCGGGGAGCGCCTCCGAGGCGGTCGTCGAGATCTCCTCGACCAACTCGGAGGGGACCGCGATCGCGCGGTCGTACTGGCGGCGGATCTCGCGGACGACGCCCGCCTGTTCGTCGGTCAGGCTCTCGGATTCGAGCGCGTCGAGGGCGTCGCCCACGTTGTCGTCGGTGAGCAGGTCGTGCGAGAGCGACGAGAGCGTCGAGAGCTGCTGAGAGCGCGCGGGCGTCCCCTCTTCGGGCATCATCACCTGCTGGTCCCACCGCAGGACGCCGGTCGCCTCGCGGACGTTCGCCACGCGGCGGTACTCCTCGAGGAGCGTCTCGTAGGATTCTGGGGCGGTTTCACTCGCCTCTTCTCCGGCTTCGCTCGTGCCTGCTGTCATTACCCTACTGCAGATCACGGACGGGTATCAAGCCGACGGCTCTCATCTGGCTTTTTCGTCGGTAGTGACGTAGTCGCGACTGCTCTGTTGTCCTCGGAAGCCCCTGCGCTCTCGTTGCCTGCGACTCGGTGTGCTCCTCACTCACTGCGTTCGCTGCGGTGCTTCCTTCGTCTCGGCTAACGAGAGCGCGGCCCCTTCCAGTCCCACCCACGTCGGTTTCTCGGTTCGCAATCGCCCGCCGAACGGGCCGTCGTTTCTGTACGGGACGCGCGGTATCCGTCGTCCCGCACCTCACTCCTCGGGCCAGCGCTCCGCGAGGCTCTGATAGATCCGCTGACACCGCTCCAACACGTCGATCGCGACGCTCTCGTGCGCCGTGTGGGCCTCTCCCGGCTCCGCGGCACCGACGACGACGCAGGCGGTTCCGGCTTCCGAGAGCCATCCGGCGTCGGTCGCGTGCGGTTTCGTCACGTGCTCGGGCGTCGCCGACTGCGCCGCGTCGGCCGCGGCGAGTGCGGCGTCGGCGAACGCCCCCTCCCGGCACGCCATCGGCGGGAGGTCCTGATCGACCGTCCACGCCACGCCGTCGATCTCCTCGACCCGCTCTAGGGGCGCGCGCTCGCCCGGGACCGTTCGCTCGTCGACCGTCGCGGTGCAGCGCTCGGGCACGACGTTCCACGCGGATCCGCCCTCGATTTCGGTGACGACGACGCTCCCCTGTACCTCCTCGCCGAGCACGGTCGCAGCCGGCGCGTCGAGATCGCGGACGATGTCGACAGCGTCGCAGGCGCGGTAGACCGCATTCTCCCCCGCTTCGGGTTCGCTCGCGTGGGCGGCCGTCCCGCGCGCGGTGATCGTCGATCCGCGACGGCCGCGGTGGGCGATCACGACGTCCGTCTGCTCGTCGCCAGCGTAGTTCGTCGACCCCTCGCCGACGACCGCGTAGTCCGGCGCGAAGCCGTCGTCGATGGCGGCGCGCGCGCCCACGCCGCCCTGTTCCTCGCCGACGAACGAGGCGAAGACGAGTTCGCCCGCGGGGTCGGCGTCGCGGAAGGCGAGCATCGCCGCCGCGAGCGAGCCCTTCATATCCGCCGTGCCGCGGCCGTAGAGTCGTCCGTCGCGCTCCTCGACGACGTACTCGGACTCGGGGGTGTCGCGGTTCTCTCCATCGGATCCGCCGCCGTCGATCACCTGCGATTCGTCGGGTGCGACCACGTCGTGGTGGGCGACGAGTGCCAGCGACGCCGCTCCCTCGCCGCGGCACGCGATGACGTTCCCGTGGCCGTCGCGCGTCACCCTCGCGTCGGTCTCCTCGCGCAGCCACGACTCGACGGCGTCGCCCGCGGCGGTCTCGTCCTCGTAACTCGGGATCGAGACCAGCCGTCGGGTCAGCGTCTCGACCTCGGTCGGGTTCGCGCTCACACCGAGGTATCGCCGTCATCCGTTGAAAAGTCTCGGGACAGAGACCACTATGGCAACGTCGTCGTCAGCGTCGAGTGAACAATTGAATCGGCTATTTCGGCTGTCTCAGGCCTCCACGGCCAACTCATCGAAGAACGCGAGGTCGTGAATCCGGCTGTCGTTCGTCAACTCGGGATGGAACGCGGTGCCGACGACCGGCCCGTCGCGAACGGCGACCGGGCGACCGTCCCATTCGGCGAGGATTTCGACGCCCTCGCCGACGTCATCGATTGCGGGCGCGCGGATGAACACCGCGGGGAACGGGTCGTCGAGGCCGACCACGTCGAGCGGGGCCTCGAAGCTGTCGACCTGCCGTCCGAACGCGTTGCGATCGACGCTCACGTCCAGCAGGTCGAGCGTGTCGACGCGGTCGTCCTTGGCGTCCCCCGAGGCGACGATCAGGCCTGCACACGTCGCGAGCACCGGCTTGCCGGCGGCGACGTGCTCGCGGATCTCCTCGTCGATGCCCTCGCGGGCCAAGAGCCGCGAGATGGCCGTCGACTCGCCGCCGGGCAAAAGCAACACGTCGCAGTCGGGGACGCTTCCGGACTGCCTGATTTCGGTAACGTCGACCTCCTCGTCGTGCGCCTCGGCCGCGCGTCGGATCGCCGCCGCGTGCTCTGTGACGTCGCCTTGGACGGCGACGACGCCCGCTCGTATCATACCCGTGGCTCGGTGTTGAATCGACAAAAAGCGTCCGTTGTACGCGGGCGGTGCGGCTAACGGGTCGGCCGCGACTCCGCCGATTCAGATCGCGACGGCGTTGAGGACGAGTACGCCCACGCCGAAGAGGAGGCCGAATGCGAAGACGGTCTTCGGATCGATGCGAATGGCGTTTCGGTCCTCGGCGTCGAAATAGCGGACGAGCCCCGCACTCGACATCAACCCACCGCTGTTCTGACCACTGCTCATACCCGTCACTCGTCGGTGAGTCGCCTAAACGTTTCGGATCGAACTGATTCGCGGTCACAGATCGACTCGCAACGAGCGTTCTTTCGCCGTGAACGTCGTGCTGCTGGCCCGAACGTACCCTCGCCACCCGCTCCTATTAATAACTCAGAGTGAATATTTTAGTAAATTTGGCCAAATATACCCCCGAATATAGCAGCCAGTTTAATATAAGCGGGTGAACTAGCGTCCGATAATGACCGCATCTGACGGGGATTCACACGATTCTTCTGGTGAATCTCACTCGCACGATGACGAGCACGACTCGACAGGTCGTGAGGAGTCCCGCACCCGCGAACCCGAGGACCAAACTGACGTCGCGCAGTTCTCGGTCCCCGATATGGACTGCCCCTCCTGCGCCGGGAAAGTCGACAGCAGCGTCCGGAAACTCGACGGCGTCAGCGACGTCGACCCACAGGTGACGACCGGGACGGTCACCGTCTCCTACGAGCGCGACAGCGCGACCGCCGACGACATCGCCGATCGAGTCAGGAAAGCCGGCTACACCGTCGAGAACGCCGCCGAAACGGACGCGAAGTTCACCGTCCCCGAGATGGACTGCCCTTCCTGTGCTGGCAAAGTCGAAAGCGCGCTCGCCGGTCTCGACGGCGTCTCGTCGATCGACCCACGGCCCGCGACCGGCACGGTCGCCGTCACGTACGACCCGAACGCCGTCGCCGACGCCGAGATCGTCGACGCCATCGAGAGCGCGGGCTACGAAGTAACGGACAGCACCGCCGGACGCGACGAGGGCGACTACGCCGACAGCGGCGACGCGGGCGACGCTCGGGACTCCATCTGGACGAGCCCCCGAGCGATCAAAACGTGGATCAGCGGCGTCTTCGCCGCGCTGGGTCTCCTCTTCGAGTTCGTCCTGACCGGCCAGAACGGCCAGATCGCGAGCCTCCTCGGGAGCGATCTCCTCGTCGCCGACGTCCTGTTCCTCTTGGCCGTCGCCGCTGGCGGGCAGGAGATCCTTCGAGGGGGCTACTACTCCGCGCGGAACCGAAACCTCGACATCGACTTCCTGATGTCGACGGCGATCGTCGGCGCGCTCCTCGCGAGCCTCGGCTTCGGCGAGGCGCTCTACTTCGAGGCCGCCACGCTCGCGTTCCTCTTCAGCGTCGCCGAACTCCTCGAACGGTACTCGATGGACCGCGCGCGCAACTCGATGCGGGAACTGATGGACCTCTCACCGGACGAGGCGACGATAAAGCGGGACGGCCGCGAGGAGACCGTCCCGGTCGAGGAGGTCGCCGTCGGCGACGTCGTCGTCGTCAGGCCCGGCGAGAAGATCCCGACGGACGGGGAGGTCGTCGACGGCGAGAGCGCGGTGAATCAGGCCCCCATCACCGGCGAGAGCGTGCCCGTCGACAAGGTCGCGGGCGACGAGGTGTACGCGGGCACGATCAACGAGGGCGGCTACCTCGAAGTGCAGGTCACGTCGGCGGCAGGCGACGACACGCTCTCGCGCATCGTCGAGATGGTCGAGGACGCCCAGGCGAACAAGACCGAGCGCGAGCAGTTCGTCGAGCGATTCTCCGGCTACTACACGCCGGTCGTCGTCGCGTTCGCCGTGCTCGTCACGCTCGGCAGTCCCGCGGTCCTCGGGACGACGTGGTCCACGTCGTTCGTTTACGGCTTGACGCTGCTCGTGCTCGCCTGTCCCTGCGCGTTCGTCATCTCGACGCCCGTCTCCGTCGTCTCGGGCATCACGAGCGCCGCGAAAAACGGCGTGCTGATCAAGGGTGGTAATCACTTGGAAGCGATGGGCGCGGTCGACGTCGTCGCCTTCGACAAGACCGGGACGCTCACGAAGGGCGAACTCACCGTCACCGACGTCGTGCCGCTGAACGGCAACACTGAGGCGGACGTGCTCCGGTGCGCCCGTGGGCTCGAAGCGCGCAGCGAGCACCCGATCGGGGAGGCCATCGTCTCGGAGGCCGAGGAGGTCGGCGTCCCCGAGCGCGACATCGGCGACTTCGAAAGCATCACCGGCAAGGGCGTCCGCGCGGACCTCGGGGGGACGACTCACTACGCCGGCAAACCGGGACTGTTCGAGGAACTCGGCTTCGACCTCTCGCACGTCCACGCGACGACCGACGGCGGCGTCGTGACCCGGACCGCACAGGCGCTGTGTGAGCGCAACAACTGCCTCGACCTCTTGGAAGAGACGGTGCCGGCACTCCAGTCGGACGGCAAGACGGTCATCCTCGTCGGCACCGAGGACGAACTCGAAGGCGTCATCGGCGTCGCCGACGAGATCCGCCCCGAAGCGACCGAAACGGTGCACCGACTGAAGGACCTCGGCGTATCGCGGACGGTGATGCTCACGGGCGACAACGAGCGGACCGCCCGTGCCATCGCCGAGGAGGTCGGCGTCGACGACTACCGCGCCGAGTTGCTTCCCGACGAGAAGGTCGACGCGATCACCGACCTCGTCGAGGAGTACGAGGGCGGCGTGGCGATGGTCGGCGACGGTATCAACGACGCGCCGGCGCTCGCGACGGCGACGGTCGGCGTGGCGATGGGTGCGGCCGGGACCGACACGGCGCTCGAAACGGCCGACATCGCGCTGATGGGCGACGATCTCTCGAAGCTCCCGTACCTCTACGAACTCGCGGGCGACGCCAACGGCGTGATCCGACAGAACATCTGGGCGAGCCTCGGTATCAAAGCCGGACTCGCGCTCGCCGTGCCGTTCGGCTACGTCCCCATCTGGCTGGCCGTGCTCGCGGGGGACGCGGGAATGACTGTCGGCGTGACCGCGAACGCGATGCGACTCTCGCGGATTCGGGCCGAGTAGTCCCGACCGGACGCGGCCGTCGCTCCCGGGTGGCGCTCTAGCGATGACCGGGCCGTCGACCCGCGGTTGAGCTTCCACGGACCCCGAGATCGGTGCGGTCGTGTTTAGTTAAGCGATTGCGGCCGAAAAACCGCTGGCGGGTGGGACTGGAAGGGGCCGCGGTCTCGACTCGATGGGCTCGCTGTGGTCCTCGGCGCTCGCGGTGCTCGCGCCTGCGGTCCTAGCGTCGCCCGTCTTCGTCGAGACCGCGGGGGCTTCCGAAGTCTTCTCAGCATCATTCGCGGCGGTTTCAACCGTAACTAAACAGTACCATCGGTGCGGTGGAAACGCTTATGCGACGCCACGTGTTACGGTGCTACGCACACGATGACCGTCCGAATACTCGATTTCTACGCCGATTGGTGCGGCCCGTGCAAGAAGCAGGATCCGATTCTGGAGGAACTCGAAGCCGAATACGGCGACGTCGAGTTCGCGAAGATCGACGTCGACGAGGAACAGGACGTCGCGAACCAGTATCAGGTCCGCTCGCTCCCGACGATCGTGATCGAGCGCGACGGGGAGATCGTCGACCGCTTCGTCGGCTTCACCCAGCGCGAAGACATCGAAACCGCCCTCGAAGGCGCTGCACAGCCCGCGGGCGCGTAGTCGGTCTCTTTTTCACGCGGGGTCACCCGCCGCTATCGCGGTTCTCGCTGACAACGCATACGTCCGGAGTAGATCGTCTCGCAAGCGTTATACTCCCGCGTCCGGAAGCCACCCGTATGGCTAAAAACGAAGCTGCGGTCGACCGGATCCTGGACAAGCAGATCTGTATGCGCTGTAACGCCCGCAACCCGAAGCGCGCCGAGGCCTGCCGCAAGTGCGGCTACAAGAAGCTTCGACCAAAGTCGAAGGAACGCCGCGCGGCGTAAGCCCACCCGATTTCGTCCGTTCGGAACCGTTCTGTTCACTCGTCAGGATACGCTTCACTCGTCGGGATACTTCGGTTCGCGGCGCTCGGCCCGTTCGAGCGCCCGCTCGATCACGTCTCGGACCGAATCGTCCTCTCCGTCCGGATCGGCGCGATACACGTCCCCGTGTCCGGCGTACAACGCTTCTACCGTGTTCGGCAGTCGATCGAGTAGCGTCTCCAAACTCTCGATGAGTCGCTCGCGGGACTGCCCCGGCAGGTCGGTGCGGCCGAAGCTCCCGTCGTCGAACGCGCCGTCGTTGTAGACGACCACGTCACCGCTGAAGACGCGCGTCTCCCCGACGAGCGAGACGTGGTCGTCGGCGTGGCCGGGCGTGTAGACGACTTCGTAGGACTCGCCGCAGAGGTCGACCGCTTGCCCGTCTTCGAGAGCCGCCGTCCGCCGCGGGTGGTCGCCGTAGGCGTAGAGGTCAGCATCGAAGCGATTCAACACTGCATCGAGTTCGCCGATGTGGTCGCGGTGCTGGTGAGTGAGATAGATTGCCGAGAGGTCGTCGACGCGCTCGGCGATCACGTCGTCGACGCCGGGCATCGTTCCCGCGTCGACGAGGACCGGGTCGGGGCCGTCGAGCAGGTAGGCGTTACAGGTGAACTCCGTTGCACCCTCGGTAACCGTGTGAATCTCCATATTCTTTCTTCCTCGCCGGCGACGAAAAAGTCTCGGCCGCGGCGCGATCTAGGACCTCGCCACCGAGCGCTTCTCTCCTCCCGCCACGAGCGTTTATATCCGATCGGGCGACCACGCACGCTGTGCGTTGAGACATATCCCGCGTCGAGTCGCGATAACTCGGCACGTCGACGCGGGAGCGACTGCGACGGCGTTGGCGTGAGCGTCGTTGCGAGCGGGTGCCGATTGTTCGCCCTACACACTGCGTCGATGGGACGCCACCGTCTCGATGGGACGCCACCGTCTCGGTTTCCGGTACGCGCGAGGGGTCTAGCCGTTGGTGCCTCCGATATACCCGGCAAATCCTGCGTGTGTTTTTTATCAATCTATTCCCTATAACACATTGTATGGGATTTGGGAGCTACGACGAGTCCGAACAGGAGAACCAGGACTACGACACCGATCTCGACGACGGCGACGGGGTCGCGACCTCCCAAGCGGAGCATCGGGGGGACGTCGAATTCGAGATTGGGGCCTCGAACGACGAACTGCTCGATCGCCTCGAAGACATCAAAGACGAGGGGGAGTGACAGCGACCGCGCGGCGGCGTCCGGGAGCGTGACCCGCCGGTGAAGCCCGGTGCCCGGGCGCTCGGTATCGCCGAATCGACTGATGAGCGAAGCGGCCGCTGTGTCCTCTGTGGCGCTGTGGTCCGCGCCGATCGCGTCGTCGACGGCGTCGCCTTCGCGACGGCTACCGTCGGCGGTCTCGACGCGACCGACGCGGTCCACACGCTCTTCGATCGCTTGGGACGCGAGGATATCCAGTACCTACTGGTCTCCGGCGTCGCGCCCGCGTGGTTCAACCTCCTCGATCTCGATCGGATCGCCGAGGCGACGGCCAGGCCGGTCATTTCGATTTCCTTCGAAGAGAGTCCGGGACTCGCGCCCGCGCTCTCTGAGCAGTTCGACGGCGACGCGCTCGACGCCCGCCTCGCGATCTACGAGCGGCTGCCACCGCGCCGGCGACTCCGCGTGAACGAGGAGACGCTGTTCGTCCGGAGTGTCGGGCTCGACGATCAACCTGCGGACACCGAGCGCGTCGTCAGCGCCTACACGCCCGACGGCGGCCGTCCGGAGCCAATTCGCGTCGCGCGCCTCGCGTCGCGAGCCGCTCGACAGTGGCGTGCGGATGGGACGTGACCACGGTCAGCCGCAACCGCCGTGGACCGTCACGAGTAAGTCGCTTCCGCGCGCCCATCCGGTATGACTGACGAGGAGACTGACACGGGCGCGACCGACGGTGCCCACGAAGCGATGGAGGGACTCGACGTCACCGCGTGCGAGCGCTGCCCCGAACTCGTCGAGTCGCGCTCGCAGATCGTCAACGGCGTCGGTCCCGAAGACGCCGATCTCGTCTTCCTCGGCGAGGCCCCCGGCGCGAACGAGGACGAGCAGGGCGAGCCGTTCGTGGGTCGCTCTGGGAGCATCCTCGACGACGCGCTCCGCGACGCGGGACTCGCCCGGGCCGACGTCAGAATCACGAACTGCGTTCGGTGCCGTCCCCCGGAGAATCGTGACCCCCGGAGCGAAGAGCTCGCGAACTGTCGGGGATACCTCGAACGCGAGTTGGAACTCATCGACCCCGCGCTCGTCGTGACCCTCGGGAAAGTCCCCTCCGAGCACCTGCTGGACCGATCGGTCGCCGTCACCAAGGAAGCCGGGGACGTCGTCGACGTGCGCATCGGCAAGCGATCCTACCGCGCCGTCGTCTCCGTCCATCCGGCGGCGACGCTGTACGACGGCAGCCAGCGGGAGACGTTCTTCGAGACCATCGCGCACGCGGCCGACCTCGCGGGCGTGAGCGAGCGCGACGGCGGCCAGTCGAATCTGGGATCCTTCTGAGATCGACGAGCGCCCGGACACCGATCCGTGATCTCGTTTTGGAAGTGTCGGAAGCGATTTTACCCGCCGCCGCGAACCGGCACGTATGAGCGTTCAGACGCTAGCGGATGTCGTCCTTGTCGACTACGGTCTCGGAAATCTCCGCAGCGCCCAGCGGGGACTCGAACGCGCCGGCGCGTCGGTTTCGGTTACCGACGATCCCGCCGACTTCGAGGCGGCCGATGGCATCGTTCTCCCCGGCGTGGGCGCGTTCAGCGAGGGAATGGAGAACGCCGGGCCGTTCCGCGAACCGCTCGCGGCGGCCGCGGAACGGGGACAGCCGATCTTCGGGATCTGTCTCGGGATGCAGATGCTGCTCACGACGAGCGAGGAAGCCGACCGCGCCGGACAGGGACAGGTCGAGGGGCTCGACTTCGTCCCCGGGACGAACGTCAGATTCTCGCAGGGACAGAAAGTGCCGCACATGGGCTGGAACGAACTGAACGTCGAGCGCGAACACCCGCTCGTCGAGGGCGTCGACGGCGAATACGCCTACTTTGTCCACTCCTACTACGCCGAACCCGACGACCCCGACGCGGTGGTCGCGACGACCGACTACGAGGTGACGTTCCCGGCGGTGATCGCCAACGAGGCGGGCAACGTCTTCGGAACCCAGTTCCACCCCGAGAAGTCCGGCGAGACCGGGCTCAAAATCCTCCGGAACTTCGTCGAGTACTGCGCCGAGCGGTGAGTCCGACTTGGCGGCGTCGCGGTCGAGCGACCCTTTCTCACTGACGGCCCCGACGGGCTTTTAGGATCCCGTAGAGTAGACCGGGCTATGCAGGTAGTCACGTTGGGTCCCGAAGGAACGTACTCCCACCGCGCCGCCCGCGCCGTCGACGAGGACGTCGTGTTCCGCGAGTCGGTCTCGGGGATCGTCGACGCCGTCGACAGCGGCGCGTACGAGCGGGGTGTCGTCCCGATCGAAAACAGCATCGAGGGGAGCGTCACGGAGACGCTCGACGCCATCGCGAACGCCGACATCGCCGTCATTCAGGAGATCGTCACGCCGATTCGACACGCGCTGCTCGCTCAATCGGCGAACTTCGATACGGTCGCGTCTCACTCCCAAGCGCTCGCGCAGTGTCGCTCGTTTCTCGAACGCGAGTATCCCGACGCCGAATTAGAGCCAGTCACGAGCACCGCACGCGGCGTCGAGTACGCCCGCGAGGATCCGACAGTCGCCGGCATCGGCCACCCGGACAACGCCGGCGACGACCTCACGGTCATCGCCGAAGACATCCAGGACCGCTCCTCGAACGCGACGCGGTTCCTCGTCATCGCTCCCGTCGAAGAGCGCGCCGAGGGCGGCGGCAAGTCGACGATCGTCGTCTACCCGAACGCGAACTACCCCGGGCTCTTGCTCGAACTGCTCGAAGCGTTCGCCGAGCGCGACATCAACCTCTCGCGGATCGAGTCGCGGCCGAGCGGCAACCGGCTCGGCGACTACCTCTTCCACATCGACTTCGACGCCGGCTTGTACGAGGACCGCGCCAAAGAGGCGCTCGAAGACATCGAGGAGATCGCCGAGAACGGCTGGGTGAAGCGCCTCGGTTCCTACGACAAACGGCACGTGCTGTACTAAGAACGGATCGATCCTCTCTAGACTGATCTCGGGTCCATACGTCCGTGGATCCGTACTGTGCACTCTGCGATCATACGTCCTATCAGATTTATTATCTCAGACGGCGTATCTCTCTGTCGGTGAAATATAATGATGAAACGTTCCCCCAGCTTTGACGACTTCGAGTTCGACGACCTCTTCGGGCGTATGTCCCGGCAGTTCGAGGAGATGAGCCGACAGTTCGAGGGTAGCCGAGCGTTCGGCCGCGAGATGGCCGTCGACCTCCGCGAGGACGACGACTCCTTCGTCGCGGTCGTCGACCTCCCGGGCTTCGAGAAGAGCGACATCGACCTCTCGGTGACCGACGATATGCTGACCGTCGAGGCCTCCCGATCGGAATCCGCGGACGACGAGGGCGACCACTACGTCCACCGCGAGCGCCGCTCCGATACGATTCGCCGCTCGATCCGCATCCCCGCGGCCGTCCGTCCCGACGACGCGTCGGCGACGTACAACAACGGCGTCCTGTCCGTGACGCTGCCGAAGCGACACGTCGAAGACGAGGGCGCTCACCACATCGACGTCGAGTGATCGACGCCAACCCTCTTGTTAGTCCTCGAAGCGTCCGTTAACTCTCGAAGCGTCCGTTAACCCTCGCGAGCGACGTACAGCGTCTCTCCCGCCGGGAGCGATTCCGTCGAACACGACACCGCTGGCGAGTCGTAGCCGAGCGTCGTGAATAAGCAGTCGGCGTCGACAGCGGTCGCGACCTCCAGCGTCGGTCGGTGGAGCTCCGGCGGGAGGTTCAGCCCGTATACGAGATCCGCGTGATAGTGGTCGCCCGGATCATCGCGCGCTGCCGCGTCGACGACGTCGTCGCGAACGAACTGCACCGACGCCGGAACGTCGCACTCGGCGACGTCGACGGCGGTGACAGAAACCCCCTGTTCAGCGAGGCCGACGGCGACCGCTGGGCGGCGGCCGACACCGATTTCGACCGCCGCTCCGTACGTCGAAAACCGGGAGACGAGAGCGGTATCACGAGACGTAACCACGGCGGGGTATTTATTTATCCGCCGCGCTTAAGCCCTTCTATGCTCGTCGACATCGTACCGATCGGGGACCTCTCCGCGCAGGTCAAGCGCGAGGCGTCGGCCGCGCTCAGAGAGGTCTACGACTGCGACGTCACGGTCCAGGAGGAACAGTCGATCCCCGACGGTGCGTTCGACCGCAGCCGAAATCAGTACCGCGCCGAGCAGTTCATCGAACTGGCAAGTCGGGTCGGTACCGGCGAGAAAAACATCGGCATCACCTCGCAGGATCTCTACTACCGCCGGCGCAACTACGTCTTCGGTCTCGCGTATCTGAACGGTAACGGCTCCGTGATCTCTACACACCGGCTTCAGACGTCCTCGGACGGCGGCATCACCACGAAGCCCCAATCCGAGGTGTTCGCCGACCGCATCCGCAAGGAAGTCGTCCACGAGATCGGTCACACGCTCGGCCTCGAACACTGCGACAACAGCAAGTGCGTGATGTCCTTTTCGCCGACGGTCCGCGAAGTCGACGTCAAAGAGGAGAATCTCTGCGGAACGTGTAGCCAACTGTTGTACTGATCGGCAGTCTGTCGTCTTACTCGAACGCGATCCGTAAAGATCGCATCAAATACCTATCGATAAAGAGACTATTTATAGAAATATCAGTAACTATGTCATTTTGTAATACCGATTTTTGAACTCAAAAAGGTGTATGGAGGTCAAATGGAAGTTGTATCTATCTACAGCTACTATTATATCTCAAATTTTATTATATACTTATTATCTTATTAATGAGCCAGCTACCAGTCCACTCAGCTGACTGCTTACACGGCGGTCCGAGCGACGCGTCCCGGACGTGAAGTGTGCCACGTTTATTATCGAACGACGATACGGATTCGTATGGAACAACGAGACGTCGTCAGTGCGCTCTCGGTCTCCGAGGAAACGATCTTGGAGGCGTGCGGTGACCCGCCGCTCCCCGAGATGGGCGTGATCGAACAGGTCTGGGAGACGGATTCGATCCCCGAAGCCGACGTGCGAGCACACGCGGCCGCGACCGCGAAGACGCTCCCGCTCGATTCGGTGCCGGCGGGCGGCGAAATCGCCCTCGGCGTCGGCAGTCGCGGCATCGCGAACCTCCCGGAGATCGTCGCCGGCGTCGTCGACGCGCTCTCGGAGGCGGGCTATGAGCCGTTCGTCTTCCCCGCGATGGGAAGCCACGGCGGCGCGACCGGCGAGGGCCAACGCGAGATGCTCAACGAACTCGGCGTCACCGAGGAATCGATCGGCTGCGAGATCCGCTCCAGTATGGAGGTCGTCGAGGTCGGTCGAACGCCCGAGCGCGACGTCCCCGTCGTCGCCGACGCCAACGCGGCCGCCGCCGACGGCATCATTCCGATCAACCGCGTCAAGCCTCACACCGACTTCGACGGCGTCGTCGAGAGCGGCCTCTCGAAGATGCTCGTCATCGGAATGGGGAAACAGCGGGGCGCGAAGATCGCCCACGACTGGGCGGTCGACTGGTCGCTGCGGGAGATGATCCCCGAGATCACGGAACAGCTGCTCGCGGAACTGCCGGTCGTCGGTGGCGTCGCCATCGTCGAAGACCAACACGACGACACTTCGATCCTCGAAGGCGTGCCGCCGAGCGGCTTTTTGAATCGGGAGGCCGAACTGCTCGAAACCGCCTACGAAATAATGCCCAAAATCCCCTTCGAGGAAGTCGACGTCGTCGTCTTCGACCGGCAGGGCAAGGACATCAGCGGCCAGGGGATGGACACGAACGTCATCGGGCGGCGACCCTTCGCGATCAACGAGCCCGAACCCGACAGCCCGCGGATCAAGCGGATCTACGTGCGCGGACTCACCGAGACGACCCACGGCAACGCGATGGGCGTCGGCTCCGCCGACGTGATCCACGAGGATATCGTCGCCGAACTCGACGCGCCGACGACGCTGATCAACGCGCTCACCGCGAGCACGATCCGCGGCGTCAGGCTCCCGCCCGTCGTCGAGACCGATCGCGCGGGGCTGGTCGCGGCCCTCTCGACGATCGGCGTCGTCGATCCCGACACTGTCCGCGTCCTCCGCGCGCCCGACACGATGCGGCTCCACCAACTCGTCGCCTCGAAGGCGCTCGTTGAGGAAGCGCGATCCCGAGACGACCTCCGCGTGGTCGAAGAACCCGCGCCGATCGAGTTCGACGACGGCGCGTTCGTCGACCCGTCGGCGTACGGCGAAGCGCACGAATAGCCGGTGCCGGGTCGCGCGCAGGACAGCAGCGCCGACTCGTGGACGCAGACGGGGAATCGGAGCGATTGCGGTTCGATATGACTGCGATTCGATCTCGGATTACTGCGTGTCGTCGATGACGGAATTCCGCAGGGTGCCGACGCCCTCGTAGGTGATCTCGATGTCGTCGCCCGGCTCGATCGTCCCCGGATTCGCCGGGCTGCCGAAGGCGATCACGTCGCCCGGGCGGAAGGTGAAGCGCTCGGAGAGATACGAGACGACCTCGTAGGGGTCGAACAGCATCAATTCGGTGTTGGCGTCTTGGCGCACCTCGCCGTTTATCTCCGTCCGAATGTCGAGATCGTAGGGCGTGACGTCCGTCTCGATCCACGGGCCGAGCGGTCCGGAGGTGTCGAAGGCCTTCCGAGCGGTTCGTCCCTGTTGATCGAGGGCGTCGACGTCGTTGAGAATCGTGTAGCCGCGAATCACGCCCGGAACGTCCTCGGGAGCGACGTCGTGGCAACGCTCGTCGACGACGGCCGCGAGTTCACCCGCGTAGGTCAACTCGTCGGTCCACGCGGGATAGCGAATCGGCTGCTCCGGCCCGATCAGTGACGTTTGCGGCTTGATGAAGAAGTCCGGTTCCTCCGGCCGGTCGTAGTCCATCTGATCGAGCGTCTCCGCGTAGTTGCGGCCGACGCAGTACAGGGCCGAGGGCGTACACGGGTACGTGAGCGTCCCGTCGCGACCGACGGTGTACGTCCCGTCGTCGGCGACGACGGTGCCGGCTTCGTACCGTCCCGTGACCGGGCCTTCCGGGGTCTGCATCCGTGCGAGTCGCATACGCGGAGTGCGCACTCGGTTTGTAAAACCCCAGCGAAACCACGTTCCAATCGGTCCGAAGGCCGATCCGTCGCAACTGCTTCGGTGACCTGTTCCTCGGTCGGTTGCATATATAATATGTATGAGGTGAAATAGAACCCCTCATCTCCCTTTCCACACTGAGAGTGTGTATCTATAACCGCCGCTAGGTGGTAAACCGCTGTTCGACGCTGCCACGGTCGAGTTTGTTCGTCGCCGTTCTCGGCAGTCCATCACTGATAATATGATATTCTCTCGGACGCTCAAACCGCGCTAATTCGTCGCTCTCTAAGCACCACTCGTCGAGGTCGGCCGCGGTCAGGTCCGGATCGCCGCTCTGGACGACGGCGACAACCTTCTCGCCGTACTCGTCGTCCTCGACGCCGATTACGGCCGATTCCTCGACGCTGGGATGGGCATTGAGTCGCTCCTCGACCGGGACGGGATACACTTTGATTCCCTTCGAGAGGATCATAAAGTCGCTCCGCCCCTCCAGATAGACGTAACCGTCCTCGTCCTTGTAGCCGAGATCACCCGAATACCACCAGCCGTCTGTGAACGCTTCCTCGGTGGTTTCGGTGTCTCCCCAGGCCCAGACCGGTCGATCCGGCCCCTTGATGATGATCTCGCCGACGTCGCCCGCTGGCTTCACGTCGTCGGGCGAACCGCCCTCGTCGACGATCCTGAGTCTCGTCCCGACCGCCGGCTTGCCGACGCTGCCGACCCGACCCTCGTCCATCTCGATATCGGATATCGAGGTGGCCATTATTTCGGTCGCCGCGAAGGCGTTGTACACGCGATCGCAGACGTGCTCCTGTAACCGTCGCAACGTGGTCGTATCGAGTCGTTCCCCCGCTGCCGTGATCCGCCGCAGCGAACTGAGATCGTACGAGTCGAACCCCTCGATATCGAGGAGTTCGCGCCACATCGTCGGAACCAACGTGGCCATGGTCTGCTCGCGCTCCTCGATCACTTCGAGGTACTCCTCGGGGTCCCACGATCGGAGGAAACACGTCGCCGAATTCGTCAACATCGCCGGCACGGTGCCGGTGAACCACGCCGCGAACGACGGCGAGAGCACTTGGACGCGCCGCGTCGTTCTGCTGATGTTCAACGCGCCCATCAGCTTGACGCCGCGGACGATGGCCGCGCGACTCGTGAGACACCAGCCCTTCGGCTCGCCAGTCGTTCCGGAGGTCCAAAGCACCGTCACGACGTCGTCTTCCTGCAACGGGATATCCGGTTCGCTCGTCGGTTGGTCTCGGAGGGTCTCGTCGACGGTCGCTTCGTACTCGGTTTGCGGTTCACCGGTCGTGATCACGGCGTCGAGATCGGTCGTCAACCCGTCTCTGACGCGTTCTTCGAAGAACACGGAGAACTCCGGATCGAGCACTAACACCCGCGGGCTGAGGCGGTCGATGCAGTTCCGCATCATCTGTGGCGACGACCGGACGTGCAAGTTCGAGACGACACAGCCCGCTTTCAGCGCCCCGTTCCACATCGTGACGTGATCGACGGACGCCTCACACGCGAAGACGACCCGGTCACCGACGTCGACGTGCTCTTTGAGCGCGTTGGCGGCGCGGTTGCTGTCGGCGTCGAACTCGGCCCACGTGACGCGTTTCCCGTCCACTCCGTCAGCGAACGCGTCGCCGTTCGGGTTGTTCTCGGCGGCGATGCTCGACAGCTCCCGCAACGACGGTAGTTCGGTGCTTGAGGTCGTGTACATACGAGGGGGCGCTCAGACGTCGACGTAGTGCTGGAACATCCGGTCGTCTTCGACCTCGATGTCGAACAGGCGGACGGCGTTGCCGCCGAGGATGAGGTTCAACTCCTCCTGCGGCAGGTCCTGCTCCATCGCGAACTTTTGAAGCTGCCGCAGACTGGGCCCCCAGTAGTCGGACTGGTGGGCCGGGAGTCCGCGGTCGGAGATCTGCTCCCAGTAGAACGGCGGGTCCTCGTTCGGTTGGCTGTGTTCGACCATCGATGCGCCCCAGTCGGTGCCCCACAGAATTTGATCGATACCGATGTTCGGGTCGTTTAGGGGCTTTTTCATCAGTTCGGGCCAGTAGAGGCCGATTTCGAGATACACGTCGTCGAAGGAGGCAGCGACCTGACAGCACTTGTCGACGTGTTTCTCCTGCCACCCGGCCTGCATCCCGCCGTGATCGAAGATGATCGGCACTTCCGGGTACTCCGCTTTCATTTGGCTGGCCAGCGTCGGGTCGCTCCAGTCCGGGAACAAATTGAACAGCCCGTGTGCCCCGCCGTAGCCCGACACGTAGCCGGTGTGCCAGCGGACGGGGACGCCGTGGTCGGCGGCGACGTCGAAGACGTGGCGCATATCCTTCTTGCGTTGCTTCCACTCGACCGGTTCCGTCCGCGTGGGGTCGCCGCGGATTCCCTCGCCGGTCATTCGGAAGCCGTCCTGAGAGAGCCAGTGATCTAGTTCTTCGGCGGCGGCCTCCCACGACCACTCTTCTTCCCCACGGAGGGCCTTCTTCTTCGTCTGGACGGGCGCGGCGGCCGCGATGAACTTGTCAGGGTTCTCTTCGATGATTTCTTGGTTGATCTCGTTCGTCATCCCGAAACTGGGAAGAAGAACGCACATATCGACGCCGTAGGTGTCCATATCCCGCAGCACCCGATCGGAGTTGTTGTACACGACGACGTCGTCGTCGCCATCGGACTCGTCGGCCGGGACGGCCATCTTCATCTTGTCCGGGAGCGTCTCGTACTGGGACTCGTCACCGTGGTCCTGGATTCGGACCGCGTGGCGCTGGCCGTGGCAGTGCGTCTCGACGATAAATCGCCCTAACTTCATACGGTTACTCTCTCGACAGATCTAACATAAACGTTTGGGATGAAATCTCGCTGTCGCGTGTTTGAGGGCCGTGAAAGTACGTTCAGAACGAGTGGTAGGCACGCTAGGACGAGTGGAAGCCACGTCGGCAAAGATGTACGACGGCGACACTGCCGATGCCGAACGCTCACCGCTACCGACGGGATCGAGCCCGCTCAGCTTTCGGTCAGCTCGGTCCTGAGGCTCATCCGGTCGAGTTTGTCGCTGGACGTTCGCGGTAACCGTTCGTCCTCAAACACGTACTCTCGCGGGCGTTCGAACCGGGAGAGTTTGTCGCTCTCCAGACACCATTCGTCGAGTTCCTCGGCGGTCAACTCCGGATTCGAGCGGTTGATTACGGCGGTCACTTTTTCGCCGTACTCCTCGTCGTCGACGCCGACGACAGCGGATTCAGCGATTCCCGGGTGGGCGTTGAGCCGCTCTTCGATCGGCGTCGGGAAGACCTTGATCCCCTTCGAGGTGATCATATTATCGTCTCGCCCCTCGATGTAGAGGTAGCCGTCCTCGTCTTTGTACCCGAGGTCGCCGGAGTACCACCAGCCGTTCTCGAAGGCCTCGGCGGTCTTCTCGCTGTTCCCCCAGGCCCAGACCGCAGAATCACCGCTCTTGACGATGACTTCGCCGACGTCGCGGGGGTCACAGATGTCCTCCGGGCTGCCGCCCCGCTCGATCACCCGGATCTGGATTCCGAGCAGCGGCTTCCCGACGCTCTCGATCCGCTCGCCCTCGATCTCGGTGACGTCGATGTTCGTGCCGCTGGTCTCGGTGGCGGCGTACGCCTGCGAGATCGATGGGCAGATCTCCGATCTGAGGTTTTCCAGCGTCGTCGCGTCGAGCGTTTCACCGGCCGATTCGATGTTCCGGAGGCTCCCGAGGTCGTACTCCTCGAGCGTCTCCAAGCGGAGGATCTCACGCCACATCGTCGGCACGAGGATCGCGTTGGTGATCGATCGCTCTTGGATGCACTCGACGAAGCGCTCGGGGTCCCACTCGGGCAGGAAGTACGAGGTGCCGTTCGCGAGCAGCGTCGGCAGCGTCGTCGAGTACCACGCCGCGAACGACGGCGAGAAGACGTTCGGGACTCTGGTCCGGCGGGAGGTCTGTTTCTTGTGCGCGAGTTTCATCGCGCGGAGGATCAGCCCTCGATTCGTGTTGCACCACCCCTTCGGCTCGCCGGTGGTTCCGGAGGTCCAGATCACCGCCGCGACGTCGTCCGGCCCGATACGGACGTCGGGCTCCGTCGCCGACGCGTCGGCTGTCAGCGACTCCATCGACTGTTCGTACTCCGTCTGCGGTTCTCCCGTCGTGACGATCGCTTGCAGGTCCGTGGATATCTGGTCGTGGACGTGTTCTTCGACGAACTCGGAGCGATCCTCGTCGACGACGAGCACGCGCGGCCGGAGCGAATCGAGACACGAGCGGGTCGTCTCGGGCGACTCTCGGACGTGGAGGTTCGAGACGATACAGCCCGCTTTCACTGCTCCGTTCCACAGCGTCATATGCGAGATGCTCCCCTCACAGAGGAAGGCGACCCGATCGCCCTGTCCGACGTACTCGCGGAGTCCGTTTGCGGCCCGATTGCTCCGCTCGTCGAACTCGGCCCACGTCACCGTTCTCCCGTCGATGCCCTCGCCGTAGGCGACCCGGTTCGGATTGTTCTCGACGGCGATACTCGACAGCTCTCGAACGGTGGGTAGTTCTGCGTTCGGTGATAGTTGCATTATCTTCAAATGGGTTCTGTGGTGTGGCGTTCAAGCGGCGGGTTCGACGTCTCGCCGCCGTCGACTACCCACGCTGGCGTCCGTTGCAGGGAGAGGCGCTCCCGAGACGCTCGGGCGGCCGATCCCGTGAGACGGTGACCGTTCATCGCACGTTCGCTCATCAGATGTCGACGTAGTGCTGGAACATCCGGTCGTCCTCGACCTCGATGTCGAACAGGCGGACGGCGTTGCCGCCGAGGATCAGGTTCAACTCCTCCTGCGGGAGATCCTGCTCCATCGCGAACTTCCGGAGTTGTCGGAGGCTCGACCCCCAGTAGTCGGGCTGGTGTGCGGGCAGTCCGCGGCTTTCGATCTGCTCCCAGTAGGTCGGTGGGTCCTCGTTCGGCTGGCTCTGTTGCACCATCGACGCGCCCCAGTCGTTCCCCCAGAGGATCTGATCGATCCCGATATTGGGATCGTTCAGCGGTTTCTTCATCAGATCCGCCCAGTACAGGCCGATCTCCATGTAGACGTCGTCGAAGGAGGCGGCGACCTGACAGCACTTGTCGACGAAGTCCTCGCGCCACCCGGCCTGCATTCCGCCGTGATCGAAGATGATCGGCACTTCCGGGTACTCCGCTTTCAGCTGACTCGCCAGCGTCGGGTCGTTCCAGTCTGGATAGAGGTTGAACAGGTGGTTTCCGCCGTATCCGGACGCGTAGCCGGTGTGCCAGCGGACGGGAACGTCGTGTTTGGCGGCGACGTCGAAGACGTGACGCATATCCTTCTTTCGCTGTTTCCACTCGATCGGCTCGGTCCTCGTCGGGTCGCCGCGGATTCCCTCGCCGGTCATCCGGAAGCCGTCTTGAGAGAGCCAGTAGTCCAACTCCTCGGCGGCGGCCTCCCACGACCACTCTTCTTCCCCGCGGAGAGCCTTCTTCTTCGTCTGTGCGGGTGCGGCCGCGGCGATGAATTTGCCCGGATTCGCGTCGATGATGTCTTTGTTGATCTCGTTCGTCATCCCGAACCCGGAGAGGAGAACACACATATCGACACCGTAGGTGTCCATATCCCGCAGCACCCGATCGGAGTTGTCGTAAATGACGACGTCCTCGTCACCGTCGGCTTCGCTCTCGGGGGTGGCCAACTTCATCGCTTTCGCCAGGTTTCCGTAACTGGAGTCTCCCTGTTTCTGGATGTTCACCGCGTGACGTTGGGCGTGACAGTGGGTTTCGACAATAAATCGTCCTAACTTCATCGCACGGAACTCGGGACTCCCAGTATATAATTGTTTGAATAAGCTATGTGATAGATGGGGTGCCCGCACCCATACATTTATTACCGATACTGAAGAACCGCTACGAAAATCTATGACTATTGTGGTGAACTCGCTGCGGAAAATCTATCAAGCAGGATCCACCGAGCACGTCGCCGTCGACGGGGTCGACCTCGAGATCGGTCCCGAGGAGTTCTTCACGCTGGTCGGTCCGTCGGGGTGTGGAAAGTCGACGACGCTGCGCTGTATCGCCGGGTTGGAGACGCCGACCAGCGGTGAAATTCTGGTCGACGGCGAAGACATGACGCACACGGCTCCGAACAACCGTGGGCTCGCGATGATGTTCCAGGATATCGCGCTGTATCCGCATATGAACGTCATCGACAACATCGCGTATCCGCTGAAGGTCCGTGGCGTCGACAAAGAGGAGCGATACGAACGGGCGCGCGACGTCGCAGACCTGATGCAGATTCCGGAGTTACTCCAGAAATACCCCGGCGAACTCAGCGGTGGCCAGCGACAACGGACGGCGATCGCTCGAACAATCGTCTACGATCCCCGCGCGTTCCTGATGGACGAGCCCCTCAGCGACCTCGACGCACAGCTCAAAGTCGAGATTCGAAAAGAGATCCAACGCGTCCACGAGCGCGCGGAGAAACCCACCGTGTACGTCACCCACGATCAGTCCGAAGCGCTGTCGATGAGCGATCGGATCGCGGTGATGAACGACGGGCACATTATGGGTGTCGGAAGCCCCGACGCGCTGTACGAAGAGCCGGAGAACACCTTCGTTGCCGGGTTCATCGGCAATCCTTCGATGAACTTCATCTCCGGAACGGTCACCGACGAATCGGACGGGCGCGCGACTGTTTCGATGGACGACGACGCCATCGAACTGGAACTCACCGAGGGATCACCCGAGACCGACGACGTCGAGATCGGGGTTCGGCCCGAGCGAGTCGACGTCGTCTCGGACCCCGACGAAGGACGACTCAGCGGAACACTCGAACTGATCGAACGGGTCGGTGACCGTCGACTCGCGACGGTCGACGTTTCCGGTGGCGAGATCAGGGCGCTCAACCTCGGGGCGGGTGACCTCCAACAGGGCAGTGAGGTATCCGTTGTGTTCGACTCGTCCGACGTGCACCTCTTCGATGGTTCCACCGGTGAGGCTATCAGCCACCCTGTCAATTACTCCTCGCCCGTGGAATCGGCGAACCCGAACTAAATTCGGGATTCTGACATCATCGGGGCGGCACCGGGATTCAACGAGCGTTACCACACGTCGCGACGTCCCTGCGACTCGCGCGGACCCCGTTTCGGGAGATTCTGGGAGTCTTTGGAAGCATACCCTCGCGATCGACTATCTCACTCGGCCCAGAAAACCCTCATATTATACAATAAAGTTAAGTGGTGTGTGTTCACATACTGCGGTATGTCAATCAGAGAATCGATAGCGTCAGGAAAGTTACACGGATACCGCCGTGGCCTGTTCGAATCACTCTCGAAGCGGTGGGTCTTCGTGGCATTGACAGTCGTTCCGGCGCTCGCGGTGTTCGTTTTCGTCAACCTCTTCCCGATGATGTGGGCGTTCGCGGCTGCCTTCTTCGAGGTCGGCGCGTTCCAGCCCACGTGGCAGTGGACCGGACTGGAGAACTTCCGGATTGTGCTCAACGACAGTCGATTCTGGGATAGCCTTCGTCGATCGATCATTTTCGCCGTCGGCTCCGTCGTCCTGCAGGTCATTGCCGGGACCGCTCTTGCACTCCTGCTCAATCGGTCGTTCAGTTTCAAACGGGCCGTGCGGGCGATCGCGCTCCTCCCGTACATCGTTCCAACCGCGGTGCTGAGCTTCGTCGCGCTGTGGATGGGTAACGCCCGATACGGGATCATCAATCAGCTGTTGACCCAAGCGGGACTGATTCAGGAGTTCGTCGCGTGGTATGGGTCGCTCAATTTGGCGATGCCTTCCGTCATCGTCACGAGCAGTTGGAAGTTCACGATTTTCGTGACGATCATCGTTCTCGCCCGCCTCCAGAGTATCCCGCCCAGCATCTACGAGGCGGCGACGATCTCCGGGGCGTCGAAGATCGATCGGTTCGTCGATATCACGCTCCCGAACCTCAAAGGCGTCCTGTTCATCGTGGTTCTGCTCCGCGGCGTGTGGATGTTCAACAAGTACGACATCATCTACATCCTGACTAACGGTGGACCGGTGAACCGGACGACGATCGCATCGATCTACGCCTACCGGACCGCGTTCTCGGACTTCAACCTCGGTCGGGCCGCGGCGGTGTCGACGCTGCTGTTCATCCTGTTGATCGGAGCGGCGCTGGTATACTTCCACTACTTCGAGCCGTCACAGGAGGTGCGTGTCGAATGAGCGGAAGCACGCCGAACACGCCGATGGACTTCTGGTACAACCTGCCGTACGAGAGCCGGCAGAAAGTGTACAACTGGATGTTGAATCTGATCCTCTCGATCGGGCTCGTCATCGTCCTGTTCCCGATCTACTGGATGCTCGCGACGTCGTTCATCCCGCCGACAGAGCTGTTTTCGGTTCCGAACCCGCTCGTCCCGACGAACCCCACGCTCGAGTCGTACATCGCGGTGTTGGACACTGACGTTCTCCTGTGGTACAGAAACACGGTCATCTTCGCGGGCGGCGTCGTCACGTTGACGACCGTCGCGGCGACGCTCGGCGGCTACGGACTGGCCCGACTGGACATCCCGTACAAGAAGACGTTCGCGCGGGTGATCCTCTTCGGCTACATGTTCCCGCCGATCCTGCTCTCGATCCCGATGTTCATCTTCTGGCGACAGATCGGGATCATCAACAGCCTCCCGGGCGTCATCCTCGCCCAGACCGCCACGACGCTGCCGTTCTCGCTGTGGCTGATGTGGCAGTTCTTCCAGACGGTCCCGTACTCCTACGAGGAATCCTCGCGAGTGATCGGCTGCTCGCGGTTCCAAGCGTTCTACGAGATCGCGCTCCCGCTCGCGAAGCCGGGGATGATCGCCGTCGCGATTTTCTCGTTCGCCATCGCGTGGGGCGCGTACACGATCCCGTCGATCCTGTTGACGAACAGCTCGAACTGGGTGCTCACCCTCGGGCTGTACAGCTTCACACAGGCGGAGTCGGTCCTCTGGGGGCAGATTATGGCCGCATCGACGATGTTGGTCCTGCCGACGTTCGCCTTCGTGTACTACCTGCAGAAGTACATCCTCCGCGGCTTCCAAGCGACGCGGATCTGAAACCCTTCGTTGGTACGGAATCGGTTCTCGGCTCTTCTCTCACCCACACGCTGCGTCCCGCACAGCGGAGCCCCGCGGTAATCCACGGGCGAACAGCCACCCGCGGATGAGTCGCCGATTAGGGCGGTGTAGTGACCGATAAAAAAGCAGCCTGCGGGGGATCGACAGTGATGCCGTTCGCTACGCCGACCAACGGTTCGCAACGTCTGCGCACGACGTTCGCTCACGACATCTGCTCGCGACGTTCGCTCACGACGGAGGCACTCGCGCCGTGGACGGAGAAAAACAACGAGAGGATCGACCGCTCAGGCCTGCGCGTCGTCGACGACCTGTTGGAGCTCTTCGGCCCGTTGATCGATCACGTCTGCGGGGTCCTCGCCGCTCAGGAGGACGTCGTTCTGGAGGTTCCAGATCGGCTCGGAGTAGTACGCGCTCGTGTAGGGGTTCGGCGGTTCCGTCGTTCCCCCCTCCATCGTCTTATGCGTGAGCTTCGAGAACGCCTCGTCTTGGTAGTCGCTGAACTGTTCGTCCGTCCATCCGGACTGGTAGATGTCGGTCGAGCGGATCCCTTCGAGGTACCGGTCGCTCTGCTTGATCGTGGGCCAAGACGGGATGTTCTGGACCGGCGAGAGTTCGAGGAGGAGGTCCGTGAGGAACTCCTGATTCGTCGCGTACTGAATGAAGGCCTTGGCGGCCTCCGTGTTGCCTCCTTGGTACGCGACGAATCCCTCGGCACTCCCCTCGGCGGCGTCGTTGCCGCGGCCCGCCGGCATCCCCGGAACGATCTCGATGTCTTGGGCGAAGTCCCGGCCGTTTCTGATGGCCGCGTTCTTCGTTCGGATGCCGGCATACCACGTGCTGGCGACCTGCCCCGACTGAATGATGTTCTGCGTCGTCGCCCAGCCGGAGTCCTCGCCGGCGGGCGACCACTGCTGTCGCTCCGCCAAGTGATTCAGGAGTTCGATCGTCCGCTCTCGGTACGGTTCCTCGTGGAAATTGATCTGAACCCGATCGTCCTGCCACTCCGTGACAGACCCGTCGTTCGTCCACAGCCACGAGAGGAACCGGACCGTCGAGGGGCTTCCCGTCATGATCGGGACGTACGTTCCGCGCACGTCGTTGTCCAACGCCTCGACTTCGCGCGCGTACTCGTTGGCCTTCTCCCACGTGTCGGGGACGACATCTGAGAGGTCGCTCCGGTACGTGAACGTAGAGATGTTGTGGAAGAACGGGAGCATCCACTGATTCCCCTCCACTTCGATGATGTTCTGGACGACGTCTGTCGCATCGCCGAGCGACTCGGTCACTCGCTCGTACGTCTCGTCGAGCGGGGTGAGAACGCCTCGGTTCCGCAGGATCATCGCTTCGCCGAACGACTGGATACTGACCTCCGGCGGATCGCCGGCTTGGATGAGCTGAACGATCCGATCGAGGCTGCTGACGCCGGTTGTGACGAACTCGACTTCCATGTTCGCACCGGTCGCGTCCTCGAAGTCCGAGGCGATACCTCGCCAGAGGTCTTGGATGTTGTCCACTTGGGCAACCGTAATGAAGTGGATGTCCTCGCCGGACAGATCCGGAAGCCCGTTTTCGGTGTTCGAGGTCGTCTGACCGCCCCCGCCGCCGTCGGACGAATCCCCATCACCGCCGCCGTTCGAGTCTGAATCTCCGTTACCGGAACATCCCGCTAGTCCGCTCATCCCGACGGCTGCGGAGCCACCGATCGCTTTGAGCGCCTTCCGTCGTGAGACGTTGCGTAAGTTTTCAACCATCGCCATCTATGATGATAGAGAGCAAATATTAAAATGTTTTTATAAATATGTTATATATGTGGGTTGACACTCGTTGGCGAAAGTGCCCACGAAAACACCACTGACGCTCCAGAACGACGCCCTGAATCGGAGGTCATTCCACTCCAGTCTTGGACACAGGTGTCTGATTCGACACGGTCGATGCGCGCGTGTTCGATATTGTCCGAAATAAAAATGCGAATGCCAAGGCACTAGCAACTACGGTATGAGGTCTCCGAGTCGATTTACTCCGAACAAACGTGGATAGATACATACTAACTGTTCGGACAATATCCGTCACGGCTGTCGATAGGAATGTATCGGGAACCGTCGGAAAATAACCTAAATGAAAAATATCTATGGAACAGTTGGCCCTGATCTTGAATGTATATTAATTATATTATTTTACATAGGAAACCGTTATGTATGGGCGAGGCAACTGTTCGCAATATGACTCACGATAACCCGTCGTACCGGATCAAAACGGCGGTCAACGTATTCGATATCATCCGAGTAATACACGATTCCGAGGGAGCGACGCTCTCCGATCTCGAAGCGGAGATCGACCTCGCTCGAAGCACGATTCACGATTACGTACAAACGCTGGCCGAATTGGGGTACGTGATCAAAGACGACGGCACGTTCTACACGTCGCTGGAGTTCCTCCGATTGGGACACAAGGCGAAAGTCATTCAGACCGCGTGGCTACAGATCAAACCGGCTCTCGAAGAGATCGGTGACGAGACCGGAGAGAACATCTGGTTCGTGGTCGAGGAGAACGGAAAAGCCGTGTACGTGGACAACTATTCGGGCGAACGCGTGCTCTACACGTTCAATGCGCCAGGAACGAGAGAGTATCTCCACTGCGTCGCCGCTGGAAAGGCTATTATGGCGCATTTGCCGGACGAGCGTGTTGACGAGATTATTGACAGACACGGACTCCCGAAGTTCACTGAGAACACGATCACCGATCCGGCGGAACTCAGAGCCGAATTCGAGGCGATCCGCGAACGGGGGGTCGCGTTCAGCAGAGGGGAGCGACGTGACGAGATCCGCGGCGTTGCGACGCCGATCATCGACGACGGGCACGTCCTCGGTGCGATCACACTCGGAGCCCCGACGAAGCGGCTTTCCGGCCAATTCTTCACCGAGGAGCTTCCGAATCTCGTCACTGGCGCGGCGAACCGGATCGAGTTTTCCTTCCAGCAAACGAATTTGCAGTAGGCCACGAGGCGACCGGTTGTGGAGCGTATCGTATTACAAACATATGCCTGTAATGGCTCGTGATCGTCTTTTTTATCGCCTACTCGCGCGCAACGAGTCCGATATAATACTACTTACTCAATACTTCGATGGAACAACTAGGAAACAGATACATCAAATAGCAATTATAAATCTGTGATATGGTTTTAGAAACTCTTTTGACTGGATATCCAACTAAAAGCAGTCAAAAAGGTATTTTATACAATTTATTCTATATTCATCGTATACTGACTTGTATGTTCGGAGTACCGTCCAATTAGGCCGCTGAAAGCGACGATTCAAGGCCGTCACACCACTCCATGGGAGTTGCACTTGGACGACTCCAGAAACACTGATACCAATTGACCGAACATTCGGTGAGGATACGAACCTCTCGTCGGTGCGACGGATCGCGCGCAAAAAAAGAGAAGAGAGACCCCGAATATTCGGGCGTTACTCGCCCGACGTCGCCACCGGCGATGGCTTCGTCAGATACTGCGCGTACAGCCGTGAGACGCCGGGGACCGTCTTGAACGCCGTCGAGACGACGAGTGCCAGGATGATGACGCCAAGAAGCGCTTGAACAACCTGGTCGAACAGCCCGAAGTACGGGCCGAAGAAACTCAGCACGGCCAACGCGACGTAGATGCTGCGACCCACGACGGACAGACGACTACTGCCGTCGTAGCCGAAGATCGTGATACAGAGCGCGACCGTTCCCATCAGCGCGGCGAACGCAACGAGGATTGTACTCGGGAACTCCCAGTAGATCAGGACGTCGTTCGCGACGAAGATGAACGGGATGACGAAGCCCGGGAGCGCGAGCTTCGAGGATTTTATGGCCGTATCGATATACTCCGCCTCGGCGATCTTCGCGGCAACGATCGTCGACGGGCCGACCGGCGGCGTGAGCGAGGAGTACATCGCGAAGTAGAAGACGAACATATGTGCGACGAGTTCCTGCACGCCGAACCGGATCATCGCCGCCCCGGCGAGCGACGCGACGAGCACGTACGCCGCCGGAGCGGGCATTCCCATCCCGAAGATGAGGCTCACGGCCATCGCGAGCAGGAGCAACAGGAGGACGCTTCCGCCGGCGAGGCTGAGCATCAGGATGTTCAGTCGCTGTGCGAACCCCGTCTGCGTGAACACGGAGATGATGACGCCGATCACGCCCAGGATGACGAGCAGCGGGGCCATATCCTCGGAGCCGACCTTCATCCCCTCGACGGTCCGACGCACTGCGCCCGTCGCGCCCGACACTTGGTTCTCGACGATAGACTTCACGAAGACGACGCCGACCAACCCCAGCGTCGTGTAGAACCCCGCAGTGAGCGGCGTGTACTGCAGGATGCCGAGCAGGTAGATCAGGATAGCGAAGGGCGGAACGTACCAGAGGATGTCGGTGAAGACGCCGTATTTGATATCGTCGACGTTCCGCTCCGTCGACCAGCCGAACTTGTAGATCAGCAGTTGGACCGAGACGATGATGCTGAAGTAAAACAGGATCGCGGGGATGAGCCCCGCCTTGATGATCCTGACGTAGGAGACGCCGATGAGATCGGCCATAATGAACGCTGCGATCCCCATAATCGGTGGCACCAGCTGTCCGCCGATCGACGCGACGGTTTCGATGCCGCCGGCGTAGCCCTTGTCGACGCCCTGCTTTTTCATCAGCGGAATCGTGAAGCTCCCTGTCGTCGCGGTGTTGGCGGCCGACGCTCCGGTGATCGACCCGAACGCCAGACTGGCGAGCACTGCGGCGTGCACGATTCCGGACTTGAACAGTTTGCTCACCTCCTTGCTCACCTCCATCAGGTAATCGAGGATTCCGAACGCTTGGGTGAACCCAGCAAGCAGCAGGAAGATCGCGACCCACGTCGCCCCGATCTGGAGGATGAAGCCGTAGACGCCCTGCATTCCCAAGATGGTCAGCCGGAGCAACTGCGCGGTATCCATCCCGCTGTGGTACAGTGCACCGGGCATATATGGTCCGAGGTAGCCGTACAGGAAGCCGATCGGCACGATCGAGGCCATCAGCTTTCCGAACGACCGCAGCGTGGCGTCGGTACAGAGGTAGATGATCGACCCACCGACCACGTAGTCGACGGTGCTGTACCCGACGATCGGGCCCTGTTCCATCCACCGCATATAGTTGGCGTCGACGTAGGCCGCCAGCCCCAGTGACACGACGGCTAACACGAGGAACATCGCCGGGCGGATGAACCTAGTGTACGAACGCTGGGCGGTCTCGGGCAGATATCCGAGGGTCGTTCCGATCGACAGATCCTCGGGGTCTAACGCGTTCCGAAACAGGCCGACGTAGTAGATCGCCAAACAGAGCCCGAGCACGAGATTCGTGTGTCGAATCCGCGGCGCGTAGAACGATTGCGCGTAGTAGAGCAGCAGCAGCGCTAACGCCGCACCGAGGACGTAGAGGCTCCCGTCAGCGGCCGTTCGGATGCTTCTCCTTGTTGAGGTCTCGCTCATAACTAATGAAGTTGGACGGGTCAGCCCCTTAGTTCAGGCCGTGCTCGTCGAGGAAGTCCTGCGTCCCTTGGTGGAGCGAGAAGCCCGGGTGCGGCGTGCGCGTCCAGTGCTCGTCGTCGGTGTAGAACGAGAGGAGTTCGTGGTAGTCGCCCATACTCTCGCGGTTCTCGTACATCGTGTTGAGCATCGTCTGCACGGCGCTCGCCGACGTCTCGCCGGTCCCGTAGAGCCACGTGACCTGCGACATCGAGCGGGGCGTGTCCGGCACGTAGGCCCAGCCCTCGGGGTCGACCTCGAACTCGAAGGAGTTGCCCCAGCCTTCCTCGTTGACGCTGCCCTGGAGGTCCGAGGAGAGACCGAGCAGCCGTGCGTCGACCGTGCTCTTGATCTCCTGCACCCAGCCGGGTGTGACGGTCCCGACTTGGACGTTCGTGAACGCACCGAGCGCCACGTCGACGCGGCCTTCGGCGACTGCGGCACCCATATCACCGTAGCCCACGTTCCGCTCTTGGTACTCGACGCCGGCGAGGTCCAGCACGCGGCGGACCATCTCGGTGACTCGCGAACCGGACGGACCCGGCGCGACGTAGTGGTCTGACGTAATGTCACCGATGTTTGAGATTGACTCGTCCTCCGTGAAGAGGAACCAGTCGGAGGTGGAGCCGTGCATAATCTGCTGGAGGTCGACGGAGATGTCCCCAAAGGGTTCGTTCCCGACGTTCACGTCGTGTGCCGTCGTACTCTCGACGAGGCCGATGTCGATCTCGTCTCGAGACATTCGGCCGATGTTCCCGGCCATCGAACTGCTCGGGCGGACGTCGACGTACACGTCGTCGCTGTTCTCGTTGACGACGCCGCCGAGCCCGGACATCATCGCGAAGTTCGCGCTCACTTCGGAGGCCGTCCCCATGATGAGCGTTTCCTCGCCGCTTCCGCCACTGGAGCCCGAATCGGTCTCCTCGCCGCCCGAGGAGCCACCGCTGTCGCCGCCGGACGAACCGCCATCGCTGCCGCCGTCGCCCGAACCGCCGTCGTTACCTAGACATCCCGCGAGGCCGGCCGCCCCGAGGAGCCCTGCCGACTTCAGGAATCCGCGACGTCGGGTGGTGCTGGAGCTACCGTTATCTCTGGTACCATTTACCATAAGCGTAGAGTTACGAGTATAATTTATAAGGGTTTTGAATACGTTTCGATCGTTCACGTTGAACGACGTGTTTCCGACTCGTCCGTTCGACTTGGAACGAGGATTCGACTACTCGTGTGTGTCTTCGACGGACTGGGTTTTGATCGCCGCCCGGTCGAGTTTGTCGCTCGCCGTCCGCGGGAGCGTCTCCTCGTAGAAGTAGTACTTCCGCGGCCGTTCGTACCGGGAGAGAGCGTCGCTCTGCAAGCACCACTCGTCGAGGTCGTCGTGGGTGAGATCCCCGTTCGTCGTGTGGACGGCTGCGGTCACCCGCTCGCCGTACTCCTCGTCTTGGACGCCGAAGACCGCCGATTCGACGACATCGGGATGGGCGTTGAGTCGCTCTTCGATCGGCGTCGGAAAGACCTTGATTCCCTTCGAGAGGATCATATTGTCGTCGCGCCCCTCGATGAAGAGATACCCCTCCTCGTCTTTGTATCCGAGGTCGCCGGAGTACCACCAGCCGTCCTCGAACGATTCTTCGGTCTTTTCGGTGTCTTCCCAGACCCAGACCGCGGCGTCGCTGGATCGCACGATGATCTCGCCGACGTCGCCGGGGTCGACGACGTCGTCGGGGGAGCCGCCGCGTTCGACGACGCGCACTTTGACGCCGATGAGCGGTTTACCGACGCTGTCGATGCGGTCGCCCTCCATCTCTTCGGCGTCGATGTAGGTCCCGCAGATCTCGGTCGCCGCGTACGACTGCGACACCGACTCCGACACGTGCGCTTGGAGTTGCTCTAGCGTGGTCGTCGTGAGCGTTTCCCCGCCCGATTCGACGGTCACGAGGCTACTGAGGTCGTATTCGTCGAGATCAGCTAATCGAAGCACTTCGCGCCACATCGTCGGCACGAGGTTCGAGCTGGTGATCGATCGCTCCTCGACGAGTTCGACGAACGCTTCGGGGCTCCACTGTTTCACGTAGTACGAGGAGCCGTTCGCGAGCATCGTCGGCAGCGTCGTCGAGTACCACGCCGCGAACGAGGGCGTGAAGAAGTTCGAGACGCGCGTCAACCTCGTCGTTCCCTTCTTGTGCGCGAGCTTCATCGCGCGGTGGACGAGACTGCGATTGGTGTGACACCAGCCCTTGGGCTTGCCGGTCGTTCCGGAGGTCCACATCACGACGGCGACGTCCTCGGGGCCGCTGGTGACGTCGGGTTCGTCGGCCGGATACGCTT
>Ga0207851_100262_pt1 | contig 33668 bp, 27 predicted proteins | sample A23E3SouthBayCA_FD_187747 | JGI IMG/M metagenome (GOLD analysis project Ga0207851, IMG submission 187747) | Aerobic enrichment media microbial communities from Eden Landing Ponds, California, USA - A23 E3 (SPAdes) | ecosystem: Environmental > Aquatic > Marine > Unclassified | place: Emeryville... | reverse complement strand
CCCGCCTCTTCGGCGAGGGCTTCGACTTCGACACCCCCGAGGAGGTCTTCGAGGAACTCCGCCAGGTCACCCCGAGCTACCACGGAATGACCTACGACGCGCTCGGCGAGGAAGGCATCCACTGGCCCTGCTACGAACAGGGCGACGAGGGCGATCAGTTCCTCTACGAGGACGGCTTCGAAACCGAGAGCGGTCTCGGCCACATCGAGGGCGTCACCCACCAGCCGCCGAAGGAGGTACCCGACGACGAGTACCCGCTCATCCTCACCACGGCGCGCCTCGAAGAGCACTACAACACGGGGACGATGAGCCGTCGGTCGCCGCGGCTCAACAACCAGTACCCGGAGAACTTCGTCGACGTCCATCCGAACGACGCCGAGCGATACGGCATCGAAGACGGCGAGACGATCAAAGTCAAGTCCCGACGCGGCGAGATCGAACTCGAAGCGCACGTGACTGAAGACATCAAAGAGGGCGTCATCTGGACGACCCCGCACTTCGCCGCCGCCTCGGCGAACCGACTCACGAACGATGTGCTCGACGAGCGGGCGAAGATCCCCGAGTACAAGGCCGCCGCCGCGGAGATCGAAGTCGGCGTCGAGCCGAGCGACACCAGCAACGCCCCCGCTGACGACTGAACATCGCCGACAGCCAAGGCGCTGAACGATCTACTTTTTCGCAACTATCGCGGAGCGCACCGCGACCCCATCAGTCGTCGGGACCGACACCGGTCCGTCTCAGAATCAGTATCAATCGCTACAGCGTGCGACCGAGTCGCGAGCGACCGGCGTGTCGCTGTCGACGACGTCCGAGAGGTTCAATCGTTCCAAGAGTTGGCTAGTCGGAATCCCGTCGGCATTCCACCCGCGAGCGGCGTAGTACCGCTGGCGGAGCCCATCGAACCAGTCGGCGTCGATCGCTCCCCCCTCAGCGGGGCCACCTTCGAGCGGGCGCTCGAACAGCTCGGGGAGCGTTTCGTCCGCGGCATCGAACCCCTCGCGGACGTTGAACAGGCGAGTGAGCGTCCACGTGCGCTCTCCGACGCGGAGGAGTTCCGCCGGATCGCTCGGGGCGGGCGAGTCGACGGCGGAGAGCCACTCGGCCCCGAGGTCGTCTTCGAGAACTGCGCCCGCGAAGTCGTCGGCGATGAGACTCCAGAGGACGGCCGTGATCGTCTGCTCGCGGATCACCAACCTGACCCGGTCCGTATCGTCCCACGAATCGCCCGCGAACACCTCCGTCTCGGCCGGGAGGGACCGCCTGTGACACGCGCCCCGGTCGCTCGTCGCGTAGGCGAGCGCCATCGTCGGCGACCCGCGGGGATCGTACGCCGGAAGCTCCATCGACTTGATCGTCGGGACGAGGTCGGCCCCGCCCAGTCGGTCGGCCGCAGACTCGACGCCGTCGGCCAGCGCATCGCCGAGGGTCGAATCGCGCGTCGCGATCGACTCGATGAGTCGTCGGGCTGCTTCCTCGTCCCCGAAGTCGAACGTCGAGTCGGTGTCGAGTTGTGCGGCCGGGTCGATTCTGTCCTCGGCGGCCGCCCGAGCGGTCCACGCGACAGCGTTGCCCGCGCTGATGACGTCGAGACCGAGCCGATCACACACTTGCCCGAGCGCGGCGACCGCGTCGAAGTCGTCGATTCCCAGACCCGCGCCCAACGACATCGGCGTCGCGCCGCGCGGCACCGACTCTCCGGTTGACGTTTCGACGCGGAACCCGCCGGGAATCTCGGTTTCATCGCCCCGCTCGCGATCGACAGCCGCGTCGCGAACGGCGTCGATGCCGATATCTTCTGCGCCCTCGAAGGACCCTTCCTGCCACCCGCGGGTCGAGAGAACGCCGACTTCGTCGGCGAAATCGACGGTTTCGAGCGTCGCGCTCGCCGCGTGCCAGCGGCCGACGTCGGTCTCGCGGAAGCGACGTTCGTACTCTGCTTGGAGGGTCGCGAGCGCTGGGTCGGGCTGCGGTACGTCCCCGCTGGCGACCACTGCCTTCAGCCCCTTCGAGCCCATCACCGCTCCCGCGCCGCCGCGACCGGCGTGGTGGTCGCCGCCGTCGGAAGCGATCGTCGCGTAGCGAACCTCGTTTTCGCCCGCCGGGCCGACGCAGGCGACCGCATCGTCGAAGGCCGCGCAGGTCTCGACGACGTCGCGGCCCCACAGGTCACCGGCTGCCGAGAGGGTCGCCCCCCCATCTCCGATTTCGAGCACCTGCGGTTCGTCAGCCTGACCCGTCACGGCGACGCCGAGCGCGCCGTCGAGCGCACCGACGAGCGCCGACGCGAAGTTGCCGCCGCTGTAGGAGTCCAGAAACGTGCCCGTCAGCGGCGAGCGGGTGATCGCCGCGAACTGCGGTTCGCCCGGAAGCAATCCGCTCAACGGGCCGAGCATAAACAGCAGGTAGTTATCCGGGCCGAGCGGATCCGTCCCGGGAGCGAGGCGATCGTAGAGGTATCGCGCCCCGAGCCCCTTGCCGCCGACGTACTCCGTTATCCACCGCTCCGGAACCGATTCGCGGCGAATCGTCCCCGTCGAAAGGTCGACGTGGAGAAGATGGGGAGCGGCGGCTGCAGTCATTCGAGAGTGGTTAGCAGGCGAAGACTCATTAAGCGTTTGTTATCCGGACGTCTCGGTCGGCTATCGACGGCTCAGTCGGCTCTCGACGGAGTATCGACTCACTCGGTCGTCGCGATCGCTTCGATCTCGACGGCTGCACCCTTCGGAACCGCGCCAGCGCCGACGGCACTTCTCGCGGGGGGCTCCTCGTCGAAGAACTCGCTGTAGGCCTCGTTGAACTCGTCGAAGTCGTCGATGTCGTCGAGGAACACCGTCGTCTTCAACACGTCCGAGAGTTCGAGGCCCTCCGATTGTAGGATGGCCTCGACGTTGCGCAGACATTGTCGCGTCTGATCGGCGACCGATTCGTCGTCGAGGAGGTCGCCGTCGACTGTCAACGGCAGCTGGCCGGCCGTGATCAGGAGACTCCCGTTGGTCGTCGCCTGGCTGTACGCGCCCACCGCTGCCGGAGCGTCGTCCGTGCTGATAGTTCGCTTCATACGGAATCAGCTATCCCGTGTACGGCCTTAAAACTCGGTTGCTCGAAACGCACGAGCCACAACGTGAACGGAGACCGAGAGATTGTGTCGGTCGCGCGGAGAGATTGTGTCGACTGGAACCGTGGATGACAATTCACGTCGGCCTCGCGGCGCGACCCGTTCGCCGCGCGGAGGAACTCACTGATTGATGACGACGATGGCGACGAGGGCCAGACCGATCCCCGCGGCTTTCTGCACCGACAGCGGTTCGCCGAGGGCGACGATGCTGATCACCGCGGCGGTCACGAAGTACATTCCACCGATCGTCGAGACGACCGCCGTCGAGCCGACGGTGACACCGACGAACGTCGAGAGGACCCCGAGAGCCGCTGCGACACCCGCGATGGCCGAATAGAGGAGGCCGCGATTGGTGACCGCCACGGACGCGTCGGAGGCGATCACGTAGAGCCCCGCCACGATCGTCGCCGTCAGATACGAGAGGAACGCGGCCATTTCCGGATCGATGCTGTTCGACGCCACGTCGCCGAAGATGATCCAAAATCCCCACGCAATCATCGTCCCGAGGCCGAAGACGATTGCCGGGTTCACGTAGCCTCCCTCCGGTCACTGGATCTGGGTAGTCGGGAGCGCCCCGATCGTGGTCGTGATGTGTCCATACCACGGCTAGGGAAACCGAAATAATCAGGCTGACGACGAACCACAACGAGTAGAGAACCTTACAGTACAGTTTTATTCCGCCTTCGAGTATATGTGAGAGTGGTTGACTCACAAGGGGAGTCCGAGGAGCGTCCGTTCGAGGAAGTCTTTTACCCGACAGATCGGGTCCCACTGGTCGCTTGGAGAGAATTTACCGGCGTGAAATCGGCGGTCGCGCTGGTGGCTGTCGTAACCGTTCTGTCGTTTGTGACTGGCCTCTCGAATCTCAGTCAGCCCGATCTCGCCGTCGAAGGCCCGCTGGCGACGGTGATCCCGATGGCGGACGTGTTCGCCACCTTCGTCGGCGTCCTGCTCGCGTTCCCGCTCGGAGTAGTAACCGTTGGACTCCAACGGCGAAAACGAATCGCGTGGACGGCGGCGTTGGCACTGTTACCCGGATTACTGCTGCTCCCGTTGGTAACCGGGAGAGCGACCGAGTTGCCGCTTTTCCTCCTGACGGCGGCGGCGATCCCGTTGCTCGTACTCAACCGCGAGGGGTTCGAACAACGGCTCCATCTCTCCTCGTTGCAGATCGCTTCTCTCGCTTCCATCGCCGGCGTCGGCCTGTACGGGACGATCGGAGCCTACGGGCTTCGGGGACAGTTCCTCGAACTGGACGGATGGGGTGACGCGTTCTACTACGTCGTCGTCACCATCGCAACCGTGGGATACGGCGACATCACACCGCTCACACTGGAGGCGAAACTGTTCTCGCTGTCGGTGATACTGTTCGGGACGGGGGCCTTTACCGTCGCAGTGGGCGCACTCATCGGACCGGCGATCGAATCGCGAATGGCCGCTGCCTTTGGCACAATGACTGCATCAGAGCTATCACTTCTCGAGGACCACGCGATCGTCCTCGGATACGGCGACGTGACCGAATCGTTCCTCGACAGCGTCGGCGACGAGACGGACGTGGTCGTCGTGACCACGGACGCCGACGCCGCCTCGCATCTGTCGGATGCGGGAGTCGAAGTACTGACCGACGATCCCACCGACGAGTCCGCACTCCGGGACGTACGGGTTGACGTCGCAAGCGGCGTGGCTGTCGCGGGCGACGACGACGCGACCAACGTGCTCGCGGTGTTGGCGACCCGGAACGTCAATCCCGACGTGCGGATCGTCGCGGTGGCAAACGAGGAAACGCACGTGGAGAAGTTAGCGGCCGTCGGTGCCGACGAGATCATCGATCTGCGCGCAATCGGTGGCCGACTGCTCGGCGAATCGCTCCTCGATCACGAACAAGAGCCTGCCGAACCATCGTCGACGCGGGAATCGGAGTCGTAAATATCCTTCCAAAAATCCGCCCGTTCGCAGGATCCTGTCGTTCAATAGAATAATACCAGTTCGTGCTAACAAGGAACGTATGAGTGGAGCCGCGGACTCCGGTTCGGCAGGGACGCTGACACGGGCGCTCTCTATCGCGTTCGTCGGATCGGGAATCGTCGTCCTCGTCGGATTCTTCTTCCCGTCGATCGTCGGGAGCGCTCTCGGCGGGCGTTCCTGGCTTCTCGTCTCGCTCGTGTTTTTCGGCTCCGGGCTGGGATATCTGGCGTCGTTGCCGTACGAAGATGCGGCGGCGGACGAGCCGTCCGCCTCGTCGCTCCTCCGAATCCGACGGGAATCGATCTCGTCGCTCGTGTCGAATCTCATTCGAGTCCACGATCCGGTCGTCCTCGGACTGCCAGTCGCTGTGTTTGCGCTGTATTTTGTCCTCCAAACGGTTGCACCCGCAACGACTGCCGGAGCCGTTCAAGCGGTCACCGATATCGTCCTCCGATGGCTCGGCCCGCTTCTGGTCGGGACGGTCTTTCTGGCCGTCGGATACTGCGCCTTCCTCCTGTTCGGGTCGTGGGGCGACATCAAACTCGGCGGCGAGGACGTGGAGCCGACGTACACGTTCCCGACGTACTTCTCCCTCGTCTTCACCGCCGGCATCGCCGCTGGAATCGTGTTCTGGGGGCCCGCAGAGGCGCTCTTTCATTACCAAGCGCCGCCGCCGCTGTTCGACGTGGCACCGCAGTCCGATGCGGCCATCGACGTCGCGCTCACCTACGCACTCTTCCACTGGGGGCTCACCGCGTGGAGCGCGTACGCGGTCATCGGGATTCCGATCGCCTACTTCGTCTTCGAGCGCGGCGCTCCGCTTCGGGTATCGTCGATACTCACGCCGTTCCTCGGTGTCGACGGGCTGGATTCACACTGGGCACGAGCGGTGGACACGATGGCCGTGTTCGCAACCATCGGCGGTATCGCGACCTCGATGGCACTCGTCTCCCAGCAGTTTCTGACCGGCGTCGAGTTCCAGTGGACCGTCTCGACCGGTGCCACCGCGCCTATCCTCTTCGTCGGCGGTCTCGGGGTAGTCTACGTGCTGTCGGCCGTTACCGGGTTACACCGCGGGATCAGGCGTATCGCAGGCGTCTGTGTCGTGCTGTTCGCCGTGTTCACACTCCTCTTATTCGCCGTCGGGCCTCGATCGTTCGTCGTAGACCGCGGCACGGCGGCGATCGGATCGTATCTGATCAACTTCGTCCCGATGAGTTTCGTCGCGTCCGGGCCGTGGGTCACGCAGTGGACCGTCTGGAACTGGGCGTGGTGGTTTTCGTGGGCCCCGTTCGCCGGGACGTTCCTCGCCGCGCTCTCGCGCGGGCGACGCCTCCGGACGGTGGTTCTCACGACCGTCGGGGCGACGTCGGCGGCGACGATCGCGTGGTTCTTGGTCGTCGGCGGGACGTCGCTGTCGATGCAGCACAGTGGCCGCGTCGACGTCCTCGCGGCGATCAACGCGCGAGGCGGATCGGAAGCCGTGGCCGGCTACCCGCTGCTGTCTGCGCTCCCATTCGGAGACCTGCTGTTGTTCCTGTTTTTGGCCCTCATCGTCGTGTTCATCGTCACGTCGGCAGACACGTCGACGCTGATTGCCGCGATTCTGTCGTCCCGGCGGGGGGTCGCGCCGTCCCGCGGGGGAATCGCCCTGTGGGGAGCGTTTCAGGCCGCCGTCGCGCTCGGCGTGATTCTCGTGGGGGGTGCCGAGACGCTTCAGGCGCTCGCGGTCCTGACGGGAGCACCCTTTGCCGTACTCGCACTCGTCGCGATGGCCGGTCTCGCGCTCGCGTGTGTTCGCGATGAGCGCGGGCGAAGTCACACGTCCCTGATTCGACACGTGGGGGACCGACTTCCGTCCATTCAAGTCCATCACGACGTCGATCCGCCTGATCGCGACGAGTGAAACCAATGATCCGCCCTTCCCACGGAATCGTTCAGGCGGTCGCGATCGATCGACAGAAGTTCTCGATGATCCGTTTGCCGGCCTCGGTCAGGATGCTCTCGGGGTGGAATTGGACGCCGTAGTGGGGCATAGTCGCGTGCTCGACACCCATCACGACACCCTGTTCGTCGTCGGTTGCCGCCGTCTCGACGAGCACGTCGGGGATGTGGCCGGGTTCGACCGCCAGCGAGTGGTACCGACCGACCTCGAACGTCTCGGCGACGCCGTCGTACAGGGTACTCCCGTCGTGTCGCACGAGCGATGGCTTGCCGTGGACGACTTCGGGGGCGTGGCCGACGGGCGCACCGTGAGCCGCACAGAGCGCCTGGTGACCGAGACAGACACCCAGCGCCGGGTACTCGGTTTCCGCGAAGATGTCCATCGAGATCCCAGCCGCTTGGGGCGTTCCCGGTCCGGGAGAGACGACGATGCCGTCGGGGTCGAGTTCCCGGACGCCGGCGACGTCGATGGCGTCGTTCCGACGGACGACTACTTCCTCGAACTCGCCGACGTACTGAACGAGGTTGTACGCGAAGGAGTCGTAGTTGTCGATAATGAGGATCATCGCGACTCCTCGATTCCTCCCTCTGATCCGTCCGATCCCGCCCGTTCGATCCCTTCGACGGCGAACGAGGCCTGCTCGCCGAGGGCTTCGTCGACGGCGTTGATGAGCGCGCGGGCTTTATCGAGCGTCTCCTGATACTCTTCTTCGGGCACCGAGTCGTGAACGATCCCGGCACCGACGCGGAGACGGTACTCCTCGCCGCGGCGAACGAGGGTTCGAATGACGATGTTCAGTATCGCCCGGTCGTCGAATCCGAAGATCCCGATACTGCCGGTGTATGGCCCACGGCGGGTGGTTTCGACTTCGTCGATAATCTCCATCGTTCGGGGTTTCGGCGCGCCGGTGATGGTCCCGCCCGGGAAGACCGCGGCAACGGCGTCCGCGATGGTCGTCTCGGGTCGACGAACGCCCTCGACGAGGGAGACGAGGTGCATCACCTCTGAGTAGCGATCGATCCGACGGTACTCGGATACCTCGACGCTCCCGTACTCGCTGACTTTTCCGAGGTCGTTGCGCTCGAGGTCGACGAGCATCGCGTGCTCGGCGCGCTCTTTCTCGTTTGCGAGGAGGTCGGCCTCGAGGGCTTCGTCTTCCTCTGGCGTCTCCCCTCGGGGGCGCGTCCCCGCGATCGGTTCGGTGATGAGTCGGTCGCCGTCGACTTCCAAGAGCAGTTCCGGACTGGCGCTGACGAGATCGACGCCCGGGAACTCCAGCAGCCCCGAATAGGGAGCGGGGTTCACGCGGCGGAGCGCGTCGAACGCATCGACCGGATGGACGGCTGCCGGTGCGACGAGTCGGTGGGAGACGTTCGTCTGGAACGTATCGCCGTCGTGGATGTACTGTTTTATCGTGCTTACGCGGTCGGCGAAGGCCGCTTCCCCGCACTCGCTCTCGAATGTCGCATTACCGGCGTTCACCGGGGGCGTCGGCGTCGACTCGGGTTCCGAGTGGACTGCCCTCGCCAACGCGGTCGCGTCTTCGAGCGCGGTCTCGTATGTGGTTTCGGGGTCGTCGCCAACGACGGGACATACCGTAATCCGGAGTTCGACGTTCCCAGAGGCATCTCGGTCAGTAGCGTCCTCGCGACCTGCAGCACCTTTTCCATCCGTAGCATCCTCACGGGGTTCTTTCCACGAGACCACGCGGTCGAAGACACCGAGCTGAAGCCGTGGGAGGCCGTCGCCGACGGTCGTATCGGGGAGGGTTTCGAGCTCCCGAGCGACGTCATAGGAGAGCCAGCCGAACGCACCGCAGGGGTAGGGTACCTCACAGTCCCCCCGGACGAGTGATTCGCGGGAGAGCAACGAATCGAGTGCCTCGATGGTCGGTCTGTCGGTGGACGTCTCCTGTGGATCCGGGGCGATTTCCACTCGATCGATCGGATCGACAGCGAAATACCCCCAACCCGACTGGCCCCCGGTGGTTTCGAGATAGACACCGTCGGCGTCGCTGCTCCGAGCGCGGCGGTACGCATCGAACGGATCTGAAACGACAGTTCGGACTTCGACTGGAACGCGAGCGCCGAGCGGTGCGGAGGTGGAGGTCTCAACGAACGTTTCTGGGTCAGTGACAACCGTTATTTCACTCATCTGGTACGAATTTTTTCCGCCGATAGTCACATCGTGTGACGTGGCGTTTTCTACCGGGTGTCGAGCGCGTACGTGCAAAAGCCTTGCGTGAGACGTTGATTCCGCGTGATCCGTTTGGGACGGATCGAGTGGTGACGTTGCTTCCACAATCTAGCGGGGGTCGGATTTCTCACTATTATCAATTATTTATGATACGACGATTGTCGGGGACCAATCGGCACTCCGACCGAGACGGGAGAGGATTGAGCGTGGTGAAGAAACCTGCACCTCCGAATTATTCACAGTCAGGCTCTGTCCCTCCGACGGCCGACCGCCCTTCGATGGCTCTTTGATGAATACAGCCTCACTCAGAGTATGACCGAAGTAACTGCACACCACGTCGGCGTGACCGTCGCCGATCTCGATCGCGCGGTGACGTTCTACAAGGATACCCTCGGCCTGCCGGAACTCGCGCGGTTTACCGTCGGCGGTGACGCGTTTTCGACCGGGGTGGGTATCGAGAACGCCGAGGCATCGTTCGTTCATCTCGACGCGGGGGAGACGCGGATCGAACTCGTCTCATACGAATCTACGGGCCAACCACGGGAAGAGCCCCGTCTCGACCGAGCGGGGGCGACACACGTCGCGCTCACTGTCGACGACGTCGAAGCGTACTACGATTCACTTCCAGACGACGTCGAGACGCTGAGCGAGCCACAGACTACGGAGAGTGGAACGACGATTTTCTTCGTTCGCGATCCCGAAGCGAATCTCATTGAAGTGTTATCAACCTAATTTCGATGCCATTCTATTTATCTAATCGTATTAGCGGATTAATTCAACATAAACCGTGAAGAATGGATGAGAGATAAAAATACCCGGACGAGTACTGATAAAGCCTCACGGGTGTCGGGGTCCTCGTTCCGTATACGATGGCAACAGCCAACGAATTCGAACACAGCAGAACCGATTTAACAGAAACGGACTTCTATCTACCCGCCTCGTCCATCTCGACGTCCATCGACCGTCTGGGGTCGTTCGTCGGTCGCTTCATCAAGCGACACGGCGTCGTGTTAATCCCCGATACGTACAACAAGTAAATACCCTCCCCCTCCACTATGTCCGCAGTACTTGGACAAGAGGAGGGGACGATGCAAATCCTGCGCGACAGATCACGGAGACCAGTGCCCCGACCGATCATCGAGATTAGTACCTCGGCCGATCATCGATACCAGTATCCGTCACACGCGGAGTGGTCGCGTATACTCCGCTCGATGTCACACTCTGCTCGATGACACACTCCGCCCGGAACCACTCTCAGCCAGAGACCACACTCTGCTCGGTAGTACCACACCACGATGTCCGCTGTTGGCAGCGGAACGTTACTCGAATGGACCCCCAAGTTGTACACCACGAAGTCCGCCGTTCTTGAGAACTGATCCCGTTTGAATTTGACTGTCGAATACCCCATCCGTCGCCAAGACAGCTATCACGAGTGCTGAACTGGGATATCTGGCGAACCACTCTTTCCCTCCCCCTCCACTATGTCCGCAGTTGTGGGAGGACGGTCCGGCCGTGACATCCCGACCGCCGACAGCCCGAACTAATTATCTCCTCACTAGATCGAGTGTTACCACACTCAATCCTAGCTATCTACTACTACGGACCAACTATATCCAAACTAATAAAAAGATACCGGTATTGAGTAGGCTTATTTCGCCACCCCACCATCAATTACACTCTAACTGCGGACATAGTGGAGGGGGGGTGTCCTACCATCCTTTATTGCAACGAGAACAGCGGACACTCCGGACACGGTGGTTTTATTAATAATGTCCCTGTATGGGGAGGTGTAATGGTCCTCTTCGAGCGGGATAACGATATCTATCGCGATCGGGACGCCTTACGGGAGGACTACCAACCGGAAGCGCTCGTCGGTCGAGACGAAGAGCTGCAGACGTATCAAGCGGCGTTGCAACCCGTGATTAACGGGGAGCAGCCCAACAATATTTTCCTCTACGGGAAAACTGGCGTCGGGAAGACGGCAGCGACAAAGTATCTGCTGGCTCATCTCAAGGAGGACGCGGCGCAGTACGACGACATCGATCTCTCCGTTATTTTTCTGAACTGTGACGGTCTCACGAGTTCCTACCAGATCGCGACACGGCTCGTTAACAGCCTCCGGTCGGAGGCGAACCAAATCTCGACGACCGGGTACCCGTTGGCGTCGGTTTACGAGATGCTGTGGGAGGATCTGGACGACTGTGGTGGATCTGTCCTCGTCGTTCTGGACGAGATCGATCACGTGAACGACGACAGTATCCTCTATCAACTCCCGAGGGCCCGTGCGAACGGTGATCTGGAGGTTGCGAAAGTCGGACTCATCGGCATCTCGAACGACTTCTCGTTCCGCGATGACCTCTCACCGAAGGTGAAAAGTTCGCTCTGTGAGCAGGAAATTCACTTCCCCGCGTACAATGCGGAGAACCTCCGTGCGATTCTCGAACAACGCAGCGAAGTCGCGTTCCACGATGACGTCCTCAGCGACGAAGTGATTCCGCTCTGTGCGGCGTACGGAGCGAAGGACGCGGGAGATGCGCGACAGTCGATCGATCTCCTGATGAAAGCCGGCGATCTAGCCCGGGACGAGGAGACGGCCACGATAACCGAAGAACACGTCCGTCGTGGCCGTCGCGCGTTAGAACGCGGTCGCATCAAGGAAGGTATCAACGGACTCACCGAACACGGCCACCTCGTCCTCTACGCGCTGTTAACGCTCGATCTCGAGGGACAAGCGCCAGTTCGTTCCCGCGACGTTAGACCGCGCTATACGCGCTTTACCGAACTCGCGAACCGCGATCCTCTCGTTCCCCGTCGTATGCGCGACCACCTGAGCGAGTTGGCGATGCTGGGAATCGTCTCGGTCACCGAACGCAACGAGGGACGGCGCGGCGGGACGTATCGCGAGTACGCTCTCGATATGGATGTGGAGCTGATTCTCTCAGCGATGATGGACACCGTCGAAGTCGTCGGCGTTCACGATTCGATCACGCCCTTTGTCGATCCTGACGAGGACCAAGAAGAACCGACTCTCGAAGACTTTTCTGAAGTGTAACCCGGGTTGGCCCTGAATCCTCTCTGAATTTCGATCTCGACACTGGGAGAAAAGTTCGACACCCGGCGGAGCTCACATCCACCCGCTGTATGTCGGTTCTTCCTCTTCAACACACCACAATGTCCGTAGTTATCTTGTACTTCCTTCGCGCGCGATCCGATCTCACAGTTTCTCCGGACATCGTGGTGTTCGCTGACCGGATAACAACGGACATTGTGGGGTCATATCGACCAATTCCACACCATCGCGTCCGTTGTTACCAGTTTTTTGTCGGACCAGACGGCTTATCAGGAATCCGCGTGTCTGTGCTTGTATCTGCATGTTCGGGACGAGTGGGATTCGTGGACCGGTCGGCGATACGGTGGACGCGGCGCTGGCGCTCGATGTCGGGCGAGCAGTCGCAGCAGAGACGGACACGGTGGTCGTCGGTCGCGACGTGCGCGAAACCGGTCTCGTGCTCGCCGATGCGCTCTCCTCGGGACTGCGAGAGTGTGGCACCGACGTCATTCGACTCGGGGTGGTCTCGACGCCGACACTCGCGAGAAGCGTCCAGTGGTACGGGGCAGACGCGGGTGTCGGCATCACGGCGTCGCACAACCCCGCACCCGACAACGGGATCAAACTCTGGAACCCCTCGGGTCAGGCCTTCACGCCGACGCAGACGACCGCGATCGAAGAGCGTCTTGCGGCTGATTCGGTCGAGTTGGCATCGTGGGACGAATTCGGCTCCGAACGCGTCGTTGAGACCGCGGCTTCCCGCCACGTCGAGCACCTCGTCTCAACCTTCTCCGACCCGGAGCGATCGCTTTCGACCCCCTTTGAAGATCTCACGATCATCGTCGACCTCGGGAACGGCACCGGACGGGTCACCGTCGACGCGCTCGACGCGTTGGGTGCGACGATCCACACGCTCGACGCCCAGCCCGACGGCCGATTTCCGGCACGAAAGAGCGAACCGAACGCCGAGACGCTCGAAGCTCTGCAGTCCGTCGTCCCGTCGCTCGGCGCGGACCTCGGACTCGCTCACGACGGCGACGCCGACAGGATGGTGGCCGTCACCGCCGATGGGGAGTACGTTCCCGGGGACGTCCTGTTAGCACTGTTCGGCCGTGACGCCGTCGCTAGCGTGTCCTCCGATGTTGCCGAAACTCCCCGCGTGACCTCTGATGGAGCTGAAAACCACACTTCCCCAAAGGGTTCTCCCGCTGTTGCCGTTCCGGTCGATACGAGTCTCCTCGTGGCCGACACAGTCCGACAAGCCGACGGCGAGGTGGCATACACCCCAGTCGGTGACGTTCACGTTGCGGAGGCGGCGTCACAGGATGGGTTCGTCTTCGGGGGTGAGCCCTCCGGGGCGTGGATCTGGCCCGATCAAACCCTCGCACCGGATGGACATTTCGCGGCGCTTCGTCTCGCTGCGCTCGTGAACAGTCACGGTTCGCTTCGCGGGCTTATTGACGAGATCCCGACTGGTGCGTACGTCACTCGCCGGGAGAACGTTCCAGCCGGGGACCGGGCTGCGTCTATGGAAGCGATCGAGGCGGCGCTTCGCGACCGATACGATGACATCGATACGATCGACGGCCTTCGAATCGACACCGACGACGGATGGTTCCTCGTCAGGCCCAGCGGTACCGAGCCGCTCGTTAGAGTGACTGCTGAAGCGCGATCCGACGATGCCGCAGTCGAGTTAGCGGAATCTGCTCTCGACGTCGTCTCCGACAACGTGGTGCAGTAATCCCGGAACGATATCCTCCTCCTAACAGCGGACATACTGGTGTCGCCGGGGACGACAAACCGACTTACAGCGAAGGGATTCCCGAATCAAAACCGTGACGTAGCCCGTCGCGAAAAATGGCTGCGTCGACAAATGATTGCAGCGGAGTTCACCCGGGTTGGCCCTGAAACGATCGGCTACTTGATTGCTACTTGATTTGGGCCGTTGGTCAGCGGAACCGTCCGAGCAGCTCGTAATCGTGATCCGGCGCGTACCGGCGGAATAGGAGGCTGTTGGCCAGCACGGACACCGACGAGAACGCCATCGCCCCGGCAGCGAGCACGGGTTGGAGCAACCCGAGCGAGGCGAGCGGGATCATCGCGGTGTTGTACCCGAGCGCCCAGACGAGATTCTGCTTGATCTTCTGCAGCGTCGCGTCCGAGATGCGGATCGCCTTGACGACGTCCACCGGATCGTCACGCATCAGCGTCACGTCGGCCGCTTCGATAGCCACGTCAGTCCCCGAACCGATCGCGGTCCCGACGTAGGCGACCGCAAGTGCAGGGGCGTCGTTGATGCCGTCGCCGACCATCATCGCCTTTCGTCCCTCGTTTTGGATCGCTTCGACCGCATCGGACTTGTCTTCGGGGAGAACCTCCGCGCGAACGTTTTCCGGATCGATCCCGACCTGTTCGGCCACGGCGCGGGCAGTCCGCTCGTTGTCGCCGGTGATCATCATCACGTCGATACCGCGCTCTCGGAGCTGGCTCACGGCGTCTTTCGCGCTCTCTTTGACCGTATCCGCGTTGGCGACGACGCCCAAGAGTTCCCCTTCTGTCGTGCCAGCGGGCACGCTCTCTTCCGTGCCGGCGGGCACGCGCTCTTCCGTGCCAGCGGGCACGCGGGCGACCAGCATCGCAGTCTTCCCCTCGCTTTCGAGGCGCTCCATCGTCTCGGCGGCGGGAGACGGATCGATGTCGTTGTCTCTGAGCAACTTCCGGTTGCCCACCAGTATCTCATCGCCGTCTACCGTCGCCTTGATGCCGTGACCGGGAACGTTCTCGAATTCCTCGGGTTCGATTACTTCGACACCGCGCGCTTCAGCCCCTTCGACGATCGCGCGGGCGAGGGGGTGCTCACTGCCGCTTTCAGCACTTGCCGCCAGTCGCAACACGTCGTCTTCGGACACCGAATCACGGGTTGTCAGTTGCCCCCCGTCGGCAGCGGGGTCGCCACCGTTGGGCCCGCTCCCGTTTCCGCCGGCCCCCTTTGCTGAGGTCCCTTCGTCGAAGGAGACGACGTCGGTGAGTTCCATTTCGCCCTTGGTGAGCGTCCCTGTTTTGTCGAACACGACGGTATCGACGTCTTTCGCGCGTTCGAGAACGTCACCGCCCTTGAATAGAACGCCGTTCTGCGCGCCGATCGTCGTCCCGACCATCGTCGCGGCCGGGGTTGCCAGTCCGAGCGCACAGGGACAGGCGATCAGGACCGCGGAGGCGAACACGATGATCGAGAACTCGAAGATCGAAACCGACCCGCCGGCGATCGCGGGCCCCCCGGCGACGAGTCCCCAAAGGGGGAGCCACTCGACGATCCCGGCGAGCGTCGCGGGGAACAGGTACCAGACGACGCCCCAGAGGAGCGCGTTCGCGATAACCGCGGGGACGAAGTACGCGGAGATGCGGTCCGCGAGGTTCTGGATCTCGGGCTGTCGGGACTGCGCCTCTTTGACTGTCTGCACGATCTGCTGGAGCGCCGTGTCCGAGCCGACCTTCGTCGCCTCCACGACGAGGACGCCGTTCTCGTTGATGGTCGAGCCGACCACCTCGTCGCCTTCTTCCTTCTCGACGGGCACCGATTCGCCGGTCACCATTGACTCGTCGACGGCTGACTGCCCGTCGACGACGACGCCGTCTGTCGGGATCTGTTCGCCCGGACGGACCTTCATTCGGTCTCCGACCTCGACGTCTTCGAGGGGGATCTCACGCTCGGTGCCGTCGGAAGTGATGACCGTCGCCGTGTCGGCCTCCATCTCCAGTAGCTTTCGGAGCGCCTCCCCCGCCTGCCCCTTCGAGCGGGCTTCGAGGTAGTTCCCCAGCGTGATGAACACCAAGATCAGCGCCGCCGTGTCGAAGTAGAGCCCGCCGGCTATCAGCCCGGAGAGCACGGCGATCGAGTAGACGTACGCGGTCGAGGAGCCGAGTGCGATCAGCACGTCCATGTTCGCGCGGCCGTTCGTGACGAGGGCCTTGTACGAGTTCTTGTAGAACGGCCAGCCGAGCACGAGTTGCACTGGCGTCGCGAGCGCGAACTCGACCCAGCCAAACGCGACTCCGAAGATCGTTTCCGGGAGTAGGCTGCCGCCGAGGAGAAGTTTGTCGACAATAAAAAGCAGCAGCGGTGTCGATAGCGCCGCGCCGAAGAGCGTGAGCCGAAGTTGCTTTCGGATCTCGTCCTGCCGTGCGGCGTCTCGCGCGTCGCTGCTCGATTCGTCGCTATCGTCCTCTCGAACCGCCGAGTACCCCGCGTCCTCGATCGCATCGTACATCTCTGTGCGCGAGACGTCCGCGGGGTTGTACCGCACTTGCGCCTCGTCGGTCGCGTAGTTCACCTCGGCGTCGATGACGCCCGGAAGGTCTTCTAGGGCGGTCTCGTTCGTGTCCGCGCAGTTCGCACACGTCATATCCGAGATGGCTATCGAGACACTCTCGCTAACGACGCCGTAGCCAGCAGTCTCGATGGCCTCGTATATCTCTCCGAGCGATACGGCCTCGGGATCGTACTCGACGGACCCCTCGTCCGTCGCGAAGTTGACGTTCGCTTCGACGACACCGTCGAGCGTTTCGAGGGCCTCCCCAACCGTAGCCGAACAGTTGGCACAGGACATCCCCGTGATGTCGAGGTGTGCTGTTCGCGTTTTCATCTTGGTATACAATACGGGTCCCTCTCTTAGTGCGGTTGCCCTTTCGAAAGCAAAGCTATCAACCGTTCATACTTCATAATGTGGTTGTCATCGGGGACCGTACTGTGTATCAACTCTCGGTTCTGCAGACCACGCGCTGCTTCGTGCGCTACTGGCCACGACCCGTGCACACCGAGGGCCGAAATCGTGGGCTACTCGGCACGCTTTGATCGCCTTATCTGCCTTCTTCCTACCGGCAGCGACGGATCCGGCCGTGAGTGTCCGCGCAGTTCGTCCTTCGGGATGCATCGTCAGCCGAACAGCTTTGGATTTCAAAGGGCAGACTCGGTTACGACACCATTCAGAGCTCTGCCGCGACGTCTGTTTGTCACATCTCTAACGCCAGAAGAAGCGCCAACGGGGAACCGCTCACGCTGACAGCGAAAAACGTTTATATACGCTGTCGGTTACATCATACTGAACGACTTCGTTTGTTCGGTCGCGTCGACGCTTTCGACGGCGGCCAGACACCAACGATTCCGGTGGTGGGGGCTACGCATTTTGGTGGTTCCTGCCCACGGCTTTCCACTATGTATGAGCACTAACGACACGACGGATCCGCTCGAAGCGGTCAGAACGAAACTCGAAGCAGAAATTCCGGACGACCTCGTCGTCTCTCGCGTCGCCTACGAGGGGCCCGAACTCGTCATCTACACCGAAACGCCGCGCGCGTTCGCCGAGCGCGACGGCCTGATTCGCCGACTCGCGAGTACGCTCCGCAAGCGTATCACCGTCAGACCGGCGGCCGGCACCCAACTCGATCCGGCCAAGGCGAAACCGAAGATTCTCGACTTGATTCCCGACGACGCGGGCATCTCGAACCTTCAGTTCTATCCCGCCACCGGCGAGGTGCTGATCGAGGCGCAAAAGCCGGGGCTCGTCATCGGCCGTCGCGCGAGCACACTCCGCGAGATCACCCAGGAGGTCGGCTGGACGCCGGACGTCCTCCGGACCCCACCGATGGAGTCGTCGACGGTCGACAACGTCCGCAACTTCCTGATGCAAGAGCGGGACGACCGTCGCGACTTCCTCGAACGCGTCGGAAAGCGCATCCATCGCGATCAGCCCGAGGAGACGGAGTGGGTTCGCGTCACGACGCTCGGCTGCTGTCGGGAGGTCGGTCGCGCGAGTTTCGTCCTCAGTACGCCCGAAACCAGAATTCTCATCGACTGCGGCGACAAACCGGGTGCCGAGGGCGAAGTCCCCTACCTCCAAGTGCCCGAGGCGAATCCGATCGCCGAATTGGACGCGGTCGTGCTCACGCACGCCCACCTCGACCACTCCGCGCTGCTTCCGTTGCTCTTCAAATACGGCTACGACGGCCCGGTCTACACCACCGAACCGACGCGGGACCTGATGGGGCTGCTCCAACTGGACTACCTCGACGTCGCCGCGAAGGAAGGGCGGACGCCCCCGTACGAGTCGGAGATGGTCCGCGAGGAGCTCAAACACACGATAACCGTCGATTACGGCGACGTCACCGACATCGCCCCCGACATCAAGCTGACGTTCCACAACGCTGGCCACATTTTGGGATCGGCGGTCACGCACTTCCACATCGGCGACGGATTCCACAACATCGTCTTCTCCGGCGACATTCACTACGACGACACGCGGCTGTTCAACGGGGCGTCCAACGACTTCCCTCGTGCGGAATCACTCGTGATGGAATCGACGTATGGCGGCCGCAACGACTACCAGACCGACCAAGAAGACTCCGAACGAAAGCTCATCGACCTGATCAAACAGACGCACGACCGCGGCGGGAAGGTCGTGATTCCCGCCTTCGCCGTCGGGCGCTCACAGGAGCTGATGTTGGTCCTCGAAGAGGCGATGCGTGAGGGACGACTCCCGACGATGCCCATCTACCTCGACGGGATGATCCGGGAGGCGACGGCCATCCACACCGCCTATCCCGAGTTCCTCCGCGACGGACTTCGGGACCGAATCCTCCACGAGGACGAGAACCCGTTCCTCGCCGACCAGTTCCAGCAGGTCGACGGCGGCCAAGAGATGCGCGAAGAGATCGCCGGCGGCGATCCGTGTATCGTCCTGTCGACCTCGGGGATGGTCACCGGCGGTCCGATTATGTCGTGGCTCGAACTCCTCGGCGGTGACGAGGAGAACCAACTCATCTTCGTCGGCTACCAGGCGCAGGGGACGCTCGGCCGACGGATCCAGAGCGGTCGACGGGAGATCCCGTTCAGTGACCGGGGGAGTCGGTCCGAACAGCTGACACTCAGATTCGACGTCGAATCGGTCAGCGGCTTCTCCGGGCACGCCGACCGAAACGGGCTCGAAAACTTCGTCGGGACGATGAACCCACGTCCCGAGGAGATCATCTGCGTTCACGGCGACGAGTCGTCGACGGATCAACTCTCGTCGGGGCTCTATCAGAAGTACAACGTCAGAACGTACGCACCGCGCAATCTCGAAACGTTCCGGTTCGACTGAGGGTCCTCTGGCGAGAAGACACTTTTCAGCGAAAATCAGCCTGCAGACCCGAAAGACTACGCAGCGCGAACTACCCGCGTGTTACTAGCCCTTGATCGAGACTTCGGTGTCGGCGTCCGGTCGCTCGTATTTGTTCTCGAACTCCTGGATGAGCTGTCCCATCTTCGCGTACCAGTCGTTGAGCATCCGCTGCATACTGTCGGAGATCTGTTCGGGGTTCGTCGGCGAGTAGACGTGGTAGTAGCCGCCCTGTTCGTAGTTGACCTGCTCTTTCTGGATGAAACCCGACTGCAGCAACCGCTGGATCGAGCGATACGCGGTCGAGCGTTCGCGATCGACGATTTCAGCCACTTCATCGACGGTCAGGGGCTCTCCGGCTCGTACTAACACCTGAAAGCAGTCTTTGTCGAGCTGCTTGAGGCCGTGGAAGCACTCCAACAGCCCCTCGCACTCCATATCCTGTTTCAGCTGTTCGGACATTGAATCTGGCATTTGTTGTCGCAATTTTCGTTCCGTATGAATAAAAGGCTTGTGTGGGATTCGTGCAATCTCGCGGTTTTCGACTGGACGTCGCGGTCTCCTCGACGATCGCAACCGCGTTCGACGAACTCTGCTGTTCAGTCTCTACCGTCGGTCACAGTGGACCGGTGGTTGCGACGGCGGTATCAGTCTGCCGTCGTCGATTGCGTCACCGACTCCTTGCGGATTTCGACGATGCTGCTGTAGATGACCATCCCGCTCACCAAGAGCGCCGAGCCGAGGATCAGCACTAGACTGACCGTATCGAATACGGGCATCTCTAGGTATCCACCGATTTCGCGGATTGCGACGGCGATCGAACCGCCGAGCAGCATCAGGCCGAAGTACACCTTGATCTCGCTCTCATCGACGATGCTCGTCGCCGCCGAACCGACGCGAGCGCCGAGTGCGCTCCCCGCGAGCAGCGGCAGGACGATCGAGAGATCGACGCCGCCGTCCATCGCGTAGAGGAAGCTCCCGATCCCGCCCGAGAAGACGATCTCGAAGAGGTCGGTCCCGACCGCGATCGGGACGGGCACGCCGATCAGGTAGAACAGCGCGGGCATCCGAATGAAGCCCCCACCGACGCCGAGGAAGCCGGAGAGCAGCCCCGTCGCGAACGCGACGCCAAGGATCATCCACAGCGACACGCTGATGCCGCCACGAAGGCTGATCATCGGCGGCACGCGGTACGATTGGATCTTCTTCGCGATGTCCGGGATGTCATCTCCGTCGACTTCGGCGTCGGCGTCGTGGTCGACGCCGCCACCACCGCCGCCCTTGAGGGACTCGTAGGTGACGAACACCCCGATTCCGCCGAGCAGCACGACGTACGTGACGCTGATGATGTTACCGGCCAGTCCAAGGGTTTCGAGGTGTAGGACGATCTCCTTGCCGACCTCGATCCCGAGGGTGGTCCCGGCGATCATCAGTACCCCGAGTTTGTAGTCGACCTGTCCGAGGTCACGGTGCTTCAGCGTCGCAATAACTGACGTACCGAAGACGAACGCGAGGCCGCTCCCGACCGCGACTCTCGATGGATATCCCATCACCAAGAGCGCTGGCGTGACGAGGAACGAACCGCCCATTCCGAAGAAGCCGAACAGTATACCGATGAGCAGGCCGAAGCCGACGAACAGCGCGAGCGTCGGGGCTCCGATGCCGAGTATCTCTAGCATTGGTGGTTATTCATCCCCCAGTGCTTTGCGAACAGTTGGTTCGAGCGCTCGGGTCAGTGCACCGTAGCCCACGTAGAGGATCATCGCCTCCACGAGCACGGCACCGACGAGGGTGACCGCCTGCATCGTTCCCTCTCCCGACGCGCCGAGCAGTGCTCCTACGTCTGCCATTGTGATGCTCCGTCCGAATTATATGATTGTGTGTGGTTCATACTATTCTACTCATCTCCCCGTATCCGCTTGCACTTAATAACGCTTTTGGGATTATCGCACAATACTATATTCGCTGCACATCGATAGGTTATAGCGAACGAATCGATAGCCCCCGGTCGCAGTAACCCCATCACTACCCGTCTTCGTCCCGAGTGATTTCGCCCCCTCGTGATCGCTATCGAAGGTCGCGCGCGGTTCGAAACCGGATTGACGGAGTGCTGTCGTTCACGTTCGCCTCACCAGTTCGTTGAGGGCGACACAGACGTACACGAAGCCGACGAGCCGCGTTCCGGTGTACACCCACGGTTTCCACTCGGGTTCAGTGGAGGCAGTATACGCGATGGAGGCTCCGTAATCCACGTACGCGCGGGGGTAGAGGAGTGCTAAGAGACCGATGACTCCGAGAAAGCGCTTGAACGTCGCGTACGACGAGTCGCTCCGCCACATCATCCCAATGATGACGAGCCCTTCGAATCGTGCCCCGGGAATCACCCAAGCCCGCCAGTCGCAGTCGTCGGGATTTTCGAGCGCGATCCGCTCGGCCGCGTCGATGAGTGCTTCCGGTGCGAGGACCTCGATGGTACCGATTGCCGTGAGTAGCTTGCGGAGCATACCTGCATATACGGCGGCTCACGTGATGAATATACGCCGATCGGGCCTTCGCGTCACCCAATCCGAGCGGCCGATCACGCCAAGAAGAGCCCCAAAACGAAGCCGAGGACAAGCGCCAGCAACAACGACCCGGCCCACGCACCGGCGGTGAGCAGCAGTTTTCTCGAATCGACGACATCGAGACCCCCTACGGCGACCCCGCTGCCGATAATCCCACTCACGATGACCTCGTTGAACGAGACCGGGACCCCGAGCAGCACCGCGGTCTGGGCGATCAAAAACGACGGCACGAGCGTCGCGATCGATCGACGGGGCCCGAGTGAGGAGTAGTCCTGCGAGAGCGACTTGATCATCCGCGGTGCGCCCGTCCACGAGCCGACGAGCATCCCGAATCCCCCGCCGACCAACACGGTGAACGTCGAGACCATATCGATCTGATCGGCGAGCGGGAGCAACGGCCCGACGGCCAATCCGACCTGACTGCCGCCCGCAGAAAAGGCCACCAGCGACCCGAGCGCCAGCAGGACTCGTCTGAGTCCACCCTCTTGGTCGCGCGCCACGTCGACGTGGACCAAGACGGCGATGCCGGCCCCGATGAGGAGACTGGTACCAACCGTTGCGACGAACGCGTCGATGCGAACCGCTCGTGCGACCGCGCCGACCAGTGACCCGTGAGCGCCGCCGGGGCCGAGCATCGGGAAGTCTAGATTCGCGACTACCGCACCCACGAGCCCCGCGAGTGCCGGAACGCTGAACCGCTCGGGGACGTCCTCGCGAGGGAGCACGCGTGCGATCGCGAACGCGATACCGCCGCCGACGAACGGTGTCCCAACCCACACGAGGCCGATCTCTTGATACTTCGCCCACGCGGGCGCGCCCCCGAGCGCGAGACCGACACCGATGACGGCACCGGTGACGGTGAACGCGGTCGCGATGGGATAGCCGGTGTAAATACCGATCGCCATCAGTCCCGCCCCGAGGACGAGGACGAGAATCACGCCCGTTGCTGGCAGGGAGACGCCTTCGACGAGCCCGCTCCCGATAGCTTCAGAGACGTTCGCTCCTTGCGTGACTGCCCCGATGAATCCGAAGATCCCCACGATGAAGGCCGCCCGCATCGTCGAAATGGCGTTCGCACCGACGGCGGGAGCGAACGGCGTCGCTCCGCTGGAACCCGCGCCGACGACCCACGCCATAAACATACTCGCCAGCGCGGCCACCACGAAGAGCCCGATAACTGTGACATCCATTGGTGATTCCGTGGCTAGTTCCCGCCGGCCGTGCGACGACTCGCGGCCGCTTGTGCTGTGTCACTCCCACGGTCGTCGGCCACGCGCGACCTGAGCGCGATGAACGCGTGTGGTGGCCCGACTTCCAACCGATCGGCGGTGTACATTCGGTAGCCTCTCGTATCGGGTCTGGACCGAAAAAGGTTTGCATAAAAACCCAACGACTATACAATACTATTTCGAGAGGTCTCTCGTTGACGGATCTGGCGGTTGTGGGGCCATACGAACAGTGGCGACCTTACACGGAAGAACAGTGACGACCTTACACGGAACCCCGCTCTCGCCACCAGAAATCAGAACATCGCGCTGAGGCAGCGGTCAGTTGCAAACGCTACTATAATCTATATCACCGAGAACCGACAAAAGTTTTTAAAACCGATAGATGGCTTCGGCTGGGACAAAGATTTCCTTACGCGATTGGACAATATTAATATGCCAACGCAACAATCTCAACGTGATGAATGGGTCAGACCATAACTGGTGGCCGAATCAGTTGAAACTGGAAATCCTCGACCAGAACGCTCACGACCTCGATCCGATGGCGGAGGAGTTCGATTACGCCGAGGAGTTCGAGTCGCTCGATTTCGACGCGGTCAAGGCGGATCTCGAAGACGTGATGACGGATTCGAAGGACTGGTGGCCGGCCGATTACGGCCACTACGGACCGCTCTTTATTCGGATGGCGTGGCACAGTGCGGGCACGTACCGCACTACCGACGGCCGCGGCGGCGCAGCGGGCGGCCGACAGCGCTTCCCGCCGCTCAGCAGTTGGCCCGACAACGTGAACCTCGACAAAGCTCGTCGCCTGCTCTGGCCGGTCAAGCAGAAGTACGGCCGCAAGCTCTCGTGGGGGGATCTGCTCGTTCTGGCTGGCAATGTCGCGCTGGAATCGATGGGTTTCGAGACGTTCGGCTTCGCGGGCGGTCGCGAGGACGACTTCGCGCCCGACAAGTCGGTCGATTGGGGCCCCGAAGACGAATGGGAGATGAGTTCTCCCGAGCGCTTCGACGAGGACGGTAACCTCAAGGGCCAACTCGGGAACACCGTGATGGGCCTCATCTACGTGAACCCCGAGGGTCCGAACGGCGAGCCCGACCCCGAGGCGTCCGCGAAGAACATCCGGGAGTCGTTCGGTAAGATGGCGATGAACGACGAGGAGACGGTCGCGCTCATCGCCGGTGGCCACACCTTCGGAAAGGTCCACGGTGCCGACAACGGGGAGAATCTCGGCCCAGAACCCGAGGCGGCCCCCATCGAGGACCAGGGCCTCGGCTGGGAGAACGAGTTCGGCGAGGGGAAGGGCCCCGACACGATCACCAGCGGTATCGAGGGTCCGTGGAACACCACGCCGACGATGTGGGACACCTCGTACATCGACAACTTGCTCGACCACCAGTGGTGGCCCGAGAAGGGCCCCGGCGGTGCGTGGCAGTGGACCACGCAGAACGGCGAACTGGACGATTCCGCCCCCGGCGTACAGGACCCGTCTGACCGAGAGGACGTGATGATGTTGACCACCGACATCGCGCTGAAGCGCGACCCGGACTATCGGGAGATTCTCGAGCGGTTCCAAGAGAACCCCGACGAGTTCCAAGAGACGTTCGCGAAGGCGTGGTACAAGCTGATCCACCGCGATATGGGCCCGCCGACTCGGTTCCTCGGTCCGGAGGTCCCGGACGAGGAGATGCTCTGGCAGGACCCCCTCCCGGACGCCGAATACGATCTGATCGGCGATGCGGAGGTCGCGACTCTCAAAGAGGAACTTCTCGATTCGGACCTGTCGATCTCGCAGCTGGTCAAGACCGCGTGGGCGTCGGCGTCGACGTACCGCGACAGCGACAAGCGGGGCGGCGCAAACGGAGCCCGCATCCGCCTCGAACCGCAGCGAAGCTGGGAGGCCAACGAACCCGAGGAACTCGAGTCCGCACTGGAGACCTACGAGGAGATCCAAGCGGCGTTCAACGAGTCGCGCTCCGACGACGTCCGCGTCTCGCTGGCCGACCTGATCGTGCTGGGCGGCAATGCGGCCGTCGAGCAGGCGGCGGCGGACGCCGGATACGACGTGACGGTCCCGTTCGAACCGGGCCGCACCGACGCCACCCAAGAGCAGACCGACGTGGAGTCGTTCGAGGTGCTCGAACCGGAAGCGGACGGCTTCCGCAACTACCGCGGCGACGACGCCGAGCGGTCGACCGAGGATATTCTGGTGGATCGGTCGGAACTGCTGAACCTGACGGCCGACGAGATGACAGTCTTAGTTGGTGGGATGCGCTCGCTGGGCGCGACCTATGGGGGAACCGACCTCGGCGTCTTCACCGACGAACCGGAAACGCTGACCAACGACTTCTTCGTGAATCTGCTCGACAACGGCACGGAGTGGGAGCCGGTCTCCGAAGACGAGGAAGTCTTCGAGGGATACGACCGCGAGACGGGCGAACTCGAGTGGAAGGGAACCCGTGCGGATCTCATCTTCGGATCGAACGCCCGGCTTCGAGCCCTCGCGGAAGTCTACGCGAGCAACGACGCGGAAGAGACGTTCGTAGAGGACTTCGTTGAGGCGTGGCACAAAGTGATGACCCACGACCGCTTCGACCTCGAATAATCCGCGCTGGGCACCTCTCTGGCAATACCTCGGGGGACGCCCGCTCGACCTCCTGCACCCGTACGCTACTTTTTGCGGATAACCGTCTCATACCGGCGGAACTGTCGGCTATTCGCTGAGTAACAATGTAGGTCTCCGAGGAACACTGTCGTTATGTTCACTCAGAACACGGTTACCGCATTGCAGATCGGTGGAGCGATCAGCGAGGCGCTCGCTGACGCGATCGGATATCTTCCCACCGTCGTCGCCGCGCTGGTCATCCTCCTCGTCGGGTACATCATCGGTCGGGTCCTCGGCGGGTTCGTCACGCGAATCGTGCGTCGAATTGGCATCAGTCGGTACACCGAAGGGACCGCGCTAGCCGACGTCGACGAGGGTGATGGCGTCGCCCGGGCACTCGGACTCGTCGTCGCGTACTACGTCTACTTCGTCGCGATTCTCGCGGCCGCGGACGTGCTAGACATCCCGCAGCTGACGCAGTTACTCTCGGAGTTAGGGGCGTTCCTCCCGGTTATCTTGGGCGCGCTCGTCGTGCTCGTCATCGGATTCATCGCCGGACGGTTCGTCGGTGACCTCGTCGCCGACGTCGTCGGCGGCTTCGACGTGGGTCGATATCTCCGCGAGACGCCGATGGAGCGTCTCAGCGACTCCGAGGGCGAGTTCGGACGGCTGATCGGATTACTGGTCACGTACTACATCTACCTGTTGACGCTTCTGGCCGTCGCAGATATCTTGGCGATCGACGCGCTATCGACGCTTCTCGATACCTTCGCCGGCTATCTCCCCGCGCTAGTCGGCGGCTTGCTGGTCCTCCTCGTGGGGATCTGGGTCGCAGAGCGCGTCGGGAACCTCGTCGACGGGATGGGTGAGGGACGGATGATCCACGTTGCGAGTATCGGCGTCAAGATTCTCGTCTACTACATCACCATCACCATCGCGGTGGCGACGATCGGATTCGAGATCCTCGTCTTGACGAACCTGTTCACCGCATTCGTCGCGGCCTTCTTCGGCGCGCTGGCGATCGCGCTCGCAATCGGCATCGGTCTCGCCGTCGGACTCGGCGGCCAAGACTACGTCGCCGAGAACATCGACGGATGGGTCGACTCCGCGATGGGATCTGTCTCGACTGAGGAGAGTGAGACGGACGTAAGTGACGAGACTGACACGGAACCGGACACCGGCACGGAATCGGACTCCGTGACTGAACCAGACGACGACGGGGGACCGAATCCCGACACGGAATCGGACACCGACGGATCCGAGTGAGTCTCGGGCACTCACGCGGATCGCGTAGCTGCTCTTGGATCCATTGAATACTCAATAATTATATCTATATTCTAAATTGGTATTAATAGTAACTTGAGGCCGGTATTAATCGGATTCGGTCCGATGACTGTGTAGCAATCACTCAGTAGATTGTTTATCTGAAGTAGAAAATCAGAACAATACTACCAGCTGATCTACGATGTGTCGTCATATTGACGGCCTGCGCTGTCTCGATCACGTGTCGGACAAAAATATGAGAATTGATAGGTTTGATAGTATATCGTATTATATATGATTCTTGCTCCGACTGCCCTACAGCCGAATTTGGGCTCCGGCAGCGATCTCAACCCGTCCATTCCGATTGGGGTCGTCTCGAACCCCACTCCGTATTATGAGGGAACAGGGGTCTCTCCCCTCCGCGATGGTCGGGAGTGCCCCGGCAACCACCGCACGTCTCAGAGGACGTACGATACTCCCTATCAGTTGCCCGTGAACTCGGCGTCCCGCTTCTCACGGAAGGCTTCGACCCCTTCATCGTGATCCTGTGTTTTGATGAGTGTGCTCTGTGCGAGGGACTCGACCAGTCCGGCCGTTTGCAGATCGGTGTCTCGGGCCGTGTTGACTGCTCGCTTCGCGAGCCCGAGTGCCTGTGGCGGTTGCGAGAGCAACGATTCGGCGTATGCCTGTGCACTGGCTTCCGGATCGTCTTCGACCCGCTCGGTCAGGCCGATTTCGCCGGCGCGCTCTCCGTCCACTAACTCCCCGGTAAATATCATATCCTTCGCCCGACCGGGGCCGACGAGGTGGACGAACCGCGAGCACCCGCCGAGGCCGGGAATCAATCCGATGTTGTGTTCGGGGAATCCGAGGGTGGCATCCGGAGAGACGATTCGGACGTCGCAGGCGAGGGCGAGTTCGAGCCCACCGCCGACACAGGTCCCTTCGATAGCGGCGATCATCGGCTTCTCGATCGTTTCGATATCCTCGAACACGCGACCGAGGATCCGGCTGTTCGATCGGAACTCCGCTGTCGTCCAGTCTCGGGCCTCCTCGAAGAGTTCGATGTCGGCTCCGACGGAAAATACCTTCTCGGTACCGGTGAAGACGCCGACCCGAACCCGGTCCTCGCGTACGACGTCCAGTGCGTCCCCCAGCTCGTGGCGCATTTGCTCGTTGATCGCATTCACCGGAGCGTTAGAAAGTCGGATGGTTGCGATGCCGTCCTCGCTGACTGAGATATCCAGTGTCTCGAAGTCCATACTGATGGACCGTGATCGACCATAATCAATGTTCTTACCCGACACCGCCGCTGATATCAGCGGGAAGATTTTATACGACTCGCACCGGGATACTGAGGTATGAACACGGTGGCAGGCACACGCGGGGTGGGCGCGTGAGCGACCAGTACATAACCTCGGAGGATCACCTGCCCGCCGACACCAGTGGAGAAATCTCCCTGCAGGTGATGGATCAAGCGACGAAGCACATCTTTCGGACTCGGGCGCGGATCGCCCGCGACCCCGACACCCTCAACGATCCGGATCCGTTGACCATCTTACGCGGCCCCCACGAGAACAGAGAGGAACAGTGGTACATCGAAATCCTCGAAACGAAAGTCGAGGAGCCGAACGTCGACGAGGCCGTCTTGCGGGAGTGCTTACAGGAGAGTCGGGAGGGCTCAGACGTTCTCACCGCCCGCGGGGAAGACGTGAAGACGCTGGTGTCGTACTTGGTCGAGACCGGCGAGTACAGCTCGGTATCGAACGCGGTTCGGTCGTTGCTTCGCGATCACCTCTCGGAGATCCGGCCGGAGCTGGTCGACCGATACGTCGACCTCCGCACTGAGCACGAACGCGAAGATCTCGAACTCCGCCTGAGCGGGGGCGATGAGGAATGACGCGGGACGAACCAGTTCCCGACGACGGCGCCACCGCCCGGACGCTGGAGGGTCCCGCAGAAAGTCTCCGGGAATATCTGAGTGAGCTGGACGCAGCCGAGCAGCTGAATCGCGTCGAGACCGAGGTCTCGTGGAACTTGGAAGCCAGCGCGATTACGATGCTGGCGAACGATCGCGACGATCGAATTCCGGTCTTCGAATCCGTTGGTGATAGCCGGGTATCGGCGCGGCTCGTCGGTGATCCCTACCGTGGCTCGCGGTCGCGACCGTGGGACCGGGCGGCTCGGGCGCTCGGCCTGCCCCCTAATCTCAGCGGCGACGCGTACTACGAGACAATCATCGATCGACTTCGGTCGCCGATTCGTCCGGAGACCGTCGAGACGGCGACAGCACCGTGCAAAGAGGTCGTTCACCGCGGCGCTGATGCGGACTTGTTCGCATTCCCGTGGCCGTATATCCACGCTGCGGACGGTGGCCGGTATTCGAACCTGCACACGATGGTCGTCCCCGATCCAGAATCGTCCTGGATCGATTGGTCCTCCCACCGGGCGATGATCCAAGACGGGGACCGAGCCAGCGTCCTCCTCCTCGCCGGCGAACAGACGCCGAACCTGTTTTACTACCGCTACGAGCAGCGGGACGAACCGATGCCGGTCGCCCTCGCGGTGGGCGTCGAACCCGCCGCACAGTTTACTGCCTCGATGTGGATTCCCACAGGCAGCGACGAAGCGGCGTTTGCCGGGGGGCTGAAAGGCGAGCCGATCGAGCTCGTCGAGTGCACGACGAACGAACTCGAGGTGCCGGCGAGTGCCGAACTCGTCGTCGAGGGCGAGATCCTCCCCGGCGAACGGTTGGACGAGGGCCCGTTCGGCGATTACTTCGGGTATATGCACGGCCCGCGCCGCTCGATGCCGGTCTTGCGCGTGGACGCGATCACGCATCGCGAGAACCCGATCATCCCCTTCTGCGTTGAGGGGTCGGGGGTGGGGTACTCCCAAAACACCAGTTCGACGACCGAGGTCGCGTGCGTGGGCCCGGACGCAACGCTCGGTCTCCGGGCAGCCGGCTACGACGTAGAGAAGTGTGTCCCGTGGCGCTTCACGCCGCGGACGGTCTACGTCGTCTCGACGGACGTCTCACGTCCTGGCTATCTCCACGAGATGGCGAACTTCATCTTCACAACTTGGGGGATGTTGCACGTCGATTTCTTCATCTTCGTCGATCCGGAGGTGAACCCCCTCTCAACGCGGGACGTGCTCGAAGCGCTCGCCCTGCACGCCGATCCCGACGAGGACTTCCACCAGTTCGGCGTCGAGGCGATGCCGAAGGTCCCGTTGAACATCTACCAGACGCCAGAGGAGAAGGGAGACGCCAAAACGGGTACCTCGAAATCGAAGACTGCGAAGGCCTATATTGACGCGACGACCAGCAAAACGGGAACGGAGGCCAAGGATGCGTCGCTCCCGGACCCAGAGCTTCGGGCACAGGCCCGTGAGATCCTCTCTGCGGCCGGCGTCGATCTCCGTAACGACGCCGAAACGGTCTTGGGAGGTGCCGATCGGTGACGAATATTCGAGACCACCTCGAGACGCTCGATGCGGCCGACGACCTCGTCGAAGTCTCCCGGCAAACGCACTGGGCCGACACCGCAGCCGCGGTCGGAGCGGAGGCAGCCGACGCGAACGGCCCGGCGGTGCTCCTCACTGACACCGGCGGGGCGGCCCGCTGCGTCTCCGGCGCACTCGGTGGACCGGACCGGCTCGCCGTCCGCTCGCGTGAACCGTGGTCGCGTATCGGATCTGCGCTCGATCTCGGATACGACGCGGATTACCTGACGGTACTCGACGCGCTCGTGGCAGCCCGCGGTGGTGGCGGCGATCCCCAGACGGCAGAGATGATCGCCTCGGAGACGGACACCGACCTCCGATCACTCGGGGTCCCGGCGATCGGCAACGCGGACGTCCCCGTCGTGACGCTCGGACTCGCCTCGGTGCCGGCGTCTCCGGAAGCCGGATCGGGAAGCGTAGAGCCTGAATCGAGTGGATCCACCGTCGAACCCATCTCTCACGAGGACAGTTCGGTCGAGGAATCGGACCTCGATGGCGATCTGATCGACGTCGACGACGTCCGGTGGCTGCCAGTGCGGGGCTCGATCCACGGGAGCGACAAACTTCGATTATCCGTACCGAACGACGCTCTGAAAGCCACCGCCGAGGGTTCGCCGCTGTCGATCGTGTTGGGCGCACCGCCGGCCGCGTTGATCGGCGCGACGATGGGGTGGGTCGGTGAGTCTCACATCGCCGCTCCCCCGCGCGTTGCCAGTGCGCTCGGGTCGGTCCCGGTCGCACCGACGCCCACGGGTGCGGTCCCCGCCGAGAGCGAAATCGTCGTCGAGGCGGAGATCACGGGTGAGGACCGCCCGCCTGCGGGCCCGCGATCGCCGTGGGAGGACGCCGTGACGACGGCGACGGTAAACGCACGCGTGTCACGCGTGCTGACCCGGCCAGATCCGGTGATTCCCTTCTCACCGACTGGGGCCCCGATGTCCGACGGGCGCAGCCTCCTGTCGATTACCGAGTCGGCACGCCTGTACGGGCGGGTGAACAACTACTGGGGGGTTACGCCCGTCGAGTGGCTTGCGCTCCCCGCGGAGGCGGGGCTCGGTGTGTGCCTCGTCGCCAGCGACACCCTCTATGCGGGCTTCGAGTGGCAGTTGGCGAACACCCTGTTTTCGTTCTCGCGACTGTTCGATAAGGTCGTGGTACTCGATACGGAAACGCTCCCGATGGATCTCGGTCGCGCCTTCGACGACATCTGGGTGAAGGCGCATCCGGCGAACGACTGGGAGTTCTCCGATCCGGAAGCGCCCGCGGCGAGCGCGACACACTACCGACAGGACGGTTCCACTGGCTCGAACGTCTACGTCGACGCGGCGTGGGACCCCCGATGGGACGAGGAGTACATCGCCCCGCGGGTCACGTTCGAGACCACGTATCCGGCTGACCTCCGTGAGTCGGTCCGAGCGAACTGGCAGTTGCTCGGCTTCGACCACGGGCCGGAGTACGAGCCCGAACGTGGACACGAACGCAGGGACTTGGACACCGAGAGTGGCGGCGATGAGTGAGGACAGGGCGATGCCGGTCGTCGAACGAATCGCTCACCCCGGAGCCAGTCCTGAAGGGATCCCTTCCACGTACGTCCTTCCCGACTACGGCGTCATCATCGACCCGGGCCCGCCAGACGAGGAATCTTGGGAAACGCTCGTTTCCGGGCTCTCGAATGTCTCTGTGTCGATGGCCGCTATCGAAGCGGTCGTTGTCACGCACTGGCACGCGGACCACGCAGGACTCGCGCCCAGACTGGCCGACCACGCCGATGCGGAACTGTTCCTTCACGACGGGGACGCGCCGCTCGTCGGTGACTATGCCGCAGAACGCGAGCGACGGGTCGCACGCGACGCGCGGACACTCCACACGTGGGGTGTGCCTGCCCCGGTCGTCGACGAGATCACTGAGAGCGACCATCCCTCGCCGATGCCCGACCGAGCACCGGTGACGAGCGTTACGCACGGCGACCAGATCCTCGGGACGGAGGTTGTTCACACGCCCGGCCACACCACCGGCCACATCGCGATCGAGGCCGGCGACGCGCTCTTCGTCGGTGACGCGGTGCTGCCGACGTACACGCCGAACGTCGGGGGATCGGACACGCGTGCAGAAACGCCCCTCTCGACGTATCTCGACACGCTCGACCGACTGCGTACCGTCGGGGCATCCGGGGACAAACGGGATGCGACGACCGTTCGGTCATTCCCCGGACACGGGTCGACCGTCGCCCTCCAGTCACGGATCGCGGAGATACGCGACCATCACGCTGAACGGCTCGGAAACGTGGTCCAATCGCTCCCACGAATGGACGCGCAGGCCGAACGCGCGGCGACGCCGGGTGGACGCGCCGAAGCCGACGCAAGCGGTCGCACACCGTGGCAGGTGGCCCGTGCGCTCTTCGGTGAGATGCGCGGAATCCACGCGAAAATGGGAGCGGGCGAGGCCGCTGCCCACCTCGACTTCGGCGTCGAATCCGGGCTGGCGATCCAAGTCGACGCAGGGCCAGCCCGGTACGTTCGGACCGATGTCGAGGTGACCGACGAACGGCTCGCACGCGCCGTGTCGGCATCGCGTTACTGATAAGTCCCCCCGCGTTCCAGAGAGAGTATGACGTTACTGGAGCGCGCACTCTCAGCAGAGCACCGCGACGTTCTCGATCGAGCGGAGGCGTTTGCGACGGAAACACTTGCCCCCCGAGCAGAACAGATCGAGGACACCCGAGAGTTTCCCCGGGACGTGGTGGAAGCGGCCGGCGACGCCGGACTGTTGGGAATTCTCGTCCCCGAGGAGTACGGCGGCTTGGGCGGCGATTTCCTCTCGTACTGTGTCGCGATCGAACGCATCGCCGAGGAGAGCGGCGCGGTGGCGGAGATCATTCAGGGCCACACCTTCGCGATGCTCCCAATCCTCGACTTCGGGACCGACGCGCAGCGCGAACGACTGCTTCCGGCGATGGTGGCGGGCGATTCGGTCGGGGCGATGCTGCTGACAGAACCCGGCGCGGGATCGTCCCCGAGCGAACTCGAAACCGTCGCGGAGGCGACAGACGAGGGGTACCGACTCTCCGGAGCGAAATCCT
>Ga0207851_100259_pt1 | contig 33754 bp, 40 predicted proteins | sample A23E3SouthBayCA_FD_187747 | JGI IMG/M metagenome (GOLD analysis project Ga0207851, IMG submission 187747) | Aerobic enrichment media microbial communities from Eden Landing Ponds, California, USA - A23 E3 (SPAdes) | ecosystem: Environmental > Aquatic > Marine > Unclassified | place: Emeryville... | reverse complement strand
TGACGCGGTGGGCGCCCGACTCGTCCGCCGGGAACGGGACGTAGTCGCCGGCCTCGATCCGGACCGTCTCCCCGTCGTGACGCAAGGTGGCGTTCCCAGACAGCACGTAGATCGCCTCCTCGTTGGCGGTGTGGTAGTGGTACGGCCACGACTTCGCGCCGGCCGGCAGCTCGTAGAGGCTGCAGCCGATCTCCCCGCCGTCGGCGGCCTCGGCGAGTTGCTTTCGGCGGAACCGGGTCTCCCCGCGCTCCGTGTCGGTCCAGTCGAGGTCGCTCTCGCTGACTCGTGGCATGGGCGTGACACGACCGCCGCGAGCAAAACCGTTCGGGCGTCCCTCCGCGGTCGCTGACGCGCCGGAGCGAGCCCCGAACCGGAACCACTACGGCGGGCGGTCGCCACCCCTCGCGCATGGAACTCGGCGTCATCGGACTCGGGCGGATGGGGCAGATCGTGGTGAATCGGTCGCTCGACGCGGGCCACGACGTGGTCGCGTTCGACCTCTCGGCGGAGGCGACCGCGGAGGCGGCGGAGGCGGGCGCGACGGCCGCGGACTCGGTCGCGGACCTGTGCGACCGGCTCGACGGGTCGAGCGAGGGAGACGACGACGGCAAGCGCGTCTGGCTCATGGTCCCCGCGGGCGACGCGGTCGACGCCACGCTCGACGACTTGGAGCCGCACCTCGATGCCGACGACGTGGTCGTCGACGGCGGGAACTCGCAGTTTCAGGCGTCGGTCCGGCGCGCCGAGGAGACCGACGCCGCGTACCTCGACTGCGGCACCTCCGGGGGCCCCGCCAGCGCCGAGGCGGGCTTCTCGCTGATGGTCGGCGGTCCCGAGTGGGCCTACGAGGCGCTCGTGCCGGTGTTCGACGCGGTCGCGACCGGCCCGGACGGCCACGACCGCATGGGCGAGTCGGGGTCGGGCCACTACGTGAAGATGGTCCACAACGGCGTGGAGTACGCGCTGATGCAGGCGTACGGCGAGGGGTTCGAACTGCTCACCGAGGGGCGCTACGACCTCGACATGGAGTCGGTCGCGCGCACCTGGAACAACGGCGCCGTGATCCGGTCGTGGCTCCTCGAACTCTGCGAGGAGGCGTTCCGCGAGGAGGGGTCGGATCTGGGCGACGTGGCCGACCACGTCGCAGGGGGATCCACCGGGACGTGGACGGTCCGAGAGGCGCTCGAACAGGAGGTCCCCGTGCCGATCATCTATCAGGCGCTCGCGGAGCGGTTCGACTCCCGGAACGAGGGGCGCTTCTCCCGGCGGCTCGCGAACCGGCTCCGGTACGGCTTCGGGCGCCACGAGGTCGCGAGACGCTCCGACGAGGAGTGAGGCCGGGCGGAGAGTGCGGAGAGTGCGGAGAGGGCGGCGTGTCGCGGATGACCGACCGGTTCCGGTGTGACGCCGACGGGCTTTGGTCTCCTAATTATCACGCTTGATCCTGTCCGAGAAACACTTATGTATTCCCGTGACAGAGATTAACATGCACAGAATGTTCGAGCGATTCTCAAGCGGCTACTACCTGGGGGAACTGTACGTGGAACCCCACGACGGCGAGCGGGCCGTCATCCAGCGGGTCGACCACGAGCACGTCAACGAGCAGCTGTACGCCGACGGCGAGGGCGTCGAGCGACTCGACGCCCCGCTCGTGATGAAGGTCGGCGGCGGGCACATCCCGGTCGGCGGCGACGAGGACGTGCCGAGCGGCACGCTCGCGATCCCCCAGGAGCTCGCGGACGACGCCCTCCCGGATCGGCGGAACGTGCTGTTGGCGGACGCGGACCGCGCCGAGACGCTGCTGCGCTGGGAGGGCTGGGAACCGCACGTGAACGCGTAGTGCGACGCGGTCGCTCACTCCGTTCTCCCTCCAGTGCTTCCGTCGCCTGTGACCGCCTCGCGGCCGCCCCTTTGAGTCCCGCCCGCACCGCAACCGCACCTCACGCCTCCCCAGCCTCGTCGGTCGCCCATCGCTTCGCTCGGGCGACCGACTCCAGCGAGGGACCGACGGTCCCTCTGGCAGCCGGCGGCAACGCCGCCGGCGACCGCGCGCGTGCGGTTCGCGCCGCGTTGCGGCGCTCACCGGCACACGCCACCGCTCGTCAGTTATAAACGGTCGCGCTCTCGTCGCCGCCGCAGACGCACCTTTTAGGTGGCGGAGGGTTCCCGTTCGGGTATGATCGACAGGCTGCTCGGGCGCGCCGAGCTGAAGGAGCGGATCGCGGAGTTGGAGGAGGAGAAGCGCCACCTCGAACGCCGCGCCGAGGCCGAGGAGGAGCGTCGGTCCGACGCCGTCGCGGACCGCCAGCGCGCCGAGGAGCGCGTCAACGAACTCGAACACCGGATCGAGTCGCTTGAGGAGCGCCTCGACCGCGCCGAAGGAGAGGAGGAGTCGGTCGAGTTCCGCCGCGTGAGCGACGCCCGCGGGCCGAGGCTTGTCGACGCGCTCGGGCGCTTCCGGGCGGTCGAAAGCGACGACGCCGAGGGGCTCCTCACCGCCTTCGTCCCGGACGAGGACGCGGTCCCGTCGAGCGTCGCGGAGTGGTTCGGCGACCGGACCCGACTCGTCAGGCGGGCCGCCCCCGCGGTCGTCATCGCCGACGACACCGGCGCGGTGAGCGCGGCGCTGACGCCCCCGATCGAGCCGGCGCCGTTCGACCGGTGGAGCGACGAGTTCCGCCTCGACCAGTCGTGGTTCCGACCGACAGGGCGGGTCGCCTTTGCGCTCGTCCGGTCGGACACCTTCGCGCTCGGCGTCTACGAGGGCGACGAGCGGGTCGACTTCGAGGGGTTCACCTCCGACGTGAAGGAGGCGCACTCGAAGGGCGGCTTCTCGCAGGGGCGGTTCGAGCGCCGGCGCGAGGGGCAGATCGACGACCACCTCAAGAAGGCGACCGCGGCGCTGACGGACCTCGACGACTCTGACGCCCCGATCGACCGGACGATCGTCGTCGGCGAGCGCAGCGTGCTCGGCGAGGTCCGAGAACACGCCGACGTCACCGACGTCTCCGACGCGACCGGGAAGCCGCGGGACGCGCTCGACGACGCCTTCCGCGACTTCTGGACGACCCGGATCCACGCGATTTGAGGGCGAGACGACCCCCGCAAGCACCGCATAACTATATCCCGGCCTCGACATCGCGCAGTCGGAGGGGCACGTCACACGCTCCCTCCCCCCTACTTCTCGACCCGCCCAGCGTCGCATCGCGACGCCGACTCGTCGCCCCGGTCGCGTCAGCGCGGTCGTGTCAACGCAGCCACGAACAGTCCTAAACCCGGTGCGCGCGGTACGGCACACATGAGCCGGTCCGAGCCGTCCTCCGGTGTTCGAACCGCGGTCGTCGCGTCCCTGGTCGTCGCGCTCCTGATCGTCGGGGTGGCGGCCGCCGGCGTCGGGGTCGCTCCGGTCGCCACCGGTGAGACGGCTTCCCCCGCCGAATCGTTCTCGGGAAGTCTCGACGCGGACTCGGTGGCACAGACATCCGGAGACGACGCCGACGTGATTCGGTTACGCCACGAACTCGCCCAGACCGACGAGCGCGGGTCGATCGACGTCACGACGCGGGCGGCGATCCCCGATCGGGTCACGGAGCTCGAAGTGACGCTGCTCAGCGTCGACGCCGGCGCCGATGTCGAGGCCGACGGGTTCGCCCCGGTCGACGACGCCGAGACCGGCGAGTCCGTCTGGGAGTGGGACGGCGAGACCGCGGACCCCTCGCTCACGTACGCCGTCGACGCGAACGACACGGTCGAGCAGGAGGGGCCGCTCGCGACCGACGGCACCTACCGCTTCGTCGACGCGGGCGAGTGGGCGCTCGTCCGGACCCCCCGCGTCGCCGCCGCGTGGTCGTACACCGGGCAGTACGAGGCGCAGGTCCGGCTGGACCGCGAGACGGTCGTTCCCGGGGAGGGCGTCGCCTCGCAGTCGATGGCGTTCCTCGGGCCGCACGAGGAGTACGTCCGCGAGGCCGCGGGCCAGCGCTACCGGCTGATCGTCCCCGACGCCGCGGACCCGGTCGCGGAGCCCGACGAGGTGTTCGGCGTGTTCGCCGACGCCTCGAACGCGCTCCAGGTCGGCGCCCGCGACGAGGAAGTGGTCGCGTTCGCCGCGCCCACGGGCGAGGTGTCGTGGGCGGTCCGCGGGCTGCAGACCGGCGACGCGGACCTGTGGGTCAGCGACGAGGAGCCCGCCGGCACGGCCGCGGACGTCTGGACCCACGAGTACGTCCACACCCGGCAGGCGTACCGCACCGAGGCGAGCGGTCGGTGGATCACGGAGGCGAGCGCGACCCACTACGCCGCGCTGTTCGCGCTCGAACGCGGCGCCGCGGACTTCGACGCGTTCGAGCGCACGCTGGCCCGCGGCGAGCGCGATCCCGACGCCTCGGCGGTGCTCGCCGATCCGGCGACGTGGGAGGGGAACCCCGACTACACGAAGGGCGCGCTCGTCGCCGGCGAGATCGACCGCCGGCTCCGGAACGAGACCGACGGCGCCGCGTCGCTGGCGACGGTCCTCCGCGACCTCAACGAGGCCGACGGGCCGGTCACCAACGAGGACGTTCTCGACGCGGTCGAGGCGGCGGCCGCCGAGGGGGCCGACGACGCCACTGCGAGCGAGATCCGCGCCGCCGCCGAGCGACTGACGACCACGCGGGAGGCCCCCGAGATGTGGGACCGAGACGCCCACGCGGCGGCGTTCGGCGAGACCCCCGCGCAGGTGGGATACGGGCTCGCCGCCGACGGGGTCCGGGCGACCGGCGAGTACCGGAACCGGACCGTCGCCCGCGACCCCGTCGAACTCGTCGTCGGCGAGTCGCTCGCAGTGGCGGTCGTCGCGTCGAACACCGGCGGCGCGGCCGGGAGCTACGACCTGTCGCTCTCGGTCGACGGCGAGTCGGTCGCGAACCGGTCGGGGATGCTCGACGCCGGCGCCGAGGCGGTCGAGCGCTTCGAGCATCGGTTCGACGAGCCGGGCGAGTACGAGGTCCGGATCGGCAGCGAGCGCCTGACCGTCGCCGTTTCCGAGCCCGCCCGCCCGAACGTCCGCGAGGTCTCGACCGACCGCGACCGCGTTTCCGCCGGCGAGTCGGTCGTCGCGACCGCGACCGTGGGCAACGACGCGAGTGTGCCCGCGGGCGGGGAGATCGCGTTCCGGGCCGACGGCGAGACGGTCGAGACCGCCCCGGTGCGGCTGGACGCCGGCGAGGAGACGACGGTCGAACGCGAGATCCGATTCGGGGACGGGGGGTCGATCGGCGTCGGTCCCCGAAACGTGACGGTCAGCGCCGTCGGTCCGGTCGACGAGGCGTCGACGACGGTGGCGGTCGAGGGCGACGGACCGGTCTCGGCCGACGGCGCGCCCGGATTCGGTCCCGGGGTCGCTCTCGTCTCAATCGCCGTCGCCGGCGCGGCGCTCGCGCGTCCCGGTCGGCGGAGCGGGTAGCCAGAGGGAGCGGAGCTAAAACGGCGCGTCCGGTCCCTCGTCCACGCCTTCGTTCGGGTTCGTCCCGCCGTCGCCCCCGTCGACGCTCGTCGCGACCAGTTCGCCGGCGCTGCGCTCCCACGCCTCGATGCCGCCGCGGAGGCTCTCGACGCGCGCGTCCTGCGTTCCCGCGTAGCTCCCGATCAGCTGGGCCGCCTGCCGGCTGGAGATCCCGTGGGGACAGACGGTGACGATCCGCGCCGAGCCCTCCAGTTCCGCGATCCGGGTCGTCAGCTCCGGGAAGGGGATACACTCGCTTCCGGGGACGTGCCCGCGGTCGAAGGCGCGCCGGTCGCGGATGTCGACGATTCGGAGGTCGTCTGTGTCGGCGTCATCGGCGTCGGCGTCATCGGCGTCGGCCCCATCGCCGTCGAGCAGCGCCGCCAGCTCGTCGGGGTCGATCTCGCCGTCCATCAGGGGAGCGGACAGAGGCTCGCCGTGATGACGGCGCGCTCGTCGGTGTCGTTCCGGGCGCCGTGGACGGTTCCGCGCTCGTTTACGACGACCGCGGGCGCCGCGAGCGACTCCTCCTCGTCCCCGCGGATAACGGTCGGCTCGCCTTCGAGGATGTGGAAGACGTTGGTGGCGTCGCCGTGCTCGTGCGGCTCGACGGTCGCGCCCGGTCCGAGCGCGAACGCCTTGACGAGCACGTCGTCGGTGACGACCAGTTCGGCGGTCTCGACCTCTCCGTCGTCGGGGGAGAGGTCGTCGACCGCGTCGGCGTATCGATCGAGCGTCATACCACCCCTCTCCGGCGTTGGTACAAAAGGAGTTTGGCGGGAGCGGAGCGCGGACGCGCCCCGGAGAGAGGCGCGGCCTCGGCGGCCTACTCCCGCGCGCCCGGCGGCAGCGGGTCGGCGTGGTCGGCGATCGCCTCGGCGACGCGGTGGGGCTCCTCGTGGACGACCCAGTGAGTCGCCGCGTCGAGGGTGAGGAGGCGACCGTCCGCGCAGCGCTCGACGCTCTCGCCGGCCAGCCGCCTCGAGAGGAACCGGTCCTGCGCGCCCCAGATCACGAGCGTCGGCACCTCGACGGTCTCGGTCTCCGGGGTCGGGCGGTCGCGGACGATCGCTCGGTACCAGTTCACCATCGCCTCGAACGCGCCGTCGCGGCTCCACGCGCGGCGGTAGCGCCTGAAGTCCTCGTCGCCGAACGTCCCCGGATCGCTCGACTCCCGGAGCCCCCGCACGGCGAGCCGCCAGTTCCCGGCGCTGGCGACCGCCTCGGGGAGTTTCGGGAGCTGGAACGCCAGCATGTACCAGCTCTTGAGCCGCTGGTCCCACGAGTTCCGGATGGCGCGCTCGAAGACGGTCGGGTGCGGGACGTTGACCGCGACGAACTCCGAGACTCGGTCGGCGTGGTGGAGCGCGAGCCACCACCCCACCGCCGCGCCCCAGTCGTGGCCGGCGACGGCGGCGGTCTCGCGGTCGTAGGTGTCGATCAGGCCGACTACGTCCCGCGCCAGCGCGTCGATCCGGTAGTCGCTCACGGCGGGCGGCTTCTCGGAGAGATTGTAGCCGCGCTGGTCGGGGACGACGACCCGGTAACCCGCGTTGGCCAGCGGCGCGAGCGCCTCGTGCCAGCCGTACCAGAACTCCGGGAACCCGTGGAGAAGGACCAGTAGCTTCCCGTCTTCGGGACCCGCCTCGACGACGTGAAGCCGGACGTCACCGGCGTCGATCGCCCGCGACTCCCCCGGAACGCCCTCGGGGATCTCGTCCGACGGGACGGGCTCGTCGAGCGCCTCGACCCCGAGACGTCGGTCGCCGGCCGGCTCTCCCTCCTGACTCCCCTGGCTCGACGCGTCGGTCATGCGTTCCTCTCGGCGCGCGAGCGTCAAATAGCTACGTTCCGTCAGGGGAATTCGCACCGCCCGACGCCGCCTTGGGAACCGAAATCCTCAAGCCGCTGGCAGACCGCTGTCGGGTATACTAGTGATTCTGTCGATCGGCCCGACGAGTTCGGGGGTCTTCGCCGACCCCTCAACTCGACGGAGGTTCGCGTTCCGCTCCCTCCGGAGGCGAGACCCGGTGCGACCGGTCGGGCCGGTTCGCGGTTCGACGGCGTCAGAATCTCCTCTCGCATAACATGGTATCGGATACGTCGGCCTCGGACACAGCGGCATCGGCTTCGAAGTCGTCGGACTCGAACGGATCGGGCTCGGTCGACCCGGATTCGACGGACCCGGATTCGACGGACCCGGATTCGACGGACTCCCCCTCGGTGTCGACTGAAGAGATATCTAACGTCCTCCTCGTCACGATCGACTCTCTCCGGGCGGACGCGATCGGACCCTACGACGACGACCGGCACTCGCCGGTGCTCTCGGAGTTGGCCGCCGACGGGACCGTCTTCGACCAGTCGTTCGCGACCGGAAACTGGACGCCGTTCTCGTTCCCGTCGATCCTCGCCTCCGAGCCCGTCTTTGCTCGGAACGGCGACATCGGCGTGAAAGGGTCCCGGACGCTCGCGTCGGTGCTTTCCGAGGCCGGCGTCGCGACCGGCGGCTTCAACGCCGCGAACGGGTTCCTCACCTCCCACTGGGGGTATCCGGAGGGGTTCGACGAGTTCGAACCGTTCGTCACGAGCGTCGGGTCGAGCCGGTACAGTCGGTATCTCGCGGCGCACCCGACGGTCGAGGCGTGGATCCAGCTCGTCACGTCGCCGTTCCGCCGCCTCGGCTCTAAGATCCGAGGCGACAGCGACGACCGCCCCTTCCTCGACGCGTCGCGGATGTTCGACGTCGAGGACGCCGCGACCGACTTCGTCGAGGACGCCGACGACCCGTTCTTCCTGTGGGTCCACTACATGGACACCCACACCCCGTACGTCCCCGCGCCGCGGTACATCCGCGAGGTCTCGGACGGGCTGGTCGGCACCCACCGGATGCTCCACGCCCACACGCGCACGAGCCTCGGGTGGGAGGTCGGCGAGCGGACCCTGCGGGAGCTCCGGACCCTGTATCAGGCGACGGTTCGACAGGTCGACGCCAGCGTCGGACGCCTGCTCGACACGCTCGAAGCGGCCGGGATCGCCGACGAGACCGCGATCGTGGTCGCCGGCGACCACGGCGAGGAGTTCCAGGAGCACGGCCACCTCGCGCACTACCCGAAGCTGTACGACGAGCTGATTCGGGTGCCGCTCATCGTGAACGTCCCCGGCGAGGACGGCGGGCGTCGGGTGTCCGAACACGTCGGCCTCGACGCGATCCCGCCGACCGTCGCCGACTTGCTCGACGTCGAATCGCCCCCGGAGTGGCGCGGCGAGTCGCTCGCACCGACGGTCAGCGGTGAGGAGTCGCCCGATCAGGACCCGGTCGTCTCCGTCACCGTCCGGGGCGAGGAGGTGACCGACCAGCCGATCCCGCGGTCCCTGTCTGACGGCGACCTCCTCGTGAGCGTCCGCGACGCGGAGTGGACGTACATCGAGAACGCGGACACGGGAGAGACGGAGCTGTATCACCGACCGTCGGACCCGACTCAGCAGGAGGACCGCTCTGCGGATCCGTCCGACGAGGCGCTCGCGGTCGTCGAGCGGTTCGCGCCGATCGCCGCCGACCACGTCGCGGAGCTCCGCGACAGACAGGCGGACGCGGTGGCGGCCGGAGACACCGAGGAGGGCGAGGACGGAGAGGTCGACGAGGACCTCGAAGCCCGCCTCGAAGCGCTCGGCTACCGGTGATGATTCGATCCGTTCTCAGGAACCTTACGAGCGGGCCGATCGCCGTTCAGATGCGTCGGTTCGTCGTCGTCGGTGCGCTCACGGCGGGGATACAGATGGGCCTGCTGTGGTCGTTTGTCGACGTCGCGGGAGTGAACTACCTGATCGGCGCCACCATCGCGATCGAGATCACGATCATCCTCTCGTACGTGCTCAACAACGCGTGGACGTTCCAAGCGAGTCAGAACACGGGCACCACGGACTACCTCACCGGTCTGCTGAAGACGAATCTGGTCCGTGGGACGGCCATCCCGATCCAGCTCGCGGTCCTCTACGCCCTCGTGGAGTGGGGGAGTCTCATGTACCTCGTCGCCAACGCGATCGCCATCTTCCTCAGCGGGCTCTATCGCTTCGTCCTCGACTCCCAGTGGACGTGGGGATAGTCGTCAGGGTAGCGTCGGGCGTGGGAATCGCCGTCGGACGCGGGACGGCGTCGGGCGTGGCGATGACCCGCCGCGGGACACCCCGACGCGGCGAGTCTTCAGAAGGGGAGTCGCGGCTCGATACGAGCGACGAGGTCTCTGACCGTTTCCTGCTTGTAGTAGCCGACGATCGACGCGAGGACGACGACCGCGATGAGCGCGAACGCTAAGAGGAACTGTCCGTCGGCGATCCTGCCGCCGGCGTAGACGGTGAACACGTACGCCGGCAGGCGACCGACGCTGATCACGGCGATGAAGGTGGGGAGCTTCCACTTCGTGAGCCCGCTCAGAAAGCAGATGGCGTCGTCCGGAAGACCGGGGATGATCACGAACGCGAACAGCCCCGGAACCCCGACCGTGTCGACGAATCCGTCGAAGCGGGCGACCACGTCCTCGTGAATCACGTCCTCGACGAACGACCGACCGTACCGTTTCGCGAGCGAGAAGGCGATCGAGCTCCCGATCAGCACGCCCGTGAGGCTGTAAACGGTGCCCCAAAAGGAGCCGAAGAGATAGCCCGCGACGAGGGCGACAACCTGTCCGGGGATCGGTGCGACGATGACCTGGAGGGCCTGGATGGCGATGAACACGAGCGGGGCGAGGACGCCGAACTGCTGGAGCCACACCCGCAACGCTTCGGCGTTCGTGATGAATCCCGCGTACTCGCGGACGAAGAGGTAGAGGGCGACGAACCCGACGGCGACGCCGACGAGCGCGAGGATTCCCCGCCGTCTGTCCGACGCCGAGGCGAAGAGTCTCATTCGTGTTGTACCCGGCCAGCGGTGGACTTGAAGCTTGTTAAAGTAACAGTTGTCGGGGACGACTACGTCTGGTTTCCGCCTCTCGTCACTCGGGAGAACGGGTGCGGCCACCCGGAAGACCGTCGTTAGTCGATCAAAAGTGCGGGAGAAGTGGGCAGGCACGATGTCATCTAACCGTGTTCGTGATCGGCTCGCACTGTTCTCCCGTGTCGTTCTGCCCAGTTGCGTTCGTGATCTGAGTCTCCGTTTTTCGTCAGCTGATCGACGTACTCCTGCCGCTGTTCCATCCGGTCTCGGTAGCGTTTCCACCGGTCCTCCTACGAGGCCCAGTCGTAGTGATTCTCGATCGTCTTCACCGTCGCGTCGACCCGCTCCGCGACCTCGGGCGGGATCTCCTGGTTCAGTTGCCACGTGATCGACCCCGTCCGTATCGGATGGGGAGATCTCGACGACGGGCACTTGCTCAGGTGGACGTACCGCGTCCACTCGCAGGTGTCCGGGTCCTTGTCGTGCGGACAGCCTCCGGCCACGCACGGCTGCGTAGCGCCGTAGCTCCACACCCGGTTCCCGTCGGCCGTCCCTGCGCGCTCGCTATGAGCGGCTTACGGCCGTGATCGTCCCGAACGTCGAAGCAATTCTCCCGGACGTACTCGCTGACGACGCGAGCGAGTTCGTCTTCGTCGCCGTCTCTCGGAAGTTCGCGAACCCGATCGCCTCGTCGACGGCGACCGGAATGAAGTGCTCGATCAGGTCTGCCTCCCACTCAGTGGGGTCCGTGATCCGGAACGCCGGCAGGTACCCCGCCTCCGTGTAGTCCCACTGGTCGGTCTCGTGCCCGTCCTCGTCGTCGGGCTTGTAGCGGGTGGTGGCCTCTATGAGGACCGTGTTCGAGGACTCGCGATCGAAGGCCTGACCGAGTTGGATCAGTTCAGGCCTTCCGCGATACTATCCGGATTCGGATCCGTCTCCGATCGTCCGCAGATCCGGCGGATCCTCGTCACAGCCTAAGCGTTTCGCCGTTCGATTTTTATGCTGACTCTCGTTCCACGATTCGATCACGTCCGGTGTCCACTCCTCGACTTCCGGCTCGACCGATCCAAAGGACTCGGGCGAACGTCGCTTCGAGCTCACCTGCTCATACGCGTACCCGAGTTCAAACAGCACCTCTTCCTGGTACTCCCGGGCGAAGAATTCGATCCCGACCGGTAGATCGCTTTCCGCTGTAAAGCCAGCTGGCACGGTCATCGACGGGAACTCCAGCGCCGGCGTCAACTGAGCGTTCGAACCCCACGATTCGTTTGTGTCGAGCGTGGGCGGAGTTTGCTTGAGAGTCGGGTATACGATCGCGTCGAGATCGTGTTCGGCCATCGTTTGGAGGACGAACTCCTGTAGGTCATCGCGTCGGCTTAGCCCATAGAGATAGTCGACGTTCTCGTCAAGCGCATCGACGTCCACCTCTTCTCGGGACCGAATGTAGCAGATCTCCGGAGCGAACAGTTCGGAGTCGACAATATCTTCCAGCGTATCGGGCTGATCTTGATCATCCAGGCTGTCGAGATAGCTGTTGATATCACGATTGAACTCATCTCCCGACGAGACGTTCGCTTCGTTGATGAAGTCCCAAGAGGGCGGGTCAACCGGGTCGACGACTGTGGCGCCCCCTTCCCTGAGATCGTCTAGCGCCTCGTTGAACACCGTTTCGACCGCTTTGGCGTCTGCGATCGTATCTGGGTCTTCCTCGTCGTCGTCCGGGCCGACCCAGTCCCGGTACACGCCGATACGAGCGCCCTCCAGACCGTCTTCGTTGAGATAGTCAGTATAGCTCCCTTCATCATCGATGGGTGTTCGACGGACGCTTTCGGCGGTCTCCGAATCTGCTGGATCGTAGCCAACCATCGCGTCCGTTAGCAGTGCCGCGTCTCTAACTGACCGAGTCATCGGTCCCGAGGTATCCTCCGTGAGCGCTAGCGGGACGATTCCGTCCCGACTAATCAGGCCGGTGGAGGGGCGAAGCCCCACCAGACTGTTCGCTGCCGCAGGTACTCGAACAGAGCCGCCGGTATCAGATCCAGTTCCGAGCACACCGAGGTTTGCTGCAATACCGGCCCCTGTCCCGCCACTCGACCCGCCAGCGGAGTGCGTTAGTTCGTATGGGTTGTACGTCACGCCTCCGAATGAACTCACAGTGTTGTAGGAGAACGCGAACTCACTGAGGTTGGTCTTGGCGAGGACGATGCCGCCTGCATTACGTATCCAAGATACGATCGTGGCGTCGTCAGGTGGCGTCGAGTCTTTAAGTGAGACCGAGCCAGCAGTCGTTGGAATGTCTTCCGTATCGTGATTGTCCTTTAGCAGTACCGGGATTCCGTGAAGTGGACCGACTAATTCGTTCGATTCGAGCGCTTCGTCCAGTTCCTCAGCTCGGTCCATGACGTGGGGGTTAATTCGAACGATCGCGCCAAGCTCATCCTCGAATTCCCGGATCCGCTCAAGATACTGTGCAACAACGCTCTGGACCGATATCTGATTCGTCCGGTACAGTTTCCGAAGCTCACCTGCCGTCGCCTCGATTGGATCGAACTCCGGTTTTCCTGGCGGTTTTTTCGGTTTATTGCCCGGGTGACCTTCTGGTTTACCACGAGGGGGATCTGCAAGTGCTGTATTTGGCAGCAGACCTGCGCTGCCTATCACACCTATCGAACCTAGGATCGTCCGTCTATTTATTGATGAAAGAACGGATTTTGATTCATCTTTGCTATCTTCCTGTTCCAAATTGCCCTTCGACATACAAAACGTCAGATGATTCTAGTTTATATTAGTCTTTTGTACAAATTTGATATTATTAGCACAGGACCACACATGTTCCCGGATGAATATTAGGGAATATCTATAATATCTATTCATACGAGGGGATTATCGAGGAATAAGGAGCGGATCAGAAATATTTGAGCAGAAATGATGGGATATATAGTATCTGTAGAATATCCTTCTACGACTCGATCTGCCACGTAATTGCCGCCCCTTGCGCCTGCACCGGATGCTGCAGGCCGTCGAACTCCGCAACCCCACACACGTCGACGTCGATATCGAACCAGTGCTCGATGTCGCGAGCCGTCTTGTCGGCCAACCGTTCAGCCGTATACTGCTCGGGAAGATTCGCGACGGTTTCCGGGTCGTCGTCCGATCGCTCGTAGAACAGCCCGAGCAACCCCCCGTCACGATCGAACCCGGACTCGTGGAGCTTCTGGGCGTCGCTCAGCAGGGTGTGCTCGTGAAACGGGCTGAACACGCGCATCGGCATCGAGTCCTCCGGATCGCCGTTCGCCCGCCAGTATCGGAGGAGCTTGCATTCGACCGGGATCCCGTCCGGGAGGACGAGATCGCAACTCTCGGAGCCATCGGGATACGGGACCTCCAACCGGGTGTCACCGTACGCCGCGCTGTGGCGCCGTAGCTCGTCGACGAGGAGTTCCACCTGCTGCGTCTCGTCCTCCGAGCCGATCCCGTCTCCGTACTGTCCCTCGGTGTTCCGATCGACAGTCGGGATGACAGTTGCGAGGTCGTCAGCCAACCGTGTCAGCGCGTTCTCGCTGGTCACGTTCCTCAGTACCCGATCAGCAGCGTCTCGAAGGGGAGTTCGATCCGGCCCGACGCATACACGGTGTCGATCACGTCGCTGCTCTTCTCGTACGCTCGGCTCTCAGTCGTTCGGCCGCCGCTGTTGTACCGATACACGTTCGGAACCACGAGCACGAGCGTGTCCACTTGGACCATCACCGCCGCTTGCACTATGTCTCGGTACAGTGCGTTCCCCAACACGGCTCGCGACGCCTCTACCTCCAGTCCGTACCGCTTGCTCTCGTGATACCCGTCAACCTCGTACTGGAGGTCCGCCTCGCCGTTCTCGCCGAACAACACCGGTCGGAAGATCTTCTCGTCGTTCGCTTTGCCTTCCTCGATCTCGAACCCGATCGCCTCCAGGTCGTCGCGAACGACATCGAGCACGTCGTCGCTCTTTAGCCCGTTGTCGCCCTCAGCTGTCGAGATCGCGTCCTCGTTTGCCCGAAACCCGGCAACGATCTCGTCGACAAAATCAGGCGGCGCATGAGTCCGTGGAAAGTAGCAGTAGCGAATGTCAGACATGGATCCGTCGTCGACGGCCGGGTGTAAGAATCCACAGGGAGGCTACTGGGTCACGTCGTTGGGCTATTCGGATCCTCGGCCGATCAGCATCCGACAGAGAGGGAGTCGTGACCGGACGTCTAGAGAACCGGGCCTCACGCCGCCGCGCGCTCCTCACCGGAGTCGCTCACGGTGAGTTCGACATCGAGGCGGATGCGTTCGTACGGGAGGTACGGCCGCTTCGAGCGCTCGTCGTCTTCGACGATGAAGACGATGCCGTAGTCCGAAAGAAGCGTGACATCGTCGTGGACCGTCCTGTAGTCCCGATCGAGCTCCTCCGCGAGCGCGCTGATGCTCTCCGCGGCGCCGTCGGTGTCCATCAGCGTCTGGAGCAGTTCGATCCGCCGATCGGTGAGGATCTTCCGCAGCTCGCCGACCGTCGCGAACGACACCACCGCGGGCTGCGCTTCCCCCTGAGCGGCCGCGTCGACCGTGCCGAACGTGTCCTCGCGCATTGCGTCGAACGACTCGACGGTGACGCGAAGCACGCCGGGGTGCGGCCGGTCGCGAGGGTCGCTGTACTTGTCGGGCCAACCGTCGTTGTCGGATTCAGTCATTGGTGGTCTCCGTGTCCGCCAGCGTCGCGATCTCGTTCAGGAACCGAGCCACGTGTGCCGCGATCCCGTGGAACTCGATCTCTGTGTCTTCGCCGAACCGAACGTGCCGGTGATGCCAGCCGAGATCGTCGTCGTCGTGCGCGTCGTCGTATCGGAGCAGTTCGCCGGTCTCGGGATGATAGTACTGAAACCGGTAGAACCACCCGTCCGGATACTCCTCGTCACGGATCGCGAATATCTCCACGCGCCCACCGGGGACGGCGCGGTTCAACTCGATCGGGTGGTGCTCCGGCATCCTGCTGTACTGTAACCTATGTCCCCATAGAACATAAGTCTACTTCCGAATTTGTCGCTCTGATTCAGTTGGGAGAGGACACCTAGATGGTCAGCAGTGTGGCAAAACTGTGATCACATCATTCCGTGTTTTTCGTAGAATTCTTCGAGGGTGTCACAGTCGTGTTCATCTTTCATCGTTACCCATCCCCCGAATCGGTATCTTCGCCAGCATTTTTGCCCGTTGATGAATACCGGGTTGGTCCCGGTTTCTGGTTCCATTTGTATCCCGCCGTCGCGATCTGGTTCGCGGTCAAGATATTCGAAGCCGTACTTCGCGGGCCCGCCGTCATCACCTACAGCCTGCTCGTCACAGTCGTTGCAGACGGGGTTTGGATAGTTACCCGTGGCGCCCCCCACAGTACTACCGCAAATCGGACAATCCATGTCTGGAAGTTGAGATGTTGGGACTATGAGTGTGTTGCTCGAATCCTCTGCAGGCGGCAAAAATACGAACCGGCCGGTCTCAGAACACAGTCTATCGAAATATGCGGGGATCTCGATGCGAATACCGGCCAGGCCCGGTCGATGTGGTCGTAGACCCGCTCGGTCGTCTGGATGCTCGCGTGTCGAAGTCGGTTCCGCACGTCGTAGAACGTGTTTCCTCCTTCGATGTTCAGCATCCGATAGGCGACGCTGTGGCGGAGCGTGTGCGACGTCACGTCTTCCGAGCTTCTCGCCCGGCGACGGTCATCGGCCGCACGGCGGCGGTAACAGCTGCGTCTCACACGACATTCCGTTCCGACTCGGTCGACATCCGGTCAGCCTGTCGCGACGGCCACAGCACGCCAACGCCTTCTACCGCCTATTAATTGCTAGTTGTGAACAAACCTACCGGTTTGCAACGAACTTTACGGTGAGCTCGTGACGGACCAGCTGATGTCGATGTTACACACCGAGGCGGTCGATCGGCTGCTTTCGCTCGCGTCGACCGACCGGGACGCCGTCCTCGAAGAGATGGAAGAGCGCGCCGAGCGTGATGGATTCCCGACCGTCGGTCCGGAGGTCGGTTCGACACTCCGCCTCGCGGCCCGCCTCGCGGACGTGGACACTGTCTTCGAGTTGGGCTCGGGCTACGGCTACTCCGCGTACTGGATCGCGCCGGTCGTGGGGAGCGACGGAACCATCGTGCTCACAGAGGTCGACGAGGACGAGCTCGACGCCGCTCGGACATACTTCGAACGCGGCGGCTACGACGACCGCGCAGTCTTCGAACACGGCGACGCCCTAGAGACGATCGAGCGCTACGACGGCCCCTTCGACATGGTGCTTCTCGATCACGAGAACGATCGCTACGTCGAAGGCTTCGAGGCCGTTCGAGAGAAGGTCGCGCCGGGTGGCCTCGTCATCGCGGACAACGTGCTCCACTCGACCGGGATGGATCCAGACGACGTGGTTGCGTATCTCGAAGACGGGACGGAACCGGACACGGACTCCTCGCTGCCCGGGATCATGGCCTACTACGAGCGAGTTCGAGCCGATCCCGACTTCGAGACGACCGTCCTCCCTGTCGGTGAGGGGCTGTTCGCCTCGGTTTGCGTCCGCTGATACCCGGTCCGACTTGTCGTCGGTATTGCTCCAAGGGATCTGTAGAAACCCTCAACAAATGATACGTTCGGACTCGGTTGTAGTCAACACGGGCCACGCACGTACCGATGGAGATTGGCGAGTTCAGGCGATCTATTACGACATCGAATACAACGTAGTTATCGCCGAGGTTCTTATCCGCACCTCCGAAATGGAGACGGTGTTCGATTCTCGGGTGACCGCCGAGACAGACGAACACATATAATGTGGAATCGAGAGCACGCCTCCGGCGGGCAGCAGTAGCATCCGGCGTGACTGAGTGGAGGGCATGGTTGTGTGTTCATCTTGATTTGAGATGCTGGACTAGTTTTTCAGACACTTCTTCCCGCTCATGGTGGACCCAGTGTGACGCATCGGGGAACATCCGAAGTTGCCCATTTTCGCAGTAATTGAGGCTCTTTTCGGCCATTATCGGACGGAGAGCGATGTCATCCTCCCCCCAGCAGATCAGCGTTGGATGGGTAATTGTGTCGCGCGGAGGGCTGTCTGACCGACGGAACCCCCGGTACCAGTTGATCCGTGGCTTGATGCCGGTGTTTTGCCAAGCGGCTTTATAACGCTCAATCGTTTCGGTATCGAACGTGCCCTCATTTGACGTGATTTTGAGGGAATCAACCATGTTGGCCATGTCATTTCGGCCCAGAAGCCATTCGGGAAGTTTTGGAACCTGATAGAACCACACATACCAGCTCCGAAGGATCTGTCGGGGGCTCGACCGGAGGGTCTCTCGATACACTGTCGGATGGGGAACATTCAAGATCCCGAGGTGATTGACCATCGATGGGTGCCGGAGGGCGACATTCCAAGCGACAAAGCCACCAAAATCGTGTCCGGCTACGTGGGCTGACTCCCTGCCTTCACTGTAGATCAGTTCACAGACATCAGAGGCGAGATTCGAGAGCCGGTAGGCATCAATCTCATCGGGAACTTCGCTCAGATTACAGCCCCGCTGATCAGGAATGACGACACGAAAACCCGCTTCTACCAGCGGAACGATCTGGTCACGCCACCCGTACCAGAAATCGGGGTGCCCGTGTAGAAGGACGACGAGTGGAGCATCGGGGTCGCCGGCCGCCACCACATGTAGCCGGACGCCGTTAACGCTGCGATAGGTCGATTCCAAATCGTGATCGGCTGGTAGCGATACCTCAGTACCCGGGGGTGTTGTTGTGACTGACATCAGTGGGGGCTTGAGACGACATCCGTGTTCGGAACATGTACCACGATCATCGAATCGTACTCTCGTGTGAGCGAGGATACGTTACGCAACCGAATACGATAATTGCCACACCCACGGGGTCACTTTTGAATACAGAGACCGATCGGCAGGGCCTACGGATCGACCTACGTCGCCCTCATAGACGCCCTAACCCGCACTACGTCGCATTACCTCAGAATGGAACGGTGTTTGAAATCACGTTACTGAATGATTTCGTTAAATACACGTTCTTCGACTTTCCGAAGATGTTCACCGACTGTTCCAGGAGTGATTCCAACGACCTCGCTGATGTCCTCCAGTGATGCTTGCCGAGGTTCATTATAATACCCTAAATCAACCGCTGTCTCCAGAATTTCTTCCTGCCGAGACGTAATCATCCTGCTAAACGATGATCCGTTGGCTTCGTAATCACCTGTTTCAAGAATATCAACCGTCAGATAATCCATGTTTTCAACGTACTCGTACAACTTTCTGAATATCTCATCAGTTCCCAGATACGTTATCTTAAGAGAATCATCAGCAGTGAAGCGGATAGGTGTATCAACCACCAAAAACGATTCTCGCTGTAGTTCCAGTGCCCGTCGTACCGGTTCTGTCGGTTCGAATTGACTCACAGCCATCCAGCGGTCCTCTCCGGCAGTCAGATAACTGATCACATGAGATGACTCCTCCATAATCTGTCTGTACCGTTCTTGACTACCACTTGCCTCAGCAAACAACAGTACGGTGTCATCAGCGAGAAGCTCAACGTAGTGAATGGCTCGCCGATTAATAGAAGTGTCATCCGTCAACTTCTCTCCAAGCGGATGAAACGCACCACCTCCACTTGGTTTGACTAAAACTGTGAGATAGCGCATGTATCGAAATGAAGTGTGTTTGACTAAATTATCACGGATCCGTATTTATACACCACCACTGGTGAGGCAGCGTTCCTACCAGACTGCGACGCGAACTGACACCCGCTAGACGATGCAACGGCAACAACGCTCGACCGCTGATCAACTCGTGGATGAGGCGGTCACGGCCCTCCCCGACGACGCCGTCGTAAGCCGTGAAGTACACGAGAACGCTCCCGCGGTAGTGATCCGTGCCGACCGGATCCGTAGAACCCTTTCCACACTTCGCTCGGAAGTGGGGTTCGACCACTGTTCGTGTGTGACTGCCCAAGAGTACGAAGACTGCTTCGAGACGGTGTATCACCTCACCACCTACGACGACCGGACGTGCGAGCTGTCCGTCGTCGTCCCGACAACAAAGGATGATCCGGTATCCGAATCGGCCGCACCGGTTTATCCGACGGCTGAGTGGCACGAACGAGAGGCCTACGACCTCGTCGGCGTCAAGTACGAAGGGCACCCAAACCTGCGACGGATTCTCCTGCCGGAGACCTGGCAGGGCCACCCGCTGTCGATGAACTACGATCGGAACCAGCCCCAGATCGTGTCGCTTTCCGAGCACGCCAATCCCATCAAAGAGGACAGTCGTCAGGGTGATACGATGTTTCTCAACATCGGACCACATCACCCCTCAACCCACGGCGTGCTCCATCTGGAGGTAGTCCTAGATGGTGAGCAAGTGATCGATGTGGAGCCGGATATCGGGTACATCCACCGGTGTGAGGAACAGATGTGTCAGCAGGGAACCTATCGTCATCAGATCATGCCATACCCCGACCGATGGGATTGGGGCGGGGCGGGATTACTCAACGAGTGGGCGTACGCCCGCGTCATTGAGGACCTGGCCGATATTGAAGTTCCGGAGTACGCACAGGTTATCCGGACGATGAGCGCTGAGCTGTCGCGCATCCTCTCGCACTTGCTGTTCACAGCGATGTACGCGCTGGATGTTAGCGGCGAGTTCAATGCTACCTTTATGTATGGTTTTCGTGATCGGGACTGCGTCCAAGATCTCCTAGAGGATTTGACTGGCCAGCGGATGATGTTCAACTACTTCCGGGTCGGCGGCGTTGCTTGGGACGTTCCGGAACCGCGCGATGAGTTCTTCGAAAACGTACGCGCGTTCACCGACGATCTGCCACGGAAGCTCGAAGAGTACCACGACCTGTTGACGAGCAACGAAGTCTTCCAACTGCGTTGCGTTGACACCGGCGAGCTTCCGTCGGAGGTGGCAAAGCAATACGGAGTCACTGGACCGGTCGCTCGCGGCTCCGGTATCGACTACGACCTCCGGCGAGACGACCCGTACGGGTACTATGATAACCTCCAGTGGGACGTCGTCACCGAGGACGGCTGTGATAACTTTGCCCGCGTGCTTGTCCGGCTACGAGAGATGGAAGAGTCGGCAGCCATCGTCGAACAGTGCGTCGATCTCCTTACGGACTGGCCGGAGGCAGATCGAACCTGTCAGGCCAACGTGCCGCGGACGCTGAAGCCGTCCGGCGAGTGCTACAGGGCCGTCGAGGGTGCCAAGGGTGAACTCGGAATTTACATCCGCGCAGACGGCACTGAAACCCCCGCACGGTTCAAGATCCGGGGGCCGTCGTTCTCGAATCTGTCGGCACTTCCGGCGATGGCAGAGGGAGAGTATATCGCCGATCTCGTCGCGACCCTCGGAAGTCTCGACACCATCATGGGGGAGGTGGATCGATGACGATGTCCGCTTCGAGGGTGTGGGGAGACGACTCCAACCAAGAAGTGACCTGTATCGCCTGCGGTGAGACACTCGACCGCGAGGACGCTCGAGAGTACGATAAACACGGTGACCGCTGGAGCCGTAAGGGCAAGAAGTTCGAGTACCGCTGTAAGCCCTGTGATCGTGAGTGTTGTCACCAGAACCGCGACGGACTCGAAGAGGCGCTAGTGACGGCCGAAGCCGGACGGACTGACCGAAAGACGTTCCTCAGACGGTTCTGTGAACTGACGGCCGAGAACAGTAATCCCAATTGAGAACTCGAAACGAATGAACACAAACCACAATCACGAGCGGAATGATACGGGCTCGTCATCGAACCGACCAATGTCGGTCTCGGAGATCAAAGACTCATACGACGAGTTTGCGGACGGGATGCGTCGGCTCGAATGGCTTGATCGACTCATCATCGGGCACCGTCGTAGCCACCGGTTCGGCGACGTAGAAGGCAAAGTATTAGATGTCGCGTGTGGGACGGGAACGAACTTCCGATACCTACCTGAGACGGTCGAACTCGTCGGGATCGACATCAGTCCGGAGATGCTGGCGAACGCTGAGACGCAACTCACTGACCTGGGAAGAGAGGGGACACTCTTGGAGATGGATGCCCAGAATCTCGCGTTTCCGGACGACAACTTTGATGCGGTGATATCGGCCCTATCGACGTGTACGTTCCCTGATCCCGTCGCTGTACTCCAGGAAATGGACCGGGTTTGTAAGCCGGAGGGAACGATCCGTCTCATCGAACACGGTCGGAGTGATGTGAGGCCGATCGCTCGGTTCCAAGAGTGGCGCGCCGATGTCCACTACGCGAAGAGTGGGTGTCGCTGGACGCAAGAACCGCGGGAATTCGTCAACGAGGCAGGGCTCTCGATCGAGGAGATCGAAACCGGATTGTTCGGTATGATCACTACCTTCGAGATCGCCCCCGGACGAGGTGATGACCGGTGATGGAACTGTCTTCTAGCCCGGTAGAATGGCTCGCAGTCGGTGTCCTCCTGACGATCGCGGGCGTACTGATCAAGTTCCGCGGGTGGACGTTTCTCCTCGCTGGGTACGACGAGACTGGAGAGATTCCGGACGACGTAGTACAGGACATTGCCGGGAACACCGTTCTCCGTGTCGGCCTTGCCGTGTTCGCCATCGGTATTCTCGTCTCCGTGACGAACCCACCGTCATATCTCGGTATCCTGGTCGGCGCTGGAATCGTACTGGCCGTGCTGCGGATGGTCTACCGATTGAACACGTGGTCGCCACGGACGACCTAAAAGGATGCTGACGACCCTATCCACGACCGGACAACCGGGAGCTTGCCCTGTCGAGCGGTCATCGTCCCCGAACGACTTTCGCGGTTCGGCTACCGTGTGTCGATCATGACTGATCTCCTGATTCACGACGCGATCGTGGTTACGGTGGATCACGAAAACAGGATACTGAAGAATGGCTCCGTTCGAGTGAACGACGGAACCATCTCCTCGGTCGAACCAACTGAGCCCGCAGATCGCCGATCGACCGCGGAACACGTGATCGATGCGAGCGGCAAGGTCGTGATCCCTGGTCTCATCGACGCCCATCGTCACACCGATTTCACCCTTGTCCAAGGACTGTTCAGTGAACTCGCCGGTGACGAATTGCTCAAGGAAGCCTTCGCGTTGTACCACACGGCCGAACCGACTCTAGGGGACGATTTTTTCGACGCCGCGTGGCGGCTCGCCTGCCTACGCCAACTCACACACGGCGTCACAACCGTCAATGCGATGGATTTCACGCCGGAACTCGGGGCGGAAGCGATCGGTGAGACTGGATTACGCGGCGTGATCGGACCGGAACTCGCGGACTTCCTCACCCCTGCGTCCGCAGCCGAACAGCTCGTAGACGCCCGACGGTTCATCGAAACCTATCACGATACTTTCGAGGGACGAGTCACGGCGAGTATCGCACCGGGGGGCGAAGCCGGCTGTTCACGGACGCTCTGGGAGGGTGTGGCCGAGCTACGGGCGGACTATCCCGGCTTGCGACTTCATACACATCTGTATGATTCCGCCGCGGCCGACACGATGGCTGCGGGAAGCGGCACCGATGACCCACTCGACTTACTCGACCGGTACAACCTCCTTGATGAGCGAACGCTGCTCACCCATCTCCTACACGCAGACCGAGACGACGCGAAGCGGATCGCCGAGGCCGGCGCACACGTGCTTCACTGCCCGACTGTGTACAGTTACTTCCAATCCGGAACACAAACTTGGTTCCCGCTCCCCGCACTCCAAGAGTTCGGCGCGAACGTCGTCATCGGCCTAGATGATCCGTTCTGGTTCGATTCTTGGGACCTCATTCAGGAATCCAAACACGCCCGGCTATTGGCGAACTTCGAATACGGGGCCCAGCAATGGTCCTCGTACGATCTCCTCAAAATGCTCACCATCGATGCCGCACGCGCACTTGGCCTCGACGGGAAGATCGGGAGTCTCGAACCGGGAAAACGCGCCGACCTCGTCGTTATCGATGTCAATACGCCGCGCCATCAACCGTACAGCAACCTTCCTTCAGTACTGATGAATACCGTAACTGCGGGAGACGTTGAGACGGTTGTCGTAGAAGGTGACATCCTGATGGAGGACCGCTCGATCGAATCCATGGATGTCGAGAGCGTTCAAGCAGCCGCAATCCGAGAGCGAGAACGTTTTCAGCGGCGCACTGGCTGGGAAACGTCCCTCGCTGGCAGTACACCGCCGGACAAATCGGTACTCCGACGCGTCTCTGGACGGATCCTATTGAGAGCGATAAAACAGTATGGCCGCGGCGTTGTCAACCAACACTTGTGAAGATTACTTCAATTGTGTTCTGTCCGTACTCGTGCTGACTGATCGGTGTAGAGGGTACAGCCCGCAGATAGATTCTATTCTGGGTTGGAGGTTATGAGAGCGTCGGTTAGCAGTTCCTCGGGTAGGCGGAAGCCAGTTTCATCCTGTTCAAATTGAAATGCCTCAACGAGATGGTCCAGTTTCAATGGCCCGTAGACGTGTGGAAACGCGCTTTTCGCGTCTTTCCCATCCGTTTCATAGCGGACCGGAGCTTCGATTCTTGATTCATCTAAAAGGAGGAGAACCGGTTCGTTATCGTCGCTATGATTGTAATCTGCAACAACAACGATCTGACCGAGTTTCGAACAGTGGACGAACCCCTGCTCAGCAAGTGAATCTGGGCGGTACTCCCCCTGTTCTTTGAATCTCTGCCAGTCCGATTGCGGAAGCACATGAACGATATAGGACATACAGATAGTTCTTAGCAAACCATCAAATAGCTTATTCCACCGGATGTTCGCTGTATTATCGTGTGACCAATTCGCGGTCTTCGTCGACCGGCTGTTTCAGTCGATAATGTGACTGAAGAAGAGGATTTCGACAGAGCAGTGCAAACCACGCCGTCGTCGAGGCGACGCCCGGATGCTCGGGGTACAGCACCAGCGGGACGATCGACCCAGCCGCGACGAACGCAACGCCACCCCACGTCGCCGGGTGCGTGAGCTGGCGGTAGGCTGCCGACCGCTTACTCAGCATCGTCACCCTCCAGGGCGTCGCAGTCGATGTCGATACACTCGGCGAGCTGCTCTCGGCGAGACGGTTGCTCGCTTGGTAGACCTTCGAATCCGACCAATCGCCGCGGGTCGCCTCCAGCCGAACGTTGAACTCCTCGCAGATCGGCGCGAAAACCGAGGCGAGGCTTTGCTTCTCAAGCCACACCTCGACGTACGAGTCCTGTTCGCCCCAGAAATCCTCCCAGTAGTCGTTCCACACCTCGTCGACGCGGTCGGCGACGAAGTGCTCGGGATCACGCCAGCCGGTCGCTGCGACGTTTTCCGCGGTGCGGGAGGCGTCGACGATCTGAGCGGGATCGATGTATCCGGCACGTCAACCCTTCTTCACCGCCCGCTTCACGTACCGGTACTCCCACTTGTGACCCCGCGATTCGAGCGCGTAGTAGCCTGTCGCACTCGCACTCGGCGGCGAGTTCGCCCTCGTAGAGCGCGAACAGCACGCGATGCTTCGCGCCGTCGTCGACGTAGCCGAGCAGCACGTCGAACTCGGCCGGGCTCGCGGCGCCGACCTGCGACGGCGCCGTCTGAGCGCGTCGCCAGCTGGAGGACATCGCCCATCCGCTCGGGAACTGCAGCCGATCAGGCTCGCCGAGGCGATTCGCGATCTGCTCGCGGTGCTCCTCGACGGCGGTCTCCGCGCTCATGGGGGTGAACACCTCTTGGCGAAGTTGCCGACGCCACCCGCGTGCCTGTCCTCGATGTGCTTCCGAATCGCGTCGTGAACTGCTCTCTCGCCGCAGCGGATCTTGGAGATCCACTCGTCTTCGTCGAACCGCGTGTTCACCGAGTAGTACCGCGTCTCGCCGTCAACGACCTCGCGAACGTACCCGTTCCAGCCAGCGCTGTCTTGCCAGAGCCGGAGCTCATCGCTCGCGTTGAACAGTTCCGAGATCTCTAGCTCGCGGCGCTTCTCGACGACCGCGCGCGCCGCGTTCTGGTCAGCGTCGAGATCGATGTCGATCTGCCGCTCGACGCTGCTCATAATCCCGCCTCCTGAGTCGGCGCGAGAGTGCCTCTAAGTGTAAGAAAAAGGTGGAAAAGGTATATGTATCCTATGGGCCGGCACGAATTTGAATCGTGGTTACGGCCACCCGAAGGCCGAAGGATACCAAGCTACCCCACCGGCCCGCATTCTCAGGAAGGCCGTTCGTTCTTTTAACCTTTCCGAAAATCGAGGCAGTCGGGTATCGGTCCGGGGGCAACCACTACCAAACGGCCACTTCACACCTCGAAGTACCGGTCTTGGTGGGCCCGGCAACCGGGGTTGAACGCGGCGTCACAGCGGGGGCAGGCGTCGTCGTCGGGCCTCTCTCGACTGCCAGCGGCGCGTTGCGCCTCTCCGTCATCGGGCGGAGCCCGGTTGCCCGAGGGACTCTGTCCCTCGCTGTCGCCGTCGAGGTACTCGCGGGCGGTGAGCGTCGCGCCGCAGGCGCCGCACAGCACTGCCGCCTCGTCGAACCGGTCGCGTGGCCACGGTTCAGCCTCGTGGTCGGTCGCGGCGTCGTGACACGCGTCGCAGGGGTAGTACGTCTCACAGCAGCCGAACCGGAGCGCGACCACGTCGACGGCGCTGTCCCAGTGCGCGCAGCGGGTCTCGGGGTCCACGGCGACGCCCCGGAGCGGGACGGAGAACCGGTCGTCGGTCGCGGGCGCGGTCGTCGTGCGCCGGTCGTCAGTAGGAGGCGTATCCATCGGTGTCGATCCAGTTATGGACGACGGAAATCGTGTGGTCGGCGTGGAGGCGCTTCGGGCCGACCCGCACGCGGCGGTCGGCGCGGTCCGCGAGCAGGTCGCGCTCGGCGGGGGGAAAGTCGTTGTGGTCGGAGAGCACGAACACGGGGTCGGTCGGGGGCGCGGCGTCGACGAGGGGGTCGCCGTCCTCGTGGAGCTGGACGAGGGTCGGGCCGTCTGCGCCCGCGGACGTGCCGGAGCGGGGGGAACCACCGCCGTCGTCGAGCACCCGGTCGAGGGTCGCCTCCAGCCCCATCCGGCGGAGCTCGACGCCGGGCGAGACGTCGGCGGGCATGTGCCCGATCGCGTCGTCTCGCGCGTCGATCGCGTCCCGGATCCGCGCGGCGACGTTGCGCTCGTCGGGGTGGAGGTGTCGGAGGCTGTCGGCGTCGAAGGTGACCGTGAACTCGTCGGCGGCGACGAGGTGGACCCGAACCGCCTCGCGGATCCCGTGCGAGAGGAAGACGCCGGCGGCGACGCATCTACAGAGGAGGTCGAGCCGGCCCGCGCCGGGGAGGTCCGACAGCGAGATCGCGTCCGGGTCAGTGGGCACGTCGCGGCCGATGACGACGAACTGGCGCATACGCGGGGGTCGCCCCCGACACTCATAAGCGACCCGACCCGAGGGGGACCATGAGCGTCACCGGGATCTGTCAGATCTGCGAGGCGGCGCCGGCGCGCCACGGCTGCCCGCACTGCGGTCGCGCGGTCTGTGAGGACCACTGGAGCGACGCCGCCGGGGCCTGCACGGCGTGCGCGCAGGGGCGGACGCAGTGAGTGAGGTCGAGGGGCACCGCGCCGGCGACGCCTCGCCTATCGGTACCGGTTCAGCCGCTTTTTGAGCCGCTTGGCGGCGTCGCCCGCGGCGCCGAAGTACGTCGCCTCGTCGCCCGGTCGGCTCGACTCCTCGCCCGCGAAGATGATCCCGCGCGAGGAGTTGACGAGCCCCACGTCGACGGCGGCATCGGGATGATCGGCGAGCCCGTGCTCGACCGCGGCCTCCGCGTCGCCCCCCTGCGCGCCGACCCCGGGGACGAGGAAGGGGATCTCGGGGACGATCTCGCGGACCTCGGCCAACTCCTCGGACGCGGTCGCCCCCACGACTAAGCCGACGTTGCCGTTGCCGTTCCACACGTCCGCGAGCGCCGCGACGCGTTCGTAGAGGGGCTCGCCGGAGGCGAGTTCGAGGTCCTGGAGGTCGCTTCCGCCCGGGTTCGAGGTGCGACAGAGGACGAACACGCCCTTCGCCTCGCGGTCGAGGAACGGCTGGAGAGAGTCGCGACCGAGGTACGGGTTCACCGTGATCGCGTCGGCGCGGTCGAGCGCCTCGGCGTAGCGGCGAGTCGTGTTGCCGATGTCGGCGCGCTTGGCGTCTAAGAGGACCGGTACGTCCTTTCCGTGGGCGTACGCGATCGTCTCCTCCAGCGCGCGCCAGCCGTCGGCGTCCTCGTAGAAGGCGGCGTTCGGCTTGTAGCAGGCGGCGTGCTCGTGAGTCGCGTCGATAATTCGGCGGTTGAACGCCCATCGCGGCAGGTCGGCGTCGGCGACGAACGCGGGGAGCCGGCTCGGGTCGGGATCGAGCCCGACGGAGACGACGCTGTCGGTCGACTCGATCCGGTCCGCGAGCGTCTCGAAGAAGTCCATGGGCGGTGTGGGGTCGGGGGCGCGCTAAACGTTGCGTTCCGTTCGGGTCGGTCCGTCACTCGCGGCGGTCGTTCGCGCACCCATGCCCGGCGCACACCCCGATCGTCCCGAACAGGTACCGGTCCTCAGTCACCGCCTCCGCGTTGTCGGCGAGCGCCCGATGCGCCGCGGCGGTCCGGGCGTCGAGCTGATCGAGCGGGTCGCCACCTCCCGCGTCGAACAGCCGGCCGTTCAGTCGGGCGAACGCGGAGAGGGCGGCGTTGGCAGGGCGGGTCCCCCGCGGTGCGAACGCCGCCACGACGACGCTGTCGGCCACGCCGCACCAGTCGCTCACGACCGCGTACGGGTCCGGGAACAGCGACGTGACGAACGTCGCGAGGACGGCGTCGGCCGAGCGGACCGGCGGCACGGTGGCGTCGCCCCGAACGAACTCGACGTTCTCCCACCCTCGTCGCTCGACGAGCGCGCGGGCTCGGTCGAGCATCGCTCCGGTGAGGTCGACGCCGACGACGCGACCGGTCGGCCCCACTGCCTCGCGCAGCGCTGGGAAGTTGACGCCGGGGCCACACCCGAACTCGACGACGGTGTCGCCGGGGTCGAGGTCGAGCGCCCGGACGCCGCCCGCGCGGACGCCCCCGACCGAGGCGGTCGCTCGCGCGAACCAGTCGTAGACTCGTGCCCACGCGGCGTACCCGCGCTGAATCCGTCGCGCCGCGGGCTCGTCGGCGGCCGTCGAGAGCGACTCGTCGCCCGACTTCCCCCGCGACGGCGTGGATCGGGATCCCCGGCGGTCCCGTGTCACGGGAGGGGGCGGACCGCCGCGGGCGGCGTCTTCGGCCACCACAGCTCCGGGCCGTCGCGCGCGACGGTGGAGTAACAACCCTCGCCCTCGTCGCAGCCCCGCGGCCGCTGGTAGTCGATCCCTCGCTCCCCGAGATACGTCACGTAGCCGTCGTCGACGCGGTCGAGCTTCTCGTGGCACACCCACTTGTCGCCGTAGATCCGCGCGCCCACGTCGCGGTACGGGCAGGTGAACGTCGTCCGCTCGGCGCCAGCCTCGCTCTCGGTCTCGTCGATGTCGACGCCGACCGACCGATACGCCAGTCGGAGCCGCCGGACGACGCGCTTCGGCGACGACGCGCCGAGGAAGAGCCCGTGCGCGAGGGCGTAGCCGAACCCGTGGAGCAGTCGCTCGACGCGGGTCAGGTCGTCCGGGTCGTCGTCGACGAGCGACCGGAGGGTCGCGTACCAGCCGGCGATCTCGGTCACCTCGTCGAGCAGCGCGTCGGCCTCCGCGAGCGCCCGCCGGCGGTCGGGGAGGGGCGCCGCGCCGTCCGCGAGCCGAAACGACGGCACCGACTCGACGTGCGCGAGCACCTCCTCGCGGAGGGCGTCGCCGTCGGCGAACGCCTCGGTCACCGCCACGAGCCCGGGGTACCACTCGCGGATCAGCCTGCCGTACGTCCCGTCGAGGAGGTCGTCGACGCGGTCCGCGCCGTCGTCCCGGTCCGCCCCGCCGACGGCCCGCGCCGCGGGGAACGCGTCGACGACCCGCCGGAGTTCGGCGGGGTCCGGTCCTGCCATGAGTTCACGTGGTGGGTAAGGCCCTTGAATCTGCAGGTCGCCGAGACGAGGGCGCTCTCGGCGTCCGCGACCCGTCGGTGTCGCGGCGGTTCACCGATCGAACGGGCTGTCGATGCCTTGGGCCAGCGGCATGTCGAAGTAGTCCAGCTCGTTGACCTCGCTGATCGAGCCGTCGGCGATCCGCTCGAAGGTCGCCATGAATCCCTCGACGGTGATCTTGACCGTCGTCCCGATCGCCTTGTGGCCGCGCTCGTCGCTCTGGTGAGACACCTCGTAGAGCATCCCGGCGGCGTCGGTCCGGGGACACAGCGCGTCGAGGTACGACCCCCACAGCGGCCCGTACCCGTACCGGGTGAGCGTGTTGAACTTGCCCTTGCCGAACTGCTGGGCGCGCTCGTTGACGAGCTGGTTGAGCTGCAGCGAGCGCCGCTGGGCGTCCTCCGAGAGGTACGGGTTTCCGCTTCCGACGTAACCGGCGTAGTCGACGCCCTCGAGGCCGGCGTATCTCGGGCCGAACGGCGCCATCACGCTCATGATCGACTGCCACTGCGGGCCGTTACCCTTGTCTGGGGACTCCGGAACCACGTTCGCGCCCTGGTGGTGGTGCGTGATCGCCCAGTCGGGGTCGGCGTCGAGGAACGACTCGGTCACTGCCTGGGTCTCGGGGTTGAGGTTGAGCCCGACGCCGAACAGCTCGTCGTACGGGTTCTCGCCGCTCGGGTCGCGCACGTCGAGCGAGATGTCTTCGACCGGGACGTTCAGGTATCCGAACTCCGGGAAATCGTCGAGAACGGACCACCAGTCCTCGTCCTCGTCGCCCGGCTCGAAGCCGGGGAGGATACTGAACCCGCGATTCAGGTCGTACCCCGGCACGTCGCCGGAGTAGTACGACTGCGCGTTGAGGTACCGCGAGTCGCCCTCCTCCCACGCGTTGATGTTGTACCGGCGCTGTCGGAGCTCGCCGTCGGTGCCGAGCCCGTCGTCGCCGACGAAGTTGGCGCCGTCGGGGTTGACTCGCGGGACGATCGTGATCGTGAGGTTGTCGAGGATCTCCTCGACCTGCCGCGAGCCGCCCGTTGCCAGCCGGTTGAGGATCTTCACGACGGCCTCGGCGCCCGAGGGTTCGTCCCCGTGGATCTGGTTGATGAGGTGGAGGCTCTCGTCGCCGTCGCCGATCGTGACCTCCCAGATCGGGTCTCCGCGGCCGGCCGAGGCACCGATCTGGTCCAGTTCCATGCGGTCGCTCCGCCGGTCGATCTTCTGAAGTCGCTTGCCGAGCTCCTCGTTGTCGAGGTACGCGTTGTAGTTGATCGCGCGCTCGTTCGGCGCCCACGGGCCACCCGGTCGGTAGTCGCGACCGCCCGACTGTCCGCTCACCGTGGATCCGAGTCCCGCGAGGCTCACCGCGGCGATACCGGTCCGAAGGAACTGCCGTCTGTGCATGCTGATAACACCCAACAGAAATTGTTTAATTTATCGTATTAATATCTTTCTGAGCTTATGCTTCTGAGGGGCTATTTATCCCCTATCGAACCCCGACACGCTCACCGTTCCGCCGCACGTCGCGGCGTGCCCAGCGTCTGAGGGAGAGCCCGGCGAACGCGCCGTTAGCGCGTCAGACGGTCTGGCTCCGACCCGAGAGCGCGAGGTCAGTCACTCCGTCGACTCCCCGGCTTCCCCGAGTCGATCCGGTGGCGCGTCGCGCTCGGAGAGCATGTCGATCACTTCGAGCAGCAGCGACACGACGAGGGGACCGACGATGAGCCCGACCGCGCCGAGCGTGAGGATCCCGCCGACGAACCCGACGAAGTACAGCCCCGGGGAGATCCTGCCGGCCCAGTCGGCGAGCTGCGTCCGGATCACCGCGTCGGGAACGAAGGAGACGACGACGAGACCCAGCGCTAACACGGCGACCGCCCGCCCGGTCTCCCCGACGAGGAGGTCGCCCGCGGCCATCGACACGACGAGCACGCTCGGCCCGACGACGGGGATGAACTGGAGGACACCGGCGATGATGGCCAACAGGACCGGCGAATCGTACCCGAGGAGCGCGAACAGCGCCAACGCGAGCACGAACGTCCCCGCCGCCGTCGCCGCCTGCAGGACGTAGATCGAGTACAGCGTCTCCCGCGTCCGCTCGTGGAGTCGCGTCGGGATGTCGTGATACTCGGCCGGGACCACGCCGAAGACGGCCGTTCCGACCGCTCTCGGCCGGTAGAAGAGCCCGTACACGAGGAACGTGAAGACGACGAGTTCCAAGACGAGCCGCGGCGCCGCGGCCGCGATCGCGATCGCGACCTGCCGGAGCCACACCTCGGCGGCCGCCACGTACGGCACCGTCTCGATGACCAGCTCGAACCCGCCCACGCTGATCGGGACGATGTCGGGTATCTGCCCGAGAATCTCGATCAGCTCCGCCCGCCGCCGATACAGCACGTAGAGCAGCGGAACCACGAGGAGCACGGCGGCGACGAAGGCGACGGCGGTGGTGGTGACGCATGCGATCCGTCGGGACAGCCCCCGTTCGACGAGCCACTGACGAACGGGGTACAGGACGTACGCGACGGTGACCGCGAAGACGACGGTCCGGAGCACTTCCGCCAGCACGACCGCCGCGAGCGCGGCCAACGCCACGAACAGCGCGCCCAGCAGCCGCCCTCGGTTGAGGACCATGGGCCGGCCTCACATCCCCCGGCAAAAGTCGTTGCGGTGGTGGTGTTCTGAGCGGTCGCGACGGCGGTGTCGACCGCCGCGTTCCGGGTCTCTCCTTCCGAGGCCGCCACTGGGGACCGTAGCACCTAACCTCGCGCCACTCCCACGTCCGGTATGCGCATCGACCCGTTCGGCCTCGAACGCTGGTTCGCGGAGTACGAACACGAGGCCGACATCATGTTGGCCGAAAGCGGCATCCGGTCGCTCGACGCGAGTCGGTTCGACCTCGACCCGGGGAAACTCGACTACGTCATCCCGACGAACGGGGATCCCGACTTCCGGGCCGCAGTCGGCGACCGATACGGCCGGAGCGCCGACGAAGTGCTCTTCACCTGCGGGACGCAGGAGGCGAACTTCCTGACGTTCCTCTCGCTGCTCGGCGACGAGAGCGCCGTCGACGGGAGCGAGGACGACGCGGAGGGCCCGACCGCCGGAGTCGGCTCCGGAACCCACGCGGTGGTCGTCACGCCCACGTATCAGGCCCTCCACGCGGTCCCCGACGCGTTCGGTGAGGTCACCCGCGTCGAGCTGGAGCCGCCGGAGTGGGAGCTGGACCCGGACGCGATCGCCGACGCCGCCCGCGACGACACCGCCGTGATCGTCGTGAACAACCCGAACAACCCCACCGGCCGATACCACGACGAGGCGGCGATGCGGGCGGTCTACGACGTGGCGGTCGATCGCGACGCGTACCTCCTCGCCGACGAGGTGTACCGCCTGCTGGCCGAGGAGCCGCAGCCGCCGGTCGCGAGCTTCGGGTCTCACGGCATTTCGACGACGAGCCTCACGAAGGCGTACGGCCTCGCCGGGCTTCGGTTCGGCTGGATCGCCGGCCCCGAAGCGGTCGTCGAGCGCGCGTGGCGCTGGAAGGATTACACCACCATCTCGCCGAGCCTGTTCGGGCAACACGTCGCGAAGCAGGCGCTCGGTCGACGCGAGCCGAACATCCTGGAAGAGAACCGCGAGCTGGCGGAGACGAACCGCGCGCTCGTCGCCGACTGGCTCGACCGCCACGGCCTCGACTGGTACGACCCCGTCGGCGTCAACGGGTTCGTCACGGTTCCTGACGGATTCGACGATGGCGAGGCGTTCTGTCGGGCCGTCGTCGAGGAGGAGAGCGTCGTGCTCGCGCCCGGCGGGCTGTTCGGCTTCCCGGACCGGTTCCGGATCGGGTTCGGGCTCCCGACCGAGGAGCTCGAAGAGGGGCTCGACCGCGTGAGCCGCGTCATCCAGGGCGAGAACGCGAGCGTCGCCGACGCGGAAGGGGGTGCCTGAGATGGGGTTCTTCAGCGACATCAAGGAGGACGTGGTCGGCTTCGTCCGCGACCCGACCGACGAGCAGAAGGCGCTGTTCGCCGCGGCCGTCGTGATGATGATCGCCGACCGCGCGCTCTGGTGGATCGACTTCCCGTTCGTGGTCCGGACGACCGCCGCGGTCGGCGTCGGCTTTATCGGTCTCTTCGTCGCCAGCTACCTCCTCACCGGGCAGTTCGTCCCGCCGGACGGGAACGCCGACGAGGACGAGTACGTCGACGAGATGGATCCCTGATCGGCTCACGGCCGAAGCGGCTCC
>Ga0207851_100257_pt1 | contig 33898 bp, 35 predicted proteins | sample A23E3SouthBayCA_FD_187747 | JGI IMG/M metagenome (GOLD analysis project Ga0207851, IMG submission 187747) | Aerobic enrichment media microbial communities from Eden Landing Ponds, California, USA - A23 E3 (SPAdes) | ecosystem: Environmental > Aquatic > Marine > Unclassified | place: Emeryville... | reverse complement strand
CGAGACGGACCTCGCCGTCGAGACCGACCCCGCCACGCAGGACTGACTCGGCGACGCCGAAGCGGCCACGCAGGATCGACTCGGCGACGCGTACCGGTCCCCGGCGACAGAACTCCGAAACATTCTTTATACCGCGACTACCCGTCAGGTATTGTCCACAGGGCAGCGGTGGGGACCGCTATAGAGGGCCGTTTCAGGCGGAGATCAGAGCCAGCGAGCGGCCGCGCCGTCGGTCGGATCTCCAGCCGAAAACGGAGGGTTCGTTTCCGGGAGTTTCTCGACAGCAGGTCATCGGGACAGTGAACGATTGCGCCCGCCGCAGCGGCCGCGGCGCCCGCCACGGCGACCGTGCCAGTTACGCGCTCGCCCGCGACGGCTGCGGGATCAGCCGTACTCGTAGAACCCCCGACCGGTCTTCTTTCCGAGGTCGCCGGCTTCGACCTTGCGCTTGAGGAGGTAGGCGGGCTGATATCGATCGCCGAGCTCCTCGTGGAGCGTCTCGGAGGCGTGCAGACAGACGTCGAGGCCGATGTGGTCGGCGAGTTCGAGCGGGCCCATCGGGACGTTCGTGCCGAGCGTCATCCCGCGGTCGATGTCCGCCTTCTCGGCGACGCCCTCGTCGTAGGCGCGGATGCCCTCGTTGATCCACGGCATGAGGATCCGGTTGGTGACGAATCCGGGCTTGTCGTCGGCCTCCCAGGTCTCCTTGCCCAGCGCCGCGGCGAAGTCGTGGGCGAATTGCGCTGCGTCGGCGGCCGTCTTCTCGCCGACGACGACCTCGACGCCGCGCATCACCGAGACCGGGTTCATGAAGTGGAGGCCGACGACGAGGTCGGGCCGCTCGGTCGCGTTCGCGATGGCGGTGATCGAGAGCGTGCTCGTGTTGGTCGCGAGGACCACGTCGTCGTCGGTCACCGCGTCCAGGTCCGCGAAGACATCTCGCTTCACGTCGCGGTCTTCGACGACGGCCTCGACGACCACGTCCGCCTCGGCGAGGTCGTCCAGTACTGTCGTCCCGGTGACCCGTTCGCGTGCGGCGTCGGCCTCGTCCCGGGTGAGTTTGTCGCCGTCGACCATCCGGTCGAGGCCGTCTTCGATGCCCTCGAGACCGTTCTCGACGAGGTGGTCGGCGACGTCGCGCAGGACGACCTCGTACCCCTCGACCGCCGCGACCTGTGCGATACCGCTGCCCATTGTCCCGGCGCCGACGACGCCGACCGTCTCGATCGAGTCTAATCCCCGCATGTCCGACCGTGGGGGCGCCGGGAGCGTAAGCCTGCTGCCAGCACCCGCCGGTACCGAGCCAGCTCGTCGCATACGAACGCTGTCAGGTATCGTTCGAACGTTCACGATTGTTACGATATAACCGTCCTGCGAACGGTTCGCACGCCGAAATCGTTTACTCGGGGCGTAGTAAATCATGTCAGAAAGAAGATATATACGGCAGGGACGAGTACACCGATTCGAGATGCGCCCCATCGACGATTCGCCACTGACGCGGGACGGGAAAGTACTCGTGCTGGCCTACGACCACGGGATCGAACACGGTCCCGTCGACTTCGAACCGCAGCCCGAGAGTGCGAACCCCGAACACGTCTTCGAGGTGGCGACCCACCCGGCGGTCACCTCCCTCGCCGTCGGGAAGGGCATCGCCGAGGCGTACTATCCCTCCTACGAGGACGACGTGTCGCTGCTCTCGAAACTCAACGGCACCTCCAACCTCTGGATGGGCGAACCCGACAGCGCGGTCAACTGCTCGGTGGAGTACGCCGCCGAGGAACTCGGCGCCGACGCCATCGGCTTCACCGTCTACCCCGGCGTCAACGGCGAGGTCGAGATGTTCGAGGAGTTCCGCGAGGTCCAGGAGGAGGCTCGCGAGTACGACCTGCCAGTCGTGATGTGGTCCTACGCCCGCGGCCAGGCCGTCAAGAACGACACCGGCGAGGACACCATCGCCTACGCGGCCCGCCTGGGCCTCGAACTCGGCGCCGACGTGGCGAAGGTCAAGTATCCCGGCAGCCAGTCCGCGATGGAGAAGGTCACCCGGATGGCCGGCCCGACGAAGGTGCTCATGTCCGGCGGCTCGAAGACGAGCGACCGCGAGTTCCTCACGAGCGTCAAGAGCGTCATGGACGCCGGCGGCGCCGGGCTCGCGGTGGGTCGCAACGTCTGGCAGCGCGAGAACCCGAAGCAGTTGCTCGACGCGCTCGAACAGGTCATCTACGAGGGCGCGACCGTCGACGAGGCGCTCAAGGGGGTCCCGGCGAACGCATGAGCCAGCAACTCCCGCCCTCGCGCGACTGGACCGACGACGCCGCCGTCGACGCCGTTCTGGATGTCGTCGCGGACACCGCCCACGAGATCCGCGGCGCCCTCTGCGAGCGACGCGCCGCCCTCGACGGCGAGAACCCGACCGGCGACAGAACCTACGCCGCCGACGACTACGCCGACGAACTGCTCGGCGCGCGCCTCCTCGAGTGCGACGCCGTCGCCGCCTACGCCAGCGAGGAGCGTGAGACCGTCCTCGAAGACGAGGGGACCTACCACGTCGCCGTCGACCCGCTCGACGGTTCGTCGAACCTCCGCTCCAACAACCCGATGGGCACCATCGTCGGCGTCTACGACGAACCCCTGCCCGCTTCCGGACAGGATCTGGTCGCCGCCGCGTACGTCCTCTACGGGCCGAACACCACGATGCTCGTCGCCGACGGCGACTCGGTCTCGGAGTACCTCCTCGCGGGCGACGGCGAGCGCCGTCCCCTCGACGAGGACGTGACCGTCCCGGCCGACCCGACCGTCTACAGCTTCGGCGGCCGCCGCCCGGACTGGCCCGAGTCCGTCGAATCGGTCGTCGAGGCGTTCGAGGCCGAGCGCCTGAAACTCCGCTACGGCGGCGCGCTCATCGCCGACGTGACCCAGGTGCTGACCCACGGCGGCGTCTTCGCCTACCCCGAACTCGAAGAGCGGCCCGAGGGCAAACTGCGCTACTGTTTCGAGTGTGCGCCCATCGGCTTCCTCGTCGAATCCGCGGGCGGCCGCGTCTCCGACGGCGAGGGCCCGCTGCTCGACCGCGACCCCGACGAACTGCACGAGCGGACTCCCTTCTACGTCGGCGACGGCGATCTCGTCGACCGGATCGAGGCCGAACTGGCGTAGCGGTCGCGGACGGGGCGTCTGCCTGTCGACGGACTGTTCTCGCTGTCGGTCGTGTTGTCTCGCCAGCAGATACTTGCGCTACCCGGTCGTGCCGACAGGCATGTTACTTCCCCGCACAGACCCAGACATCCCGACGTGGGCGGTCGCGGTCACCCGCCCGCGCTCTCGCCGCTCCCGCCGACCCGCCGGAGGACGAACCGGACGAGCACGAGCACGAGCGCGAGGCCGACGAGTCCGCCGACGACCATCCCGATGAGTTCCAGCGGCAGGAACGAGAAGATCGAGAGGATCCCGCCGCCACCGCCGTCGTTCGAGACGGTGACGGGGCCGCCCTGCGTGCCGTTGACTGACACGGTGTGGTTCCCCGGCTCCGCGAACGACGTGACGAACGTGACCGTCCAGTTCTGGCCGGCGGGCACTCGAACTTCTTTCTCCGCGACGAAGCTCCGGTTGAGTCCCTGGCGTTCGTACAGCGACGCCGTGTAGACCCCCGAGGCCGTCCCCGAGTTCCGGAGCGTCACGTCGACGGTGACCGACTCGTTGACGCCCGCCTCGGTGCGGTTGACCGCGGTCTCGACGACCTCGATGTCCACCGAGCCCGTCGTTTCGTTCCCGGCAGCACCGCCGGCCGTCTCGTTGCCGTCGGTCCCGTTCCCGCCGGTCTCGTTGCCCTCCGTTCCGTTCGGCGCCGTGCCGTTACCGACGGTGCCGTTGCCGGCAGTGCCGTTGCCGACAGTGCCGTTCGTCGTCGGACCGTCGTCGGCCGATCCGTTCCCCGTGTAGTCGCTGGAACCCCTGCCTGCCGGCGGTTCCCAGCCGGTGTCGGTGTCGTTCCCCGGGAACAGCGGCGAACCGGTGTCCGTCTCGTTTTCGGTCGTCTCGTTTCCGGCGGACGGGTCACCTTCCGTCCCGTTCCCGCCCGTCGGTCCCTCGCCGGTGCCGTCCTCGACCGGTGGCGCCGCCAGCGAGAACACGGACAGCCCCGGCGAGTCCGCGCGGTAGTGATACGCGAAGGGGCCGGTCCTGACGAGTTCCGTCGGAACCCGCGACCAGTTGCCGCCGGAGAGCCGATGGACCGAGAGGTTCGCGGGGTCGATGTCGTGGGTCCCGAGGTACGCGCGGTCGACCGACAGCCGGAGCGTCGTCCCGACGGCGTTCGCGCCGGACAGCGAGTGCTGGATCGTGACCGTGCCGGCGACTCTCCCGTCGATCGGTCCCGACAGCGTCCCCGCGCTCCGGTCGCGGGTCGTCACCGTCGCGGTGAGATTCGTCGGCGCGGCCACGGAGACGGTCATCCCGGTCAGCGTCACGTTCTCCGTGCCGGTGACCGCCTCGCGCCCGTCGGCGGCCGGGACCGCGACCGTCGCGTTCGCCGGCGCGCGCCGGACTGTCACCGACCCGCTCGTCGTTCCCGTTCGCCCGTCGACGAGCGGTTCGACCGTGACGGTCGGCCACCGATCCTCGACGGTCCCGTTCTCGTTCGTTCCGTTGGTCCCGTTACTCGGAGTCCCGTCTTCGTCAGTCTCGTCGGGTTCCGCAGGCTCGCCCACGAACGTGGTCTTCGCGGAGCCGTTGACGGAGAACGTCCGCGCGTGCTCGCTGCCGGTCGGATCGGTGGCGCGGACGATGACCGTGGTCTCCCGGGGCGCGATATCGACCTCGCGGTCGAAGTCGACACGCGACTCCCGCGAGCCAGAGTGGACGACCCGGTAGTCGAGCGTCTCGCCCGTGGCCGCGTCGCGCGTCTCGACCACCAGCCGCTCGGTGACGCCCTCGTAGGCGGCGCCGCTCAGGAACAGCGTCCCCTCGTTCAGAACGACCGTCCGATCGCGGTCGACCGTGACCGTCGGCGCGACGGTCTCCTCGCCCTCGACGCGCTCGACGGTCACGGTCCGCGTCGTCGTCTTCCCCGTCACGTCGGTGACCGCGACGGTCGCCTCGTACGTGCCGGGACTGAGCAGATAGAAGGACTTCTCGAAGCTCGCCGTCCGCCGGTCGGTGTCGAGTTCGTACTTCCGCGGGCCGACGATCCGGTCGAAGCCGCTCCGGTTGCCGTCGGGCCGGCGGATCGTGACGTTCGCCCGCTGGATCCACACGTCGTCGGCCACCGTCCCCGAGACGGTGAGCCGGGTTCGCGTCGTCTCGTTCGGCAGCGGACGGAAGGAGACGGTCGGCGCCGCCGCGTCGGTGTGGTTGATCGCGAACTCGTCGGTCCTGACGTTCCCGAACTCGTCGACGGTCGTCAGCCGGAACTCGTTGGTCCGAGTGTCGACGCCGCTGTAACCGAGCGTCAGGTTCAGCGCGAAGCTGTTCTCTGCCTCGCGGAAGACGTAGGTCCGGCCGTAGTCTCCGAAACTATGGGTTATCTGAACCTTCTCGACCGTCGAGTCCTCGATTATCTGCCCCACGAGCGAGACGTTCCCGCCGCTCGTCTCGCCGTCGGGGATCGACCGCCACGGCGTCGTCTCGTAGGGCGAGGTGAGGAAGACGTACGGCGGGTCGCCGTCCTTGCGGACGGTGAACTGCGTCGCCGCCACGTTGCTCGCGTCGTCGGTGACGATCACCCGGACCTCGTTGTCGCCGCTCCGCAGGTCCAGTTCGATCCGCTCGGTGACCGTCCCGTTCCCCGTCTCGATAGTCGTGTACCCCTCGCCGTTGAGCCGCACGACGATCTCGGTCACGTTGGTTCCCGACAGCGAGCCGTTCCCGACCGACGCCGCGATCGTCATTTCGGGGTCGTCGCCGACCTTCGGCCCCTCCCCGCCGTCTACCGGTCGACCGGCAACCGTGACGTTCACCAGCGGCCCCGTCTCGGTCGCAGCGAGGGCGGCCGAATCCGCGTCCGCAGTCCCGGCGCTCGCGCCCGTCCCGACGGCGGTGGCCGCACCCACCGGCCACGCGACGACGGACCAGAGTACGACAGCGAGAACGAGCGTCCGGGCGCGCATATGCCGTCGCTTCGCCGTTCACCTACTTAACGCGTCGCCCGGCGCTATCATCTTTGAGAGCGGACGCCTTTCGCGTCGCCGTCGAGAGCGGACGCTCGTCTCGCGGCGCCGGACAGGAGTTTTACCGCTGCCGGTCGACGGAGGGGATATGAAGGTCCGCATCGCCGAGGGCGCGAGCGCAGACGAGGCCGCGGCCATCGCCTCGGCGCTCGAACGACACACGGGCGACAGCCGGATCGAGGTGTACGTCGGCGACGCGTCCGACCCCGCCGTCGTCCACGAAGTCGACGACTCCGACAGCGACCTCTCGACCGACGACACCGACGGAGACCTCGGTCCGACCGACCGCGAGCGGGCGCTCCGCGAGGAGATCGCGGACATCGACCGCGGCGGGCCCGCGAAGTACCGCGACCGCCTCGCCGACCAGGGCAAACTATTCGTCCGCGACCGCCTCGAACTCTGGTTCGGCGACACCGACCCTGTCCCCGGCGACGGCGACCCCCCGCTGACCGACGGGCCGCCCTCGGGCCTGCTCTTCGAGGACGGGAAGTTCGCCAACTTCGACGCCTGGCACCCCGAATCGCCCGAAACTGATGCTGACACCGACCAGGACGGCGACCGCCTGCCGGCCGACGGCCTGCTGACCGGCGCCGCCGAGTTCGCCGACCGCGAGGTCCACTTCATGGCCAACGACTTCACCGTGAAGGCGGGCTCGATGGCCGAACGCGGCGTCGAGAAGTTCCTCCGGATGCAACAGCGCGCCCTGAAGACCGGCCGCCCCGTGCTCTACCTGATGGATTCTTCCGGCGGGCGCATCGACCAGCAGACCGGCTTTTTCGCCAATCGCGAGGGGATCGGGAAGTACTACTACAACCACTCGATGCTCTCCGGGCGCGTGCCCCAGATCTGCGTCCTCTACGGCCCCTGCATCGCCGGCGCCGCCTACACCCCCGTCTTCGCCGACTTCACGGTGATGGTCGAGGGCATGTCGGCGATGGCCATCGCCTCTCCGCGGATGGTCGAGATGGTCACCGGCGAGGAGATCGACCTCGACGAACTCGGCGGGCCCGCCGTCCACACCCAACACTCGGGCTCCGCCGACCTCGTCGCCGAAGACGAACACCACGCCCGCGACCTCGTCGCGCAACTGCTCTCCTATCTCCCCGACAACAGCGACGAGAAACCGCCCCGAACCACAGGAGCAGCGCCCGCGAAGTCGCCCGAGGGGATCGACTCCGTGGTCCCCGAGGCCCCGAACAGGGGCTACGACATGCATCGGATCATCGAGCGCGTCGTCGACGGCGACTCCTTCTTCGAACTCCAGCCAGACTACGGCAAGGAGATCCTGACCGGGTTCGCCCGGGTGGACGGTCGGCCGGTCGGCGTCGTCGCCAACCAGCCCGCCCAGCGCGCCGGCGCCATCTTCCCCGCCGCCGCCAGGAAAGCCGCCGAGTTCGTCTGGAAGTGCGACGCCTTCGACGTCCCGCTCCTCTATCTCTGTGACACCCCCGGATTCATGGCCGGGTCCGGCGTCGAGAAAGAGGGGATCCTCGAAGCCGGCAAGAAGATGATCTACGCCACCTCCGCGGCCACCGTCCCCAAGCAGTGCGTGGTCGTCCGGAAGGCCTACGGCGCCGGCATCTACGCCATGTCCGGGCCCGCCTACGACCCCGAGTCCACGCTCGCCCTGCCCTCCGGCGAAATCGCCATCATGGGCCCCGAGGCCGCGATCAACGCCGTCTACGCCAACAAACTGAACGACATCGACGACCCCGAGGAGCGCGCCGCGCGCGAGGAGGAGCTCCGGGAGGAGTACCGGGAGGACATCGACGCTCACCGCATGGCGAGCGAAGTCGTCATCGACGACATCGTCCCTCCGAGCGACCTCCGCGCGGAACTCGAAGCCCGCTTCGCCTTCTACGAGTCCGTCGAGAAAGACCGTCCCGACAAGAAACACGGGACCGTCATCTGACGCAGTAACGGCCCACCAGAACGTCCAACTGCGGTTGCTGCGGCGGTGGCGCGCGCCGTCGCGGCCTCCGTGTCGCGACGAAGTCGCGCGAGGTCGTCGCGAGCGTGCGAGCGAAGGCTCGTCAGAGCTCGCTCTGACGGTGGATGAGTAACGCAGGCCGAAGGACGAGTAACGCAATCGGCTGGGGAGGCTCGTGGCTGTCTGCGGTCGCGGTACTGTGTGGGGCGGTGGCGTGGCGGGGCGGTCCTGGTGGACTGAAAGGGCGAGGGCTTTCACCACTCAGGGTCGTCTGCGGTCGCGGAGGCGTCTGCGGTTCCAGTTGCTGTGACTCGTAGCGAGCGGGGCGAAGGCGTTCGACTCTCAGGATCGAGTGCGGTCGCTCAACTCACGGGACCGGCCACTGTGACAGCTTCGGCAGTCAGAATCGAAGAAACACCTGCACTCAGTCGTAAATCCCGAGGTCCTCGGCGACCATGTCCGTGATGGCGTCTGAGATGTCGGGGTCGATCTGGGCGACACGCTCCCCGTCGTGGAGCTGGTCGTTGTGGCGCTCGACGGCGTCGGCGACGTCCGCGAGCGGTACTTCGGTGTCGGTCCCGCAGTCAGAACAGACGACCGGGACCGTCGGGTCGTCGTCAGTCTCGTCCGGCATAGCTGCTCGTCTCCCGGTTCAGCCCCGCCCTACTAACACTTCTCGATCGCCCGTCGCGCACCCGACGGTTCACGGCACCCCGAACGACTTACCGCTGGCCCGAGAGAACGGGATATGGACCGCGTCATCGTCGACACCGACACCGCGAGCGACGACGCGATCGCGCTCTTGCTCGCCTCGCTGACCGACCGCCTGTCCGTCGAGGCGGTCACGATCGTCGCCGGGAACGTCCCCTTCGAGCGGGAAGTCGAGAACGCCAAGTACACCCTCTCGCTGGCCGACGCCGCCGACACGCCGGTCTACGAGGGCGCGCGTCGCCCGCTCGTCAAGGAGTTCGAGCACGCCGAGAACGTCCACGGCGAGGGCGGCCTCGGCGGCGAACTCCAGCCCGAGACCGGCATCGACTCCGCCGACGGGTTCGGCCCCGACGAGATCGCCCGCCGCTGTCGCGAGTCGCCGGGCGAGGTCTCTCTCCTGTGTATCGGCCCGCTGACGAACGTCGCCCTCGCACACGCCCGCGAGCCCGACCTGCCCGACCTTGTCGACGAGGTGTGGGTGATGGGCGGGAACGTCAACTGCCGCGGGAACGTCACGCCCGCCGCCGAGTTCAACTTCTGGGTCGACCCCGACGCCGCGAGTCGCGTCCTCGCCGAGTTCGACGTGACCCTCGTCGACTGGGGGCTCTCGCTCCGGGACAGCTGCGTCGGCGACGGCTTCTTCGAGCGCGTCGCCGGCCTCGGGACGGACCTCGCCGACTTCTTCGAGTCCGCGACCGCCGCAGTCCGGCGTGGCGCCGCCGGCGCCGCCACCGACGGTATCGCCCAGCCCGACAGCGTCACCGCCGCGCTCATGGCCTATCCCGAACTCCGCGAGACTGTCGCAACCTATCACGCCGCCGTGGACGACCGGGCCGGCCTCACCCGCGGCTACACCAGCGTCGACGTCGCCGGTGTCACCGACGGCGAAGCGAGGACTCGCGTCGTCGAGTCCGCCGATAGCGAGGCGTTCCGTGAGGTCCTCGCCGCGATGCTCCGCGACCGCGACCCCGGCGCTGGCGTGCCCTGAGAGACCGAGCGGACGGTGAAAACTGGCTTCTCGGATTGTCGGGGTATCCGCCCACTACTGGCGGGTAGAGGTGAATGACAGACAAAGTACTTATCGGGAACGACGCACGGTCGATACGATGCGTCATCGTGTTGCCCTCGCAGTCGTTCTGATCGCAGTCTGTGCGGGTTGCACCGCACCGATCACCCAATTCTCACCGGTACCGGCGACGGGTTCAGCCACTCCCGAGACGACAGTGGCGACTGCTCTTCCCGGTTCGACGGTCGTATCCACAGACAGTGCAACTGTCCTCGGTGTCTGTGCAAACGAGTCGACCACGCGTACTGGGCCGGCCGCGCCGTACGACACGGTGACACTGTATCAGGTTCCCGACTACGTTTCCGAGTACGCTGACACCGTGATCGTCAGCTATGACGAACTGGACTCCGCCCCGCAGACGGCTGTACGGCGCGCACTCACTGCCAATGGAACGTATCGACAGTGTACCGAGGGACTGGCACAGACTGACGTGATGGCGCTGTTTTCAGCGATCGAGGAGCGGTGGACGGAGACCGGAACCGAATCGTTCGACCAAACCTATCTCCACTATGAAGGGCGGTATTACGCGATCGGGATCATACAGGAGGGAGATCACGTCCGGGTCGATTCAGTTCCCTGTACCGAACACGAATGTCCGACGACCCCGACACCGTCGTGATGGCCTGTTACACGAAGATCTGAGTGATCGTGTCTGTTCCGATGAGACACCCTCCCATCGGGGCTGGGTTCTTGTCGTCGCTCAATCGAGTTCAGTTCCCGTAACCGCAAGACCGCACGACCGGTGAAACGTGACCGATTCAAATGTTCTCGGCAAAACCGTCGGTGATACCGCTCACATTCGGGGTGTCAAACGGGTGCCACAGGTGGAATATTGTAGTGTTGGCGGCTCTAAATCCCGAATACGATAATTCGGGAGGCGTAGCCGACCGAGTGGACTCGCGGGGGTGGATCGATTACGCGTGAACGCGTGTACTGGTTAATATCGGCGGTTTCAGTCATATATCGGTGTCCTCAAGCTGGTTCTTTCGCACTTCCATCTTCTCGCGGTTCGTCCGGACATCGTAGTGTTTGTAGAGCACTTCGAGCGACACGTCGCACCGCTCGCTGACGAGCTCCGGAGTGACGTTTCGGTTCAGGTGGTACGTGATGCTCCCGCGCCTGACCGCGTGTGGGCCGACCGACGATGGGCACTTGCTCGGGCTTCCGTAGGTTCCGAGCGCGTCGCAGGTCGACGGATCCGCCGGGTCGGCGTCGTGGGGACACTCGCCGAGAAGGCAGGGCTGGGTGAGGCGGTTCATCCACTTGTAGATAGTGTCACCGCCCGGACGGCCGTTCTGGGTCGTGATCAGCGGTTCGCGGCCGTGCTCGTCGGTAACGTCGTGACGGTCGGGGTTGTCGAGATAGTCCTCGATCGGGTTGAACCACGTCTGCCCGAGGTAGACCCAGCGTTCGCCGTTGTCACCGTTCTTGAGTTTCGTGTCCGCATCCGGACGGTTCTTGAGTTCGATCGCGGCGTCGTCGGGCTGGAGATCGTCCACGTCGATAGCCCGGAGCGCGGAGCGTCGCATCGCCGTCCGCCAGAGAATCAGCATGACGACGTGCTTCCGCGAGGCGTAGTGGTGTTCGCCGAGGTAGTCGAGAATCTCGTGGGCTCGCTCGGGGCCGAGGTGGACCGTTCGACTCGCGGCACCGTCGGGAAGTTCGACCGAGTGGACCTTCTCGGCGAGACCCTCGTGGACGCCTTCGATGTCATACCAGAACCGGAGGGCTTCGCGGATCGTCGAGAGTTGCTTCTGGAGTGTGACCGGGCTGATATCCTCTCGTCGCCAGGCGACGAAATCGGCGAGGTTCCGCCCGTTCAGTTCGTTCAGGTCCGTGATCTCCTGTTCGTCGCACCACTTCTTGAAAAACCGGAGTCGCGTGCGGTCGTTCCGGAGGGTGCTCTCCGGGTGGGCGGGTTCTCGGTGACGGTGAAACCGCTTGATGCCCTCTTCGACCGGGAGCGGCTGCAGGTCGTCGTCTCTCACGCCGGACCCTCCTTCCGGACGACCTCTAGGCACGCCGGACAGGCGAAGACGGGAACACCGTGGGGGTTCGCGTCATCGTCGGCCGAGACGCGCACGAGTTCGGAGTCGCAGTCCGGGCACTTCTCCAGAGTGACGGCCTGGCTCATACGTCCGTCACCTCGCCGGCTTTCGTCCACGTCCGACGGCGCTGAAGCGCCTGCCGGCCGTCGGCGGTGAGGCTGTACTCGTTGGTCCGCTCGTCGCGCTTGCCTTTCTTGACGTAGCCCGCTTCCACGAGCGAATCGAGGTTCGGGTAGAGTTGGCCGTGGTTGACCTCCCGCTCGTAGTACGTTCGGAGCTTCGACTTGATCGCGAGCCCCTTCAGCGCGCCGTGGTGGGCGAGCACCCACAGAACGTCACGCTGGAAGGCAGTCAGTTCTGCGAGTCGGGCGCGCTCTTGGACGACACCTCCGTCGGCGAGGACGATCGGCGCGCTCGCGCAGTTGCTACACATCGAAGCCGAAATCCGTGCGTCGAGCCCATCGGCAGGGCCTCCGCACAGCGTACACTCGGCAGCGTCAGAACTTTCGGTCGGCGATACGTCTATCTCCGTGCGGGGCTCAAGCCCCGGAGAGGTTTCGTGCATGGCGATCACACGAAGCCCCTTTCAGGCGGTGTTCCTGCACCGCCCTTCTTCACGAACCAAGAGAGTCATCACAGACCGAGTCTGGAGCTTCGCAATCCTACTTCTATGCCGTGAACCCATAAATGCATCGGCGGCCCTATTGTGGGTATTTGGTGAGTGTGTAAGTCACTCAACCCTGTACTAACTTAGTAATGCGTCAGTCCGGCTCATGGATGACTATCTGGGATGACCGGATACTGGAAATAATCCGTGAAGAGGAGTCCGGTACATCAACCAAATTAGCCGACCGAGATGTCGTCCGTGTCTCTCAGTCGACTGTTTCCCGTCGTCTGCAGAAACTTGCGGAACACGGCCTCCTCCAGCCACTTCCGAATGGTGTCTACGTTATCACCGACGAAGGGAAAGCGTATCTCGACGGTGAATACGACGCCGAGCGTGAGCGCTATATCAATCGCGACCAAGCCGCCGAAGACGAGAGCAACGGTGTCGACACGCCCGACGAACCCGGAATCAACTAAGTCCTCCACCTATGTCACGCAAGCCCGCCTCCTGGATGGTCCAGCTCGACGAACGTATCATGGAGATTCTCCACGATGAGGGGTGGTCCGCACCCAGATACATCGCAAAAAAAGTCTCGCTGAGAGCCTCGAAGGGGCGCGTCGAGGAACGATGTCGCCGACTCACGTATGCGAGGATGATCGAACCACTGACGCACCAATTCGAGAATTTCGATATTACTGGGGTCGGACTCCGGTATCTAGAGGGACGTTTGGACGCTGAAAATCAACCGCGTCCCACCCATTTGATCGTCGATGAGGACAAGTTTCCAAGCCCACCTCGATGGATAAACCCACCAGACAGGGACCTCTACTGATACGGCTATTATTCCTCTAAGTGTGCGAGAGCGGGATTCTGTGGGTCGATTCCTTCGATAAATCGCAACAACCTCTGAACTGCTGCGGGATCCTCTTCGATATTCCCGAGGAAGTGGATCATGCCCTGGATCGCTCTATTCTGTTTGTGGTAGTCCCAGATGTCGAATTCATTCCGAAGGTCGGTATCACTGAGCGCGTTGACGCCAGCCTCTTCGAGAACGTCGACTGCGGCCTCACTGACCTTTTTGCATAGCGCGATTACGACAACGTTCGTCCGCTCGGCTAGCTCCATCATCGAACCTAGCTCGCTGTCGACGTTCGTTTCGTCGATTACCAAGTCTTTCACCTCCACAGAAACCATCAGATCCGGGCCGTGATAGCCGTCGATGTCTCCGTACCTATGTTGTCGCGAGGAGCCCGTTCGGACCTTGCTGGCTCTAAACGAGAGATGTGGCCACTTTGTCCGGACGTAGCCGTAAGAGAGGGCCTGATACGTCAGCCCACCCTCCTCTTCTGGATGGCTCCGCTCGTAGTTCTCCAGAACCTCGATTAGTGGGTCTGGGAACGGTGGATCCCTCGTCTCGAAGTCTCGCGCGGCGAGTTCATCGAGCCCGATATCGAACAGTCGTTGAGCGGCCTCGTGACGACCTTCGCTCGTCAGTCGGAAACTCGATTCGAGGAAGTCATCGTACCGCTCCCACTCGCCAGTATGGTGACCCGGTGAACTCGGGAAGTTCGTTCTGCGAAGGTCCTCGCGGAATAGGTCGATGACATCGTCGTGAACCGACCGGATCGAATATTTTGTTCCCTTGTATTTCGGCGTCAGTGAGGTTTTCGCCGCGTTCTCGTACCAGTCTAAGATTTGCGCCCTGTCGAGATCTCCCTGATACCCCTCCAGCCGATCGTCTACCCTCGAAAGCTGTTCTGCGACCATTAGAAAGCCGATAGCCAGTCCGAGGGTCCCTTTCGACTGTTGAAACGCATTACTCACCCGGTCGACGAGCGACTTGATTTCCAGTATCTCGTCGTCGGAAATACTATCCTCAGAGAACGAGTCGCTCTCGTCATCGTCCCCAAACTGGTCGATAGTAGTCTCCCCGCTATCGTACCGTTCCGGAAAATACTCGGAGAGAAAATCCGCGATGGCCTCGTCTTCGTGCTCTGACCGGTCGTAGCTCACGACCAACCACCCGAGGGATTAGCAATTCGATTGGCTCGAATCCGCCTCTTCTCAGACATATGGAATGGCGCTAGCGGACAAGGGAATTCAATGTTACGGACAAATGTTTTCTTTGAGACGGATAGTCGTGGTAGTACGAACGGTTAAGTACGATATAGCACAATGCTGATTCAAATGGGCACGCAGGACCTCGAATACGTTGACTTGTTCGCTGGCGCTGGAGGACTTTCTCTCGGCCTCGAAAAGGCGGGTTTCGAGTCACTCCACGCTGTCGAAGTTGATGACGACGCGCGTGCCTCGTACGCAAAGAACCGCGATGGGATCGATTCCGACGACCTCTCGGAAGATATTACGGAAATCGATACGGCTGATATCCCCGACTTAGTCGGCCGTGAGACGGTCGACTTGGTCGCTGGTGGGCCTCCATGCCAGGGGTTCTCTGAGGTTGTGAGCCCTGACGGGTCCGACGACCGGAACCACCTCTTCACCTACTTTATTCAGTGGGTCGATAAACTCCAGCCCAAGGCGGCCCTTTTCGAGAACGTCCGCGGGATGGAGAATACTGCGGACGGTCGTTTCCTCGAAGCGGTGAAGGAGTCGTTCGCGAACATCGGATACGAGGTTACGCCCAAAGTCGTGACTGCCTCCGACTTCGGTGTCCCGCAGCACCGACGTCGTCTCATCGTTCTGGCGTTCCGCGGTGAGGCCCCAGAGCATTCGATTGACGGGTTCGAAATGGATCCTGTCGAGACGCCGGGAGTGATTGATGGCATCGGCGATCTCCCGGAGGTGGAGGCAGGTGAACAGAAAACCGAATACGACCAAGCGCCCGAAACTGTGCTGCAAGACGATCTGAGGGGCGACAACGAGGACATTACGCTTCATCAGGCTGCGAACCACTCTGATGACATGGTCGAAATGATCTCTCACATCTCAGACGGAGGTAATCGAACGGAGATTCCCGACGACCTCCAACCGTCCTCCGGCTACCACAATTCCTATTCGCGCCTTGACTCCCAGGAACCGGCGGTAGCGATTACGTCGAATATGTCTAAACCGTCGAGTGCTCGCTGTATTCACCCCTTCCAACACCGCGGTCTTACGCCTCGGGAGGGAGCTCGACTTCAGACCTTCCCCGACTGGTATCAGTTCGTCGGTGGGCTGGTATCCATCCGGAAGCAGATTGGCAACGCGGTCCCTCCGTACCTCGGGGAATCTCTCGGGTACTATCTCAAAGAAGCCGTATACGACTCTGAACTGACGGATGTAGAGCAAGAGCGGGTTAAAACAATCCGATCTGGTGCCCTCTCGCTCGAAAATTTCGAGGAACTGCGTGACGATATCGGTGGTGCAAAAAAGCAGGTTACATTGGGTTCTATGGACTGATTTCCACCTCTGACAGGACCCTCAATATATTGCTGTATGAATGGTGAATTTCCTGCCGCAAGGCCAGCTGAGGTGTTGGTGCAATACCTGGTAGCACCAGGTCCAGAGCACCTCGCCAGCGTTTGACTTCAGCCTCACGATACCCCACACGTCCGCGGCCGCGTGGTACCCCGCTTTGTTAAGCGGGCATTCATCGTACGGCCTTTCCCAATCCTCCGGTACTCTAGCCCCCTATTCAGGGTATTCCCAGAGGGGGAGACCTTGCGGGCTTACGGCATCATAAAGTGGAGGTCCTCGAATTAAGTAATACAGTCGATATTGGACTTCTGTCGCGACTCTCAACTCTTCAGAATTGAGTAGGCGCCAAATAGGCGCCTATCTGGCCGGTTCAGTCGTATCGAGTGGCGATTTCTTTCCGGTGCGCAACGGGCCAGTTTCCTTCAAGTCTCCCTGCCTGAACAGGGCCTCGGGATTTCTGTTCCGTTTTGACCGTTCCGATTGCCACCGCGATCTGTGCTAGTCTCGATTCTTGGGGTGTTTCATGCTCTCGCATGTGGCGGGCGCCGGCCAAACCCGCCTTTACAGGTTGAAGATGAAGCCGCTTAGATGCTGTCTTTCCAGTGACAATACCGCAAGTAAATTTGATTTAATCGGCTCCAACCACGTCCGCCCGAAAGCTACCACCACCCTCGTGCTTGACTCGGGCCCACAGGTCTTCAACGAGCTCTCCGTCGTCGTCAACGACGCCGAGATCACGAAGTTCCTCCTTCGGAAGCGTCACGGTCACACTGTTCCCGTTCTCGGTGAGTTTGTTGAAGTCCATACGCCGTGCCACGGCGTCGCTAGGTAAATTCGTTCGGATTGTTCGGACGAATGGGACGATAGGTATAATCCCGGTGTTCTAGGCGCTCCCTGACAGTATTCGACGCGTCGCTATGACTCGGAGCAAAGTAGGCGCATTCGACAGCGGGAACGGGATTGGTCCTGCGCGGATCTGTCCCGCGACGGTTGGTAGGAGTTCAACTAATTCCGGAGGCAGAGATGTACGGTAGGATCGACTGGGACGACCGCCTGTTCGGGGCGGCGTTCCTCCTGAGTTCGGCGGTGGCGGTCGGGTTCCTGACGGTACCCGGCACGTCGCTGTTCAGCGAGACGATGCTGACCATCGGCGACGGCACCGCGGCCGCGGAGTTCTCGCTGGCGAAACTCGTCAGTCTGGTCTCGCTCATGGCGGCGATCGTGAGCAACCGGACGGACTTCAGCCGGCTGACCAGCGTTGAGTGGTGGGTCGCGGTCGTGACGATCGGCTTGGTGATCGCGCCGCCGTTCTCGCCGCTCATCGACGCGTTCCTGAACAGTTCCGTCATCGCGGGAGCCTTCGCGATCGCCATCCAGGCGGGAGGCTTCTTCATCATCAGTTACCTCGGCTAACATGCACGACTACACGAAATCCATCATGATGCTGGCGGCGGCGCTCGCGCTGTTCGGGCTCGCCGCCGGCACGGTATCGGCAGCGACAGTCACCGACTGGAACGGGTCGGACCCGGTCAACGACACGTTCTCGGTCGACAACCAGACCGAATCGGTCCGGGTCACCGCAGAGAACATCACCAACGACCAGGCGACGGTCACCGTCTACGGTGTCGAGAACGGCACCGAGACCCAGGTCGCCACCTCGACTATCTCCACAGATGCGACGAACGGTACCTACACCACCCAGTACGACTACGAGGTGGACCCCGCAAACTACACCACCTACAAAGTGTCCGTCTCAGGTGACGGCGCGGACTCGCTCGCGCTCGCGAAAGTCAACGTCGTCACCGGGGCCGCAGGCGGTGGGGGGCTTCCCGGCACGGGAGTCATCTCCGGCGTCCCCATGATCGAAGTCGTCGCCGGCGTACTGGTCCTGGTCGCGGTCGGCGCGGCCGGCGTGGTCCAACGGAGAGGCTAACATGAAGCGCAGTACGGTTTTTTCGGCGCTGATGCTCGTAGCGGCAGTATTCGCGGTCGGGTTCGCGCCCGCGCCGGCGAGCCCGACGGGGCAGGCCGACGCACAGGTGTTCGGGCCGGCGACTGATCTCGGCTGTACTGCGACCGGGTTCTTGCTCGGTGGCGACGTGTGTGACGGTTCGGTCGCGGACCCCGAAGAACAAACCGCTCTCTCAATCTACCAGGCGGCACTCCAGACTGATTCGTCGAACAACCAGTATTTCGACCTCCTGAACAATCAACTCGAAACGTCCGAGGAAGTCGCGTGGATGCGCGCGGAGCGAGCGGCGGCGCGCGCGGCGACGAACGGCACGACCGAGACTGCCGCGAACATCGACGTAACGGAGTCGCTGAACGACTACTACTCGATCCACAAATCGAATCTCCTGGACAAGTGGAACCTGCTGCTGACCGGGTTCGAGAGTTACCGGAGTCAGGCGTCGAACGTCTCGTACGACGCCTTCACGCACGAACGGATCGTCCAGTTCAATCTCGACGCGGACCAGCAAGGATACGTCGATAGCGTCTCCTACCAGGGACTCGGGTCGACGAACCGGACGCTGGCTAACGGCACTACCCGCGAAGTGAAAACCGTCACGTACGACGTGACGCTGACGTTCGGAGACGACGAACTGAACGACGACAGCACCGTCTCGAAGACGATTACCGCCGTGCCGTGGAAGGAGCAATACCGTATTTCTGACTCCTACACGGGTGCGTCTGCGGACTTCGAACCCAACTACATCCAACTGCAGCCGCCGACCTCGGACTACGACGCGCACAACTACCACTCGTTCGAGCGGATGCGGTACCACTGGGACCGCATCGAGAACCAGCGCACCAACCTGACGACCGAGACGGAGACGTGGTTGTCGAACGTCTATCCGGCGCTCGATTCGGGGCAGGTCAACCCCGAAGACCTCGTGAGCAACGTCAACCGGATGTTCAACTACGCTGTCGAAGGTGGCGAGAACGCTACCTACAGCGAGGCCTTCATCGCGCTGGCGAGTCTCGGCCTCGACCCGGCGGGCAACTCGTCGTATCTGTCGCTGACCTACGAGCACGACGGCGCTGCGGGCAACGTCACCCACGACGGGATGCTCCTGAGCGACACCGCTCCGGGTGGCTCCTGGGAAGTCGGCACAGTCTACGACAGCGCCAACATCTCGGGGCCGCAGATGGTCGTCACGCTCGACGGTGAGGAACACACCATCAACGGGACGTTCGAGATCAACGGCGCGTATCGTGACGATGGGACTGAAATCTCGAACCCGACGCTCGATGCGCCCGGCAACGACTACGAGGTGAGCAACACCACCGAGACCCAGGAATTGATTCAGACGCTCACCGAACAGATCAACCGCTACGAGAACATGACCACCGACACCGCAGGCGGTGGCGGCGTCGGCGGTGTCGGCGGACTCGGTGGTCTCGGCGGATTCTTCGGCGGACTCGCGGATTCGGTCAAGAACCTGATCGGGCTGCCGTGGCGGCTCGTCATCCTCCTCGCGGGGGCCCTCCTGCTCGCGGTGGTGGTCCTGCGATGAAGGCTGGATACGTCCTTGTGGCCGTGCTCGCGCTCGCGACACTCGCGACGGTCGCGAGCGGCCCAGCGGCCGCGCAAGAAACGCCCGCGAACACGAGCACGCCCACGGCAGAATCGGTCGAACAGATCGACCGGAACACGCGGCTCATCTCCGCCGAGTACGACGAGGAAAGCGGTGAGGCGCGGATCACGCTCGAAAGCGAGACGTTACAGGACGTGACGCTGACCGACGCGAGCGGACTGCTTCAGGGCGGCGAGACGGCCACCCGCACAGTCACGCTCCGGCCCGGTGAGCGGACGACGGTCACAATCCCGGCGACGAAGGTCAACGGGTACGTCGTCGTCTCGATCGCGACCCGGACCACCCTCTACGGTGAGCCCATCGAGACCAGCGCCGACATGTTCCAGGGCTCGGCCACTTGGGAGACCGCGCAGGCGGCTGCGGTCGGCGGCGGCGTGGGCGTGGTCGCGCTCACGGGCGTCATCGCGTACAGAATGCGCTCGGGCGGGCGCTCGAAACGGAGGCGAATCTCGTGAGTGACGAGACCCGCACTGATCGGTCGCGCTGGGAGCTCATTGTCGACCTACTCGATGCCTATTCGCTGTGGGTCGGCCTCGGCGGGTTCGTCCTCACGATCGGGATGATCGTCGTCATCGCGACCCGCGGCGTACCGTCGGTCCCGCGGTACTGGCGGGTGTTTCTCGTGGCCGCGGTGGCGTGCGCGGCGCTCGGGTATCCCGCGGTCGTGAAGGTGCTCAGATTCCTCTACGACCCTCCCAAACGGTTCCTCGTGCAGCCGGCGGTCTCGGACGAAGCGGGCGGTATCTGGGAACTGTCGCCGGCCGACTTCGAGGATCTGACCGTCACGAACGGGCAACTGTACCAGTGGCCGGAAACGAAACATCCCACCTACGGCGTCGAGTGGTACGACCGCGACAGCAACGTCTGTAAGGGCACCTGGCGCGGGTCGGCTAGCGAGTCCGAGCTACTGGAGTCACAGGAAAAAATCGACGAGATCCGCGAGAATCTCGACAAGAAGGCCAAACAGCGAGATATCCTACTCATCCGCGGGCAGACGCTTGTGCGCGAAAGCGTGTTCGACCTCGTAGATCTGGTCGTGAACGAGTACAACCGCGCGAGCATCGTGGACGTGTCGGGACTCATGAACAAGTTCAACGAAGCGATGGACGAATACGACCTCTCGGACGCGTTGAACGAGGAATCGGACAAGAAAACCGAACCGGAGACCGCCACCGACCCTGAGACAGTGAACCAACCCTCCCGGTCGCCAACAGCCGCCGCCGACGGCGGGGAGGTGAGCGATGGGCAGTAACTCCAACGAACAGGAGGCCTACGCCGCCGCCAACCTGCGCGAACGGCTCAAGGACATCGACCTCGCCGAGTCGGGCGAGGCCTACCCGCACGCGGGACTGGTCCAAGATGACCGTCGTCGAGCCGTGCTCAACTTCCTGGCGATGGCCTACGACGGGAACATCCAAGAGACGAAAGCCTACCAGGACCTCGTGCAGCCGGCGGGGACTGAGACGATCACCGAGGCGGTTCGTCAGGGCAACGTCAGCCAGATGCAGTACGCGGTCGGGCTCGTGAACCATTCAGAAGACGGGCAAGACGCGAAAGCGCGCGTCGCGCGGATGCTCTCTCGCGAGGGCTGTATCGGCCTCGTGCTCGGGCCGCCCGGATCGGGGAAGACAGCCTTCAGCATCGACACCGCCCGCGTCTGGAAGGCCCTGACCAACGGGACGGTCGTCTCGAACATCTCCGAGTGGAACGGGACGGATATGGTCGTCGAGACCGACCGCGAGATGCTCGACGCCATGCAGGACGTGCGCGGGCAGGTTCTCGCGGTAATCGACGAGGGCGCCCAAGCGCTCACGTCGCGCGGGGAAGACCAGTCCCGGACCAACGAGTTCGTCAAGCGGCTGAAAATGGTCCGCAAGAAAGGCGACGGCGACCGCTACGCCAAGCGGGGCAGTGTCCTGAACATCGGCCACACCCAGCGCGACACCGCCGCGGAGATTCGTCGGTTGGCAACGTTCGCCGCGGAGAAACCCTCGCGCGAGGACCCCGGTCGCATGGTCCTGTACGAAAGCGAGGGCGGGCGCGACACGCTCGACCGCGCGGCCGAATACGAGGGAATCACCGACACGCCTGAAGATTACGAGGAACACGAGGCCAGCCAGTTCTCGATTGTCACCGACGAGGAACAGGCCGAGTCGGACGGCGGCGACGAGACCGACCACCGCCGACAGCAATCCATCGCGACGGCGATCCGTGCGGTCAAGCCCTGGTCAGACGACGCCGGTATCAGCTACCGTGACGCTGGCGATATCGCCGGCTTCAGCGCTGGTTGGGTCTCCGATCGCGTCGCTGAATGGAAGGAAGGCCAACACCGCGATCTCGTGAACGACCCGACGGCCTAAACCGCGCAACTGCGCGCGTTTTTACGCGCGTTCACGTTCACCCGCCCCCGTCGTGCGGATATATCTATACAATAAGAGACGTTCTGAGGGCTGAATCTGAATGTGGTTCACCCAGGGGGTGGGGTTACCCACTGTCCTCAAGGGTGACTTTCGTTTCGACGTCGAAGGAAAGTCCGCGAGTCGAGAGTGTGTCCGCGATCTCGCGCTTCTGGCGAGTGGTCAGGTCGTCGCGTTCGAGCACCGCCTGGACCGCGCGAGCCACAGCTGGGACAGCATCGCAGGCACGGGCCACTGCATCCGAGCGGTTGCAGTCGTAGAATGCTGCAGCGTCCTCGATGGCGTAGTACCGATGTTCGTTCCCCTCTCCCGTGCGGATCCGGACTGAACTGGGTGTGTCCTCGCCCATGCTCGTGAACACGACCCGCCGAATCCTAGTTTTTTCGCCTCACTGGAGTCGATATATCGGGGCAAAATGGGGATGCCTACCCCGAAAGGTGGCTACTGGCGGAGTTCGCGATCGTCTGTCGACGTGAATATGAACACGCGGAATCGCCGATCCGTGTTCATATTCGGGAATCGGTTTCTCTCCGCGTGCAACCCCCAGTGGGGGTGATCAACTCTAGTGAGGAGCCAATATCGATATCGGCAGAAGCACGATTTCTCTTGGTTTAAACCCGCTCTTATAGGATGCAGCCGACTTAACCTTCTTGACAAAATAGACCTAAAAAGATCAGGATGCGACGCTACCACTCATCTTGTTCATTATTTCATCTACAGATTGATATATCTCATAGTATTTCCCCTCTTCATCTATCCACGCCAACCCAGTGAGAGCGGCAGAAGATAGTACAGCTTCAATATCTTCATCGTTAATATCCTCTTCAATGACTGCATCACGTCGGTAAATTAGTCCAATACGAGGTTTAGTATCATCACCATCATGATTTCCTTGCTGTTCTTTAGCAGCTTCCAAGATCGTCCTGACCATCTTTTCATTACGGGGCATGCGTTCCCACCATGAGTCTGTTAGTTCCGGTAGTTCTTCAACCGATAATACTGGTCTCCCGTCTTCTTCTCGGTTAGTAAACAAGTCATCATAATCTTGCTCATCGACTTCTTTTTTAATCACAATTCTTGGATTTTCCCCTTCTGGAGATCGCATTTCGAATATGTTCTTAAGCTGCGTATAGTCATACGGGTTCTTCTGATGGTTCTCAAGCATTTCATTCAGCGCATCGATGGTCATGATAGAAATGTCCTCATGCTGGTTAACTTGGTCCAATAGACTGCTATCCTCATCTTCCGATTGCCCTCTGAGCTGGAATATTTCTGTAGATGAAATAACCACAGATTGCTGACAGTCAAAGTCCTCTGCATGCTCTTTCATTGTACCGATGCTTGCCTCTTTGTGATCGGTTTTTTGTTTATCTCCCCCCTTCGCTTCAACTGCTATTCTAAAGTTTTCGCCCGCTCTCGAAATATCAACCACAGCATCTGGTTTATCAGAACCTCCATAATGAGTAACGTCCAGGCCGAGATTGATGAATGCATCTACAACTGCTCTCTCAAATGGGTCAGACCCTTCGCTAACAGTTGTACGGAGTTTATCTGCGTGGTACTGGGCAGGAGTCTGTAGAAGTTTCGCAGCCGATCTTGCTGCATTCTCAACAATCTCCTCACTACCTTCAATTAGATGGGGACTGACTCCATTGTGTCTCAGGTATCCGATTGAAAGTAGTTGCCCGGCGAGTGCTTCTCCGATAACCTCCCGAGAAGTTTCCGGGAATGACTCCTCGTCTAACGCAGTCAACAGCGAATGATTCTTGTTGATTTGAATCGTGTGTGATTCGCCATCATACCTGGCAAGAGTGTCACTATCAAATCGCTTGAAACTAACGTCCACTTCCTCCCATCCCTTAGATGGGAAATCAACTCCCTTCTCTTCAACCAATCCCTGAAGGGCTTCTGGAGTTTTATGCGGCGAAAGAGTACTCAATCGTTCAAAAAAGGCTCCAGGGTCTATTTCCTCATCCTCCAATTTTCTCCGTGCATCAGCCCTGAGAAAATTGAAGATGCTGTCAAGCACTTCCCGAACAACACGCGCTTCCGTTTGGGATTCATCAATCGAGTCCCTCTGTAATAGTATATCCTCGTCCAGTCCAGGGATCTCTAATTCTGAAATGAACCTTGCCCAATATTTGTAAGATTTTTGTGGGGTATCGAACAAAGGCTCACCCCGATTCACTAATTTCCCTCGAACTCTGATACGATATCCATGGTCCTGAACATCTCTTTTTTCACGTTTTGGCGAGGTTAGAGTTTCTTCATACACTTTTGCTTCGCCGGCAACGGGGCCAAGTTCAGGAACATGAAGTCCCACCATGTCTTCTTGTTCTTCTTCGTAACCGTCTATTTCAGTCACCCTACAATCGTATTTTTCTTCAGGAACTTCATCCGCTGAATCATAATTTCCAATGTCCTCCCATGCATCTTTTAGATCAGATTTAAGATGGTTTTTGAAGTCATCATTTTGACCTAGCTTCAACGAACTAATCACCTCCGAATCGATCTCTCTCTCCTCAATCTCACTCCCATTCAGAAACACTTCAAAATCGGTACTGAGTGGGATTGCAGTCCGAATCATTGGTCGTAGATACTGCGACTTTAATCCCTCCTCCAGAATATCGGGCTTTACGTCATCAACAATAGCTAATGTCCACTCTTCCCAGTCCTCACCGTCTTGTTCCCACGGTTTAATTAGTCCAGGATCCTCAAAGTATTCGCTGAGAAATTCTCTTGCTCTCTGGTTATCCATGCCGAATATTTCACACTTTGGCGGACTATCAAAATCACGGCCTTCAATGTCTTCTTTTGCTACCGTGACTGCTCTCGTCCGATCTTCCTTGCTGGCTACGTGAGTTAGGACATCCCCGACAGCAAAAGCAGCCAATTTTCCAATACCGAATTTTCCTATCTGCTGACGACCATTATCAACTCTGTCCTCATCTTGGTCTTTGTCAAGCTGTTTTTTTGGACTGTCCGCGATGTCCCAAAGACGATCGAGTTCCCTCTCATTCATAGATTGTCCATTATCTAGGACATAGAGGCGATCATCACCCTCATTTTCAGGTGTAGTGATATAACATTCGCGAGCTCCAGCATCGTAACTATTACATACTAGTTCCTCTACTGCCCGTCTTGGATTTCGATAGAGTTGAGACGAAACTTGATCCAAGAGGTCAAAATTGACCTCAATATTACTTTGTCGGTCCAAATCACTTTCTTCTTTAAACGAACCAAGTTCCTCAAACGACGACTTCATTTGAGGGGTTTCCCCCTTCGAATCACTTGATGACATTGCCACGCTGTTTGAGTGGGGTCTAAAAGAATCTGTCTACTATGGTGAATCTAGACTATCCAGAAGCTGAACCGGCTCGCTGATTAAACAGCGGTACGGTGTATTTTGATTGAGTGGCCTTAGCCACACCTCTAAAGGCGAACCGAACCCCTGGGGTGGGCTTCGCGATCGCGAGCGAGCCCCAGCCGGCGCTCGCGACCCTCGAGAAGTACAACCAGAGTTGCGGAGTTACAGCTGTGTAGCGCAACTAAAGTTGTACTAACCGGCCAGAACGCCCCCGCAGAACAGTGATGCCTCTCACCGGTCGCCGACTGCCGATTCGTCGACCCACCGCCAGGCTTCCGAACGCGACCCGTCACCGAGGCGAATCTCCGCCTGGCGATAGTCTTCCTCTTTCAGCCCGGCCCGCACCCACCGCCGCAGGCCCTCGGTGACGGCGGCCTGTACGTCTCTCATCTGGGTAGTGTTGAATCGGAGTTTCATCCGCGCCTCGCGGGCTCCCTCCACGTCGACACCGTGGCGAGCAGCCCACGCTAGGAACGAACTCATCGTCTCGTCGAGTCCGCGCTCGGCGGCTTCGACGGCCTTTGCCGTGGTCTCGGCGGCGCGCTGCACGCTCTCGCGCGCCTCGTCGACCGCCTCGTGAACCATCTCGGCGACGTACTCACTCGCGAGCGACACCTCGGCGTAGTCGCGACTCACCATGTCTTCCATCTCGCGCAAGGCCCGCCGCACGGAGCCGACGTGACGATCGTGCTCGGCGGCGATGTCTGCCGGCGCGATCTCGCCGCCGTCGGTCACGAGCGTCTCCAGGCTCTCCCACTGTACTGGTGAGAACCCGTCCGCGAGGTGGCGAATCACCACGCTCTCCTGGGACTGTTCGATTCGCGTCAGGTCGAGCCCGACGGGCTTCGGCCCCGACTGGTCTACCTCCGGCTCGAAGTACGCATCCGGAACGAATGGCCCGTTCCCGTCGGTGGGAGCCACGTCGAGCCCGCCGTCGGCGAGTACGGACAGCACCGTCTGATCCAACTCGCGACGCATCCGTTTCAGGTCACTCCAGCGGACGGTCTCGTCGTCGTCGAGTAGCGACACCTGGAGCGACGCGCCGATCTTCGGATGGGAGAGCGGGTGGTCGTCGGGCAGCGACTTCGCTTCTTTGGCGTAGTAGTGTTTCACCTCTTTGGGCAATCGGTGGTCTGGGAAGGCCTCGCGAATCCGGCCCTGGTCGAGCGTAGTGGTGTGGTAGTAGCCGGGGAGGTTCCGACCGCGTTCATCGTCGTCGTTCTGCACGACTTTGCGGAAGCCTGAGCGGTCGTGTTCCAGAAGGTGCCCCATCGAGGCGAGTGGGCCGTCGCGGGCGTGAACGGGCCCACTGGCGTCCTTGTGGACTCGCACGTAGCGCTCGGCGTCCTGAATGTTGCTGTACTCGTGGGGGTTCTCGAAGTACCGGCGCGCGACACCGAGCACCCCAGCCCCGCGCTGCAGGAGTTCCGGATAGCGGTCGAAGGCGATGTTCGACCCTTTCACCCGGACGTTCACCCCTTCGCCGAACCCCTCGGGAACGGGAATCTCGACGCGCGAGCCGTCCTCGCGTTCGCCTTGCATCCCCGGCCACCGCGGCGCGACGTGCGCCGTAAAGTCCTGTTCACCGACGGAATCCTCGCTGGGGTGACGGTACACCCGGATGCGGTACTCCCGAATCGTCTCGATCCGGAAGTCGGTCCCCATCGGGGTCATCCCACCGGGATGGACGATGTTGCTGTCTTGGTAGGACAGCCGCGCGACCCAGCGCTCACCGTCCGTCTGGAACTCGGTGCTCTTCGAGCCGCCCGCCTCTTTCACGGCACTATCCAGGCCAAAGAACGGCGCGAGACCGTCCTCTCCGAACAGGAGGTTCGCCGACAGTTCGTGCGGCGCGAGTTCGACCGTCTCCACGCCTATCCCTCCTGTTCGACCTCGGCGACGGCTTTCTCGACGGCGGCCTGACTCTCCGGGATGGGCTGGTTCCCGCCCCAGTCCCAGGGGATGCGTTCGCCGGCCTCTACGTCATAGAGACGCGAGGCCCGGACGAACTCGGTCACGTATTTTCACCGCCTTCGAGCCGGCGTCGAGCACGTCGCAGGAGGTTCCCAACCGTGCCCGCCGACCGCCCTGTTTTTCTCGCGTACTCCCGCATCCCGTAGTCGTCCTGTTCGACCGCCTCGTACACTTCTCGCTGGGCTTCTGAGAGAGCCGACAGGTCTTGCTCGTACTCGAAAAGCGACGACTGATAGGTCACTGCGGACCCCTCCCGCAACACCGCAGGGCCGCGAGTGCCGTCCGCCAGGTCGTCTCACAGTCAGGACAGTCTACACCGCCGCCGATGGGTTCGTGCAAACGGTCGGTCACCGTCGCTCACCTCCGATCGAGGCGGCGAACTCACCGATGGGCCGCTGTCGTAGCTCGGATGGAAGCGATACGTCGGGGACGCTCGGACAGTAGTGAAGGAGGTACTGAACGAATTCACGCGGAATCGCCGACCGAATCTCGGTTTCGGACCACTCGGCGGGAACTCCCTTCGCATCGGCGAGTTCGTGGCGGACGTACTCCGACCCGATGGAGATCTCGGGCCGGCCGCTCTCGTAGGCGTCGGGGACGGGGAAGCTCGTCTCGAAGTGCCGGCAGTTGTCGATGGGGAGCCCGAACGCGAGCCCGTTCACTCGCGCGGGGTCACGGAGATCGTCGCAGGTTGCGACGTTCTCGATGATGTAGTGGTCCGCGTCGACCGCTTCCACCACTTCGCGGACGTTCAGATCGGCGAACGTGGGGTAGCGCTCTTTCGGCGTTTCGTCCCAGTCGTACCGGCCCATGTTCGCCCACGAGAGTTTCGAATACGCCTGACACCGCGGCGACAGCCACAGAAGGTCCGGCGAGTCGAAACTCGCCATGAACGCCACGTCTGAGGCATCACCCTGGACGAACTCGCCGGGATAGGTGTCGCTGTAGTCCTCGGTGTCGATACCGAGGTGTCGCACCGGAAGTTCGTTGAGCGCGAGCCCGACACCGCCCGGCCCGCTGTATCCGTCGACGACGAACGGGAACGCGCTCACCGCCGCCCACCCCCCGATCCTTCGGGGACGGCGCGGGGTAATGCGTGCCCGTCAGTAATTCGGTCTGAGGTCGGGGTTGGTTTCCGCGAACCTATCGTGCAAAAATCCGCCAAAACGGCTATACCGACCGCTATCCGGATAGTTCGTGAAGAAGATAGGAGGCAGTGGACTCGCGGGGATTTGAACCCCGGGCCTCTTCCTTGCGAAGGAAGCGATCTGCCACTGATCTACGAGCCCGCAACGTACCCTCGAAGCGCAGTGAGGATAAGTCCTGCGCGTGAGAGGCGGTTCGGTAGTCGGTCACACGCCCGGTCGCGAAGCGACGGGGTGTGACGACGGCGGGCGGCGACTGCCGCGCGGCCGCGGTTCAGTCCTCGAGGACGATCTCGATCGAGACGTCGTTCGGGACCTGGATCCGCATCAGCTGGCGGAGCGCGCGTTCGTCGGCGTCGATGTCGATGAGACGCTTGTGGACGCGCATCTCCCAGTGCTCCCACGTCGCGGTCCCCTCGCCGTCGGGGGACTTGCGGGTGGGGACCTCGAGCGTCTTGGTCGGCAGCGGCACAGGACCGGACAGCTCCACGCCGGTCTTGCTCGCGATGTCGCGGACCTCGCCGCAGATCGAATCGAGGTCTTCGGGGCTGGTGCCCGCCAGCCTGACGCGTGCCTGCTGCATGAGTTAGTCGCGCTCGTTGACGCTGAGGACGCGACCGGCCGCGATCGTCTGGCCCATGTCGCGGATGGCGAAGCTCCCGAGTTCCGGGATCTCGCTCGACGGCTCGATGCTGAGCGGCTTCTGCGGTCGGACCGTCACGACGGCGGCGTCGCCGTTCTGGATGAAGTCCGGGTTCTCCTCTTTGACCTCGCCGGAGGCCGCGTCGATTTTCTTGTCCAGCGACTCGACCGTACAGGCGACCTGCGCGGTGTGCGCGTGGAAGACCGGCGTGTAACCGGCCGTGATGACGCTCGGGTGCTGCATGACGACGATCTGGGCCTGGAACGTCTCGGCGACCGACGGCGGGTCGTCGGCCGGACCGCAGACGTCACCGCGGCGGATGTCGTCCTGGCCGATGCCGCGGACGTTGAACCCGACGTTGTCGCCGGGGCCCGCGCTCGGGACTTCCTCGTGGTGCATCTCGATGGTCTTGACCTCGCCGCCCACGTCGCTGGGCTGGAAGACCACGTCGTCGCCGGTGTTCATCGTCCCGGTCTCGACGCGGCCGACGGGCACAGTACCGATGCCGGAGATGGTGTAGACGTCCTGGATCGGCAGGCGCAGCGAGGCGTCCGTCGGCGGCTCCGGCTCGGGGAGCGCGTTGAGCGCTTCGAGCAGAGTCTCGCCGTCGTACCACGCCGTGTTCTCCGATTCCTCGGCGACGTTGTCGCCCTCGAACGCGGAGAGGGGGATGAACTTCGCGTTGTCCGTGTCGAACTGGACCTGCTTGAGCAGCTGGGTGACCTCTTCGACGACTTCGTTGAAGCGACCTTCCTCGTAGTCGACGAGGTCCATCTTGTTGACACCGACGATCATCTCGCCGATGCCGAGGGTGCGCGCCAGGAAGACGTGCTCCTGGGTCTGGGGCTGGACGCCGTCGTCAGCGGCGACGACGAGGACGGCGTTGTCGGCCTGGGACGCGCCCGTGATCATGTTCTTGACGAAGTCGCGGTGGCCCGGACAGTCGACGATCGTGAAGAAGTAATCGTCGGTGTCGAACTCCTGGTGGGCGATGTCGATGGTGACACCGCGCTCGCGCTCTTCGGCGAGGTTGTCCATGACGTAGGCGAACTCGAAGCCGCCCTTGCCTTTCTCCTCGGCCTCTTCTTTGTGCTGTTCGATGACGTGCTCGGGGACGCTGCCTGTCTCGTACAGCAGTCGCCCGACCAGTGTGCTCTTCCCGTGGTCGACGTGACCGATGATAGCCAGGTTCTGGTGTGGCTTGTCTTCGCTCATTGTTGTATCTCACGCGCAGAGGCGCTATGTGGAAATCTTTTGGCGGTTGGTGTTAAAACCATTTCGATAGCGACCGTAGGTCATCCCGACGCCGTCTTGCGATTTGACACACGATGTCACGGACCGAGACGCTGTGGCCGCGACCGGCGACGCCGCGACTGTCGTGTCCGCGGCTCCACCGGGCCGACGAAACGGTCCGGGCGCTGGTCGATCGAAGTACAGCGAGAGTGCGGCTCGGAGACGGGCGTGGTCGTCGCTCCGCCCGGTTCACAGTTCCGGCAGCCGCCCCACGTCCGCCAGCACCGCCGTCGCCGTCTCGGGCCCGCCCGCGCCGCGCCCGGAGATGTTGAGGCGACCGGCGTGCTCGGTCTCCAGCTGGACGATGTTATCGGTGCCGGTCACTGCGAGCGTGCCGTGTTCGGGGACGAGGCGCGGGCCGACGCGGACCTCGCCGGCGGGCGTGACTTCGCCGATGAGACGGATCGTCTGGCCGTCCTCGGTCGCGAGTTCGAGCGCGCTCCCGGGGATCTCCTCGATGCCCTGCACGTCGGCATCGTCGAGCGTGTACTCGCGGTCCTCGCCGGCGAGGACGTTCGCGACGATGACGCACTTCAGCGCGGCGTCGGTGCCGTCGACATCGAAGGTCGGGTCGGCCTCCGCGACCCCGAGGTCCTGGGCCTCGGCGAGGACGTGCTCGTAGCCCAGCCCCTCGGCGGCCATCCGCGAGAGGATGAAGTTGGCGGTGCCGTTCAGCACGCCGCGGACGGCGTCGATGTGGTCGGGGTCGAAGTCCTCGATGGTCGAGAGGACCGGCATCGCGCCGCCGACAGTCGCCTCGAATCGCACCGTACCGGCGCTCTGTTCCTCGAGTTCGCGCACCTCGCCGAAGCGCTCGGCGACCGGCCCCTTGTTCGCGAGGACGACGTGACGGTCGCGTTCGAGCGCGCGCTCGACGTGCCCGAAGCCGGGCTGGGCGTCGCCCAGCGTCGTCGGCGTCGCCTCGACGAGCACGTCGTAGTCGGCTTCCAGCGCGTCGGCGGGGTCGGCCTCGCCCAGCGGCTCGCCCTCGCGTTTGGCCGCCAGCGCGGCCGCGGCGTCGATGCCGTCGCCGTCTCCTACATCGTCACCGGCGACGGCGGCGCTCGACGAGTCGGCGAGCGCGACGATGGTGTGACCGTACTCTCCTGCGAGGTCTGCGACGGCAGCGCCGACGGCGCCGGCGCCCATGACGGCGAGTCTCACGCGGCCCCACCTCCCATCAGCGGTTCGATGACGCGGAGGTCTTTCTCCTCGGCGATCGCGCGGACGGTCGAAAGCGTCGACGCCGCCCGGCCCTCCTCGGTGGCCAGGCGCAGGCGAGCGCTGGAGACGTCCTCGGTGCCTTCGGGCGCCGACAGCGAGAGGTCGGTGACGTTCGCGGCGGTCGACTCCTGGATGCGCGAGAGCGTGTTCGAGAGGTCGGTGTTGACGATGTGGCCGGTGAGCACGATGGTCAGCGATTCGCTGTAGGTGTGGGCACCGGCCTGGATGACGTTGATGCCGGCCTCGCGGAGCGCGTCGACGATGTCGTCGAAGCGCTCGGGGGTCGCCTCCATGTCAACTTCCACGGGGATGTGCCCCCGCGGGGTGACGTTACCCCGCTCGTGGAAGATGGACAGGAGGTTGCCGCCGTTGTCGGCGATCGGTTCGAGCGCGCGGAGCAACTCGCCGGGTTCGTCGACCAGTTCGAGCCTCACTGTGTAGGCCCGCACGTCCTCGGTCGAGTCGCTCATCGCCCGATCACCTCCCCGCGAGTGCGTCCACTCATTGTCGTGAGCCACGCACGGCCGGCTATATGAATCCGGTCATTCGAAGCGTCCGCTCGCTCACCGGGCGGTCAGTTACGTCCGCTCGATCCCGACCAGCGGTGTGTACACCAGCAGTGCGTATTAAGTGCGCGCCCGTGGACAGTTCGGTCCGATGGTACTGGAGATCGTCGCGGGATTCGTGGCCCTGTTGCTCGTCGTCCTGCTCGTCGCCTACGCGGTGAACGTGTACAACCAGCTGGTCAACCTCGACAGGCGGGTCGAGCAGGCCAGACAGAACATCGACGTCCTCCTGAAACAGCGTCAGGACGAACTGACGAAGCTCATCGACACCGTCAAGAAGGTGATGCAACACGAACGGGAGGTCCTGACGGCGCTGACCGAGGCCCGCGAGCAGGCCGAGCGGGCGTCGACGCCGGCCGAGGAGGCCGACGCCGACCAGCAGGTCCGGCAGGCGCTCGCAACCCTTCGCGCCCGCGCCGAGGACTACCCCGAACTGCGCTCGCAGACGAACGTGATGCAGTTCCAGGAGCGCATCAGCGCCCTCGAGAACCAGATCGCCGACCGTCGCGAGGTGTACAACGAGTCCGTCACGCAGTACAACACCCGCATCGAGCAGATCCCGTACGTGGTCTTCGCTCGCCGGATGGGGTACGAGGAGCGGGAGCTGTTCGAGGCGACCGAGGCCGAGACCGCGGACGTCGACGTCGGCGAGGCTTTCGTCTGATGCCGGCCGCCCCGTTGCTGACGGCGACCCCTGCCGCGAGCGCGGGCGGCGTCACTCGTCTGTCGTTCGAGAGCGCCCCCCTCCAGACCGAGCCGGAAGCGCTGGTCGTCTTCGGCGTGTTCCTCCTCGTCGGGCTGTTTCTCGTCTACGACGGGTTCCGGACGTGGCAGCGGATGCGCCTGATGCAGGACACCCCTACGGAGAAGATCCGTTCTGCGGCCGTCGGCCGGACGGAACTGAGCGGCGTCGGCCGCTCTCTCGGCGACCCGCTCCGGCGACCGTTCGACGACGGGTCATGTCTCGCGGCGACGTGGGAGATCGAGGAGTGGGAGGTCGACCACGACGAGAAGGGGCGGCGAACGGGCGGCCACTGGTCGACTGTCGACAGCGGGACGGTGTCCGGCCCCTTCCAGCTCGACGACGGGACCGGAACCCTCCGCGTCGAGCCCGACGACGACACGAGATTCAGATTCCGCGACGGACACGAGACGAAGATTCGCGTCCGCGGGAGCGACCGCGAACCCGACGAAGTCGTCGACTTCCTCCGCAATCACACGGACGTCGACGTCCCGCCGCGGGGCGGCATCTCCGGCTTCCTCTTCTCCGAGGACCGCCGATACACCCAGCGATACATCCCGCCCGACACCGATCTCTACCTCCTCGGTGCGACCGAACCGACCGACCCCGACGAGCACAACTCCAGCGGGCTGGTCTTCCGCCGAGACACCGGGAGCGGCGAGTTCGTCGTCTCGGCGCTGTCCGAATCGGAACTCGTCTCGGGGTCGCGGTGGATCGCACCCGCGAAGATCCTCGCCGGTCTGGCTCTCAGCGCCGCGATGCTCTTTTTCCTGCTGAGCGGAACGGGCGCGACTTGATCGTCGACGGGTAGGGCGGTAGAGTGCGGAAGGAGCGGTAGAGTGCGGAAGGAGCGGTAGAGTGCGGAAGGAGCGGTAGAGTGCGGTGCGGCGCGGAAGAGGCGGTGCGGCGCGGAAGAGGCGGTGCGGCGCGGAAGAGGCGGTGCGGCGCGGAAGAGGCGGTGCGGCGCGGAAGAGGCGGTGCGGTC